>Ga0247832_1003396_pt1 | contig 21886 bp, 12 predicted proteins | sample LaCruzMarch2015__10_FD_192407 | JGI IMG/M metagenome (GOLD analysis project Ga0247832, IMG submission 192407) | Freshwater microbial communities from meromictic Lake La Cruz, Castile-La Mancha, Spain - LaCruzMarch2015_4m | ecosystem: Environmental > Aquatic > Freshwater > Lake | place: Spain... | reverse complement strand
ATTAAATACATTTGATAGAGAAAGAGAGAAATATATAAAAGATTAGTTTATAAAATATTTTACATATTATAACTTTCATAAGTTCTTCAAAAGTAATGTTTAATTACATTAAAAGATGTTTTGAAAATGTGTTATGAAAGTAGGTTATGTGGGGCGGAATTTCATTGATAAATAAACTATATATTTTACCAACATTATATTGATAAAATAATAAAAAATTATAAATCAAAAAATAATTTTACAATATGAATCATTTTATCACTCCTATTATTAATCCAATAATTAATCTCATTTTTTAATATATCTAATCTATTATTCCATTCACTCATATTTTTAATTTTGATTAAACCTTTCTTTTTAGTTGTTGTCCAACAAGATGGTATTTTAAATCCATCTTTTAAATAACTATCAGGATTAAATCTTATAAAAATAATAGGTCTATGATTAAAATCTTTGGATATCTCCATTAATCTTTTATTTTCACAATTGTAATAAATATGTTGATTTTCATCTATTTCTATTATAATTATTTGAAATCCAATATCTATATACATATCTACTCTTCTTAATGAACAACCATCTTCAATTTTTCTATCATATATTAAAGTTAATTCATTAAAATTTTGTTTAATAAAATCATAAACACATTGTTGTTTAGTTTTGTAATTAAAACATTTTTCAGGAAATAATTGTGAAAAACAATAAATACAATATCCATTATATTTATCTCCAACTATTATGTCACATAGATGTGTTTTACATCTGGTAGAAACAACATTTATCATGTTGTTGAGACAGTGTTCATAACAGTAAATAGGGGTTTTTTCAGATTTATAATTAAAAGATGGAATCTTCAAACAATCTAAACATCTTTTATTACCAATTTTCAACATATTTGGTAATTTATGAGTTTTACAATAATGATTAGTTAATTTGTTAAAAAAGTTATAAGAACCGATATTATTACAATTATTAATAAAACATTTTTTATATGGTTTTTTTTGAAGATGTCTTTTAAATAGTTTGTTTATAAATATATCAAAATCATCCATTAATAAATTTTATTTAAAATATTTTTAAATAAAACATGTTACATAACCTACTTTCATAAGTTCTTCAAAAATAAAGTTTAATTAGAATATGTTTTTGAAATAAAAGTTTAATAAGACTTTTTCAAAATACATATTTAATAACAACTTACATAATTTATCTTTCATAAGTTTTTCAAAAATAAGGTTTAATTACATAAAAATATGTTTTGAAAAAGATTTATGAAAATAGGTTATGTGGGGCGGATTTTAGATAATTTTTTTTATCAATAATGAATTGATAAAAATAAAATATATATAATAGTTATTGGGTTATTGTGTTAAAAATCCGCTTTTCATAACCTATTTTCAAAAAATACTGAATGAAATTAAATAGATTTTTGAAATATATTCATGAAATACGTTTATAAATAAAAAATATTATATTTTATTGAATTATTTTACATATTGGATATTATTTAGTATGAGACATGTTAGTCAAATTTAAAAAAGTTTTTTTTATTACTCATATTTTTATTGTTAATATACCAATAAAAAAACAATATATATTTAAAAACTAAAATTTTTAATTCTTAATAACTTATACATAAAGTAAGTATTATTTATTTTTTAATATTATTCTAATAAAAAAGATATTGATGAATTTTTTAATGTTATCTTATTTTTAATATTATGTGTATAATAATAATTTATACTTTTACAAAAATTTTTTATTTGTTCAATAGTATAATTATTATTTTTCAATAAATTATTTGTTAAATTAACACATAATATTTTACATATATTTTTATATAATTTTTTTATGTTATTAATTGATGATTTTTTATATAAATCATGTAAATATAATTTATGTAAAATATTTAATATTTTTTCTGAATTTTCAATATTAATATTAAATGTATCAATAAATTCTTTTATTTCATTATATATATTATTATATTGATTTATATATAATTGTTCATCAATTGAATTATCTATTTTATTTAAACTATTATTAATAGTATTTATTATTTTATTAATAATAATGTTTTGTTGTTCAATAACATTTATAATTGATTCGGGTTTTATTTTATTTTTAATATTTTCTATTTCATTATTTATATTAATTGGTGTATTTAAATTAAACCAATTGTCATCAAACATTTCAAATAATAAATATTTAATATAAAATACTAACTTTATATCATTAATATAAAATATATCTTTAATTTTATTGTAAATATTTGTTTTCAGTTCATCATATAAAAATCCTTCTTCAATTATAAAATTATTTAAAAAATTTAATACATCATTTTCATTTAAATTTCTAAATTTTGTATAACATTTATTATATTGTTCAACCGATTTATTATCATCTTTATATAAATTATATATCATTTCTAATTTTGTTTTACTAGTTATAGTTTTATCAATTAATTTTAAAAATTTATCATCAAATGTATTATTATAAATATTTTTAGATACAATAAAATATGTCTCTAAATTATTAAAATTATTTTCATTATTTAATGTTTTAAATAATTCTGATGAACGATTAAAACATTGTTCTTTATTAGACTGATGATATTTAATTTGAAAAGTTATTATTTTATCATCATATGTTTTTATTGTAATGTCTTCATATACTTTATTATCAATTTTACCTTCTTCAATTAATTCTTTTATATTAAATTTATCAAAATGTAAAAAATAATATATAGCATATTGTCTTTGGTAAGAAAAACCACGTGCTTTTTTTGTTGCATCACGATTATCTGACATATAAAATGATACAGTGTTTTAATTTTATATATTAATAAATTATAAATTCAAATATATTTAATATTTAGTTAAATTATTTAAACAACTCCAATAAAGTGTCTTTTACATTTTCCATCACATTGAGGATTTGCTTTATTTTTGCATGTTTCGCCTTTCTTTTTTAAAGGAGCACCGCATAAAATAATTTCATCAGATGATGATTTACTAGATTTACTTGATTTTGATGAAGATTTTGATGTTATACTATTATCATCTTTATTGTAAATACTATCAATAATTTGTATTTCATTTTGTGATAAATTAAATATTTTATATAAATCATTATCTGTAAAATTTTCATTTAATGATAGATAAGATAGTGATTGTAAGACTTTAACATGATGAAAACCAGACCATTTATTTATTTCAACATAGAATTTATATAAATTACTATTTATTAATTTTATTAGATAATCTGCTTCTTCCTTATTATTTATTAATAATGCAAAACAATGACCACCTACACCATTGATACCATCATCATAAAAAGGATTTAAATATCCACTCTCTGACATTAATATTTTTTTATCATATTGATTTTTACATTGTTTTGAAGAATAAACTATTTGATTACCAGTTGCTTGTATTGGATATTTAAAAATATCACTTTTTTTATTTGATACATAATCACGTCTTTTATCAAAAACTGTTCTATTAAATATATCTATTTTATTATCCATTGATTTTATTTTATCACATATACTTAAACTTTCATTTGTTAATAAATAAGGTAAAAAATCAGCAGAATTAAATAATTCTTGGTTAATAATACTTTCATATATATTTTTATTGTATTTACATATAACTTTAATATTTTGATTTATTTCATTTCTTTTTTGAATTAAATAATAAATAAATTTACTACCTACATTAAAATGTTTAGAACATTCTTCTAAATTAATATAATGTATAAAATAATTATTAAAAATATCTTTTCTAACATTCATATCGTCTTTATTATTACTTCTTCCAATACTAAAAAATGTAGGTGGTGTAATAAATAATAAAAATCCATTATCTTTTAATAAATCATTAGACTTATATATAAATTTAGTGTATAAATTATTTCCACCTCCTTTTACAATACCTGATTCAGATACTGCTTGATAAGGAGGATTACCAATAATAATATCAAATTTATCAATATTCCATACTTTTAAAGTATCTAATGTTAAAGAATCTCCATTGTAAATATTTAATTTATAGTTATTATTAATATCAAAAATTTGTTTTGTTAAAAAACAATTCTTTTTATTAATTTCACTCATATAAAGCATATTTTCTAATATATGTTTTTTTCTTTGTTCATCATCAAAAATAATATCTTTTAATTCTTTCATAAGTCTAAAATAAATAATAATCATAAAATTACCCATACCATTAGCAGGGTCTAACCATTTTAAATTAGGATTTGACCACACTTCAATGGGTAATTTATCTAACATCTCTTCTATTAAAGGAATAGGTGTAAAAACTTCTCCAAATTTTTTTTTTTCAATATCTTTAGGTTTTAAACGTTCATTAATAAAATTTAATAATTCAAGAGGTTTATCTAATAGACTTTGAATAGTCATTTTAATATATATAGTAATATTATATAAATCTGAATTATCTTTAATATATTTTTTAATTAAATAATGTATTAAATCAATTATATTAGATTTATTCCACCATACAAATGTTTGTTCATTAAAAATTTCTAATAATTCTTTGTTATGTTTAACCATATTTAAAATTTCTAAAAAATTCTTATTATTATCTTTAATAGTTAAAAATAACATTAATGGTATAACAAATGGTAGAACATCTTTTGTTAATGATATTTTAACATCTTCTTTTTCTTCACTTGATATAGAATCTAAATCTGAATCTGAATTATTGTTAGGTTCTTTTGTAATAGTTTTACCATTTGGTAGTTCTTGTTCATTATCTCCAAATAAAATTTCTTCATTATTATTTTTATCCAATGATTTTGTAAAAATATTGTTTAAACTTTTTTGGTCTTCATTACTTATTTCTAAAATTTCATCTTCTATATTTTTTAATAATTTTCTTAAACTATTTATAGGGTCTTTTTTCCATATTTCTAATAAATTATTAATTATTTCTTCATGATTTACTTTTTTATTCAAAAAATAATCTGAATCAATATTAATTAAATTATTTTCAACAATATATCTTATTTTATTTTCAGTATTTAAATCTTTTTTATATATCGAATAATCCATTATTGTATTTAAAACTCTATTAATATTTAAATCTACAACAAAACCACATTTTTTATTAGGTGCTTCAGTCATGCATCTATACATCATTTGATAAATTTTATCTGATGATAAAATATCATTTAATAATATAGTGATATCACATAATTCTAAAGTTATACCTAAAGAACATTGATTACCAACTAATACTATTAAACCAGATTTACCATTTACTTTACCAAATAATTCTTTTTCTTTAACTTCATCTTTAATATTTTTAATAGGTTTATCAATATTACTATTTAATATTAAAATTTCATAATGTTTTAACACAGAATCATTTAACATTAATTTTTCTAAATTTTGACTAACATCATTAATTTTTTGTTCAATACCAAAAGGTAAAAACCATAATTGTGTAGTAAAATTAGTATTTGATAATAATGTTCGACTATTTTTTTTAGTTGATATTTCTACAATACGACCAAAAATAGATTTGTCTCCATCTGGAAAATCAATATGTTTTTTAGATCCTGATATATATCTTAATAATAATTCTACTTCTTTTTCATATTTAAATGATGATTTTGAAATAGAAAATAATGTTTTTAATGAAAAACCATATTTATTACTATTACTTTGTTGTAATTCATTTTTAATATTATTAAAAATGGATGTTTCAAACATAGTAGTAATTAATTCTAGATTAGGCATTTTTTCATATGATGTTAAGATATTAGAATCATTAAAAAAATTCAATGTTTCATAAACTTCTTCACCATGTTTAAAAACTAAACCTTCAATATTTTCATTTTTACACATTTTTTCATCTTCTAAATCCCAATAAAATGAACAATCTTCAGGAATATCCCAATGATTAACCGTTTTATGAAAAGTAGCAGTTAAAAAAACTAATGTACTATTATTTGATTTATATGTATTTACAATACCTTTAGATAAAGATGTTGTACCTCCGTAATGATTTTCGTCAAAGAAAATGTAATTAAAATTTAAATTTTTAATAGAATTAATAGAATTTTCATTAATATAATTTTGTAATAATTGTTTAGATGTAATAATAATATTTTTATTTGTAAATTCTAAATTTTCAATAATATTACATGTATTTAAATGAATAATATTAAAATCATTAAATTCAGAATGATTTTCAAGCATTTCTAAAAATTGACTAGAAGTTTCATTTGGAGCAGGTGTAATAATTAAAATATTAAAATTTTCATAATTTTTTTTATCATAAGATATAATAAAACCTACTAAAAATGTTTTACCAGAACGTGGTTTTAAACCTAATAAAAATTTTTTATTATTTAATTTAAGTTGTTTAAAAAATTTAATTTCAAACAATTTTTGGTGAAATTTATGAATAAGTATTTTTTTATTAAAAATAAAATTATCAAAAATATTACCACCATTATGTAAATAATTTTTCATTGTTGTAAATGCTTCTTCTAAATCATGTAAATCAATAATTTTTTTCATATATTTAGTAATATAATTACTAGATTGATTAGAATTTAAAACTTTTTCAGTTAAATCATTCTTATCATTAATCAATAAATATATTTCATAATTTTTATATATATGTTTATTATGATCAATCATTGTTTTAATACCTTGAATATCATAATTTTTAACACTAGATTCTTTAGAATAAAATTTAGAAGAAATAAAAATATATTTATCTTCATCTTCATTATATAAAGTAATATCAGAAATACCAGTTTTATTACCACTGTTTTCTTTTTCTTTATCAAAATATTTTTTAATATCAGTTAAAAAATGAATTTTACCTTGATTTATATTACCAATTATATGTTTATATTTATCATTAGTAAATATAGGTAAAAATCCTAATTTTATTAATAAATCTGCACATCTTTCAAACTTAAAACCTTTTACACGTGAATCTGAATATAAATTCAAAATATCTTGTATTGATTCTTTCTTTAAAAAAATTTCTTCAACAAATGCTTTTAAACTCATTATATAATTTATTATAATGAATTTATTATTTAAGTTATATATTAATTTAAAATTTTCAATTTTTAATATCATTTTCATAGTATATATTTAAAATAATGACCTAGTTATATATCAATTAATAAAAAATAGTATATAAACATATATTTAAAAATATATATTTAAAAATATATATATAATATAAAGAGATGGAAACAAATGAAGAAAATCCATTAGAAAAGGTTGAAATAAATAAAGATGTATATGAAAGAATGATAAAAATATTAGAAAAAACAGAGGAAACTAAAAAAATAAATAGACAAAAAAGAAATGAATGGACATATAATTATGTAAATAAACCTGAGAATATTGAAAAAATAAGAGAGAAAAGAAGAGAATATGCAAAAAAACAATATGAAAAGAATAAAAATAATGAAGAATTTATGAATAAGAAAAGAGAGAATGCATTAGCAAATTACTATAAAAAAAAAGAGATTAAATAAATTACTATAAAAAAAAAGAGATTAAATAAATTACTATAAAAAAAGATTAAATAATTAGTATTTAAAATAATTTTTCTATATATAATTATATATAGAAAAATGGAAGACCTAATAAAAAAATATTATGAAAAAGAAAATATAAAATATTATTTACCATTAATTGAATCATTAACTAATACAGATAATAAAGGAAGGAAAAAATTAGATGGTGCAATGTCAAATTTTAAAAAAATAGATTATGAAAAATTAAGTAGAGGTGAGAAAATAATGGTAAAATGGAAGAATGGAAAAAAATATGAATACAAATTTAAAACAAGTTATGAAGAAGCAAAATACTATGAATTAAATATGAATGCAATTGATGAATGTATAATAATAATAGATATAGATGAAGATATAAAAGAGGAACATAAAGAAAAATGGTTAAAAATGAATATACCAGAAATAATAAGAGAATTACCATATACTTTATCAAGAACAAAAAAAATGCCACATTATTATTGTATATTAGAAGGAGTTTCAAAAGAAATATTGATAAAAAATATAAAAACAATTACAGAATGTTTAACATTTTGTAAGGGTGATATATTAGCATCACATGTTTGGGAAGAAAAAAATAGTGAATTAAAAAATTATAATGGAGAATTACCAAAAATACATATAAATGATTTAAAAAAATATATATTAAAAAAAAGTTTTGAAAAATTTAATATAGAAGATATAAATGATGATGAAACAATAACAATAGAAAAAATAAAAGAATTAGAAGAACAAACAATAAAAAGTAATAATACTTTAAATATATATGAGAGAAAGGAAATAGATGAATTAAGTGAAATAAGTGAAATAACAAATAGTACAATAAATGAAGAAAAAAAAAATAATATAAATATAAAAGAACTAAAAAAATATTTAAATGGATTAAAAGAAGAAAGAAGTGATAATTATTATGAATGGACGCTTGTAGTATGGTGTATAGCAAATATATGTAGAGATAATAAATTTAGTTCTAAAATAAGAAATGAATTAATACATGATTTTAGTAAGAAATCATCAAAATATAATGAATATAATGTTGATAATTTTATAGATAAAAGTATAAGAGATGAAAAAGGGGGATTAAATTTAGGTAGTTTAATAAGATGGTATAAAATTGATAATAATGAAGATGATGATGAGGAATTATATATAAAATATAAAAATGAACATGAAATAGAGTGTTTTAAATTAAATAATCCAGTAATATATGGAAGAATAAATGTAGAAAATGATAATATACAATTAATGAAAGAAAAGGATATGATATTATTTTTAAAAGATAGAGGTTATACATTCAATAATAAAAAAACATTTTATGAATTATGGTCTAATGATAAAAATAAAAGAAAATATGAAAAAATAATATTTGATCCACATGATAAATCAAATAAAAATTTTAATTTATTTAGAGGATTTAAATATGATTCAAAAGATTCAAATGATGAAATATTAGATAAATCAAATTGTAAATTAATTTTATTAATAAATCATTTATGTGATAATAATGAGAAAACTATATCAAATTTAGAAGATTGGTTATCAAGAATTATCCAACATCCAGATAAAAAAACAGAATGGGCTATAGTATTATTCTCATTATTAGGAGGTATTGGAAAGAATGCATTTATAGATTATATAAGTAAAATATTTGAAGGATATGTAGGAAAAGTAGAGAATATAGAACAATTAATTGATAAATTTAATTCATCAATATGTAATAAATTAATTATTTATGGAGATGAAGTAAATGCAGGTGCAAAAAAAATAGCAGATCAATTAAAATCTATAATAACAAGGAAAAAAATAAAAATGGAAAAAAAAGGAATAGATTCAATCGATTTAAATGATTTTACAAATTATATATTTACAACAAATAATGAACATTGTTTTAAAATTGAACAAGATGATAGACGATATTTTATGTTAAGATGTCCAGATAAAAAATTATCAGATGAATTTTATAAAGAATTATATGAAGAAATGGAGAATGAAAAAATATTAAAAAGTGTTTTTAATTATTTTAAAAACAAAGAAATATTATATAAAAAAAACAGTGCTCCAGAAACAGAATATAAAAAAAAATTAATCTATGAACAAGTTCCATCGTATATAAATATGATATACACAAATGTAGATAGGTATGCTGAAAATAAATATCCATCAAATAAATTATATGAAGAAAGTAGAGAATATGCAAAAAAAAAATATTTATCATCAAATTATACAAATCAATCATTTAGTAAAGATATGAAAAAAATATTAGGAGAATATTATGTAAAAAGTAATGGAATATCATATTATAATTTTCCAGAAGAAATAATATTAAAAAAAAAGTTATATAAAATAGATCCAATTTATTATAGATATATAAATAATTTTGAAGATAATGAAGAAATAATATTTGATTAAATTTATATAGAGAAGATTAGAAATCTATCTTATAAAAAATATCTAAAATAACTCTCTTTTTTCCCTCCCTTATTCCTTCCCTATACCTATATCAATCCCCATATTAGTAATACATAATTTTATTCATATTTTATTGATAAAAATATATGAATAAAATTATAAAAAGATTAGGGAGGGAAGGGTTGAAAAATCTTAGATTGCTATATAAATATTTCAAATTTATATTTTTGATTTTAGATATTAATATATAAAATTCCCCCCCTACCCTCCCTATATAATTAATATATATTATAATACAATAAAATATACAATAAAAATATATTAAATAAAAAATATAAAAAATAAATATAAAATTCCCTCCCTAAATTTCAAATTGCTTCCCTATTTTTTCAATTCCCTCCCTATTCTTATTTTATAGTGTATTTTACATTAATATATATATTAAAATAAACAATAATATAACAATATAAATAATTTATTATATTATTTATATAATATATAAATGTCTTTCTATGAAAAAATATATAATAAATTTTATTTAAAAATGTTTTAAATAAAACATGTTACATATCATAACTTTCATATATTTTCAAAAATAGATTTAATTACATTAAAATATGTTTTGAAAAAGAGTTATGAAAATAGGTTATGTGGGGCGAAAATTCATTGATACATTATGTTATATATTTATAAAAATTATATCAATAAATTTTTTTATATATGAAAATAGATTATAATTTAATAAAAAAATATAAAAAAATGAAATAAAATGCATTTGATAAAAAAAGAAATCATTTCAATAATAATGACAAATTATATATATCTATTACAAGAACGTGAATTTGTAAAAACAAATGAAAATATTTATAAAGTAGGGATGACAAAAAAAGAAAATTATGAAAGATTTAATCAATATCCGAAAGGATCTATACTTTTATTTCAAATGATATGTAATGATTGTAATAATATAGAAAAATGTGTCTTAAAAATATTTAGAGAAAATTTTAAACAGAGAAAAGATATTGGAAATGAATATTTTGAAGGTGATTATAGAGTTATGATAGACATTATTCATTTGAAAATAAAAAATGAGTATACAGAAACATTCTCTGAATTAAATAATGATAAAATAGATTCAAATCATAATTTTAATGAATGGAAAAATATATATTCAGAAATATTAACAGAAAAAACTCTAGAATTAAAGTGTAAAATAAATGCAGATGAATATAAAATCAATACAATTTTTAGATCTATAAATAACCAAATTATAATATATATAAATAATGATTTAGAAATAAATATATCAGAAGAAAAATCAAAAGATTTAATTGATTATACTACAACAGGATTAAAATATTTATTAAGTGTAAAAGTTAAAGAAAATAATTTAATAAAAAATGATGATAATATATTTATAGAAGAGTTTAAAAAAAGTTTTGAAATAATAGAAGATGAAAATGAAAGACAAAAATATTATATAAAGACTATTAAATTAAGTGAATGGGCAAGATTAAAAAATTTAAAAATATATACATCAAAATCTATTAATAAATTATTGTTTGAAAAATTAAATTATGATTGTAATAATAAATTATTATATAAATATAAAAAAATAGACAATAAATCAATATTATGTTGGATTGGATTAAAAGAAAAAGAGAATAAAATATCATAATAAATTTTTTTAAGAGACAATGAACTTGAAAATATCAATAGTTGATGTTTAAAATATCTCACATATCATATCTTTCATATATTTTCAAAAATAGATTTAATTACATTAAAATATGTTTTGAAAAAGAGTTATGAAAATAGGTTATGTGGGGCGGAATTCATTGATACAATGTTTTTTAAATATTTATTATAATAATATCAATAAATTATCATATATTTCATTTTTATAATAATTAATAAAAAAATGAAATAAAATACTTTTGATATAAGATTCTGTATTTTTTAATATTTATGACAAATTATATATATCTATTACAAGTACGTGAATTTGTAAAAACAAATGAAAATATTTATAAAGTAGGGATGACAAAAAAAGAAAATTATGAAAGATTTAATCAATATCCAAAAGGATCAATACTTTTATTTCAAATGATATGCAATAACTGTAATAATATAGAAAAATGTGTTTTAAAAATATTTAAAGAAAAATTTAAACAGAGAAAAGATATTGGGAATGAATATTTTGAAGGTGATTATAGAGAAATGATTGATATTATTTATTTGGATATAAAAAATGAGGGATGTGAAAATTTAGTTGAAGATACTGAAGAAGAAGATAATGAAGAAGAATACATTGAAGAAGAAAGTGAAGAAGACATTGAAGAAAAAGAAGACAGTGAAGAACACATATATGAAATTACATCATATGAAGAATGGATTAAATTTAATAAAATAGATAGAATAATTATTAATAATAAAAAAGAAGAAGGATATATTAAAATAAAAGGTCAATTATGGAGAAAATTATATGATAAAAATAGGTTAGATTTTGATAAAAATTATATGGAACATTTAATGGGTTACATTGAATATATACAAGATCCAGTTTATAAAATGGTTAAACCTATTGAACAATTAGTAGATTTTAATGAAATGAATGAATTAATGTATTATTATGTAAATAAACTAACAAATAATAAAATTAGCAATGAAGAATATATTAAATTAAGTTATGATGATAAAAAAGAATATACATTAAATACAAGAAGGAATTATAAATTTATAAGAACATCATATAATATTAATAAAATATTACAAGACACTGTAAAAAAATGTTATATAAAAACTGTAGATTATTATATTTTGGATTATCACGAATATATATTATATGATAATAGTGAGACTATAGACAAATATGTTATATTTAATTCTTTAAATCTATCATATATCCCTATAGATGAATTAATTAATAATAAAATATTAACTGAAGATAAAATGGGAATTAATCCGATATATATAAATAATATGATTGATATAAGTATTGTAGATAATATTTTGGATTCATTAATTAAAGATGAAACTAAAAAATTATATAAAAAATTAGTATATAATTTAATAGTCAAACAAGAAGAAAAACAAATAATATTTTATGATTATAACGAATGTTTATTAACAACATGGATAAGAGATTTATTAGGGTTTTTTTCTAATCATAATTATATTTATTTATCAGAATATTATAAAAATAAATCAGAATTTAAAAAAACTATACAAAAACATAGACCTAGATGTGCTATAATAGCTAATTATAATAAGGTTTCAATTGAGAAACAAATAGAAGATGTATATAAAATAGGAATAAAAATAATCATTGTATGTCAAGATAATAAAACAAATAATATGTATAATATTATAAATTTTAGAAAATATTTACAGGATAATAAAGAAACATTAATGGAATGTATAAAGAATGAAACTAATAATAAATCACGTATTTTTAATTGGGAAGTTGATATTGAACATGACGATTCAATATTTTATAGCAATAGATTATTTTTAACAAATTTTTTTAAATGGTGTTGTGTTAAATAAATTTTATTGATAAATAAACTATCTATTTTATCAACAAAATATTGATAAAATATATTTTTAAAATATTATTAATCATCAAAAAATAATTTTACAATATGAATCATTTTATCACTCCTATTATTAATCCAATAATTAATCTCATTTTTTAATACATCTAATCTATTATTCCATTCACTCATATTTTTAATTTTGATTAAACCTTTCTTTTTAGTTGTTGTCCAACAAGATGGTATTTTAAATCCATCTTTAAAATAACTATCAGGATTAAATCTTATAAAAATAATAGGTCTATGATTAAAATCTTTAGATATCTCCATTAATCTTTTATTTTCACAATTGTAATAAATATGTTGATTTTCATCTATTTCTATTATAATTATTTGAAATCCAAAATCTAAATATAAGTCTACTCTTCTTAATGAACAACCATCTTCAATTTTTTTATCATATACTAAAGTTAATTCATTAAAAGTTTGTTTAATAAAATCATAAACACATTGTTGTTTAGTTTTGTAATTAAAACATTTTTCAGGAAATAATTGTGAAAAACAATAAATACAATATCCATCATATTTATCTCCAACTATTATGTCACATAGATGTGTTTTACATCTGGTAGAAACTACATTTATCATGTTATTGAGACGATGGTCATAACAGTAAATAGGGGTTTTTTCAGATTTATAATTAAAAGATGGAATCTTCAAACAATCTAAACATCTTTTATTACCAATTTTAAGCATATTTGGTAATTTATGGTTTTTACAATAATGATTAGTTAATTTGTTAAAAAAGTTATAAGAACCAATATTATTACAATTATTAATAAAACATTTTTTATATGGTTTTTTTTGAAGATGTCTTTTAAATAGTTTGTTTATAAATATATCAAAATCATTCATTAATAAATTTTATTTAAAATATTTTTAAATAAAACATGTTACATAATTTATGTTTCATAAGTTCTTCAAAAATAAAGTTTAATTACATTAAAATATGTTTTGAAAATAAGTTATGAAAGTAGGTTATGTGGGGGCGAAAATTCATTGATACATAGTGTAAAATATTTATTATAATAATACCAATAAAATATACCAATAAAATAAATCATTAAAAAATAAATAAAAAATGATAATAAATAATAATAAAAAAAATAATTAACCAATTATTCAAAAATGAATGAAATAATTATAAAAGATTTAACAGAAAATAATGGAGAGATTGAATATATAATTCATATATCAGATATTCATATTCGTTTAAATTCTAGACATATTGAATATATTGAAGTATTTGAAAAATTATATGAAAAAATAAAATCACATAATTCTAATGGAATAATTGTATTAACTGGTGATATTTTTGATACAAAACAATCATTAACATCTGAAAGTATAAAAATATCAATAGAATTCTTTATTAATTTAAGTAACATATTACCTCTATTTATCATCTGTGGTAACCATGATTCATTGCTATCCAATCCAGATAGGATGGATAATATTAGCGGTGTATTAACTAATAGAGAAATCAAAAATTTACATTATTTGCAATTAAGTGGTATTTATAAATATCAAAATATATTATTTGGAGTTTCATCTTTAATAGATAATATAAATATACATTCATCTCTTTTAGATGAATACATAAAAGATAATAATCTAAAAGATATTTTAAAAATTGCTTTATATCATGGTCCAGTTGGAGAATTGGAAATGAATGAATTATACACCTTAAAATCACAAAAAACAGTAAAGGACTTTGAAGGATTCGATTATACTTTATTAGGAGACTATCATAAATATAAATATTTAAATGAAGAAAGAACAATAGCTTATAGTTCTTCATTAATAAGTCAATGTTTTAGTGAATGTGATGATGATCATGGATATTTATATTGGGATTTAAAACATAAAGATTCATATTATGTAAGAATAGAAAATGATTATAGATATAAAAAATGTCTATTAGAGAATGACATAATAACAATTGATGATAAAAATTATAATATAAATGAAGTAGAATTATTAAAAGATATTTTACCAAAAAAAGGGAAGGTAGAAATAAATGTAGGAGAAAATCAATCATATGAAAGTATAATTTTAATAAAAAAAATAAATAAAGATATATCATGGAGTGTAAGGAATTTACCAAGTAAAAGTGGTGAAAAGAATAAAACATTAAAAAAAATTCAAGAGAAAGTAATACAATTAGATTATAGAGAGTTAATAAAGAATTTTTTCAAAAATAATATAAATGAAGAAGATTTAGATTGGGTTTATGATAAAATAAAAGATAAAATAAAAGAGAGTTCAAAACAAGGATATACATGGGAATTATTAGAATTAAAATTTTCAAATTTATGTTTATATGGAGAAGATAATACAATTGATTTTACACAATTAAGTAAAAATGAAATATTATTATTAATTGGTAATAATAACACTGGTAAGAGTTCATTAATAGATATAATATGTTATATACTTTATAAAGAGTTTTTAAGACATGAAGAAAATGAAAATACAAATCAAGATTATATTTTAAATATAAATAAGAATAGTGGATATGGACAAATAATATTTAAAATTGGTTATAAACTATATTTAATAACAAAGAAATTAGAGAGAAAGAAAACAATAAGCCATACATCAAATCTATATGAAATGATTGAAACAAATGATGATAAGAATATATATATTTATAAAGAAAAAGAATATAAATTAGTGTCTTTATTAGAGAATAAAAAGTCTGATAATGAAGCAGTATTAAATAATTTAATAGGGAATTGTAAAGATATGTTATTATCAAATATATTATTACAAGATAGATTTGATTCATTTAAATTAATGAAACAAACAGATCGAAAAATATATTTATATGATATTTTAGAATTAAATTCATTATCAAATGATGCTGAACATTCATTATATAAAATGGAATATGCAAAATATGATGAGAATAATAAGATATGTCAAAAAAAGTTAGATTCTATCGATAAAAATAATGTTGAAATAGAATTAAAAGAAAAAATAGAAATTTTAAAAAATAATAAAATTTTAATTGATAAATATGAATTTGAGAAGAATGAATTATTTGAAAAAACTCAAAAATTGAATATAGAATTAGGATTTAATAACAATTATGATATAATATTAAATGAGAAAAATTCAATAAAAACAAAAATATCAGACATAGAACAAGAATTAGAAAATTTATTAAATGAAGATAATTATAATGAAAATGATTATAATCAAGAAATAAGTTTTTTAAAAGATGAAATAAAGATATTAATAAAACAAAAAAAGAATGAATATAAGATAGATTTAACATATGATGAATATAAAAAACAAATTGAGAAATTAGAATTAGAATATGATAAAATAAATATTAGTAATTATGAAGATTTAAAAGATCAGTTTAAAAAAATAGAAGAAGAATATATAATAAATTATGATAGGAAGAATAAAAATATTAATATTATTGATTATGAATTGAAAAATATTAAAAGTTTCGGAAAAGAAACAAAAGAGGTTTTATTAAAAATGAGAGAAGAATTATTAATTAAAAATTTGGGTTTAATGGATAGTTTAGAGAATGATATAATTGAATTAGAGAATAAGACTAATTTAAAAGAAGAATATGAAAAATATATTCAACAAAAGAATGAATTAAATAAGAAAGATGGATTATTAAAAGAATTGGAAAAATATGAATATAATCCAGAATGTCATATATGTTGTAAAAATGAAAAAGTAAAAGATTTAAAAAAATTGTGTGAAGAGGTTGAAGAATTAAAAATAATATTAAATGATGAATTTGAAGGAAGGATGATAGAATATAAAAAGAATGAGAAAGATTTGATTTATAAAAAAGAAGAATTAAAAAAAATAAATAAAATAAATAGTGGTATAAAATATTTAGAATTATTGGAAAATAAAAAATTAGAAGAAGAAATGTGGAATAATAATAATATTAAAAAAGAGAAAGAAAGGATAGAAAAAGAAATAAAAGAATTGGAAAAAAATAAAAAGATAAAAGATAAGTTGGAACAAAAAATAGGAGAATTAAAACAAAAGGAAGAAATAATAAAAGAAAATGAATTAATAAAGGAGAATAATAAATTATTGGAAATTGAAATAAACGATAAAGAAAAATTATTGGAAAAAATAATAAGAATATGTGGAATAAAAGATGAAATATCAAAATACAATGAAATACTTCAAAACAAAACTATAGAAGATAAAGTAATTAATACAAAAGATATTGAACAAAATATACAAGATAATAATAAAGAATATAAATTATATGAAAAGGAAATAAGTAATAAAACATTAGAAAATTATAATTTAGAAAAAAGAATATTAGAAATAGAAAAAGATATAGTAGATTTTGATAATAATTTAATAGAATATAATAAAACATTAAATTTAAAAATTAAATGTGAATATTTGTTAAAATTAACACATAATGATGGATTAAAATTATATATATTAAATAAATATTTAGAACCAATTGAGAAAGGTATAAATAATATAATAAATAATTTTATGGATAAAAGAGTAAAATTATATATAGATGATACCAAAAATAAAGGATATATTAGATTTGAAATAAATATTATAGATGATAATACAGATAAAAAAGTAAAGAATGTAGATATATTAGGTGGTCGAGAATCATTGATGGTAGAATTGGCATTAAGATTGGTATTAAGTCAGATATCATTAAAACCAAAACCGAATTTTTTAATAATAGATGAGAGATTTAGTGTATTAGATTTTAATAATATAAATAATATAGATATGATATTTAATTTCTTAAATACATATTATGAACATACAATTGTAATGTCACATATAGAAATAATAAAAGATTTTGTAAAGAATAAGATTTATGTTGTAAATGAAAATAAATTTAGCAAATTAATAAAAAATTAAAAGAAAATGATAATTATTTTTAATAAAAATTATAAATAATATAATATTATACGATGTCTGAAAAAATAATTGAAGAGAATGTAGAAACAAATGAAGAGAATGAAGAAATAAATGTAGAAACAAGTGAAGAAACAAATGAAGAGAATGAAGAAATAAATGAAGAAACAAATGAAGAGAATGAAGAAATAAATAAAGGAACAAGTGAAGAAAAAAAATTTGATAAATACGAGGAATGTATTTTAACAAAAATTATTGATGATAAAACATATTATCAATGTAAGTTATGTAATTTTATATCTGATTTAAAAAGTACATTAAAAAAACATTTAGATAAAAAAAAGAAGTGTTATAATATAGATCCAAACCAATGTAAATATTGTAGAATAATTTTTAGTAACAAAACAGTATTGGAAAATCATTTAAATAAAAAAAAAAAATGTTATTATAAGTCAGACCCAAATAAAATTAAAATGGAAAATAATAAGGATTTTAAAATAAAAAAATTAGAATTAAATGAAGAAAAATTAAAAATACAGATATTGAGTTATGAAAAGGAAATAAAAAGATTAAACAATATTTTATTGCAAAAAACAGAAGATTATGAAGAATATAAAAAAAAATATAAAGAAAATGAAGCAGATATATATTATACATTATTTGAATCATATATACATAAATTTGGCAATTTAGATTTAATGTTTTTTTCAGAAATTTTTCTAAGAAATAATAGATATGATATGAAAGTAATGAAATATGACAAATATATTATTAATTTATTTGATAAAATTAGATCAGAAACTTTATTAAAATTATTTGAAGGAATAGAGACATATAATAAACAAAAAAATTTTGAATCATTATTTAAATTTTATAAGGGACAATTAGATTATAGATATAAGACTAATGATTATAAAAAGATTAAATATACACCATTAGAATTTCAAATAAAATACATAAATGATTTTATAAAAAAAAATTATGAAAATGAGTAGAAATATTATTTCATATAATTTAGTCCAAGACCTGTTAGTCAAATATTATTTTATGATTAAAAAAAATAATATTTTTATTGTTAATATATCAATAAAAATATTAGTAAAATATAAAAAAAATTTTAAATTTGACTAGCAGGTCTCAGTCTAATATAATTATCTTTAAACTAATTTTTACTAATCCAATTAGAAACAATTTTGTAATCAGTAATATGCTTATCTTTACATACTTCAATAATATCTGTATGCGAAGAAATATAACCTGAACCAACTACACCAAATGTAGCATTAAAACCTCTAATTTGTTTATTCACAATATGAATATAATATTTATTAGGTGATATAATAATTTTATGTATATCATTTGTATTGAATAAAATATTGGTTAATTTTAAAAAATTAGACATATATGATTTAGTTTTATTGTTTTTAAATAATTGCTGTTAAAAATATAAGACATATTATGTATTAAAATATGTTTTTAATAAAATAGTTTTTTGAATAATTTTACATAATTTATCTTTCATATATTCTTCAAAAATAAAGTTTAATTACATTAAAATATGTTTTTGAAAAAGAGTTATGAAAGTAGGTTATGTGGGGCAGAATTCCATTGATACATTGTGTAAAATATTTATTAAAAATATCAATAAAATTACATTATTAATAAAATAAAAGAAAATGATAAAATTTTATAAAAATAATTATATAATATTAATTTTTTAATAAAATGTTAGATAGTAATCCAGAAAAATTAGAAGATAATTATATTTCAATAAAAATAAATGATAAATCATATTACCAATGTAAATTTTGTGATTTTATAAGTGACCGTAAATATATCCTTAAAAATCATTTGGAAAAAAAAAATAAGTGTTACATTACAGATTCAATCGAATGCAACTATTGTAAAAAAAAATTTAAAAATAAAACTATATTAAAGAATCATTTAGAAAAACAAAAAAAATGTTATATGACACAAGAAATAGTAATTTCAGAAACAATTAATAAAAAAAAAGAAAAAAATATATATGAATTAAAAAAAGAAATTGAGAAATTAACTGAAGAAAATAATAAATTATTAGAATCACAAAAAAATGAAAAAAATATATATGATATATTTTCAAATTTATTATTGGAACGAGAAAAAAAGAAGAATGAAACAAATAATCATTTAGAATATAATATATTATACAATTCTTTAACAATATATAAAATAGATGGTTCAAATATTAAAGATAAATTATTTTTATTTATGTCAATTATAAATTATGAACAATTAATTGATTTTTTTATTATAATAAATCTAGAATATAACTATTTAATCCAATATATGATTGAATATTATAATTATTTGAAAACATTTGAAGATGAATTTATAAATGGAAAAAATAGAAATGAGTATTTGGAAAAAATAAAAAAATATATTAAAATATATTTTAACATAGATTTAGAAAATGAACTAGAAAATAATGTTAAACATTCTAATGATAATTTTGACAAAGATGAAGATTATGATTGCGATGATAATAGTGATGATAATAGTGATGATAATAGTGATGATAATAATGATGATAATAGTGATAATAATAGTGATGATAATGAAGATCCTAATAATAATTGCGATAATGAAGATTCTAATAATGATGATAATAATGGTAATGATAATTGCGATAATGAAGATTCTAATAATGATAATAAATTTGAAGATGTAACAACATTAAAACAAATAAAAAAAATATTAGAAGTAAAAAAAAGTTACATAAACAATAGACCATATCAAAGTTTATTGAGAAAAAATAGTATTATAAAATATAATGGAAAATGTATAATTTCAGATCGTTCAGAATTAAGATTATTACAAGCATGTCATATAAAACCAGATTGTTTATGCAATAATTTAGAAAAAATAGATATGAACAATATGATATTATTATGGATTGATCTTCATATATTTTTTGATGATTATTTATTAACAATTGATAGTAAAACTAAAAGAGTAATTATTAATGAAAAAAATAAAGATATAGAATGTATTAAAATTTATAATAATAAATTTATTAATTCAATAAATAATGATATGTTAAAATATTTATCATGGCATAATAATATGTTTAACAAATATTATTTTGTAAATAATTATTAAATATATTAAAAATAAAATTTCGTTTTTTACATATACAATAAAAGTTTTTTTATTAAAAAAAATAAATTTATTGTTTTTAATTACAATTAAATTTAATATTCTCAATTACTAGTAAAATGAGTTTTTAAAGAATTATTTATCATAATTACCTAAAATTATAAAATACAACTAAATATTATTTTTTAAAAATACTTTAAATTTATTATTAAAATTTACAATTAAAAATAAATAATAAAAAATTAAATAAAAGTTTATTTTTAAAGAATTATTTTGAGAAA
>Ga0247832_1003394_pt1 | contig 21902 bp, 18 predicted proteins | sample LaCruzMarch2015__10_FD_192407 | JGI IMG/M metagenome (GOLD analysis project Ga0247832, IMG submission 192407) | Freshwater microbial communities from meromictic Lake La Cruz, Castile-La Mancha, Spain - LaCruzMarch2015_4m | ecosystem: Environmental > Aquatic > Freshwater > Lake | place: Spain... | reverse complement strand
AGTGGCGCAAAGGTAAAACGAGTCATGGGTTCACCAAACACCAGGGCGACCCAATTCATTTTTTTACGCGGATATGACTTTAAGGAAACTTACTGATACGGTTGCTGACTTACACCTAAATTTAAAAGAATTTTTAAAAAAATATATATATAATTGATTTTAAGTGAATTCGTAGCAAGATGTTTTATAAGGATCTTTCGTTAATTATATCACCAGTCATAAAATTTTAAGCCTTGCTCCAACCGTTCTATCGTTTTACAAATTCGATCCACTTTGGTTTCTAAGCGTTTAGATGCTTCGATCCAGTCGATATAATATTTTTGATTACTTTCTGAAAGGGTTAAAAAAAACTGGTGGGCTTTTGGCGCATCCAATAAACAGATCAAAATATCATCAGGAACCACCACGGGCGACGCATCCGCATACAGGGTAACGTGTACGGTATCACCTTCTTTTTTGCCAATTTGCTTTCGGACGGCCGATTTTAACGGTAACATCATGGACCCATCCTTCATAGGCAGCAAATTGAATTGATTCAATGCATACGTATCAATAAATCCGCTTACCCTGATTAATCCGAGCGCTTGTTTTTGAGCAGCCGGAATTTCAGCAATAACCACATAAGACCAAGCTCCTTTTCCCGGTTGTTTTTGGACTAGATAGTCCTTGTCAATCAATGGAGTTTTCATTGTTCGGAGACAAGCAGTACCGTGTTCGTGAAGGATTTTCAGGGCTTGATTTGTTTTTTCAATTCGTCCAGTTCCTTTTGAAGGGCAAGGTTTTTTTGAATTTCGGCTTCGGCTCTTTGTTTTTCGGCTTCGGCTCTTTGTTTTTCTGCTTCTGCTCTTTGTTGTTCTGCTTCTGCCCTTTGTCTCTCTGTTTCTGCCCTTTGTTGCTCTTCCATCAATTGGATGTCCTTTTCTGCGATAATTTCATCTTTTTGCTTCATAGCCCGTTCAAAAACTCGATCCACTTCATCTTCTACATCCATGATATTGCGGATTTCTTCATTGGCAATCGCACGCCCAAGTCGGTCTACCATCTTTTTCACCAAAGGATCGTTTGTTTCCCCTTGAAAGTCCAATTGGTGTACATCGGAAGTGGTTTGGTACAATGGACTAAAAATTTGCAAAACGCGCTCCAATTTAGTGCGGGCTTGTTTAGGCAGTTTTCGCACCTGAATCAAATAGGAATCATGCGTTAATAATTCTACAAAATCTTCTTTGATATCGAGCAGTTCCTGGGTAACCACATCTCGATATTCCCGGTTGATTTTCACGATTCCAGCATGAATACTTTCCAACTGAAAGCCTAAAAAGTAAATAGTCAAAATGGGCAAGGGCCGTTCTTCAATCTGGCCTTGCTCGTTCAAAATGCTATCTTCTTTTCGATAATTTTCGCCTAAATAACGCCGAAAACGCATCACATCGAAGGCTTTTTTGGCTTTTTGCAACTCAATGAGCACTTTGCGGGTTACTCCCGTTTTATTTTTAATAATCGCCTTAAAATCAAATCGCAATATACTGATGTTTCCGCCCGATCTTTCGGTGGCCGTCTCCTGTGGTTTTAACTCCAAACTTTGAATTTCTTCTCCCAGAATGGTCGACAGTAATTCTTTGGCTATGTCCAAATCCTCCAGTAGGTATTTGAATACTACATCATAAATTGGGTTGGCTATCAGCATATTGTTTTTTTAAAGCATTTTATTTATCTCTTTTTACCCATTTAAGGGTTGAAATTGAATTTTGAGACACAAAAATAAAGGAAAGCATTGTAAACTACAAGACTTCAATTCAATTTTAACACATTTTGTTTTTTATTGTGCAGGCCGCCACAAAGGCCCAACGGCCAACAAAAGCACCAAAACATTAAATAACGCATTCGAAGCATTTCCCGAAGCAATCGACCCGCTGCTGTCAAAAACGAACCAGGTCAAAATTCCAATTAATACGGTTTTACGCACCGCTTCCGGGGCTTTATCGTACACCCAGATCGACAATAACCAAATCATAACGCCCCAACCCAGGAGAAAACCACCCGTGAGCGCCGATAAAAATCGGGTATCGGGCGATGCGTACGTGGTTGCGCCATCAATGGGCCAACTCAATAAATCAAGGGTGAGGCGGGCAGGTTCCAAGGTGGCTGCCATGGTGCCTAAGAAGAAGACAGGACCGAAAGAGGCCACCACGATTGCGGTAACTTTTAGCCAAAATTTGTGAAATTGTTGGGTTCTGAACCTGTTTTGCGCTGTTTTCGATACTTGTTGCATGTGCATTGTTTTAAAAAAATTAATCAATGACACAAAAGTCGAAAGGATAAAAGGCACATTTTAGTCGGTACCGTACAACTAGCCAATATTTATGGATTGAAATTGGCAACGATGCGCGACAGGTTTTTAAAATAAGAAGATAACCACGTTTGGGTTAAGGTATCGGGTGTGATTTGCAGGTAAAAATTTTCGAGGGCCAGTTCAAAAATTCCGTGCAGGATGTTTGGAGGAAGTTTTAGGTTTAAATCTTTTGTCCAGACTGTTATAAAACCCATCCCCACAATTTCATTCGATTTTGACAGACATTGCGCATACAATGGATTTTGTCGATGCACCCGCAATTGCCGATTAAAGAACAAATCTGTCTTGTGTTCCAATAAAATAGATATTAAGGCTGGGTCAATATTTTCACAATGCTGTTCTTTGTTTTCCATTTTACGGGCCTGCACCAAATGATGCGCGAGCAACAATTCCGTAAAAATCTCCAGGTCTGCGAAATAATGATAAAACGACGATTTACTAATGCCCACCAACTTGGCCAACACTTCTATTTTCAAAGCCGAAGGGCCTTGTTCGGCAAATAATGCGTAACCGGCTTGTATCCAGGTATCTTTTTTGTCGTTGTTCATGGCTTACATAAAGGCTACTCGGATGGGTGTTAGCATGGTAAAGCGGGTTGAACTTTTGGCAAAATTAAGGGTTTTGTTAGCATAATAAAATCAACGCCATGTTTACCCGCCAAAACCCATTTCAGTTTACCGCATGCATCTTGCTCGCGTGCGCACCCATCCGAGCAGAAGCCCAACAATATGTAGATATTTTAAAAGTAGAGCACTTAGAAAGCTTCGGCCAAACCTTTGACACCTCCAATGCCCGGGTCCCGCTTAACGAAACTACTATCGACTTAACCATCCCCATCCGGACAGCCGCGCTTACCCAAAAAGGCGCCGTACTGCTCACCGGTTTTACAGCCGAACACAACCGTGTTTCCTTAAACCCGGGCGCGCATCCTACTACTTTTTACAGCCTGATGGGCAAAATAGGCCTAGTCAAAAAACACGGCGCACACTGGAGTGGCACCTATCTATTGCTGCCTAAACTAAATTCAGACTTCCAATCGATCGGAAAAAACGATTTTCAAATAGGCGGTCTCGCAATCCTGAAAAACGAAAAAAGCCCTATTTTAAATTATAAATTTGGGTTATATGCCAATACCGACCAATTCGGCCTATTCGTAGTGCCTATTTTCGGATTTTACCTATTAAAAAACAAAGTAGAAATCAACGCGAATTTGCCCTTAAACTTAGATATCAACTACCAACTCACGCGCCATGTAAAGGCTGGCGTGCGCTATTCCGGATTCAATAAAAGTTATCATTTACACACTGAAAAACCCAGTTACGTTGAAAAAGCGACCAATGAAGGTGGTGCGTATATGCAGGTAAAATTTGGCCTTGCGCAACTCCAATTGTTTGCGGGCAGCAGCTTTTTGCGTCGTTTCCGCACGTATTCTGTTGGGGATAAGGCTACCATGGCTTTTCCCTTGTACAAAATTGGCAATGACCGTACCCAATTGAATTCGGATTTTGGGAATGGGCTTATTTTGAAGACCGTTTTGGTGGTTCAGATTGATACGAAATAATGATTCAGCGTACTTTATATCAATTATTTACATATACGCGTAATTTGTTTTTAGCAGCCAGTAATTCTGTTTGCAAGTCTTCAATTTTTTTCAACAAATGCGCGATTGCATCTATGCCTTCTATATTTATTTCAAGGTCTGTGTGAAAACTAAGCAGGCTTTCTAGCGATTTCAAATGCTCTTCCAAAATGTAAGATTCATCCCTTTCGACAATCAAGGCTACATGTCCCAACTCACTCAAGGATTGAATGAAAGATGCATCCACATGATAATGCGTAATCACTTGATCAATACGGACTAAGTTATTGGTCTTCATGGGTTCTGATGGTTTTTAATTGCAATAACAATGCTTTTTCTTCCTCGGTCAGTTGGGTAGGAAGTTTGACTTCATACTGAATGAATAAATCTCCGAAACTGCCTTCCTTTTTGTAAACCGGGAATCCCTTTCCTTTTAATTTGACGGTCGTTCCCGTTTGTGTTTCAGGCGCTACCTTCAGTTTTACTTTACTGTCAAAGGTATCCACTTGAATATCGCCCCCTAACAAAGCGGTGTACAGATCTATGTCCTCCTTTTTATAAAGGTGATCGCCGTCTCGTTTAAAAGGGGTATCATTTTCAATGGTAAACGTAATGTATAAATCACCATTTGGGCCACTATTTACACCTGGCGCGCCATGTCCTGCAATTTTAATTACCTGGCCATTTTCGATCCCTGCCGGAATGGTCAGTCGAATGCTCTTGCCGTTGATGGTGATTTCTTGCTTTTTGGTTTCATATACTTCCGTCAAGGAAAGGTGTAGTTCCGCATTTATATCTTGACCTCTGAACCTTGTTTGACGATTTTGTCTGCCATTTCCCCCAAACATCGATTCAAAGTACGCCGAAAAATCATCGGTGTCTTCTGGTCGAAACTGGCCGCCCCTGCGCTGTGATTGCTGCTGTTGTTGTTGCTGTTTTTGGGCTTCAAAAGCATCGGCATGTTCCCAGTCTTTCCCATACTGGTCGTATTTTTTGCGATTTTCCGGGTTGCTCAGTACTTCATTGGCCTCACTGATTTCCTTAAATTTGGCTTCTGCCGCTTTGTTGTTCGGGTTTAAGTCGGGGTGGTACTTGCGGGCAAGCTTTCGGTAAGATTTTTTTATGTCTTCCGGTGTGGCTGTTTTGGGTACATCTAATATTTTGTAATAATCTATAAATTCCATGATGGATTTGATTAGGATGGTGGGGAGATGCCTGGGGATGTGGTTGAAGGGGTTTCAGACTGTAATATAAGGAAAAAAATTGAGGTTGTTTGCTATGCTATTTCAGTTGTTTGATTTGTTTGTTGTTTACCAGGGATTTCATTTGGGTTATTGCAATATGATTTAATTGAAGGAGTCTTTCAGATTGAGATAAACCTTGATGGATGAGTACGGCATTGATACTTTCCAGGTTGCTGAGTACCACTAATTGTTCCAGAGTGGCGGCATCGCGGATGTTTCCATCGGCATTGGGGTTGGCCTCGCGCCATTCTTTGGCGGTCATGCCGAATAAAGCAACATTGAGCAAATCGGCTTCATGGGCGTATACAAAAGATTTTTGTGCGGGGCTCAATGCTGAAGGAATGAGGTTTTCCTTAATTGCATCGGTATGGATGTGGTAATTTACTTTTGCTAAGGTGCGTTGCAGGTTCCATTCAAGATTGAGGCGTTCGCTTTCCTCCGTTTTTAGGCGTTGGAACTCTTTGATGAGGTAAAATTTAAACTCCGCGCTCAGCCAAGAAGCGAATTCAAAAGCAATGTCACGATGGGCAAAAGTGCCGCCATAACGACCTGTTTTAGAAACAATTCCCACGGCGTTGGTTGACTCAATCCATCGCTTGGGCGTAAGTGAAAAGCTGTTTGCACCAGCCAAATTTTTAATTCCATCGAATTCGATGGAATTAAAATCGGGATTGTTGAATTGCTCCCAAAGGCCAATAAATTCTATGGCACTGCGGTTGCGCATCCAGTTTTGTAAAATATAATCACTCCGATCTGCATCTCTGAATCTGGCAATGTCCGTCAGACTAATAAAATCCTGTTCATTTTGGGTGTAAACAATCACCTCAGTCCCGATTACTTCGATTTTTTTATTTTTAGGCATAAGTCATTCAGTTATGTGGGTGTAGAAAATGCAGCAACCCAAGGACGTGATTTTTCGATGAATAAATTCTTGGTGTTGCTGATGTTATTGCAATTTCAATGTAATAGCATTCCGTATTTTCTACAATTTGTGCGTTTCTTTTGCTTTTGAATAGTTTTTTCTCAATATTGGTTTGCTAAATGATGTTTCTCCATTTGATGGTTCACCCGAAAAATGGCAATATTTTTCGGGGTAATCTTCATTTTTAAACTTAGACCAGCTATTGTAAGCGTCTTCCGTGTATGGCTTTTTAATATTGAATTTTATTTCATGGCCAGTTCTGATACAGTATCCGGGAGGGCTGGTAGAAATCGGAATATTTTTAGGTTTAGCAATGACTTGTTTGATATATTCTTTTTTTTCAGGCGCGGAGATGCCTTTGTTGAAAAATTCTTCAATTTTATTGGTTTCGATTCTTGAGCCCTTATAATTTTTTTTCAAACCCATTAGCGAACTTTCAAACTCTGGTACTTTCTTGAAAATAAGGTCGGCTTGTTTAATGACCCTTCCAAAATAATCAAATGCTTCTATTTCAAAACTGTCGCCTCCTGAAAAATTAGCGAGTAGCCCTCCTGTAAGATTAGACAATAGAGATGCTTTGGTCAAGATACCCGCTTCAATATTATTATCTTGTGAAAAACTATAAAGATTCATGGACGTGATTAACGCACTACGATCATTTGCATAATATTTTGCATGAAGCCGTTTCTCATGCCGTATTTCAATATTGGGGAATTCAGTAAAAAACTGCAAATCATCGATTTTCATACTCTTTGAAATGTCATCTTCGTTTTTCCCAAATACTAAAATTATTTCCAAGTCATACTGATCTTTTTTCGATTTTAGCACAGATTTATAACGATCATGCAGTTTTATATAAGGAGAAATTAATATCAATTGAAAATCAGCCTTCTCAAGGATATCTTCAACTGCCGAATTCAATTTGCTTCCTGTAAGAAATTTAGCCATTTTATAGTTTATAATATTGTAGGATAACGCTGGTTGCTCGTAATCCTAGATTTGAAAATACAACAATTTGAAAAAAAACTATTTTCGCATTAAAAAATACACTAATTGTGACCGAGACACAAATATTCAACATAAAACGAGTAGCGTATCCAAGTTCAAATGGCAGATTTTTATTCCTGCAAATATATTGAAGAATTTATAGTTTTCAAATGAGCCAAGGGGTTTTTCATGCACTCTAGTTTTTTTGTCGTTATGCTCTCTAGCCGGCAGTTTGGTGCATTTCGCTTGGCCAGATCCTTCCGTCCGTTTCTTTCCCGTTAACATTTCTAGTATGGATGATTCGTTCGGGAAAGAAACGGCCCTCAGGATGACAGCTCAAATTGAAAGATTCACGGGTTCATTGGTTTAGCTAAACTGCGATATAAAAAACAACGTGGGTTTTCATCCTGCGTCTTTTTCCCCCTAAAAAGGCAACCCAAACGAAAAATTCCAATTCAAATTCTCTTTTCGCCACAACCCGCTGCCAAAGCGCAACTGGTCGCCCACCCAGCGCTCCCCTGTCGGAAGATAGGGTTTGGACAAGGGAAACGCCACATCCAGCCGCAAAACAAAAAAGCCCAGATTTATCCTTAGTCCCATGCCGGTGCCTACGGCCAGGGCACTGCGGGTTTCGCCAGTGGTGTTGCCAACGGTGGTGCCGCCCGATATTTTGAAGGTCAGCCGGTCGCCAAAAAATGATTTTTGCAGCCGCAATTGGTAGTTGGTCGCGGCCTCATCGGAGCTCGTTTTCTGGTTGGATGCATCACCTGCCGATAAATCAATGTCGATCCAGGTCAGGTATTGATCGGCGAGCGCATTGATTTGATTGGTCAAGAAATTGGTCAAACCTGCCTGCAACGGATTGGCACCGCCGATGGATGTTACCGAAAATGAAGCATCGCCAATGAAGTTGCGCAACAATAAGACGCCAAATACCTGCCGGGAAAGTTGGTTTTTATCCTGGTTGACGTTGGTGAGTGCATTTTCTACTAAACTGGCCTCTTGGTTGCCAAAACTTGCCGTTAAGGTGCCCTGGGTATCATCTTTTGGGTAAATAAATTGAAAACCTACCTCTGGTTTGGTCACCGATCCGGCGATGGACGTTTGCAAAAAGAAGGTTTGGGTTGTTCGGTATTGGGCGGTTTCATTCGCAGATGCTTCTGCTAACTGGTTGGCAACCAAAGGGAAAGGGGAGGCCTTGAAGCGGTATCTTGCCTTGATATCCAGTTCGGGCGCTCCGATGTCTCCGGTCCAGGTGATGCTGCTGCCGGTGCTTACATTAAAACTGCGTTTCACAACAGATTGGTAGGCATAGTTATAAATGCCGCGCACCAATTCCAGCCGACCAACCAAGGTCATTGCGCCATTGGATAGCACATCCAATTGTAGTTTGCCACTGGCTTTACCGTTAAAATCATCCCCTGTAACCGGATTTACGACGCTGTTTACAATCAGATTGGAATCAATTTCGATGCTTGCACTGAGGGTAAACGGCTGTTTATTGACCGGAGCATCATAAATCAACGGTCGCACGTACGCGCGCGGGGGCTGGGTGAAATACACCACGCCTTCCCGTTGCAGGGCTTGGGTGGCTACATCATACACGTAGGTAAACGTGGATGCTTTGGCCGTTTTGACCGATAGTTTCAGGTCGGGCTGGCTGATGGGACCTTGAATAGTGCCGTCCAGCGAAACGAATAGTTTTCCGAAATATACCGGGTTTTGCTGCTTATTTGTGTTCAAAACCTGCCATTGATCAGCTTGCAGACTTAGCTCGGTTTGTATGTCCGACCAGTTGGCAGTTTTCACAGAGCCATTGATTTTCAAGGATTTACCAAAGGGATCCACCAAGGTAAGGCCATCCAGGATGATGCCAGTTTCGGTAAATTCAAGCGGGGTTTCACTCAATTGGTAGCGGACATTGGTCTGTTTTGGGGTAAAATACGTCTCGTGTAATTGCATGGAGCCCCGCAGTTGCACCTGATCCGTCGGACCTTTGATCCTGATGCGTGCTTCCGCCCAACCGCCCAGATCGAGCAAAACATCAGATAGAAAAATATCGAAATTGTTGTAGTTCAATCGATTAATGTCCAGGGTAAAATCGAGCCCTGTTTTGCCTCCAGGCATCTTTTTGGTAGAACCGTTTAACACCATAGATTGGCCCGCGCCGTTCAGGTTCAGTTGCTGCACTGCGATGCCCGTTGGGTTTATTTTTATTTCGTTTTCTGTATCTACCACCCATTCTTTGAAATCAATCAATTGACGGGGTGCGAGTTTTACGATGGTTTCACGGGTGCTTTGGTCGATGGTGGCTGCAGCGGCCAGTAAAAAGCGTTCTTGGCCAGCCTGGTCGGTTGCTTTAAACAAAACAGTTGCGGTATTGGCCACAAATGCCCCGTTAAGCACCGCATTTTCAATAAAATCGGTATTTCCTTTTTTTACTTTGGGTGTGGTTACTACAAATAAAGCAGCAGAATCTCCGGCATAAGAACGGACGTTCATCGAATCCAAAACCCAACCCAGGTATCCCATGCGGGGCGCCTGAATCAACAGGTTAAAATAATTACGTTGCCCAATCAAAGCGGCTTCGAGGTGTATGGGCGACAGTTCCGTCAAACCGGGAATCAAGCCGGTGGTTAATACGTCCGATTTTAGTAAATCCAGCTGGACGGAAACGGAATCGCGGCTGACCCTGGGCACATAAGCCGTCCGATCCACCACAAAGTATTGCTCGAAAATATTGGACAAGGTTTTCGGCAAATCGGTTAAGGAAAAATAGCCCATCATCTCGCCTTTCAGCCAATCCGAATTGATTTTTAATTGATTTTGATGCTGATCCAGTCTGATATTTAGCGCCAGGTCGCCCGGCTTCACATGCACGGTATCATATTGTAAATCAAGGTTTTCAATGCGCACACGGGCCTTTAGGGTATCCAATGATAAGCCTTCCGAGTGGGATACAACATGCCCGCACAAATGGGTAGGCCGATTGCTCCATCCAAAGCTGCGGAGGTCGACGCAATTGAGGCGAATATCGGCATCGAGTATAGGAATGGCAGTTTCAAAATCACCCACAACGGTTGCGTTGATGGCCGCTCTTTCGTCGATGGATACCAGTTTACCCGTGGCGCATGCATTCCGATGGTTTTTAAGGGTTGCAGGCTGCTGTCTTTGGCCAATTGATGCACCAAAATGTTTTGGCCGATCATTTGTACCTGATAACTGCTGTCTTTTAGGGTTCCGTCCAAATCCACGACGCCCCAATTGCCCAGGACAATTTGTAGATTGGCCTTAGCATCCTGTGCGGTACCTTTTGCAACGCCTGTTATCTGAACGAAGTCGGGCAGTTGTACGGATTGGCTTATACTTGGAACAAATCCTAGTATTTCGGCGCGGGCCAATTCAGCCTTCAACTTGCCGTCGAAGCCAATCTGGGCTGGATTTTGCAGGTTTTGGAGTAATCCTTCAAACGTTAAATTACTGGTTATTCCGCCCCGTAAAGCGTTGAAATTCAAATTCGTCTGCAAATTGGCGAGGGTTCCTTTCAAGGTTCCGTTCGCTTGCAACAAGTCGGGAAAAAGTACGCCATTTGGCGCTACCGCCGCAAAAAAGCCCGGTTGTGCATCGAGTTGTTGCACGGTTAGATCCATGCCTAATTTATCCAGATCACTAACCGAAGTCAGGGCGCCGGATAGTTGGAAAGAAAGCGGCATGCTAAGGGTTGGAGCAAGCACTGTATCGCTGGACAATGCCCCCAAGGCACCTTTCAGGTTCAACTGCATGTTTTCCAGCCAACCTTTGATTTGGCCGGAAATTTCGTAGGGCATATCTTCTAGTTGCGCTAACTCCTGATTATCAATGGGTGGCATCAGGCGCAGTAAATCACCCACGATGCCTTTGTGGTGCCGAAGTTGTACCTGCATGAAGCCATAATTAACCGCGTCTTTTTTGAGGAGCAGTGCCTCGCCGTTTAATTGGGTTTGATTCAAGTGCGCCGTAACCTTTTTCAGCGTTACCCCGTTTGGCGTCATTTGAATGGAAGCTTGCAAAGAATGGATCTGTACGCCACTTTTATCGATTCCAGATAATGCATTTGCTTGTAGATACAACGAATCTTTTTGATAAGAAAATGCGGATAAATCGGCATCGAGTTGTTGCAAGTCCAGATCGCCCGCATTGAAGTGCCGGGGTGTGGGTGTTACCGTTGCATCGCGGTAAAGGATCGCACTATTTGCCACTTGCATCGCTTTTGCCTGCACTAAAAGGTCATTTTCGGTTGAGATCAGGTATAAATTGGCAAAATTGGCCTCTGCTAAGTGAGCATCGAGGTATTGTTCCGTAGTTGCATATAAAACATGGGAATTATTAATTGCGCCCGATTCCACGGAAAAACTGAAACGCTGGGAGCTTGTGGCGCTGGTATCTATGGGCTGCTTTAGGCTGTATTGGATGTCCGCATCTTGCAGGTAAAATTTGCCGAGGGTAAAATCCAGTTTATTCAGGTCCGATTTTTGCAAAACCGTTTCCAGCCATCCGATATTGGCCAGAGTAGAAGTACCGCTGTCGGCATCTTGCATCCAAAAATGCACATTTTGAATGCGAACAGTGGTCAAATCCAACGCTATTGTCCAAGGACTTCCAGTTGGCGTTGGCGATATTTCGGCATTGGGATTTGAAAATGCGTTAACGATGAAATCGTAATTATTTATACTGTCTTTTTGGTGGAGGTAAATGGAGGCATCCTCTAGCCGAAGATCCCGGATCACGATACTACGTTCGATCAGTTTCCACATGTCCAAGGAAACCGCTAAGTTGCCGATGTGGATGAGGGTATCCTGTTGCTGGTCTTCAAGGAGCAGGCCTTTTAGGGCAATGTAATACGGAAAACGCAGCCCAATGGAGGCTATTTCCACCCGGGTATGCAGTTTTTCCTGTAAAAAGGATTGTACTTCCTGGGTAATGCGCTGTTGGACGGGGGGCAGCGTGAGGGCCAAAAGCGCCAGCAGGATCAGTAGCAGGAGGCTACCCAATAGGTAACTGACTATGCGGAAAAATTTTCGCCAGGCACCATTTGCAGTTTGGGGTTTATCCATTTGCCAAAGGTGCGGGCTATTGGTGTTTATAAACTTACATAAATAGGGGAAATCGTTACATTATTCACAGGTGATCGGATGGGAAGTACCCCCAACTGAAGTTCGAGGAAACAATATATTACAGGTGATTCGAAGTGTTTATCGCGGAAAATTTCCAGGAAAGTTCAAAAAATCGCCATGCACCCAGCCAATCGCATCTGCATTTTCCATGGGTTGCACTTTGTACCAATAGTTTTCCCTTTCTATGTTTTTGACAATCACATTCGTTCTAAAATCAGTTTTTTCATCCAGATATACGGCTTCTTCGCCTTTGTTTAACTGGTATAAAACAGGTGCATTCATGTCTGGAGATTGCCGTACATTTACTTTGTTTCCATTTGAGTTTAGGATGTAGGCACCAACTATTGCATCCTTTTTTACTTTTCTATACTGCTTTTGTTTTTTCTCCGGTGGTTTTGCAGTTTCAGGCGGTTCGTTGGTGGTTATTTGCGTTAATGGAGTGTCTTGCTTTTGTGTAAAATACCATACACCAAGTCCAGTCAGCAACAATAGAATAAAGCCGATGGGCCAGTATTTCATATTGTTTTGAGATCGGACTGGCTGGTTTTGCGGAAGGGGCATGTTGGTATACACGGGAGGGTTCACATTTTCAGTAACTTGGGTGCCAGGGAAGGGCGGTGGCGTAACCAATTTAGGCGGCATCATTGCAAAAAGCGGTTTGAGTTCCTCTACATGTTCTGCTTTGACCCATTTGTCTAAACCGTTGTACCAAACCATGGTGTTTCGGTCAATGGTCAGTGCCTTTAGATCTTCAAAGGAGAAAGGGCCTTTTTCAGCGCCATCAATATGTATAAAATAGTTATTCATTATATGTTAATTTTCGTTGTGTACCTGTTCAATTACCGCAATCTCTATCCTGTATCTCTAAATTTCTTACCAAGGAATTAAAGCTGCCTTTAAAAATCCTATCTTGGTCAATGGTGGTAATTCGAAAGCAAATATACTTCTGATTTTTTGCACTTTTTCTGATTGAACGATACATTTTTCCTGTTCATCGACCTTTCAAGTGTATGCGCAAAAGGTCCTTTATGTTTGCTCAGCGAAACTTTTAAAACAACCGTAAATTACCTTTTTCTAGCATGAAATTTAAACTTTTGTTTGCCCTCCTTTGCTGTGGGGCCAGTGCAATTTTTGCCCAAAACGAACCTAAATTTACCATCAGTGGTACCATTTCCGATAAATCGAATGGTGAAACGCTCATTGGCGCTACGGTACAACTGGCTGAGCGGCCACAGTCGGGCGCAACTTCGAACGAATACGGATTCTTTTCTATTTCAGCACCACCCGGTACCTATACGCTGGTCATTCGCTACATCGGCTTTGAAAGTTTTGCCCAAAAAATAGATTTGACCAAAGGAAGTCAAAAACTGAATATCACGCTGACAGATGCCGCTGTGCTCAATGAAGTGGTCATCAAAGCCGAAAAAACCAATGAGAATATCGAAAAACCGCTCATGGGTGTGGAAAAACTCAACATGGCGGACATTAAAACCTTGCCGATGTTGCTGGGCGAGCGCGATATTTTGAAAGCATTTCAACTGCTTCCGGGGGTGAAATCGGCTGGGGAAGGCAATGCAGGCTTTCACGTACGCGGGGGCGGTGCCGACCAAAATTTGATTTTGCTGGACGAAGCGCCGGTGTATAATGCAAGCCATTTGCTCGGTTTTTTCTCCACCTTCAATGCCGATGCGATTAAAGATGCAACATTGTACAAAGGTGGGATGCCACCCCAGTACGGCGGACGTTTGTCTTCGGTGCTGGACATCAAAATGAACGAAGGCAATAACAAAGACTATGAGGTAAGCGGCGGTATTGGCTTGATTTCCAGTAAATTAAATATAGAAGGTCCGATCCAAAAAGGGCGTAGTTCGTTTTTGGTTACCGGACGTCGCACCTATGCCGATCTTTTCTTAAAAGCATCCTCCGACACCACCATCAGCAGCAGCAAACTCTATTTTTATGATTTAAATGCAAAGGTCAATTACCAGATCAATGATAAGAATCGCATTTACGGTAGTGGGTATTTTGGGCGCGATGTGCTGGGTTTTGGCGATAATTTCACGGTAGATTGGGGGAATGCGACCGGGACTTTGCGTTGGAACCACCTGTTTTCCGACCGCTTATTTTCAAATACCTCGTTGATTTACAGCAGCTACGATTACAACATTAAGATTAAAAGCGGTTCGAATGATTTCAAGATTAAATCAGATATCAAGGACTGGAACATCAAACAGGATTTTCAGGCATTTCCGAACGACCGCAACACGATCAAATACGGAATCAATTTTATCCACCACACCGTAACACCCGGTAATGTGGAGGCCTCCGAAGGCAGCAGCATCAACGCCCTACCTGCCGATCCGCGCAAGGGGCTCGAATCTGCGGCTTATGTTACCCATGAATGGAAAGCGACCCAACGCCTTAATTTGCTGTATGGACTTCGGTTTTCCATGTTCAATGTGCTGGGTGGTACGGAGTTTAAAACGTACGACAGCGAAGGAAATGTGCTTTCGAGCGAAACACCAGCCAGCGGCGAAATCGTAGAAACCTACCTTAATCTCGAACCGCGCTTTTCGGCCAGTTACCAGTTGACAGCGCGTAATTCCTTGAAATTGAGTTTTAATCGCAATACGCAAAACCTGCACTTGTTGTCCAATGCCTCCACTTCTAATCCAACCGATTCGTGGGTATTGACTACTAAAAACATCAAACCTGAAGTTGCGGACCAGGTGGCAATTGGCTTTTTCCAAAATTTTGGCCAAACCCAGAAATATGAGTTTTCGGCAGAAACCTATTTTAAAACCATGTCGAATCAAATCGACTACCGCACGGGTGCAGAAATACAGGGCAACCGCGATGTGGAGGCCGATTTGTTGAGCGGCATCGGACGCGCTTATGGGGTGGAATTGCTGTTGAAAAAACAAAGTGGCAAATTAACCGGCTGGATCGGGTACACCCTGAGCCGCACGGAACGCAAAATTGAAGGCATCAACGACGGCAATTGGTACGCTGCCAAACAGGATCGCACACACGATGTAAGCATTGTCGCGATGTACAAACTTTCCAGACGCTGGAATTTATCGGCCAACTGGATTTGGTACACCGGCAATGCCGTCACTTTCCCCAGTGGAAAATATTCGGTAGACGGCGCGACCACCTACCTCTACACGGCGCGCAATGGCTACCGGATGCCCGATTATCACCGACTCGACCTTGGTGCAACCTTTTTGGCGAAAGAAACCAAGCGTTTCAAATCGGAATGGGCATTTAGTATGTACAATGCCTACAACCGCAGAAATGCCTACACCATCACTTTCCGCGATTCGGAAACGACCCCAGGCACCACCGAGGCGGTAAAAACCGCACTTTTTGGCATCGTTCCCAGTGTTTCCTGGAATTTCAAATTCTAACCACAAAATCAGTTCATTTCCATGAAAAAGCATATAAAATTTTCATTTTTTCTATTAATTACTGCCTTTTCGCTTACGTCCTGCGAGGAAGTGATCGACGTTGACCTCAATACAACCGACCCTAAAATTGTCATTGAGGGTAGTGTTACCGACCAAACCGAGCCTTTCAAAGTGTCGATTAATAAAACGGTTAATTTCGATCAGGCGAATGAATATCCTGCCGTATCCGGTGCATTGGTGACCATTTCCGACGGCACCCAAACATTTACCTTAAACGAAACAGCACCCGGCGTTTACAAAACTTCCGACGCACAAAAAGGCGAACCCGGTCGTACCTACCACCTGCGCGTGGAGGCGGAAGGACAGGTTTTTGAGGCGCGTTCTGAAATGTTGGCGCTGGTCAAATTTGATTCGTTGTGGCAGGATAAACTCAATTTGGGTGGACAAGAGGCCATCACCGTCGTATCAGGATACCAGGATCCGCAGGGTTTGGGCAATTACTACCGCTTTGTTTTGTGGCGAAACGGCTCCATTTTATCGGATATTGATGTCCGCGACGATAAAAACAGCGATGGGCGCACGATTTCCCAACCCATTTTTGTGCTGAGTGAAGACCTGGAGGTCAACGATACCATTCGGGTAGAAATGCAGACCATAGACAAGCCGATTTATAAATATTTCTATGCCTTGGCTGCTTCTGCAGGCAACGGCCCCAATGCCTCCGTGCCGGGCAATCCCGTCAGCAATTTGTCCGGTGGGGCATTGGGTTATTTTTCGGCACATACGAGCCAGGAAAAAACAGTGATCATTCGATGAATAACTAAACATCAACAATTACAAGTGGTACAGAATTTCAAGGAAAAAATTGCGTTTTCAGGGAATTGTATGGTTGTTTTTCCACCGTTTTAAACGATCAACAGACATTTTCCAATTTTCAGGAATTGCTTGCCTATGCCGACCAATAAGACCTGGCGGCATTGACTTTGATATTAAAATTTTGCTAGCATAAAAGGTCTTTGGGCCTCTTTTTAAAAACAACATGAGATTATTTTATACCATCTTTATTCAAATAGCCATCTGGATGGTCATTATGTCCATTCCGGTTTTCTTGTTAGACGCCATAGAAAAGCCGCCGGGATTTATATGGATGATTTTTTCACGCATTGTCTTGCTTGCCACATTCTTTAATTTGGTTTATTACGTTTTATCGCCCTTGTATTTTTCAGGTAAAAAACGCGCATTTTATGTACTGGCGCCCATTCTTTATTCGATCTATGTGGTGTTATCGGTGATGGCAGATCGATATATTCCAACGGAGCAATTACGGGAGGCCATGATGCTGCCTAATCCTAAATTAATTGAGGGACGATTTATTGACATCCTTTATTTACCTGCTATTTTATCAGGACTACTAATTTTTGGAATCGCTTCTGCCCTGCGCGGGTTTTCAGAATTTGAAAAGAAAAAAAAGGATGAAAACAATGCCAATCGCCGCCGACTCGAGGCGGAGCTTGCGCTTTTGAAATCGCAAATTAATCCGCATTTTTTGCTTAATACGCTCAATAATCTTTACGCACTTTCCCTCACCGATCCTGAAAAAGCACCTGAAGCGCTGCTCAAACTTTCGGATATGGTACGTTATATCTTGTATGAATGCAATCAGCCGAAAATAGAACTCGAAAAAGACCTCGAATTCGTACATAACTTTATAGCGCTTCAGCAATTACGCTTGCCAAGAAATATTATATTGCAGGTTGATTTGCCAGCGGGAAAGATAGAAGGCGCCATTGAACCCATGATTTTGATTCCTTTTATCGAAAATGCGTTCAAACACGGGCTTACGACCAAATATCCCTGCGTCATTTTCATTTCTATAAAAATTGAATCAAATCGCCTTATTTTGGAAGTCGAAAACGATATTTTCCCTCAAAAAACGGAAGAAAATCGCACCGAATCGGGTATTGGTTTAGCAAATACACGCCAGCGACTCGAACGCGGATATATCGGAAAATACTTGCTAAACATTAAAAATGATGGACAAAAACATCGTGTCGAACTTATAATCTACCTGTAACATGACGCTCATTGCCTTGGACGACGAGCCGCTTGCGCTTGTATTAATTGAAAAATTTACCCGCGAAATCCCCGACCTGCAATTGCTCGCCACCTTCACCGACGTAGCCGCTGCGGCTGATTTTTTGAATAAAAATGCGGTGGATTTGCTTTTGACTGATATCAATATGCCCGATATGAGCGGTTTGCAATTTGTTCGAAACCTGCCCGATGAACGTCCGATGGTTATTTTTGCTACCGCACACAAAGAGCACGCGCATGAGGGTTTTGACCTGGATGTAGTAGATTATCTGGTAAAACCAATTGCACTGGATCGTTTCAAAAAGTCGATGCAAAAAGCCATTGATTTGCACGCAATGCGCCAAAAAGCAGAAAACATTGTCCCCATTACAATGCCTCATTTCTTTGTTTATTCAGAATACCAGCAGGTGAAAATTATAATACCCGATATTTTGTACATCGAAAGTATGGGCGATTACGTGAAGATTTACCTTGTTGGGATGGAACGCCCCGTGTTGACGCTTGAAAGGTTGAAAAACTTAACGATACAGCTGGAAAAACATGGTTTCCGGCGGATCCATCGATCATTTTTAATCAACTTTAATAAATTAGAGGCAAAACAAAAAGCGCAAGTTCGGATTGCGGGGGTTTGGTTACCATTAGGGGATACTTATGCGGCTTCGTTAGGTTAAGGTATTCGTATTTTATAAGAACAGGCTATAAGGCAACCCAACCCGCACTTTCTGCACCAACCGTTTTTCAAAATCCGTGTACCTTTGTCCGCCCCATACACACAAAAATCTTGCATTTTATGAAAAAATATACCCTCTTTTTAGCCTTTGGGGCTGTTTTGTACTTAATGATCCAGGCTTGTTCGAAAGAAACCTGTGCCACAACGGTTTGGTATGAAGATGTGGATGGCGACGGCCTGGGCAATGCGAATGTGACCACAACGGGTTGCGATCGACCAGAAAACTACACCGGGAATAAAACGGATGTAGATGACAACAACATCGATGTAGGGAATCAGCAAGATATGGCGGTGGCGGTGTTGCAAAGCACCCAAACCAAAAAGGCCTATGCTCCCGTGACTTACTTGAGCGGCAGCAAATTTATTCAGCACGACCTGCGTCTGCCCGATGGTGCCAACGCCTTTGTGCAGGCGGTCCAAAATGGCCAACTATTCGGCGATACCCTGACGATTCAACGGGTTTTTACGGATAGTAATGTGGTGGTGATGCACTCCCGCCGTGTGGTGGATACGGCAACTACCTGGATTCAATTCGATGTTTTTCGTTTCGAAGACGGCCGAATTGTGGAGCACTGGAACAACCGCGCCAAAGAAGTGAGTGATATGGACAGTACTACCCAATTTAATGGCAACAAACTGATTTCGGCTTCGGTAAGCACGGCAGCGACCAAGAAATTGGTGGCAGGCGCCGCAGATGAATTATTTATTAAAGGTAACTGGAGCAAGGTGAATAATTATTTCGACTTGACTAAATTTGCCCAACACCGCAATGGCTGGGGAACGAACGGCACTGCATTTCGCGATTCCGTAGCGCTCATTCCAGATGGTACACCGTATTATGAAAGCGTCCGGTTTATATATGCAAAAGGCGATTATGCATTGGTGATGTCGCAAGGTTACCCCGATCCAGCGGCCGGTAATGGCCTGTTTGTAGCGCATTACGATTTGTTTCGGGTCGCCAATAATCGCATCGTGGAGCATTGGGATATTGTAGAGGAAATTCCGCCTATGGGGCTGTGGGCAAATCCGAATGGGAAGTGGTAGTGTGCCCAAATAGTTGGTAATCAACAAACAAAAAATATGAAATTCCTTGTCATTCTCCTATTGCTCCTGCTCGGGCTGGTTGCCTTTGTGCTCATTGCAGCGCTTTTTATAAAAAAATCCTATTCCGTAGTGCGCAGCATTGTAATTGATCAACCGCTGCAAACGGTGTTTGATTATGTGAAATTCTTGAAAAATCAAGACAATTTTAGTGTTTGGGCAACCATGGACCCCAATATGAAAAAAGATTTTAAGGGGACGGATGGAACGGTTGGTTTTTTGTCTTCCTGGGAAAGCGACAACAAGAAAGTGGGGGTCGGCGAGCAGGAAATCACCAGCGTAGAGCCGATGGAGCGCATTGGTTTTCAATTGCGTTTTTTCAAACCATTTCCAGGTGTTGCCGATGCTTCGATGCTTACTTCAGCGGTTTCTGAACATCAAACGCAGGTGACTTGGCGTTTTGACAGCGCAATGGCCTACCCGATGAATGTGATGCTGCTGTTTATGAACATGGATCAAATGCTCGGGAAGGATTTGGGCAAGGGTTTGGACAATTTGAAAGCAGTGCTGGAAGGGTAGGGAGTTTTGATTTCCGATTTGTTCGATTTCCGATATCCGATTGAATTTTTGATTTCTGATTTTTGCTTGGAAGCGCTGTTCCATACATTCTCTTTAAGGAGGGATATGGTTTAGCGCCTAATTTGCCTTATATTTGCGCCCCGGCTGTAGGTGCAAGTATGCATTTTGCTGTCCGGTTAAAAGGTGTAGGTGTTTTGGTTTTATATTTTGTTTAAAATCAGGCATTTACGATATTTTTTGATAAAGTCATACTAATTACGATATCGCATGTTTGAGAGTTTAAGCGACCGGCTTGATTCCGCGTTTAAGGTACTGCGCGGCAACAACAAGATTACCGAACTGAATGTTGCTGAGAGTATTAAGGAGATTCGTCGCGCCTTGGTGGGTGCCGACGTAAACTATAAGATTGCCAAGGAATTCACCGATAAAGTGAAGGATAAGGCATTGGGCTCAGAAAACGTGCTCAAAAATGTAAATCCGGGTCAGTTAATGGTCAAAATCGTCATGGACGAATTGGCCGAGCTGATGGGTGGACAAAGTGTGGGCATCAATACCAAGGGCAGTCCGGCGGTAGTGTTGGTAGCGGGTTTGCAGGGTAGTGGTAAAACAACATTTTGCGGCAAATTGGCGCGCATGTTGAAGGAGCAACGCAAACTTTCTCCTTTGTTGGTGGCTTGCGATGTGTACCGTCCTGCGGCGATCGACCAGTTGACGGTATTGGGCGACAGCATCAAAGTGCCGATTTATAAAGAAATAGAGAATAAAAATCCGGTGGAAATTGCGCAAAACGCGATTAAACACGCCAAAGCACACGGATTTAATGTGGTAATTGTGGATACTGCCGGTCGCCTCGCCGTAGATGAAGCGATGATGGCCGAAGTAGAAGCGGTCAAAAAGGCGATCAGTCCAACCGAAACCCTGTTTGTCGTGGATTCGATGACGGGTCAGGATGCGGTAAATACGGCAGAAGCGTTCAACCAGCGCATCAATTTCGACGGTGTGGTATTGACCAAATTGGATGGTGATACCCGCGGTGGTGCGGCCTTGACAATCAAATACACGGTAGGGAAACCGATCAAATTCGTGTCGATGGGTGAAAAACTCGACACCTTGGATGTGTTTTATCCCGATCGGATGGCGCAACGGATCCTCGGCATGGGAGACATCGTGTCGTTGGTGGAAAAAGCCCAGATGGAATTTGATGAGGAAGAGGCGAAACGGGTAGAGAAGCGGATCAAACAAAACAAGTTTGATTTTAATGACTTTTTGGGTCAAATGCAGCAAATTAAAAAGATGGGCGATTTAAAAAGCCTGATTGGTATGATACCAGGTGTGGGCAAAGCCTTAAAGGACGCCCCGATCGATGACAAAGCCTTGGGCCGCGTGGAAGCGATCATCCACAGCATGACGCCCGATGAACGCGGCAACCCGGATTTGTTAAATTTGAGTCGCAAAAAACGCATCGCACGCGGTTGTGGTCAGTCTTTGGAGCAAATCAATCTGTTTATCAAGAATTTCCACGATATGCGGAAGATGATGCACCAAATGGCAAATTCGCCGATGGGTAAAATGGGTTTGCCGGGCATGGGCGCGCCTAAGGGCGGGTTCCGGCGGTAAAAGGAGTGTCACGGAGTAGCTCGGAGGTATGGAGTTGCACGGAGTTTTTAAAATCTCTGTGCAACTCCGTACCTCGTATGTTTGCCACCAGTTCATTGAAATAAGATTTTAAGTAGTTTTGGAGCCCGGACGGGAGGCGAGCGGTATCCGTTCCTAAACAGGTTTTTCAACCATGTACACTCGGAGTAATTCCTCG
>Ga0247832_1003393_pt1 | contig 21905 bp, 12 predicted proteins | sample LaCruzMarch2015__10_FD_192407 | JGI IMG/M metagenome (GOLD analysis project Ga0247832, IMG submission 192407) | Freshwater microbial communities from meromictic Lake La Cruz, Castile-La Mancha, Spain - LaCruzMarch2015_4m | ecosystem: Environmental > Aquatic > Freshwater > Lake | place: Spain... | reverse complement strand
TTCAAATCGCCTTGATGCATGGAGAATTCGATTCCAGCCAACACGCGACTCCATGGTATCCGTGGGATGGCAAGAGAACGCAAACATTGCGATGCGAGGAAGTGTTTCCGAAGGTCTTTCGTTTGTCTTACCGAAAACCGCTTCACGATAAACGCCTGCCATGTAGCGTCCTTGAACATCCCAATGATATTTCTTTGCTTCCTCAATAGCGCCACGGCCTAGTGTCTCACATTTCTCAGGTGCATCAAACAGTTCTGTAATTGCGATTGCTAAATCGTTGACCACTTGATTCGGTGTTCTAACAGGAATTTTGACGCCGCACTTCTCGTTGATCAGATCACGCGCCCCTTGGTGGTCCAAACAAACGACGGGAGTTCCATGCGCCATAGATTCCAGAATGACCGATCCGGTGGTGTCGCGCAGGCTTGTAAAAACAAAGATGTCGGCCCAATGGAATTGCTTTAATGCCTCGTTGTGGGGAATAAATTTCATGAACTGAACTCGGTGGCTAATGCCTAGCTTGGATGCAAGTCTTACCCATCGATTTAGTAAGGGACCGCGTCCCAAAATTCGGACGTCGACTACCACTCGATTGGGTAGCTTTGCAATGGCTTTGAGCAATAACGGTAGGGCTTTATGAGTTCTCAGTTCACCGGACCAAAGGATTTGGAGCGGACGCTGTGGGGTTCTTCGGATTTTGTCGTACTCGGAAACATACTGAGTTCCAATCTCAACCCGAACTCGAGGATCGTAGCGAAAGAAGCTTCGGAAATCGTCGCGAATGGATGTGTTCGCGGCCAAAACGATTTCGCTATTTGCAAGTGCCTTGCGGACTCGGCGACTAAATCGCATTTGGATTTGATTCAGTACCGAGCGGCTGGCTTCTCGAAGGGTTCCAAACAAATCAGCAGCATCAAAAAACCTCCAAGGGAAGTTTTGAGTTCCACCCAGTGGTCCCCAAACAAATGGCTTTTGCAAGGTCCAACCGCGACCAGGCTCGCGGTACCCGCAGTAGGTGGCTTGATGTACCAAATCAAACGGTTGGGTCCGTACCAGTTCTCGCATTGCATGCAGCGCCGTTCGATGCCATAACCAATAGGATACGTAGTAGGTAAGGCGAAACTTTCTTAGCAGTGCCCCGAACCGTCCGTTGGGGACCTTAACAAAGTGAAGGTTCGGAATTTCCCCGTTCTTCACAAGGAAGTCATCAATCTCGTCCGAAAATTCCCCTTGTTCTGTGATCACCCATGTCTCGTCAAACTTAGCCGCCTGAATCGCACGATTCCAACCCACTCCGGCTTCCGAACCACGGTAGGGGCTGCATGCGACCGCGATCATGATCAATCGAAGCGGACGCGAATCATTTGGGGAATGATCGAGTAGCGATTGGTTTTCAAGCATCGGGCTTATGAGACCGTCGTTCCAAGGAGCTGGTGGATTCAAAACACGTTGAGATAGCCACGGAGAACAAGTAGGCCAATAAAATCCAAATATAGTTGACCGTTTCCCCACATTCGATGCGAAATCCAATGTGCCAAAATTTCAGAGTAAGACAATTCAACGTGGGGGATCTGTAACGATTAAATCATTCGCAACCAGGGGCTTGTGGCTTAGTCGCTGGTGACGTCAACCGAAACGCTCAGCACCGGTTCGCCTGCGCCCAAGAACACTCCTCGAATGGGAACAACGTCGGTATAGTCCCGTCCCCAAGCAATCGGTATGTGATTCATCGAACAGAAACAATTGTTCGTAGGATCGAAATCCACCCATCCTGAATTACCGCCGCACCAGGCCGAGACCCATGCGTGCGATTGATCTGCGCCGACAAGTCGCGGTTGGCCTGGTGCAGGTGTCGTTCTCAGATAGCCACTGACATAACGTGCGGGAATTCCAACCGAACGCAGACAAGCGATAGCGATATGGGAAAAGTCCTGACACACTCCAGCCCGTCCTTGGAATGCAACTTCAGTCGGTGTATCAACCTGAGTGGCTTCTTTGCAGTACTTGAATTCGCGATAAATCAAGCTGGCAAGTTGCTCAAGTACGCTCAGTACCGGCACGTCCAAGCTTGCAATTCGCGATATGAACTTTGCGAATTCGTCGCTTCTTGTAATTCGAGGTGAATCGAAAACGAATGGGACTGCGTCAAACCATCCGGGATCGCTTGAGTTGTGGAGCATCTCCTGCATTTGACGAACGCTCATGCATTGATTTGCATGGGGAACTTTCCAGTCCATCAGTTCCACGAGGCTAACGGCTTTGATAGTCAGCATGCTATGCGATTCTTCGACGGTAAACGTCATGACCGAGTTGTCGAACGCATCCAAATGCGTGGTCGAAAAGCTAGGGGTTGGAACAATGTTCAGTCGATGAGAATGGCATGCCAATACCTTGGACTTTCTGGGTGTTAACATCACCATGTTTTGACAAACGCTAACAAGCGAGTTGTACAAATAGACGGTAGTGTGGTGAATCGAATACTTCATGCGAGCGTTGGTGTATCGTGAGGGTTGCAAAAGCAAAGGGAAACAAAGGTCGAAGAGGCGTCACGGTACGCTAGGTAGATTTTTCTTTTGCCGAAAAGTGTCTTGGTGGCCCGGCATGGGTTAAGTATCTTCCCGAGACCGCATCGGACAATTTTGGCAAATGCTCTTCCAGTCTTTTGGCTAACTTCTCAAGCTGAATTCGTCTTCCATCGCGACTTACTTCTGCCAACACATAGATGTCAGCAAGTTTCACAAGGCTTGCGATGGTCAGACCCAATCGCTGCTCGGGGGTAAGAAGTGCCTGCAGTTCATCGCGAGGCATCGCATTCAAGTGCTCGGTGACTTGCGCCAGTTGAAACGCAATTGAACGGGGATTGGAAACGTCGGTGATCAGCAGGTCAAGCACCACTGGAACTTGAAAGGTAGCCAGGTATCGGGTTCGATAAGTCATAAGACTATTGGTGATGCGGAGAATGGCTTCAATTGTGGCTGGCTCTTCATTGCGTTCGGAGGCAAAAAAGATTCTGACAAGATTGTTGATCTGCATGCTTCGTTCGATTCGCACACCAAGATCCAAAAATCGCCATCCGAGCGTACGCGTCATGTTTTCAGCGATCAAGCCTGCGAAGCTCGCAAAGTCCGCGAGCAATCGATCGAGCATTGAAATCACGTCCAAATTTCGGAGCTGTGAATCGTAGCGATTTGGATCGACGGTCTGTTGGATGCGATCGATGGTTCGCCACATGTCGGGTGAAATACGGTCTCGAACTCGGACGGCATTGAACACCGCACTGTTGATGGTGGTTCGCAGACCCAACGGTTTTTGAGTGTCGAACATTGCAGTCGGAAGCACATCGATTACCGCAGGCGTACGACGACTAAACTCGGGAATGACATAATCGGGATCGATATGACCATTTTCTGCAAGAACCCGTAACATAGGTCGATAGTGGGTTTCTTCTGCATTTTCTGATTCCAGGGTTTCGAAAACAGCACGCATCAATCGTGCGATCTGCTCAGCCCGCTCGATATACCTGCCAAGCCAGTACAAATTATCCGCGACACGGCTTGGCAGTTCCGAACCGCTGCGTCGAGGAAGAACTTGTGTCGTCGATGGCTCAAGTAGGCTAATTTCGTTTTCGTGCTTCTTTGCGATAATCCAGACGTCCTGGCTTCGCTCCCCGGATTTCATGGTGTAACTAAGTGCTTCCGAATTTCTAGAAACTCGGGCAAGCGCACCCGGTAAAGTCTTATACCCTTCGTCGGTTGAGACCAAGTAGGTTCGCAAAGCAAGATGCCATGGTTCGACACGTCCTTCCATCAGCACCGGAGTGGTCGATCGCTCGATGGTTTCTTGCGCAACGAACTCTTCAGGGGCAGCATTCATTTTGCGGATCAAATCCGCTCGGCTTTCCTCCGTCAATGATTGAGGATGAAAAGGAGGCTCATCCAACATTCGAAACGCTGGCCGAATGGATAAGTTATCCAAGTTGTTGATCACGTATTGCTTTTGTTCTTCATCGCCACACCACCAGGTCCGAACCGAAGGCAGCTTCAGATCTTCTTTCAGCAGAAACCGGCAGATGTCTGGCAAAAAGGGCAGGAACACTGGCGACTCGACCAAACGACTACCAATCGAATTGGTGACTGCAACCATGTTGTTGCGGACGACATCCAGCAGCCCGGGCACACCGTATTCGGATGAGCGAAGTTCTACCGGATCGCAATCGTCATCATCGATTCGTCGAAACAGAACTTCAACCGGTAGAAGTCCGCCAAGCGTTTTCAATTGGATCACTCCGCCACGTCGCGAAAGATCCCCTCCTTCGGCCAAAGTGTACCCCAAGTACCGCGCCAAGTAGGCATCCTCAAAATAAGATCGTCCAAGCGGTCCTTTTGTCCAAAGAACAATTCTTGGATTCTCTTTGGTTCTAGGTGCGAGACTTCGAAGTTCATCCTTCAGCATCGCATAGAACGGTGCGAGCTTCCTTACTGGCATCTTTCTAAATATTGGCGAAAGCATCCGCGATGTGACAATCCGATTTTCCAAAACATACCCTAAACCGAACGGGGACTTGGTGCGATCCCCTACGACTCGCCATGTGCCATCGGATGCCCGAGCGATATCCGCGACGTAATACTGGAGGTACCGATGAACCGAGGAATACAGGCGACTGTAGGCTGGGTGCCAAGCGGGGTGGCCAAACAAGAGTCTGGGTGGAATGACTCGCTCTTTGATCAATCGCTGAGGACCATAGAGGTCGGCGAGAATCGCTTCCATCAAACTAGCACGTTGAGCCAGTTTCTCCGAAACTTGCTTCCATTCGGCTTCGGCAAGAACCAGTGGCAATGCGTCCAGCAACCACGGACGGGAAGTCTGCCCTTCCGAATCATGTGGATTGAAGGAAACGCCGTCACGTGCAATTTGCGCTAGTGCTTGTTGTCTGCGGTTCAGCAGCTGCCCCATCCCCATTGCATCGAGCCTTTGAATCACATCGTTCCAGATAGGTCGAATCGTCCCATCCTCGTGGACAAGTTCGTCATACACACCTTGAATCGGACGGTAATTGCTAAACACCGAGCTCACTATTCCATTCTTCGTCGTTGGAGAGGATTGCTTTGCCGATTGCCGAGGTGCGGGGGAGGGGGCCCGCAAAACTCGGAGGCGAGTACCATGAGGCTCAATGAAGCTCCTGCCGCATTCCGAATGGCAAATTTGGTCAAGCCCCAAGGTGGACAGCAGACTAATTCATTAGCCCTTTAGCGACCTTATGGCATTCGCGTGTTGCAACTTGAGTCTCGAACGGAGCTCCGATATTAAATTAATGGCCTACGAAGGTCCAAAGTCAAAGGAAAAAAGGAATTCTCTTCGACCGAAGGAATCTCCACCGATCCTGGGGTGTGTCCCATTGGAAAGAATCTAGCCACGCGTCTTGCCTCAGCTTCGTACGAGTTCACAGGAAAAGTTTCGTAATTTCGACCAGCAGGATGCGCCACATGATAGGTGCATCCGCCAACCGAACGCTCGGTCCAACGGTCTAAGATATCAAAAACTAAAGGCGTGTGCAGTGGGATGGTCGGATGCAAGCAGCTTGCTGGCCACCAGGCTCGGTAGCGAACGGCCGCAACAAATTGCCCCTGCATTCCCGTTGGATGCAGAGGAACCCGTCGTCCATTGCAAGTGATAACATGCCTAGAGCCAGTTAAACCACTGACGAGTACTTGAATTCGTTCCACGGAGGAATCGACGAAACGCACGGTTCCACCACCGGCTGGCTCGTCTCCCAACACGTACCAAGGTTCAATCGCAGATCTCAGTTCCAGTTCGATATTGTCCTTTTGCAGGGTTCCAATTACTGGGAATCGAAATTCAAAATGAGGTTTAAACCACTCTCGATCGAATGAAAAGCCTGCCCTATTCAGATCGGCCAAAACATCGGAAAAATCGGACCAAACGAAATGAGGCAACAAGAAACGATCGTGCAACGAAGTGCCCCAGTCTACGAGCTGTTCTTCGAACGGCTGATCCCAAAACTTCATCACCAGCGCTCTGATTAACAATTGCTGTGCCAAACTCATTCGTGAATGAGGTGGCATCTCAAAGCCGCGAAGCTCCACCAGTCCCAAGCGGCCCGTACTGCTATCGGGCGAGTAAAGTTTGTCGATACAAAATTCGGCACGATGCGTGTTTCCCGTTAGATCCACCAGCAGGTTACGGAAAATGCGATCGACCAACCAGGGTGGACAGTGCTGTCCTCGCGGTGGTATCAGACTCAGAGCCAGCTCCAGCTCGTACAAAGCGTCCCTTCGCCCTTCGTCCACTCGGGGTGCTTGGCTTGTCGGTCCAATAAAGCGGCCTGAAAACAGGTAGGAGAGCGATGGATGGTTTTGCCAGTAAGCGACGAAACTCTTCAGCAAATCAGGCCGTCGCAAAAACGGGCTGTCGGATGGGGTCGAACCACCGAGAACGATATGATTCCCGCCGCCCGTTCCGGAATGTTTACCGTCCAGTTCGAACTTCTCAGTTCCCAGCCGCGTCTGGCTGGCTTCCTCGTAAAGGATCGTTGTTCGCTCGACGAGCTCGTCCCAATTGGCAGATGGATGGACGTTGACTTCGATCACACCTGGATCCGGCGTAACCTTGATGCAGTCTAAGCGGTCATCATGAGGCGGCAAATAGCCCTCTAAAACAATCGGCATCTGCAGCGCTGTCGCGGTAGCTTCTATGGCGGCAACCAAGTCCAGGTAGTCTTCAAGGATTGCGACCGGAGGTAAGAAAACATGCAGCTTGCCCTTGCGAGGCTCAACACACAGGGCTGTTCTCACAACGTTGGTTGGCGACGGAAGCTCAAATTGCTTTTTCTTACCCTTGGCGCCTGTTTTCGACATGCGTTCCGCGATCCATTGCTCCTGGGGAAGCAGTTGTTCCGTGACGCCAGTGATAGGCTGGGCAAGCTGTTTCTCTTGAACAAAATGTTGGTAATGGGTTCCAACTTTTGGCAGCGGGGGCCTACTTGCCATTGGATCGATGGGCTGTTCTGTGTTTCGCTGAGCCACAGGCACCCAGGGCAGCGAATCCAAGGGCAATCTCAAACCCAATGGGGAATCACCGGGTTGCAAAAACAATCGCTCGGATCGAACTGGCCAAGCACCGGAAATCCATTTGCGATGCCGAGCTTGCCAAGACTGGCACGTCAAGGGCATTACGAATCCGGTGGGTTGATTGAGCCCTCTTTCTAACGCCGCCGCAAGGCTCGCGCGATCGTCAGCGTCCCGAAGGTCGACACTGTCCGCTTGGATGTTGGGGGGTAAGCGTCGTTCCTTCAGCAAGTAATGAAAAACATCTTCGTATGCTGGATGGATAAAGTGAGTCGACACGTCCAGCAATTGGGCTAGGGTGGCAGAGAATCTACGGGCTGCGTCCAGGCCCAGCCCGTAGTCGCGGTCATGTTCTGCAATCAATTTTGGATCGTTCCAAATAGGCACGCCATCTTTTCGCCAGAAGCAGGAAAGAGCCCAACGCGGCAACGGTTCCCCGGGATACCATTTGCCTTGCCCGTAATGAAGCAAGCCGCCTTTAGCGAACTGAGTTCTCAATCGATTGATGAGCACTTCGGAAAGCGCGCGTTTTCGTTCCCCGACTGCGGCGGTGTTCCATTCAGCCCCCTCCATGTCATCGATAGACACAAACGTTGGTTCCCCGCCCATCGTCAGCCGAACGTCTTCGGCTTGCAACCGACTGTCCACATGATGACCAAGTTGCTCGATGGCGGCCCAGGTTGAATCCGTGTACGGTTTGGTTACACGAGCTTCTTTCTCGATTCGAGTGATGGACATGCTGAAGTCGAATTCGACTTCGCATTGCTCCAACGCTCCTGAAATGGGGGCTGCCGACATCGGTTCGGGGGTGCATGCCAGCGGAATATGACCCTCGCCAGCCAGTAAACCAGAGGTGGGATCGAGTCCCACCCATCCCGCCCCAGGTAAAAACACTTCAGCCCATGCGTGCAAATCGCAAAAATCAGTTAGCGATCCCGCTGGGCCGTCGATTGGCAAAACATCCGGCTTTAACTGAATCAAGTATCCGGAGACAAATCGCGAAGCCAAACCCAAGTGACGAAGCGTTTGCACCAAGAGCCAACCTGAGTCTCGGCAAGACCCTTTGCCAAGAGTCAACGTTTCTTCCGGCGTCTGAACTCCGGGTTCCATGCGTACTTGATATTCGATGGTTCGCTGGATGTGGCTGTTCAAAGCTACCAAGAAGTCAACCGTGACCGTGGTGGATCGATCAATCTCATCCATGAACGTTTGGAACTTTGGCTCGAGCGGCTTCTTTTCAAGAAAAGGCGTCAATTCCGCACTCAGCCACTCGTCGTACTCAAACGGAAATTCTTTCGCAGAGTCTTCTACAAAGAAATCGAACGGATTGATGACCGTCATTTCGGCAATCAGATCAACTTCCACCGAAAGCTTAACCGTTTTCTCTTGGAAAACAAAACGTGCTAAGTAGTTGGAATGAGGATCCTGCTGCCAATTAACAAAATGATCCGCCGGTTCGACCTTCAGCGAATAGCTGTGAATGGGCGTTCGACAATGCGGAGCGGGGCGCAGCCGTACAATTTGAGGCCCCAAACTGACCCGTTTGTCATAGGTGTAAACGGTCTTATGATGAAGAGCGACGCGAATCGACATTGATGGACTTTAGCTCTCGATAGAGATGCTGGACGGGGATGCGGACTGAGACTGAGATTGAGTCTGCAAGGAACCAGTTTCCGGATGATCGGATTCTGCTCCGAATGCGATTTTCGAGGACGAAAACGACCTGGCCTTGAAAAACGTTTCGTTGATCGATTGGCCGATATCGTTGAGTTGGGATTGGAATGAATCGATGAATTCATGCATGCCACCGTCGATGATCGTATTGGCATCCACGGACCGAAGCAAACGAATCAAATTCTTGGTGCCGATAATCGCTTGATTTTGCTCGCTTGGGACTGCTGATGCAATGCGATTCAACGAATGAAGCATTTGCTCGAGGCAATAAAGCAGCGTCCGAGGGAATTTAGCGTCAAGGATCAAGAAATCAACAACGCGATGCACCGTCAAAGCATGATGCCGTTTGCGGAACATTTCGAAACCGCTGACGGATCGAAGAACGGCAGACCACAGAAGGTCATCAAAAGTCGTATCTATGTCGTGCACATTCCGGAGCAAGGTAAAGTACTTGACGTCCAGTATTCGGCTGGTCTTGTCGGCTCGTTCAATCAAGCTTCCGATATTGGCAAAATGCCAGCCCGTACCACGAGTCATGGTTGCATCCAAGATACCACTGAATAACTGGCTATGCTGTCGGACTCGATCGTAAAATTCTGGATCCGCAGACGCATTGGAGCTCGCCGAAGCCTCCTTCACGAAGTGATAGTAGGCATTCAGTTGCTCCCACGATTCCGATGAAATGGCTTCGCGTACCGTTCGAGCATTTTCTCGAGCATTCTGCAAACAGGTAAGGATGGAATTGGTGTAGGATCGATCGAAGCTTAAGAAGCGTAGCACGTTGGCAGCATTAAACTGTCCATAGTGTTTGAGAAAGTACTCCTCGTCACCAGTGGTCCGGACGAGCGGTTCCCATTGCTCTCCCGTATCCGCAGGTTGATCGAGAATGACTTGGAGAGTCACATCAATGAATCGTGCGATATTCTCAGCCCGTTCCACGTATCGCGACATCCAGTAGATTGAATTTGCAACTCGGCTTAGCATGATTTCTCTTTAAAGTACCTTATCTACATCCGACTGATCTTGGGCCACATCAAGGTCTGCAAGAACCCAGGTGTCCTTGCTGCCGCCCCCCTGCGAAGAATTCACAACAAGCGAGCCCTTTTTGAGAGCGACACGAGTCAACCCACCCGGTAAAACCCAGATGGATTCCCCGTACAGGATGTAAGGCCGCAAATCGACATGCCGGCCTTCAAAATGGTCTCCGACGACCGTAGGGACTCGAGACAGAGATAACGTGGGCTGAGCGATGTAATTTCTTGGATCTGCCTGGATGAATGCAGCAAATTTATCTTGTTCCTCTTTGGTCGAATGTGGCCCGATCAACATGCCATACCCTCCCGCTTCGTTGGCCGCCTTCACCACAAGCTCCGATAGATGCTCCAGAACGTACTTTCGATCGTCCTCGCGTTCGCAAATGTAGGTTTTTACGTTCGGGATGCTCGGGGTTTCATTTAAGTAAAACTTGATCATGTCCGGAACGTAAGCGTATATCACTTTGTCGTCCGCCACACCGGTTCCGGGCGCGTTGGCGAGGGCCACGTTGCCTTGACGATAAGCCCGCATCAAACCAGGCACACCCAGCATCGAATCGGCACGAAATGCTTCGGGGTCCATAAAATCGTCGTCAATTCGCCGGTAGATCACATCCACCTGCTGGAAGCCTTCTGTGTTTCGCATGTAAACACAATCGTCCTGAACCAGTAGATCTTCCCCTTGCACCAAGGGAATCCCCATCTGTTGCGCCAAGAACGAATGCTCGTAATAGGCAGAGTTGTAAATGCCAGGCGTCAGCACAACAATCGTCGGGTCAGGCTTACCATGCGGCGACAAATGAGCAAGAGTTTGGTACAGCCGGCTAGGGTAATCAATGACTGGACGAACTTTCGAGTCCGCAAAAATCTTCGGAAAACTGCGCTTCATTACCGATCGGTTTTGAAGGACATACGACACCCCGGACGGGCACCGCAAGTTATCTTCCAGAACATAGATGCCGCCATCTTTGTCGCGAACCAAATCTGTCCCAGTGATGTGGCACCAAATCCGATGTGGCGGTTTTAAACCAACACATTGAGGCCGAAACGATTTGGCCTTTTCGAGCATCGCTCGCGGGATAATCCCCTCTTTGATGATGTTTTGGTCGTGGTAGATATCATCGATGAAGTGGTTCAACGCTCGGATGCGCTGCTTCAATCCGGCTTCGATATGGTGCCATTCAAAAGCCTGGACAATACGGGGAATCAAATCGAACGGAAAAATCTTTTCCGTCCCGCTCTCATCTCCGTAAACGGTAAAGGTGATTCCCATGCGCAACAAAGCCTTGTCGATTGCGTCTTGTCGCAATCGAAGCTCTTCATCTGGAAGTTCACTAATTCGCTCTACTAATATCTCAGAACCAGAACGCGGCTTTCCGCTGGGGCGAATGAGTTCGTCGAAGAAACCACCGGTATCGTAATCATCAAAGTTGAATGAAGGCATAAACATCTGCTCTCGAAGGCTGATTGAAGGGCATGTCAAACCGACTGACAAATTCCAAACAATCGAAGCGCGTATGGCAACAGCAGATTTTCATCCGATCCGTAATTCTAGCTAGGGACCTTGCCCAATCATTTCCTTAAAATGAACGACCATTCTCACCAAAAACACGAATACCCTGCCGCCTATCGAAGCCATACAAGCAAAAACTGTACCGTGCAACTACCGTTACAAGAACTGAGCGACGAAAAACGGGTTAGGAGTCCGTTTTGCCCAAAAGAAGCTGAAAACATCTGGTGAGTTCCGCGAAGATGGTTTTCTGGCTTGGCAAGGTGCTGCATAAAAACAAGTCAGTTTCGACGCATGCAATTTGCTTTCGCCGCTTAATGAGGCAAACGAGAGAAAACGTATTGGTCGCTCAAGATGTCTTGATCCTTGGTGCTTTCTTGGTTTTTCACTGCACTCAACAACAATTCTAGCTTTTCACGAACGCGAGGGCTGAGCCGCTTTACCTGTTCGCCGCTCAGGATCAGCATCTCGGTTGGTAGCAGCCCCTCCACGAAGGATAGATCGTTGGGGCTTAGCCAACGGGAGGGAATCTCTTGGACCGCTATGCCCGCCATGCGAAACTCGACATCCGGAGCGTACGTCGAGAAAAAGACCATGCTGGGCTTGCGTTCGACGACGTAGTCGTAGGATGTCCGCATTTCATTGAAGGGCAAATCCAGCCTAGCCAATATTTTCGGAGAAAGCTCAAGGCCAACCCATAGGACCAAACTGCACTGGATCCAAACGGCCGCACCCGATGATTGAAATTTTTTAGAAACCATGGCCGAGCAAGCCATCGTTGCCCATGTCGCAATCACCAGGAACACTGGTAGCAACGGGGCAAGATACCGTGGATAGCCTGAACCGGCCCCCCCGATCATGCAATACGAGATCCCTAGATACAACAGAGAGAATCGAATGTCCATTTTTTGTCGATACGCTATCCAAAGTCCGACCCCAAAAAACGCTAACAGTAAGATACTCTCCATTTCGAAATAGCGTTGAATATAGGGAAGCCATTGAGGTTGAGTTCCTCCGGCACTATTTTTCATCAACGCGCCGAAATCGTAGGCGAACTTCTTCCACGAAAAAACCATGTAGGGAGATGTTGCAAACAAAGTTAACGTTGCAATACCGACTGCAAGGAGGGGGCGAACTCGACGAACTCTTAACGAGAAGGCTGGAACAAGATAGCTGGTCAATGCGACTAAACCCAAAGCCAAAGCGAAGATCATGAACTTGTTTCGGAGCGAATTCAAAAACGCTTGGTCCGAGGCGTCCACCGTCGAGTTTAGATCGCCGGACGAACCAACCAAAGCAAGTAGGGGTTCCATGGGGAAAAAAACATACGCAAACAGCATGCACACGAAGCCAACCAGTAGCAAAGTGTTCATAGCAACTTTGGGAATGAACGCCTCCAAGATGCGATGGAACAATCGACGCATGGAATGATCAGCCTCGAGATCGCATGGAAGTGAACATGGAAGTGAACATGGAAGTGAAGATTTCGAAACGGGCTGAAACAGTTCGTAAATCAAGTAAGCAAACAGGAGACTAACAGCGCTATACTTGGTCGCGATGGCTAACCCCAAAAACGAAACTCCGAAAAACCAATCACCATAACGTCGGTGGTGAAAGAAACGTGTTAGAAAACATAGGGAAGCAACGCAGAAGAGCGACAACAGGGTATCGGTAGAGATGTAGCTAGCGCTAAGGATCATGGTCGGACTGAATAGCGTTGCAGCGGCAGCCAATAAACTGGCTCGTTTTGAGCCAAACAAGTCGTGCGACAAAACGAAAGCAGCGCAAGAAAGAAGTCCGGCAAAAACCAAGTTGAGTGCCCTGCCACCCCACAGATAGTCCTTCAATTCCAGGAAGGGACTCAATGCAAAGTGATTGATGTACAAATAGAGCGTAGGGTACTGAAAGAAATTAGGGTCAAGTGTGTCCTCGACCGAAAATCTCTCTAAGACTCGGAGCAAGAAACGTTCATCCAGGTGCCAGGCAACGGGAAGATTATGAGTGACCAAGCTTGATCGTACCGCGAGCCCAACGACGAGGATAACGGCCAGTGCTACATAGGCCAACCATCGCGAACCATCGGATTGAGCGTTCCGATCGGATTGGATCGATCGGTGCCTTTGCGAAAGCGAATCCAGCGTCGATAGATCTTGCTTCATTTCCCGACCATTCGTTTCAGCCGGGCCCAAGCCATGCCAGGTTGGCAAAGGGCCGCTATGGCTAACCGCATGTAACCCATCCATACGGCGTTCCCAAGAATATCGGCAACTGCAAGACGGTACTGGGATCTTGCATAAATCTCCATGGAAGCGAGAACCCGAGATGCAAAAGACCGTTGCGAAAGAGATTGCTGAAACTCATCTGTGGAAATGGGTGCCTGGTTTTCCTGTCTACGCAATGCGGCGTCGATGGAGTAGTCGTAGGCAAAACGCATTTCCTTCATGCGGGAGCCGTTCAAGCTGCCTCGATGCACACGATAATGATGCAATACCTCGTTGAGATTATGAGCTTGGGTGATTTCCGTCATTCGAAGCATCATATCCCAATCATCAATGAGTCTGAGTTTCCAATAGCCTCCGATTTCCCGAAGCAGTTGAGTCCGCATCATTAAGGTGGGATGGCAAAGCGCATGTTTTCCCTTCAAGAGTGAATGGCGAATCGCTTGGCTGGAACAAGGCAGGTTCAGACTTTTACCAACACGGCACTCACCCATGCACGCAAGTTGAGTCCCAAGAAGTCCGATTTCGGAGTTTTCATCCAGGAAACGAACTTGCTTACCAAATCGAGTTAGAAGGGTTATGTCGTCCGCGTCCATTCGAGCAAGGTATTCGCCGCGGCATTGCTCAAGTCCGAAGTTGGAGGCCGCGGCGGTTCCCCCGTTCTCCTGATTTAGAATCAGCACCCGTGGGTCCTGGATCTGCTTTAAGTAACGCGACGTTTCATCGGTCGATCCATCATCTACGATAATGCATTCGAAGTCCGCGAAGTCTTGCGAGAGAATCGACTCTACAGCGTCAGGCAAATACGGCATGCCATTGTAAACGGTCATTAGGACTGACAGTTTGGGCGGGCGATTCTCTGTAATCATATTTCGGCTTGCCCTTCAAGCGGCTTTTCCGAAACGCTTTGCGAGAAGACCAACGAATACATCAGAATGAGATTGAACAAACCCTGATCACGTGGAAGGATAGGCGCTGCTTCTGTCAAACCATAGACCATCTCCGACACAATGATTGCAGTACAAACGGTATAGTGGACTTGGCCAGTTCTGCGGCTTGAAAAAAAAACAGTGGCTAACAGGGACAGGACTAGAACCAAGAGTATTCCCAAGCCAATGTAACCCAAATTGACAATCATTTCGATGTATGCCGAATGAGCATGACGCGGAAACCATTCTAGTTCTTCACCCATGATTTTCGTGCGCTTGTTGGTCCAAAACGCCCCGAACCCGCTTCCCTTGATCAAGTCATTGTCGGCCTGTTGAAGAGCTTGTTCCCAGAGCGGGAATCGCCCGGTCAAGGCGGCCACTTTATCCTTGCGTCCCAATGTAACGCCGCCTGCGATCGAGGCGCGAACTTCGGAACTGAGCAACTGCCAAGACAGGCCCGATAAGCTCACGATGATCAAGATCGTGGTGAGCCAAGCGACTGCTTGGTACCCCTTAACGCGAATCATGCTGACCGTCAGTAGCCCCGCGAAGAGAGAAACGAAGCTTGTTCTTGACTTGGTTAGAATAAGAATGACAATCGCAAGGCCGCAAACAATAAACCAAAAAGTTCGCTCCGATTTGACAGACATGTAGGCATAGGCCGCAACCGCAACGAGCAATGCTTGACGGCCCAAATCGTTGGGGTGCAGCGAGCCTTGCAAACGATGCAACGATTGCCATGGTCGAAAGTTCCCAACGACCACATCCATGACAGACGCAACAAAAATCGAAGCTAGAAAACTGAAAATGAGAATCAAGCAGATTTCTTTGTCTGGAAACCTTCTTGCCATCGCCACTGCGACGACAGTATAGATTGCGATCCGAATTAATTCACGAGACGTTTCCGACGTGTCGATCGACCAAGAGAGGCTGATGGCAGCCCACCCCAATAGCACGGCTGCAGATACCAAAACAACAAGGTTGCGCATGCGAACCCCCGAAGGTGCTGACGCAAAGCAGTACGCTCCCACGACAATCAATCCCAACAAGCCCAACCTTCGCGGCAACGGTGCTGCCTGGACATCTTTCTCAAACGCCTCTGCTTCTTCCATTCCGTCATTCGCTTCATAATCACGAATCGAGCGTGTGGCAAATGCGTCGATATCATGCGTCAATCCCATCAACGAAATCGTATATAGAGCGAAAATACACCAGCCGGATAGGCTGAGCCAACCGAAAACCAGCGAGCCGCGAGAGCGTTCCGGAACTTGCGATATGCCCTCAACCATGCTCTCAGAATTCCAAGTCATGAAACTCACGGAATCAAAACCAACGGGCTAGCCAACGCGGCAACACCGACGCGTGCTTATTCAAAATAGCGCCAACGACCGGCACTTGGTTTTCTTTCATCAGTTCCACAAAAGCTTTTGCTTGTCGCGTCTTGGTCGTTCTTCCGTTCAGAACAAGAACTGTCCCATCGGTTTGGGATGCAAAGAAAAGCCCAAAGCCAGCTTGAGCGATGACGGGCAAATCAACAAGGACCAGCTGATATCGTGAACGAAGGTCGTCAAAGAAAGGCCTTAGCGCAATAGGTGAAACAGACTGAGTCGATAGTTCTTTGCTTCCTAAAGTCATTAGATGAAGATCGATATTGTCTGTAAGCTGGATGCATTCGGGAATCTCAACGCCCTTCACTAAATTATCAAGCAAGCCTGGGCCAAGCGGAACGCGAAAACGTCGATGAACAGCTGGTCGACTGTAGTTTGCATCGACAAGAAGGACATTACCCATGCCGTTCAAGGCGGCTTGTGCCGCGAGCCGAGCCGCGATGGTTGTTGCGCCGCACCCTGAATCACAGCTCGCGATCCCAACGCAAAGACTTCCCAGATTTCGATCGTTTTGAAACGATTGAAGCTTCATAAGGACTGAATCGATCAGTCCTGCTTCCATGGATTCATTAACTTCTTTCGCCACTTTCGGCAAGGTTTCGTCGGCTGTCGATTGCATGGCGAATGGCTCTATCGTGAAAGATTGGATCGTGCGAGATATCTGGACGTTGGAATCGTTGCCAGCAAAGGAACGCCCACTTTGTTTTTAACCGCTTGAGTCGTTGTGATACGGTCGTCCAACTTAGCTGCTGCCAGAGCAATTCCTAAGCTTCCGAACAACAAGGTCATGATCCCAAAAAGAGCCACCAATTGCTTCGAAGGCTTGATCGGGCGTTCTTGTAAAGTCGCTTCTTGGGCAACACTCACGCTAGAGATTTTGACATTCTCCAGCTCACGATTCATTCGAGCTTGCTCCAGGCTTTCCGAGTACGCAATATACTTCTTCTCGCTAAGCGTCGCTTTTCTTTCGAGATCGGTGATCTCGATTTCGAATGCGTTTATTTCGCGTATTTGAGTTAGGATGTCCTTGTCTTGGTCACGAAGAATTTCCAGTTTCTTTGTTAGTCCATTCTCGGATGTTTCCGACTTGATATAGTCGATCGTCAGGTCGCGATGCACTGGATTAATGTCATTCGTGGTCTCAGGACGGTTCGTGGATTGCTGGCGATATAGCTTTTCGGCTTGTTCCAATTGCGAACGAATTGCAACCATTTTTGGGTGCTCAGGTGCATATTTTGTTTTGAACTCCATCTCCTGCAATTGCAGAGCGTATAGTTGTGTGGACTTTTGCTCGGTTGCAACATTGGGCTTGTCGACTTCACTGCTTGAAATTCTTTCAGGCAATATGACTAGTTCGGCCTTCAGCCTCTTGACCCTGGCTTGGGTTTCAATCAGCGATCGTTCTGTTTCCGAGATGCTCTGAGCAATTTCTCTTGCTCTTGCTTCCAGGCTTTCACGATGACCCTGGATGGATGCAAGGCCCATTCGGTTCTTCGCTTCTCGAAGTTCCAAGTTCGTCAACTGGAGCTCATTTGCCAAACGTTCTTGTTGCTTATCGAAAAAGGACTGCGAACCTTCTGTGCTATGAAGTCGTGCGTTCTCTTCCTTGTAGGTGGTGATAAAAGCGTCTACTACGGCCTGAGCCAGTGTTGGCGAATCTGCTTCGTATTCGATAACAATCACTTCCGACTTACGTTCCGCATCGATCTTCAAGCTCTTGGCAACGAGAATGGTCGCTCGTTCGAAATCGGACAGAGGATCAATCTGGCTCAAAGTTCGTGAAAATCGTCCGAGCATTTCTCTTGCGAAGTGAATCACGCCTTTTGACTTTTTCTCCAGGTTTTCATCTTCGTTGGGTTTTTCCTCCTCCAGCCTGTCTTTTATGGGCTTTTCGGTTCCAAGCACAACCTGCGGAGTCAGTTTTTCTACCACCTTGGAAACCATACCTCCGCCTCGAAGCACTTCCATGGCTGTCACGATTTCGTCTTCTCGGCTGGAGTTCATGACACCAACCATTTGGCCTGTGGTCGCGGTTGGGTCAATTGCAACAGACTCCCTGCCCAACTGCATGAACAACCTTGCTTCGGAGCGGTAAGTCCTGGGCCAAAACAAGATAACGCTTATGCAAAACGCAGCGATGGCTATTTGGAAAAGGAGTATCTTCCATTTGGCTCGCCAGATCTTGCCTGCGATTTCAAGCAGATCCAGCTTTGAAGTGTTGTCGTGACTCATGCGAATATACTTTTTGCTGCCAAACGATGGTTGATTTGAACGTCGATTGCTCGATGAGGATTGTTGGATTCTCTGCCGAGACGATACAGAAAAAACCCTTAGCATTAGTGTAAATGAACTGAAAGAAAACCGGAAAACGATATTTCTAGAATTTCGAAAGGCTTTCTTGAGGAACCTAGAAATGCAGTTCATTTCGGAAATCCGCGTGATCGTTCCGCAGCGGAATCCAGACTAACTGTACAAGTCTTCGGTTCAACAAGATGGGACACCAGTCTCGCCACATCCGTTCCAATTTAGGTATTCATGTACCGAACAGTACGGTTATGGGGAATGTGACGATGGCCAGGCAAACCAGACCGGGCGGTTTTCAATGCGTCGGATTCGCGTTGGCGAAAAGCAGCAAAGTGGCTGCGCGATGGGAAGCATCGCAAATAGCATTTCCCGCAAATCGTTGAAAGTTCGTAGAATGAAACGGTTTTAGGTTGTTGCGGGGCTCATTGCCACATCCGCGACACCACTGATACCTTTGGATTGTCCGTTTGACTTATGAAAAATGTGATTGTTGTTGGAGCTGGTCTATCTGGGCTCATTGCAGCTCGGTCGTTGCATCGCGCGGGTTGTCGGGTCACAGTGCTTGAATCGAAAAACTCCGTGGGTGGGCGAATCCAGACCGACCGAATGGATGGTTTCTTGTTGGATTACGGATTCCAAGTTTACTTAACCGCCTACGAGACTGCACGGCACGAGCTGGACGTCGCTCAACTCCAATTAGGTCGATTTCCTGCGGGCGCGCTGATCCAATATCAAGGGAGGCGACACCGCGTTTGCGACCCGATTCGATCTCCGTGGTGGCTTGCCCCAAAGCATGCTTGGGAAACGCTGCGGGCTCCTGTGGGATCGCTCGGGGACAAGATGCGAATTGCCCTGTTTCGCCGCCAGGTACAAAAAGCAAGTGTTGCGGAACTATTCGCTCAGAAACGTGGGTCCGCGGCCACCAGGCTCAAGCAAATCGGATTCTCGGAAACCATGATCGAACGATTCTTTCGACCTTTCTTTGGTGGGATTTTTCTTGACGATTCGCTAGAAACGGCATCCTCTATGATGGACTTTGTGTTCCGAACCTTTAGCAATGGATACGCTGCTCTTCCGAAAGAAGGTATGCAGGCCATTCCGTTGCAAATTGCGAAATCTCTTCCGAGCGAATCGATCAAGACGAAGTGTTCGGTTGCACGCGTCCAGCCGGGGCAAGTGATCCTGTCGGACGGGTCCAAGCTGGCGGCGGATTGCATTCTGGTTGCAACAGAAGAGCCAGCGTCGAGACGGCTTCTTGCCGGTTTGATCAAAAACCCAGCGAACGAAACCGCCGAAAAGAACAAGAGCCTGGGGGCAGACTGTACGTCCACGAATTGTTTGTACTTTGGCGTAGATAACCCACCGATTCGCGAAGCGACTTTGGTGCTTAACGGAGAAAAGTCTAAAGGCGGGCTAATCAACAATTTGTGTTTTCCGAATTTTGCTCAACCCAGCTACGCCCCGCCAGGCCGCTCTCTGTTGAGCGTCAGCACGATCGGCCACTGCGATTTGCCCGGGGACAAACTTCTGCAGGCTGTTCAACAGGAACTTCTTGCGTGGTTTGGCGAATCTAGCCGACACTGGCAGCACTTGAGAACCTACCGTGTTCCGTACGCGTTACCCCATCAGACCGAAGCCGCGATCGCGGAGCGGAAATTGAGAATCGGCGATGGATGTCGAGTCGCAGAGGGTGTTTTTCGATGCGGTGATTACTGTGAAACGGGGAGTATCGAAGGTGCCATCCAAAGCGGTCTTAAGTCCGCTTCGATGGTGCTCGCCGGTCCACCAACGACTTGATGTAGTCACCGTACGAGTTGGGAAACTTGGCCGCTAATGCCATCAGTTGTGTTTCGTTTAAGAATCCCGATCGATAAGCCACTTCTTCGAGGCAGGCAATTTTCTGCCCTTGCCGTTTTTCGATCGACGCTACAAAGTTCGAAGCGTCCAGAAGGGAATCGGTGGTACCCATGTCCAGCCAAGCAAACCCTCGCGATAAACTCTCCACTCGCAACTGAGAACGACGTAGGTACTCTCGCAAAACATCGGTGATTTCAAGCTCCCCTCTTGCTGAAGGGCGAACCGATTCGGCAATCGAGACAACCTGGTCGTCAAAGAAGTAAAGACCGGGGATGGCAAAGTTGGAGGCAGGGTGGATCGGCTTCTCCTCAATGGATATGGGCTGGTTCTGTTCGTCCAGCTCGATAACGCCATAGGCTCTCGGATCGTGCACGTGGTAGCCAAAGATGGTACAGCCAATGGCTTGTTGAGTGGCTTGCAGCAAGATCCTTCGGAAACCATGGCCGTAAAAAAGATTATCGCCAAGAACGAGCGCACAGGGGCTGACTTTCAAAAACTCTCGCCCCAGGAGAAACGCTTGAGCCACCCCCCCAGGTGTACTTTGAGTCGCATAGCTTAGATGAAGTCCCCACTGAGAACCATCGCCCAAAAGCCGTTCGAAACCAGATCGATCTTGAGGCGCACATAAGACCAGGATCTCTCGAATTCCGGCAAGCATTAAAACTGACAACGGATAGTAGATCATCGGCTTGTCGTACACGGGAAGAAGCTGCTTGCTGACCCCAAGCGTCGCTGGAAATAAACGCGATCCCGAGCCCCCGGCAAGAACGATTCCCTTGTACTTCATGTTTGGTCACTTTCCGTTCAATGATTTGGCTAGCGAAGTACACTCGTAGAGGATTCAAAATGACTGTTTCGTGGCCAGCTCGAATTAGCCAGATACCACTGAACCGTTTTTCGAAGCCCATCTTCCCACGTCACGGCTGGCTTCCACCCCAGCTGGCGCATGATCTTATCAGGATCCACCGCGTACCGATAATCATGCCCGGGACGATCTTTCACGAATTGGATGTGATTGCGATAGGATTCGCCATGAACGCGAGGCGAGAGGGAATCTAATAAATGGCAAACGGCCTGAACAACATCTATGTTTCGAAGTGCACACCGTGCACCCACCATATAATCTTCGCCTGGTGCCGATTTCTGCCAAACATCGATCAAAGCTTGGCAATGATCGGTAACGTAAAGCCAATCGCGAACGTTGAGCCCTTGCCCGTACACGGGAATAGTCTGACCAGCCAAAGCGCGTTGGATGATCACGGGTATTAGCTTTTCAGGATGTTGGAATGGACCGTAATTGTTGGAGCTGTTGGTAATATGGATAGGCAAGCCGTAAGTACGTCGGAAGGAACGGGCGAAATGATCGGCGGCGGCCTTGCTTGCGGAGTAAGGCGAGCTAGGGTCGTAGCGGGACAGCTCGTTGAATAACGAGTCGTCCATCAATTCGCCATAGACCTCGTCGGTGGAGACCTGAACAAGTCGAAACTTTTCTCGTCGGGCGGAATCAAGCCCCTTCCAATAGCCCAACGATGCATCCAGGAGACAGACGGTCCCCATGGTATTGGTTTGAGCGAAGACCAAGGGCCCATCGATGGAACGATCAACATGGCTTTCTGCGGCAAGATGAAAAATCGCAATCGGGGCAAAGCTGTCGATCGCAGAGCGAACCGCCTGGTGGTCGCTGACATCTTCGATACACCAATGAAGGTTTGCCGAAGAGGCAAGATCATCCAGCGATTCGCGATGCCCAGCATAGGAAAGTTTGTCGAAGCAGAGAACCGTGTGCCCAAGATGCACCAAGGCTCGAACAAGATGCGATCCGATGAATCCTGCTCCACCGGTGACCATAACTCTCGAGCCGTCTACGTGTCGGGATTCCATTGAGGGAACTTTTCCAGCTGTTGT
>Ga0247832_1003390_pt1 | contig 21925 bp, 17 predicted proteins | sample LaCruzMarch2015__10_FD_192407 | JGI IMG/M metagenome (GOLD analysis project Ga0247832, IMG submission 192407) | Freshwater microbial communities from meromictic Lake La Cruz, Castile-La Mancha, Spain - LaCruzMarch2015_4m | ecosystem: Environmental > Aquatic > Freshwater > Lake | place: Spain... | reverse complement strand
GTTCTTTCTTTTTGTTCTCAGCACACACCCAACCCAATGTTTAGAGCATGATGCTGTCGTTCACTAGAAGTATCTTAGTATTCGCATGTCTTATGCATCCTACACAGGCGTTCGTGTCGACGACTTCAAGCATTGGTCGGTCATTTCCGCTTCGTAACGACAGCAGCTGTGGTGGTATCGAAGAAATAGAATTCCGAATTTATCCCGATGGACGTGTTACTGAGATAGTACGAGGGGTGCGGGGTAAGAATTGTCAAGATATTACCGAGGCGATTAATAAGCAACTTGGTAATGTTGTTGCATCTCAACCCACCGAGGAAATGTTTGAGGAAGAAGTTTTCATACAAACGGCACTTGAACAAAAGGTAGATGGTGGATGGGAGGGAGGGGGAACAACTAGCTGGTGATGATAAACCACCACCAATGTGTTAGAGAGGACATGCAGTATAATTGGGAAACATTCCTTGAGGGGGGGTGCTACCAATGACATGTATAGGATTACATGCCGAAAAGTATATTTTAATGTACTACCTACTCTTTCATCATCTCTCTGGTCTCTCGTCCTGCATTTCATCCTTCACCTGCTCGGCAGTTGTGGCAATCTTATCATACCCCCATTTGAATATCGAAACAATCTTATCCTTGATCCGATGTTTCTTATCCATAATCATTAATTTGTCAAATACATGCCCACCCACAGTCACAGTCTTGCCTAGTATACGTAAGTCGGAATTGATGGCAATGGCCTCTCGGACGAGTCCTACGAGTCTCATCCCCATAGCCCGTCCCAAATCGCCTCTAGCATTAGAACCCGTCGTGAATGAAGCAAATGTCACAGCACCAAGGATCCCACCCATCCACGCAGGCAATATTTTGACATTGCCTCCGCAGAATGACCCTACTAACATCATTGCCAATAGTGCATACGTCATTTTGAAGTCAGGATCATCACGATATACTGGCTCGTACTTCCACGGACTACTCCCATCCTCTACAGGTGGAAACGGTCGGCGTGGACCTTGACGTATCATAGCTTTGAGATGGGGCAAGGTTGGATACTCTTTCCGCACATAGCCCGTGCGCTGAAAGGTGAGGACAAATGCCAAACCAAGTGCTCTACTTAGTTCACCATAATCATTTCGGAGAAACCCAGCAACGAATACGAGAGATGCTACCAGTATCGACAATAGTACTGGATCATTCAATAGTGACTTTCCAAGGAATCCACCCATTGTGGCACCCACAACAATACTCCCTAACCGTACTTTTATTGCCCCTCGTCTTGTGGACATGAATGTTGTGACTGCATCTCTTCTTGGCGAAGCAGCCCTATATCGCTCATCATCATCATAATCTTCGACAGGTTTCCTGCTCATCCGTCGTCTACCTCCTTTATTACCATCGTTGGCAAACTCATTCTCATCGATGTCTAGTATGGGTATAGTATCATCTACAAATCCATCTTTTACCCAATTGTCTGATAATTGTCTTTCCTCCGCTGCGGCCTCTGCTGTTGGGAACATGTAGTGTATAGGAACTCTTTCTGTCTCTGTCGTATACAGTGGCGGAGGAGGAGGTGGTGGAGGGATTGTATTCCTTGCATTGATCCCTACAGATCCACCCTGACTCCATTCATCAATGCGACTGTTCGGTGGTCGACGGCTATCCCACTGTGAATCATCACGTTCCTTTCTTTCATCCCCATTGTTAGCCCCATATCTACGACGATCATCCATTCTATCGTCATTGTCCCCGTATCCTCGACGATTATCTGCATTTCTGAATCGTCCATCAGGTCGTCCATAAGGATCAGGCCTTGGCGCTCCTGGTGGCGGTTGTCGTCGTCGTTGTCGATCTCTCTCATCCATCTCAGGTTGTTGTCGAATGGGGATAGTTGGTGGCGATGCACCACCTCTACGTCGTCGTGGATCGTCGTCTACACCCGCTCCTCCACGCATGTGTGTAATTGCTGTATATGCCGCCAATGAAGACGAAAATGACGATAATATTGATGATTGTGGTAATAATCGGTTATCAATGATGTCGTCACATTCTCCAATAGTCGACGATGTCGATGACGTTATCAATGAATGCACTTTCAATAATCGCCGAGCATCATGACTTGTGAACAGAGAAGAAGAAGCGGCGATCGATGATGATGCACCGACGACAATACGACGACTGTCACTATTCAAGATGGCACCCCCGACAAACGTTAGGAGGGCTACGCGCCGCTTGACGCCGTAGTCTCCTCGCATTTGTTGTGGGTGTGTGGGAGGGGGAGGACGCCAAAAATCCCGCCAAATCTTGTTATGTCGTCCTCGTCGTTGTACCATGTATTGTTCTGGTTCTGCACAATCACGACGATGATGAGTGGTGGTCTTGGTTTCCTTCTCAAGATTTCAGGTATTTATAGACCAGATGCATACATGATTATTGGGTATGACGGCATTATGGCCCCGGGTACAGGAGACACTCCGTTCGAAATTTGTGCCACATATGTATTTGCCATCGTCTACCTTGGTCCGCTCGTTGGGATGGTGTATGCACAAACTGAGGGGAGTAAAGTGGCCAAACGTGCATCAATTATGATGCCCTTAGTGTACCATATTGCATCCACTGTGGGGGTGCTTTATGTGTTTCCACACGCTCTGAACCCACACGTTGCGAGTTTGAGTATGGCAGCGGGGATGCATGTATTCTACGCGGCGCTATTTGCTTTGCTTTGGTATTACGCTGATGACTCCAAGCTATCTAACTCGTCAATTGCTAACAAGTCTCAGTAGATGGTTGACATCTCCAGCTGAATTAATATTAAGGATTTACTGCTTGAGATAGGTAAAGAGGAGTTAGATACAGACGCCGTGGAAATATCTCGGTCGGTTAGACAGTGCAATTATTATATTAGACAATGCAATTGTTACACAACATTTTTCATCTTGTTTTCAGACCGAGATGTTATAGTTCTCAGCAGACCAACACACTTCACTGAACGAAATTAACAAGTCAAGATTCTGAAGCAGGTGCCTCATGTCCTGAGAATATGCGAGACACGACAGATGATGATTTGACAAAAGATAGAGTCGAAGCATAACTTGGGCCCGACGACGATGATGAATCGCTGGTTCTCCTAGAATCATCATGATCATCCTCACCAGAAGAAGTGATAGATACATCCATTGATCTCATATACCTGGGGAAGAGATCCATAGTGTTCGCCAAAGTTGAGCTGTGATCATCATCATCATCATCCTCACCAGTAGAGAAAGGGTTTTGAATGATAATTGAAGATGGTGGCAAATTCGAGCCAGGCGAGATTACCCGGCGCCAATTATCAATTAAATCGTACAATGGTTCCATCGCCCTTTCCATTGGTCCAGCGTCGTTCTCCGAAACCGCAACGCATGGAAAACTTCTCATGTTTTTGTCATCGGTATTCTCCAGGACTTCGACCGGTTGTTCGAAACTTGTTTGTTGGCAGACGTCGACAGTACAGGGATGTACTGACGAATCAATGACAATCTTTGAAAGGGTGTGGCAGAACTATGTCAGAGATGCGTCATCGTGAACAATTGCGATATAATCGCTTATGAAGCACACTTTCACTTACATTATCATCATCAATCATTCTTCTCTCATCTTGTTTCCTTACAAGCCGAGCCTTGATTACAAACAAGGTCGCCAACAAAACGCCTGCGATAAATACAGCAGGTATTAGAAACTCGACTGTATTTGTACTTGTACTCCGAGATTGATTGCCTAATATCTCCATTTCATAGTCATCATCTGTTTCCAAAAACATCTGTTTCAACGGTGGAACAAATGCAGATGAACTGGTGCTTGGGCTGTATGATGGTTCGGTGCTTGGGCTGTATGATGGTTCGGTGCTTGGGCTGTATGATGGTTCGGTGCTTGGGCTGTATGATGGTTCGGTGCTTGGGTTGTATGATGGTTCCATCGTCGATCCGATTGACGGGCTGATTGAGGGCAATTGAGTGAAGCCTAAGGTGGGTTCCCTGGACGGATCAAAAGATATTGATACTGATGGTATCACAGTGGGCTGCTGCGTAGGCGTATGCGATGGAGAATCCGTCACTGGCGATATGGTAGACATCAGATAAATTAGATTCTCTGTCACTGTTACTGTATCACACCAAATTCGCTCCGGGGTGCCACTGAACTCAGCTACTGACATTTCCTCAACAGTACCTCCCGTTCCGAAGAAGCCGTTGATATTCTTCAGGACGCAACCCTTGTAGGGATATTCACCAACGGAGAATCTACCACCTGTATTCATTGCAAGGAACTTCTGCTGACACTGTTCCTCTGTGACACATACTATATTACTTTCAGGTATCGTAGACTCTCCTCGTAGGAAACGTGCTTGTGCTAATCGGACTGAAGTTAGACCTATCGATAGGACGAATTCAATCCTGAGTATTGCCATCATCGGTGATTATTCTTGTTATGAGTAGGGTTTGTTGAGTTTGAGCAGATTCGATTCCGGGTGCGCGTTGTGGTCTGATCGTGATCGTGTAAACACGAGTTCTCCATGGTTGAAATTTGTTCCACATCGTCAGGAGTTGACATCCATCATCGATTAGATTCTGCGCATGGAATCGTGTCTTCTGCGGTGCGCTTTTGGGTTGGTTGGGATCTAGAGAACGTGTTGAAATTTTGGTGTGTCTCGTCTCGAAGAAATGCTTGAATTCTTCGCAGTGAGAAGGGCAGTGAAGGGGTAAGTGGCTACATACCTACCTCCTTTGTAAAAATGTCAAATCCTGAATTGTTCATATGCTGAATACCCTCCTGCTGTATGGTCATTGAGCCACGCCAATCTTCCTCGCTGACTTGGTGTCCATCTGTTGTCACTGATAACACAGGGTGACATGACTAGAATACTCCCAATTACTCGCTGTTTGCACCCAATAATATTCGGGTGGAGGATAGAAGAACAACCATCCATCAGAATTGTTCAGTGTATAGCTCCTTAGTCAAGGATTGTGACATCAGAGGTTGAGGTTGAAGGACTGACAGGAAAACTTGACTACAGTATGTCACAAGCGCAAAGTCTCAGAACGCAGATAAAAATGTTCTTAAACGCTTAATTATTGAATCCCTTCTATCCCAGCTTGGCCTAGCAACGCGAGCAAGTCTTCATGTTCAGCCAGGAGGTCTTTGTACATTTGTCGCTCCTCAACAATCGAGCTCTTGAGTTCGCAAACATAATCGTACATTTCAATGACATATGCGGAGTTCCTATCAATTGATTCTTTCCCCTCATCAAGCCAAGTGCGAGATTGCATATTTTGGTCCAGCAAAACGAGTGCTTGGTGCGTTGAGATGGAGGCAGTGTGACTACTCGACCGCAAATGGTCAATCTCTGCTGCTAGTGCAGCCTCAAATCGACTTTCTCTTTCATGTGCTCGCAATTCCTCTTGAACAATCTGTAATTTGTCCCTTAAATCACTGATGGTCGACTTGTTCTCCTTGTCTATCGTTTCCACCTTGACTTGAAGTACTTTGTTCTTGTCTAGTAGCTTCTCGTTTTTCTTCCGCAAGTCATCTAACGCCTCTTTCAGGACTTGCGTCAGTTGATCATCTCCATTTCCATCCTTCGAGACATCGACTGACAATTGTTTTTTAACATTATCCAACTCGGTCACTGCTTCTGACAAAGATGTTTCAACTAAGTGACGAGACTGTTTTTCAACAATAAGCTCTGCCTCGGATAAAGATACTTGTGCCGCAACAGCTTCCCTTACGCGTCGCTCCAGATTAATTCCCATCTCATTGATTTTACTTAGAAGTTGAGCTCTTTCCAGTTGCAGCTTGACCAGTCCAGATTTGCTCTCTTTGCCACCAGGTTCGTTATGTGCAGTTGAGTAAACTAGTGCAGTATTGTTCTTTTCACATTGTTCAAGTTTATAGGCCAAACTGTCTCGCTCTTCATTTGATTCTGCCAACTCTTTCTTGATTCCAAGCAATTCCTCTTCGTGTGACCGCTCAATCCAAAGCCTCTCATTTTCAAGAACATCGATGCGATACTCAAATGATACAATCATGTCAACTTTGGAAGTCTCGAGCTCTTCCAATGCCTGTTCCATGAGTTGCAAATCCTTCTTCGCAGCGGAAACTTCCTGCTCAAGGATAGAAGTATGCAAACGAGCATTTGTGACATTATCCTCAGACTGCCTCTCATTCCAGCGACATGATCCTAACTCCTCTCTCAATCGCTCCAGCGTAGAGCGTAGTTGCGCCATTTCTTTCCGCTCTGCCTTGACGTTTTCAGCAGTCATCTTCTTCGCCATTTTTCGAACATGCACATCAACGTCATCGTCGAATTCAGTTGCTTGAGCAAGAAGCGCTAGGTCCGACTTCAGTCTCTCAACCTCCTCTTCCGCAGAAAGTCTTGCTTCTATTTCACTACGTAAAGCATCTTGATCTGCGGAATAGCGTGCTCGAATTTCCTGCATTTGCTCCCGTAATGCCTGGGTTGCCATATCCGTCGCCTTTTTTGTGAATTGATCAGTTGCATATGATAGCAACTGTTCATTGGTATGTCTCAATTCGTCTTTCAATTGGAGAGCAATAATTTCTGATTCTTCCTTCTCCTTCGCAGCCGTATTTCTCTCCTCCTGCAAGACAGAGCACATGCTCTTCACGCGATCAATATCAGCCACATAATCATATATTCTTTTCTGATAATCTGAGCATTTTATCTCCAGCTCCTCAACGGTTGCAGCAAGACGTGTTTCGTTCTCTCTCATTTCAGCTTTTAATGTCACTACGGAAGTATCTGAATCAGCAGCAGCGAGTTCCAACTCCAAGGTCACTATTCTCTCATTCAATGTAGCGCACCGTGCATCCCACTGAGCGATAGCGTCTGCTGCCTCCTTTTCTTGACTCTCTGCCCGCTCTTGCCAAAGTCGCACATTTTCCTCGCTCCTCGTCTTAGTTTCTTTGATGGTATTCTCTAACTCAGTAACCTGAGCCTCGAGCTGTTCCGACCGCTCTTGCCACTGTTTAACAATACGTTCAGACTGATGCTGTGTTTCTTGTAGCTCTGTTGCTAGATAGGCCAATTCGACATCTTTGTCGTCGATATATAGCTGCATATTTTCTATTGCCTTAGACTTTTGATCAATCTGCTTGTTGAGAATGCCTATTTGAGACGTCATCATTGCATTAGAGCTTTCCAACGTGACTATTTGCTTTGATAATACATTTATTTCGTCCTTTGCTGCAGTGAGCGATTGATCTGCTTGTGAAAACTTGGAGTGAGATTCCGACGCCTCTTGCTCTTTCGTTTGCAGTTGCACCTCTAAAGATCGTACCCTCTCTTCACACTGACGAAAGACTTCTCTTTCATTTTCACCAAGCGCTGAAAACCTAGCCTCCCACTGAGCGATAACATCTATCGCCTCCATCTCTTGTTGCGTAAGTTTGATCTCAAGTATTGATACATCAGACTCTAATATCTGAACCTTTTCCTCCCATTGCCGGATGACATCACCACCAGTCTCTTCAAGAGTCATGCATCTGTTCTCCCAAAGAGCAATCGCCTCAGCTGCCTCATTCTCTTGCTGCTCCAGCTGATATTCAAACGATGTGACGGCAGACTCTAGAGCCTGGGTCCGTTGTTGCCACTGTTGTGCAGCTTCCATAACTTCGTCTAAAGCATTCTGTAGAGTATCCTTCTCGCTGTCTTGTTGGGTAATCCTTTCCATTAACTCACTGATCTGATTCCGAAGAGATTGATTATCTTGATGAGACATTGATGCCTTTTCGTATTCCTCGATAAGAAGTGTAAGCTGTGATTTAATTTCGTCACGTTCAGCAGTGATGGTTTTGATTTGTTCAAGGACAACAAAATTTTGCAATTGTGCCGTCTGAACTACTTCCTCTAATTCAGATACACGACGTTGGCTTTCTTCGGCTCTCATATCGGCATCATTCTTACCAGCATTGATGGTATCTAGTAACGCTTGTTTCTCGGAAATGATGCTTGACTTTTGCTCCGTCTCTAAGGAAAGCTTCTCTATCATAGATGAAAGACCTACCTTATCTTGACACAGCCCTTTGGCACGTTGCTTCTGGGCGTCCAAATCGTGAACAAGTTGGTTGAGTTTGACTTCGCTTTCTTCTGCACCTTCGATGAGTTGATCTTGAATCCGCGATAATTGCTCATTCTTCACGTCAAGTTCCTGTCGAAGAGATTTAATCAGATTGATTGACTCATTATCGACGGATGAATTCGATCCTAAACGAGTTATCAAATCGTCCCTTTCACAGGTCAAATCATCAACCTTAGCTTCAGATTCGGCCAGCTGGTCTTGCGCTGAACGCAGTTGCTCAGAAAGTGTGCTGGAAAGATGCTCCTTTCCTAAGGAAAGCTCCTCTATCATAGCAGATAGATTTGTATTCTCTTGACTTAACAATTCGGCACGTTCCTTTTCGGCTTCGATGTCTTGCAGCACCTTATCTATTCTAGCTTCATGATCATCTGCATCTTCCATTAATTGATTTTGCATTCGTTCAAACTCTTGATTCTTCTCAAAGAGTTCATCTTGAAGAGCTTTAATTTCCTCGTTGCGATGGTTAAATTTCGACCGATCGTCAGCGAGTGTAGCAAAAGACTCAAGACGATTCACCAAATTATCCCTTTCGCTGGTAATCTCATTGAGCTTTGTCTCAACTTCGACTAGTTGACTTTGAGCTGTTTCCGACCGAGACTGAAGTTGATTTCTTAACTCCTCGAGAGTAACCTTCTCCTGTTTCATTTGATCCAATTCAGCCGCAAGAGCCTCCATTTTTGACGCATCTTGACTTAACACTTCGGCACGTTGCTTTTCGGTTTCAATGTCTTGAAGCAACTTCTCTACTCTGGCTTCATGATCATCTGCATCTTCAATGAGTTGATTTTGCATTCGCTCTAATTGCTCATTCTTCTCAGCGAGTTCTACTTTAAGAGCTTCAAGCAGCTGGTCGTATTCGTTAAATTTCGACTGATCGTCAGCGAGTGCAACTAAAGAATCTAAGCGATTAACCAAATTATCCCTTTCGCTGGTAATCTCGTTGAGCTTTGCCTTAACTTCGACTAGTTGTCTTTGAGCTGTTTCCGACCGAGACTGAAGTTGATTAGTTAAATCCTCAAGCGTAACTTTATCCTGCTTCACTTGATTCAATTCAGACGTTAGAGCTTCCATTTCTGACGCGTCGTGCAAGTGCATGTCGCCAATCTTTACGAGGAGGTTTGCATTTTCAGCTTTAAGTTCGCTGATCTCCCTCGAAAAAGCTTCCTGTGTTTTCTGAGACTCGTTCAGTTCGGAAGTGACACCCTCCAAACTGTTTTCCAGCTCAGCGAGCTTGACTTCTAGCTCGTTTGAATCACTTTGTTCTTGGAGCTTTAACAGTTCCTCTTTATCTAGAACCTCCTTCGTTAAAGTTTCAACATGAGTCACTGCCGTTGCCATCCATTCTTGAGCTTCGCGACTAGCTTGTCGGAGACTTTCCAATTCACCCACTTGACGGGCAATCACATGCTGCAATTCTTCTAGCTGTGGGCTCGATGATTCATCGTTCTCTTGATTCATTTGCAATATCCGATCTTCAAGCTGTTGCACAAGTGCTTGTTGGTTAGCAATCTCGTGATCCTTGGCCTTCAACTTGGTCTCAGCCTCCTCACGAACACGCAGTAAATCCATTTGATTTTGGATGGATTGCGAGTCAGTATCGCTCCCGGTCGAAGCCAAGTTAGAGGTAGCTTCATCCAGCGACCGCGCCAACGCTTCGTTATCACCACTCATTTCTTCCATTTTAGATACGGCCATGGACATCCACTCATTTGCAGCACGTCCTTCTTCACGGAGTCGTGCGTTCTCTTCTCTTAGAAATTGCACTTCGCCAAAGTATTTCGACGCAAATGGCTCGGCATTCTCACCAGCGGAAGAGTTGCTTGTAACCCCATGCTCAGAGGCAGCCTCACCGCCAGCAGTCTGTTCTGTTGGGGCGAATGCGGAGTCGCCGCTGTTGGTGCGATGATACTGCAATTCCAACGAATTGTATGCTGAGCTTAATCCTGACATTTCCTCTCGAAGTGTATCATTATCTCGTTTGATCTCTTCAACACACGTTTGAGACTCCGATAGTTCTTTTTGAAGAACTGCAATCTCATCGTCCTTAGCTGCTATGGTCTGGATCCGTAATTTTGTCTGTTTTTCGGCATCATTCCTCAATTCTTTTTTCATCTGCTCTAACTCAGCCATCTTTTCAGTGTATTCTGTCATCATATCAATAGTCTCTGCCGAGTTGCCAAGCTCGGTAACTCGTTTCAATTCTTTGATCTGTATTGATTGAGATGTGATTGTAAGTGATGCATCTTCCAATTTCGTTTGTAGACTCTCAATTTCTTGTGCTTGATTAGACACCATCTTTCGCAATGAACGGGCAGAAGACGAAGACCTGTCCGGCCCATCTGGACCTTCGACATCAGATTCATCTGAATCGTCCCCTCGATTTCCTGCCAACGCCATTACAACACGTCGACGAATTAAAGTTACATTATGACCGTACCAGCTTGAGAATGCACGTCGCTCAATAATAGAACGTGCCTCTCCGTAGCAATAAGGAAGAGGCAGCGGACGTTGTTTCCACTCATCAATCATACTCAGATATTTACCCACGCCCATGGATTGAATCATTTTCATGATGGTTTCTCTATTCCATGCACTATTGTCAAATTCAGAAACTTCATTACTAATGGATGATCCACTTGCACTACCATCAGTATCAGTCATAAATTCTAAGCACAGTCCTAAAAGGAGCCCGCAGAGTGCAGGCACTGCTTCTGAATTACTCTCTCCACCTTTATTCGATCGCAGCAGTACTCCCAAAGATACACTAGATGGTGATGAGAGCAATGCCATTACTGCACGAGGCATTCCAAATACCCATTCGGAAAGCAGCTTGAGCAGGACAACGGTAATGTACGCTGAAGAGGCATGTAAACTATTATTCGAAGTACTGTCCGTATCATAGGTCGCAACATGTTGCAAAAGAAAATCAATCATATTGGTGCTTGACTGTTCCAACTCTACCTCTATCGTTGATGGGGGAGGTGATAGTCGTAACAACATTTCACGAGTTGCGTCTCCTTCTCCATTTGTTAAGAAAACTCCAAGTGCACCAGCCGATCCTGACGCACCAATAGTGGCACGAAATACTTCATTCATATCCAATACTGCCCCTTCACTTTTCCCGTCGTGCTGTTGTTGCAGAGACTGAAGAAAGCGTAAATTATCTGCCAACGTCGTAACAAGTCTCGTCACTACTGCAGGTTCCAACGACGAACCCATCTCATCAGTCTCATGAGGAGGCGGGGGTGCTAGTGCATGTAACACCATGCGACTGGCTGTCTCCGACGAAAGGCATGATCGGAACGTGGAGATAGAGTATGCAGATAGGAGGGAGGCAATGACTTCAGGACGTTCGTCATAGTCATAAACATTGTCATCGGTCGGTATCATGGGAGAGTAAGCGCCAGTACAACATAAGTACATGAGCCTATCAATGGCAGTAACATATCCCTGAAGATAAATCGGCATTGTCTCAAACAGGAGCTTTGTTTGAATTTCATACTCATCGTTCATTTCCTTCTTTCGCAATGCAATGGCGGTAGCCGCACGGACTTTGTCGGATTCTTTATTACTAGTCTTGGTCGATTCCTCTTCGGAAATGACCGTGTCACCCAACGAGCCTAATACACCCATTGTCACTAATGCCTTCTGCTGTAATGCTGGCGAGGGCACTCCCGAGACGTAATCCACGCCAGGTGGGGGCAGTGTATATAATGCACAATCAACAATGTACCGTACCAAATTATGAGACATGATACTCTTGGCACGTCCACGTCGTTTCGAGCGATTTGATTTAGTTGAAAGAGTATTTTCGTCGCCATCACGAAGCAGAACAAGTATAAGATTGAAGACAGAGTCAACAATACTTGACTCATTGGGTGTCAGGTATGGCGTAGGTGGACAATCTGGCTCTCTGGCAAGAGCCTTCTTTTGCTCTGATTCCGTTGCTGTTTGCACCACGGCATGATATTTCTTCACATCCGGAGTAGACGAGGATGAAGATGAAGACGCTCCACTTAAAATATCCTCCAAATCATCATCCTTCGCCTTTTTTCCACGCTTTCCACCTTTACGAACGGTGCTGACGTCAGTCAATACTGGCTCTCCTTTTCCTCCTACAACCACTTTCACCGCGCCCTCTGTATTCATCCCTTTGTATCGCTTTTCCTTCAGCTCTTTTGCCCACCACGCATTCCTCTCTGCATTGCAATATCGTTCCGCCCCACGTAGGTCCATAAGCTGTGCCAATCGATCGAGATTTCCCTTTCCATCCCCACCTCCCATGAATAATTCTCGTGCCACCTCATCGCCATGTGCCAATGCTAGGCACAGATCGAGACAGTCTAGTGGCACCGTAGTTCCGCTCGACAATCCGCTTGAACTTCCCCCCGACGTTAACGAAGAGGAGGTGGACGATGATGATGACTCTAATGCAATTTTAAGTGAGCGGTCATACCCCTCCGAGAAAGTTATAAGTCGTGCCAGCATAGACGACGAGGAGGCCAACGATGTTAGGAACAATATCGATTCATTGCGTACCTCCTCGGGAACAGAGTTACGATCTTCTTCGTCTCTTACATTTTCATTTCCTCCCATTGTGGACGTTCCATGTCCTAGCAAATCAACAAGTCGGTTAATCCCATCAGGTGCCATCATGAGTTGCTCTCGTAATGTACCCGGACTCGCCAATAGTAGTGATTGTAATATCTGCAGTGTTAACACCCGTGCGTATACCGATGGCGGTGGCACAGCAATAGAGGATGAGGTTGGAACGTCGTTATTGGATGACAACAATGACGATGATGCACAGAGACAGTCGAGCAGGGCGGGTACAAGAGCTGGGACGGAATCAGCAACACTATCTCCATTATCGAATGTGTTATGAAAAGTTAGCATTGTTTTGGCAATGTATTCCACCCGACGCCGATGTCGTTGTTGTTTTTGTAGCGCATCCGTTGTCGCTCCGCCGGCAACATTTGCAGCACCGGCATTATTCGTAGGTCCAGTGGCGGTTTTCGGCAACAACATGGATAGTAGTTCACATGCCACCACGTCTCCCCCCTCTACCTCCATCCCCCCATTAGCGTACGATGACGACTTGCTGTTACTGGTATCACTCCTCGACGGCGGGAGCTTTGACGATGCCACAAGGCCACACAATGCTCGCAGTGCTGATGCATTACGTAATAGTGTATCTATTTCAATTAATTGACGTTCCTCTTCGTCTGCTTCGGCTTGTCTACGTTCCTCCTCAAGATTTTCAACCTCTTGGGATGGACGTTTGGACTTTGGATCAACTCCTCCTGATACTGCTTTCGTCGCAAGGATACGACGTAGCCGAAATTGCCCCTGAAGAAGATTATCGAGTGATTCGAGACAGTCGGTCGCCGTCGATGCCGAGAGGAATCGGTCTAGTAAGAGTTCTACATCAGACATGGGGATGATGCGTATGGAGTAAAAGCTATCGTAAAATATTTAAGGCATAGTCCGCAGGCGGTTCGTGGATTGTCCTCTTTTGGCTTCCCGCCGAGACGCTGAGTCTAAAACGACTCCATGGTAATCTGTATCCCGCCCTTTCTCCACTATTATATTTTAGGGGGATAGGGGCCCTGCGGGCCAATAAGTATTAGAGAAAATACAGATGGTTGTATGGAACATAATATCTTCCCAAGGATGCTCAAAAGTTTCACAAGTCCTTCGGTGCATTGGATACACGCAAAGTGCATGCGATCTTCAAGGCATCCGTCCATCTTGACGCGCCTGCTCATCCGAAACATACGACCACTTATCGTACGACTTCTATTTCTGACATCTTCTGTCCTTTCGCACGTCGGATCATGAGCACGTCGCCAAAGAAAAGCTGGGTCGGATGGGTGCAAACCAGTTCAAGGAATACTTCTAGCATGTCCGGTAAGTCAATTATGAATGATAGGTCACTCCTTATCTACGCCTGATCTGTGCAAATGCTGATTTACTCTACTCCCCCCTTTATTAATCGGTAGCTACTCCTGCATCACTCAAGCTTGATACCTCCGAGCACGACTCGAAGGGAAGATGCGTCCGACATCCCACTATCCGCCTTCGGAAGAAGAAGTTATTCGGTGGATGGAAAATAATTATTGGGCATTGTCCAGAGTGTTGCCTCGATGAGATGCGACGTGTGCGGACCGAGATTGACAGGCAACAAGATGGTCGACGCATTGAAGAGAACGGACACGATGAAGATACGGGCGTCGATTCATCCGAGAGGGAACGCGCTCGGAGGGAGAGGAGGAAGAAGAAGAAAGCCGATCGACATAATCGCAAGGACAGGCATCGAGACGAACAGGAGGATGACTACATGCGCAGTGAGGATACCTATGGCAGCGCAAGTTCGCCGCCTCATAAACCGCAAGGAGGGTACCATCAGCCACCCCCTCCGAGACAAAGTGTCTCGATGCACAATCCACAGCATCCACGCCAGCATCACTACCCCCCACAACATCAACAACAACAGCAATTTCATGACTCGGCACCCCCGTCAACATCAGCTCATATGCCTCAACAACGGACCATGGTCCTAAGTATGGCATTCACGGATCAACAGACAGGACAACGGGGGACATACACTGGCCAAGTTAATTCCTTATCACACAAGCCCGATGGGAAGGGGACTGTATACTATGCCGATGGGAGTATATCTGAGGGAACTTGGATGAATGGACGACTCGTCGAGAGTGGTGGGAATAGTCATATGGGGAATAATAATGTTGGCAATTTAGGAAGTTTATTAATTCCGTCTAAACGAGTAGGAGGGGGAGGGGCGGTGGGGAGTTGGGGGAGTGGTGGTAGTCCTTCGTCATCCCAACAGGACCCTCGTACCCGACCGGTCGTTCCCTCCCAACAGGACCAATTTGATGGCAGTGGTCTTCGTGCCCGATCGCATGTCTCAGCACGGACGGGATCGGGATACCATCAACAAATGCAACCTCAGCAGCAATTTGGTGGTGGGAATCTCGACAAACTCGACAGACTAAAGTCGCCGAATAAGTCTCGTAACCGGGGTGCCTCGGCAAGTGTTCAAAGTTTCAACAGTCGTGGATCCGTTGATGTACCATCGGGGAGTGCCAGCATCCAGTTGGACTACGGCCGTGATCAACAGCGAATATCGGATTTCAGTTCCAATTTTAATGCTGGTGGATCACAGGGGGGAGGGCATGGGGGTGGATTTATTGGCGGAGCAGTTGGTGGGGGTCGAGGTGATTATCCAAGGAGGAACAGCGGTTATCAGCGACAACAAACGCAGGAACGATAGAGAGAGAAGAGAAATATATGGATTTCGGATTGCTTTATTATTCTCATGTATGATTGGCGCGGATGGATGGATGGATGGATGGATGGGGGAAGGGGGGGGGGGACAGGACCAATGGATAATGACTATTTTTTCATTGGAAATTTTGTTCAGTTTACATACAAGATTTAATGGCAGGTACCATATTATACAATGAACCGTTTATCTTAAGCTTATAATTAGATATTAATAGTTGCATTTGATTTCAGGAAGCATGGATCAACACACCCCAAACAAGAAAAGATGTAATTAAATACATAATTTTGATTCCATTTACTTTAACTAGACGCGGGTATGCATGATGAGAAGTCTCCACTGTCGAACAGGTTGGGGAAGAACCTCACTCCTTCTATTGTGATATCTCTGCATAACAGCCCCACTTGCTCGGCTGTCATTAATTGTTCATTGGCCAGTAGTGCTGACGTATTTAAAGCTCTACAAACATCCAAAACAGTAATTCCACCCAGTGATGATGATTCGTTTTGGTTCATGGAAGTTAACGCCAGAACCGACAGCTTCCGTCCCATGAAAGAATCATCGAATTCATCTGCCTGAATCACCGTTACGCCCGACGAGAATGACCTTTTGGACATGCCCAAATTCATCTCTTTCATCAATTCTGCAGCCTTAAGCAAATCCTCTGGTGATATCATGTTCGTCGCACGAGCTCTATTGAATAGACAGTACACGTCCGTGAGTGTCATCATACCCCCCGCTTTCGTAAGTTTGTTATTGAGCCTCAAAAAATCAACCAGCTGTCGTGCGAGCTGTTTGTGATATGCTGATCCAGATTGCTTTTCGGAGAGTGCCGATGCGATGCCCATGCTGTCCATCATACTGAAAAGTCTGTCAGTATCCTTTTTCGATGCATCATCGCCAGTAGATACAGACGCTCGCTCGCGTTCGATAGTGGCTGAATATTTGTGAATAATTTTGATCAATTCAGTAGCTTCTCTTAAGAATATATCAATGTCATTCTTCGAACTGCCCTTATCCCTCTTCACCACAGCTGTAATTCCCCTTGTCTTTACATCACTACTGCTCCCAAACGCCAAGTCAACCAAGGCGGCATTCTCACGATCACGAAGTGCATTCTTTGTTAATATAGCATCCACACCAACCTTTTTCAATGCAATGGCATTGCTCGTGCGCAGTGCCTCCTTCATCGCCTGTCGTTGTCTATCCTTCCATGCCTCACGTTGCATCGATACGCGGATTGCAGCTACTGCATCATCACGATGTTTCGATGAATCAGTGTATGACCCAGATTCTCCACCACAAAATATAATTGTTAATATACCCCACGCATGAGTGTGTAGTTCAATCTTGTACGAAGAACGTGGGGATCGAAAGGATGGTCCACCAGTCGGTCGGACAGTTTCTACGAGTGGAAGTGGAATTGAGCCACCAATGACAACGACGCCATCGTGCCCCGTATCATTATTATCGATGAACACTATCCTGTGCGTTGTGACATGACACGATAGTCCCACATCATTTGCACACCACGGCGTCATAGCAACTTGAGGAGAAGCGCCAGAATCACCTTCCGACATTAGTGGAAGCTCCCCGGTCCCATCGTATCGCAATTCGACATTTGACCTCACAAGTGTTTCTACCTCTCCAGCGTCAGACTCGAGGATGATGAGACCAGATGGCGAGAGAGGTGCTGGAGTGAGACAGGTTAGTGGCGACCATCGTTGTCGTGCCGTCGACCTACTTCCACTACTCTTCACCATCACCATGGGCTAAGGCAGCTAGAGTACGTACTGGATACATAGGTATCGTACTCTTTGAAACAACGATGAATCATGTCCGAAGCGACTAAAATAAATAACGACTATCGACATGGTGCTATCACAAGGAGTCCGTGTCACAAGAAGGGCCACACAACCCCCAACTCGTGTCGTTCGTCATTGCTTATGTCTCATCGCTTGTGACAAGAAGATAAAATTCTGGATCCTGAACTGCCATACTGGACACTTTTACATCATGAATAAAAGAGCAAACAACATCATGGATGATTCCTCTTCACTACCACTCCTTCTGACCAAGCATCACCAGCTGAATGAGCACGAAGTCGACTACATATTGCTTCTTCTTACAATAATTGAGTCGAAGAACTGGATCGCACTGCGATGCTCAATCTGCAGCAGTCCAGCCACCTTTCAACAATTTGCACAAAAGTCGCGAGAGTGCCTCATCTCAATCTCAACGGCAAGTCAATGTAAGTGTCTACCTTTCGCTTTGCTAGGTGTTGAGGAGCTTGATCATATTTGCAATGCCTGTGTACTCACCTTCTTACATTCACGTATTAAATGATGTTCCAAAGTCTCCACGCATGTGTCCGATTCAACCCTCCATTGCATTTAGTTCAAGTCTTAATTGAATTGCTTCCAGAATCAACAAGCTTTGTTGATTGCATGAATCGAACTCCTCTCCACATTGCAGCAGGAGCTCGTGCCAATTTGTCTATCATTCAGTTGCTCGTGAACGCGTCACCCTTTTCATGCTCCATTCGAGATGTGGATGGTATGACACCACTGCATCTAGCGTGTGACAGCACATGTGATATCTTTACAGGAGATGAAGACTGCACACGTGATCCACCAACTTACGATGTGGTCTCCACGCTCATAAAGGCATATCCAACAGCAGTAACTGTGCATTAGAACACGCCATCCTGTCGGATGCACCAATCAATGTTGTGAAGTTGTTACAGGCTATCTGGCCAGCATAACCAAATGAAGGCAAAACAGGAAACGAAAAAGGTCATTTGCGAAGAGCAGACAAGTTAGTTAAACGTCCATCACCTAACCCTGACTCTAATCATCTGCCGCTGTGTCAGAACATTTATGATACAGCATTTATGAGTGAGATGTTACATGCTTAGAGGCTTAAAGAATATTAATGTATGTATATCGTCCAGTTTATCCTACTATAAGGCCTTGAATTTTGTGAAATAGCTTGACATATCTCCGACCCAAGCTTTCGGCTATTCCTCTCATATCCACCAGGTTATGTTGGAATTGTTCATCAATCTTCATACTCTCTGTCAAAAATTGCTTGAATTCAAACGGGATGACAGGTTGAGATAATTTTCCTTTGTATTCATTGGGTGACATACTCATATATTTGCCAGTCTTTGGATCAATACGGCGTTCGCTCTGCCATTTTAAGCGTGCAATGAGGCCTTTCTTTTCAGCAACACGTCCCCTAAGTATTTCAACGTCGTTGTTTATTTCACGTAGGTCTAAACCCATGCGTTCCATCGTAACGAGGACGTATTCCATCTCTCCTTTAAGATGCTCCTCGTCAATTAACAATTTGATAGTGTCGCGTTTAATCTCATCAAGGTCCGGAATTTCCTTTGACAATTCATCGATGAGACGTTTCTCCTCGTTGATTGATTTTCTTAAATCCTCCTCAATTTTTTTTATGTCGGCATCCAATACCATCCCATCTTTGACGAGTGCACCTAATTTACGAGCTGTGACATCAGCACCGATACCATCAGCAGTAATACTAATACCTTCCTTGACTACCATCGCGCCGCGTGTCTCCACTGGATATAAAGTAATCGCAGTTGCTACTAATAAGGCAACGTTAGAAAATTTAGAGAGAAATTTGCGTCGGATGCATTGGGATGGCCATGATGTTGATGGTACATAGTCTGCATCACTGCTCGATTTCGTTGGTCGTTGCCATTGAAATTGCTGACATCGTTGACTAAGATGCGGAGGCCGGATGCACCTACTGCATTGAAGAAATTGGAAGGCATCGGTGGTACCACCTAGGAGTAGATAGTAGCAGGCTACTGCCGTCGGCGCAAGCATGTGACTGGAGCTACCTAGATATCAAATAATGCAAAGGTGCCGTATGTATTATTTGTCTTCGCCCAGTTCATGATATTGATCGAGATATTGGTATTCAACGCCATCAACTCGCCTAAAATGACGTGGCGGAGCCCCTATCTGCGATCATGCCCACTTGAAGGTGCAAGTTCAATGACAAAATTGGCGAGGAAGACATACGAAGGAAATAGTGTTTGATATATCATTAAAGAGCCAAATTCAATGTATATTTCATTGGGACTATCTATTTTGATTGTATTTCTATTGCTCATGAAGTATTGACATACTTCCCAAACGCTTTTTTGACCACCTAATAGCTACTCCAATACTTGTAACTGCCATTAACCAGCCTGGCATGTTACTATTAGACATATAAAGAACAAATTCCCTCGCTGGTTAATATGGGTCACGTCATTAACGACCATTTAAAAATTGGGGCGATTTCAGAATATGAGGCGTTTTCACACACGTTTGGAACGTTTGAATTCATTCAACAAACTGAAAAAACGTGTAGTCGAGATGGATAGCAGCGCATGGACGAACCTGTTTGAAGTTACATCTATCAATACAGACAGGAATGGATAAGATGTAAAATATTCTAGCGTCAAACGATTCTTAGAGTCTTGTTAGCCCAACCATAATGGATCTTATTCCGATCAAATATACGTTGTACTTCGTCGCAAAATGCATCGTGCATCTTTCGAACAAGTTCGTCATCAATACTACTGCGTTCTCTCGTCGTCATTTCACTGGCTAAGTCAGGCCATATCGTCTTCCCCACAACGTACATCAATCTTTGACGAAAGGGAATTGGTAATCCCCATTTCCCGTATAGTAAACAGAGGCTGATCCGAAGAAATCTGCTAAGTGATTCGACGAAGTGGGGTAGCTGAACTCTACGGAACATCTTCGTGACACCGAAGCAGTATACCGGCACGATTGGGACGCCATGTTTCAATGCCAATTTGAACATACCGTCACGATCTTTCAGCAAAGCAGCCTCGTCATTGGGGTGGTAGCCCGGTTTGGGATAGGTCTCGAATATCTCTCCAATGCCACCTGGAGAAATCCCTAACCTCCTATCGCCACCACTTTCAAGCGCAAATGAGACTGCCTGACGAGATGCATCGACCCCACCCATCCAATCGATGAAAGTTCGTACCAATGGAAACAATCGCGTTGCCGTGGCCACAACTGGCCGGAACAGTCCCCAAGTCCGTCCATAACCTCGTTCTGGGAGACAACTGAATGCCAAGCCAAACGGAAATATACCATGAGGAACGAATGCGTATATTACCGGTGACGACCGCGGATCGAACGATGTCTCTCGCGCATCTTCGGAGGATGCCCCACAACCCGTATCACGCAATACAGTGAAACCTACATAATTCAACCATGCGTCCCACAGCCTCCATCTTCTAACATTTAGCCATTGCCCAACGCGTACAGATCGATGCAGTCCAAAGATTGATGCCACGAGAACCAACGTAAGGGCTGTGCGATATCTCAATGCGAACTTGCTGCATTGTTCTCGAGATAGCAATGATGAGTCAACGTGATCTCCTCGTGGAGGTTCTTTACTGCATTCCCCACTACTCGTCGTTATGTCTTCGTCATTCTTCCTCGTTGCTAGCTTGTGATATCTTTTCCACCGTCGATACAAGTAAATAATACCGCCATAGAACCAAATCGGAGAACCGACGACGATGAGCGACGATACATAAACGAGAAGATGATCGACGACGGTGCATGTCTCAGTTGGAGGAACAATGATCTCGACACCGGGTGGAAGAAGAGGGCTAATGATCTGCCGTTGTCGAGGTCGTTTCTGCATGGGTAGGAGGAGGCGGCGTGATCGACGAGTTAGTTCTGAGAGACCTTCGGTTCTTTCTGTGGTGGGTGGGGGTTCGAAGGCTTCGCACTTGACTTATTTCATCATTCTCTCCTTTTATCATATCCTACTCGAGGCAGGCGCGGCGCAACATTCGACATTAACAGCAACATGGGTAACATACCACCAGGAATGGGGGGCGAGGCTCCTCCCGGAGGCGACAACAATCCCAAGGGCGATGGTAAGGACGGCGATGATAAGAAGAAGAAGAAGCGCTTCGAGCCACGTCCACGAACGACCGGTCAACGACGGAAACGACGGACTGGTCCATCGGGCATCCAACGCATCCCAAATGTCGTGCCCACGTCCAAGTGCAAGCTACGGATGATGAAACTCGAGCGGATTAAGGACTTCTTACTAATGGAACAGGAATTTATCCGCAATCACGAGGTCTTCAAACCGCGCGAGGAGCGCGATCAGGAGGAACGGGAGAAGTTGGAGGAATTGCGGGGCAGTCCAATGGGGGTGGGTACGCTAGAGGAGCTCATTGATGATAATCATGCCATTGTTAGCTCGAGCATGGGACCTGAATACTACGTGAACATTTTGTCGAGCGTGAATCAGGATCTACTGGAGCCGGGGAGTTCGGTGCTCTTGCACAACAAGACGATGAGCGTCGTGGGTATACTCGAGGACGATGCTGATCCCATGGTCTCGGTAATGAAGGTCGAGAAGGCACCACTTGAGAGCTATGCCGACATTGGTGGACTTG
>Ga0247832_1003388_pt1 | contig 21927 bp, 25 predicted proteins | sample LaCruzMarch2015__10_FD_192407 | JGI IMG/M metagenome (GOLD analysis project Ga0247832, IMG submission 192407) | Freshwater microbial communities from meromictic Lake La Cruz, Castile-La Mancha, Spain - LaCruzMarch2015_4m | ecosystem: Environmental > Aquatic > Freshwater > Lake | place: Spain... | reverse complement strand
AAAGTTGGGAGGTAGGGTGCGAAGCACCCTGATCTTTGAGAGAGTTTTGGTTAAGAAAAGGGACTAACGAGGTTCCTTGAGGGGACCTTGTTAGGGAAGGTAAGGGTTCTCTTTTTGAGCGAGAAAGTTGGGAGGTAGGGTGCTTCGCACCCTGATCTTTGAGAGAGTTTTGGTTAAGAAAAGGGAATAACGAGGTTCCTTGAGGGAACCTTGTTAGGGCAGGTAAGGGTTCTCTTTTTGAGCGAGAAAGTTGGGAGGTAGGGTGCTTCGCACCCTGATCTTTGAGAGAGTTTTGGTTAAGAAAAGGGACTAATGAGGTTCCTTGAGGGAACCTTGTTGAACTTTTTTCTGGTAGGTTTAGTTTTTTAGGAGTGGGTGTCTATTGCAAACAAGAAGTGCTTAAAAGATATGAAGGGGGCATGGGTTGAGTGAGTTTTAATGCACCTATTAGTAATTGGGTGGGAGTATTTGGGGGGAAGTTTTCATCAGGGTTTGGGGGTGGCGGATTTTTTTAGGTGTCCCAAGTGGTGAAAATGGGGTAGAGGCAACTCGGTTTTGGGAGAATCTGTTAGAGGAACTTTTAGACTTTCCTAGTGGATGGTTCTTTTAACAGATTCTTTTGTTATTTTGGTCCCTTTATAGGGGATGTATGGAAGTCGGATGACAGAAAGGTTTGTTCCTGCCCACCTGCTTGTGTATTGGAGGATCTTTAGCGGGCTTTGATGAGTCTAATTCATGTGATATCGACTTCATTTTTAGATAGGTTTGATGATATAATTCCTTTTGGGATTTTGGGGGGACAATAGGGAGTCATGGGTTTTGCGATCTGTTTTATTATTTTTCTGCTTTTAGGTTTAGTAGGTCGTAGTTTGTCGTTGAGTAGTCCCTCTCCCAGAATTTATTTGGTGGGGGGATTTTGAGTTTGGCGGGTACAGATAGAGCAGAGTTTGAGGGGCTGTGCAATCAAAAATCGGTTTTCTATATTCCAGATATTTGGGAGAGGGCATGGGTAAAGGTGCAACGGATACGGGGGTTGGATTACCTTAATGAGAAGAATTATCAACTAATGTCGGAGAGAGTTTTTGAGGAACTTTTGATTTGGAGGGAGGCAAAATGAGTAAGGGTGTGAATATAAAGGGGCTCTTAGATACTTCTTTTTTGTGTAGGCTTTGAAGGTTTTGATGCTTTGATTATGGGACGGCAATGGGACAGATTTTCTGGGACATTTCTACAACGCTGGAAATCGTTTTTCGATGGTTTTGATAAGAATTTCCAGACTTTTCCTTGCTTTTTAAGCTTCTTTGCGAGCGGCATTGCGCTCGATTTCGAGACGAGCGCAAACTTCTCGCGGAACCATTTCTTCTCCCGCATAGGCCATCGTGATGGCCGCTTCGGTTTCTGGCTGGAAAGGAGTGTCCCTTAAGAGAGATCTCCTCCATCCTCCACAAACCTGAGGATTTGAGACGAAGAAGGTCTTCTCGTATGTGGAGGATGGAGGAGCTTCCGACCCACCAGTGAGTATTGATGGCGCTTTGGGGTAAGCACTCAAAGGGTAGCAAGGTCCGTACAGGTTTGGTGATCGAGTAGTCAAAAACGGTTTCTCCTTCCTTAATGGGGCTCTAGAGCAAAGACCCCCCTGCCCCTCGCAAAGGAGGGATTTGCCGATGCCGACTCGTTTTTGAGCTTCTTCAAATTGGATTTCTTCACGCATTTTTTTCAGGAGTTGTGGGGTAAGATAATCGTTAAACAATCGTTAAACAATCGTTAAACAATTGCGAGGAAGCGGGGGTACCAAAGGGATTTTTTCTCGGTGAAGCCCTGAAACCGAATGAGAACTCTGAGTGAGTTAGGGTTTTCCTCATGTTTTTGGAGGATTTGGGCGGCTGTGGCTTGATCGAATCCCGTTCCCACACTCCCCATAGGGGTTACTGTTTTGTCGGCGACCTCAAAGCTGGCAATCGTCCGATTTTTTGTTTTGGAGCGGGTGATGGAGACAATTGTAAATTATTCTTCTTGAACAAATTTTGTTCGGCAAGTCATTTCGGTATGGTCTCCAGGGGTGTATGAGCAATCCCTCCTTGTCCAAACCACTCCCTCGCGGCCTTCTGCTTTTTGTCTGTCTAGAAGGGCTTGTTTGTCTTTGGGAGTGGTGGCGTTGCGCGGACTAGACGTGCGCCCCCATCGGGTTCCCCCCCGTGGCATCCAATGCACCATCCATCCCGACCTTGCGCGAAATGGTTCCAGGCAACGGTTGCATTTTCGATTTTAAGAATTTCTGGTAAAGATTTCATTTGAAAAACCCCACGGTTCGGCCAGGTTTCTGGCACTGATGCCAAAATTGTCAACTAGGTCGGGATTCGCTCCGGCCTGTACCAATGCTAAAATACAACATGTCCCACCCATTTCCGTTGCCAACATCAATGGGGTAACCCCGCTCTTGTTTGAAGCATTTACATTCGCGCCATAATGCAATAAAATCTGAATTTGTGAGGTGTCCTCGTCTTCCACATCATTTTCATCAGCCTCAGTTATAGCGTATTGTGTTGCATAATGCAGCGGCGTATAGCCTTCTTCATCAGCCACACAAGGACATGCGGATTTCCCCAATAGGTAGTCCATCCCTTCGGTCCAGCCAATCATAATGGCTGCACGAAGAGGAGTTATCATGTTTCGGGAAGGCAGATTCACATCAGCACCCGAATCCACGATACATACAACTGCCCGATAACAGCCCTTTAATGTGGCATATACAAGCAACGTTGCTCCTTTATCTGACAGTTGGTTGATGTTCCCGATTTTTGTTAACAATGTTTTTAGGCGTTCGGGCGCGTCTTCATCTATAGCTTTTGCAGCATCTAGAAATATCGAATTGGAAAAGCAATCCTTTGGCAATATTGATAATGTTTTCATGTTTAGGATTGCTTTTCGATTTCGTCGTCTGGCGAAGAATTGGGGATTTTTTTAGTTTTCATGGGCTTGTGTGGGTGTGTCGTTCATACTAGGTGGGAGAAATGAAATGTCAAGGGGGGTTTTCTCTGATGGTGCGTTGACATCTATAAAAGGAGACGAGAGTTGGACCATCTGAGTAAAAGTAGGCCAGAGCAGAGAACCCCGCGTCATCTTCTTGCAAACCTATTCGGGTGGCAGCCCAATCTCCGTCGTAATCGGAGTAAAAGGTATAGCGTGTGAGAGAAGAAATTTCGTATTTTATCTTAACCCCCCTTCCTGTCTCTTTTTGCTCTAGGGACTCGGTGGAGTCTCCTATTGAGAATTCTCCATCTATTTCCCGAGTAGTCAGACCCGCTCTAGCCTCAATTAAGGGCAGAAAAACTTGGAAGTTCTTGAGAGGGCCTTTTCCAGATTCTAGGGTGCAAGAGAGGCATGATATTTCTGGAGAAGCTTGTGCAAAGCAGGTTGAGAAGCAAAAAGCGAGGCCTAAAGAGAGGGATTTGAGCCCCGAAGGGAAGAGCTTTCTAAAGGCCAAACTTGTAATTATAGGGGGTTTTATCATTGATAAATATTACGGGTAAAGGCGGGAGAGAAGAGAGGACATGCCCTTTCATAAAGGGGGCAGTAAATCTTCTCGGGCGTATTGCTTGGAGAGTTTGCTGAGTATTTTCTTCTTCTCTAGGCTGTGGCTCCATTCGTCTTTATGGTTCCCGTGAATTTTTTCCCACCCTTTGTGTGTGTCCATGAATTGGTGTAGTTTGACAAGCTCGCTCTCAGCGTCTCCGTTGGGTAGCTTGACTTCGGTGATGTAAGCGGGCTTGTACGTAAATTCGAGCATGTGCCCAGGAATTTGAGGGAAGTATTTTGGGATGAAAATATTTTTTGTCCCCACTTTCAGTGTTCTGGTTCTTTCGAGGAACCATTTCAGTTTCTGGGAGGCAGACAAGTCCAACATCTCATAGTCTTCTTTCGTTAAGAATTGGAGATGCTGGCCAGAGGTGAAAATGGGAGGGCATGTAGGGTCTAAAAGGATTTCTGTACAGCCTCTAAAAGAGTCGGGATCTTTCTTTTTACCCAAACGAAAAGTGTTGCAGGCATCAACAACTTTTTGAATCTGTAGGCCTAAAGAAGATCGGAGGACATCCGCCCTTACCTTATAGGACCTCCAATGCCCGACGAATAACTTTTTTTCGAGCGGTATGCGGGGTGCTTGGCGTATTTTTTTCTGCAGTTCTTGAATCCTCCGCTCAACTTCAAGAAAGGTTTTAGCCTGCAAGGTCTTTTTGTTTTCTAACATTACTCCATTATAGTTTTTTTAGAATAAAAAGCGCGAGAACATTAAAGGGTTGAATGCTGCCGGGCAAGTGCTGTGAATTGATTCTTGAGTTTTTCTTTCTTCAAGAGCTGGGTTTCTAATTCTTCCCCAAAGAAGTCGTTTAGTTTTCCTTTTTCCGAGGGGGATATGTGTTCCCAAAACTGGGGGTATAAAGAGTTGCAGATGCGGTGGATATCCTTCATGGTTAAGCGCCCTTTGAATTGGTGTAAATGCCTGTTTGAGATAGCCAAGTGCAACGGAGTGATCCCAGCTTTATCTTGGTCTAAGAGGCCCTCTACGCTTAAACCTTTTTGGGGGATTTGCGAGATGAACCCGCTGAAGCAGGCGTCGTGAAGGGGGGTTCTATCTCGGAAATCTTTGATCCGAAGTGCTGTGGAGCTAAGGCATTCTGTGGGGAATTGATCAAGAAATCCTCGGGAGCTGGCATAATGTAGAGGCGTGGCTCCGTGTTGTCCGTTTGGGAGGCGGAGGTACTCTAAGGTTAAAAGGGATGAGGGGAGAAGTTGCGCTTCCCCCGCCCAAGCTGCAAGATGCAAAGGGGTTTGGTTCACGTCGTCTTTAAGGAGGAAGTTGACATGAGTGCGCCATTGAGCGGGAAATTTGGCAAGATTGCCATGTAAGGCGGCTGCGTGCAACGGAGTCGAACCAGTTTGGTCGCCTTTAAGTAAAATGTCGCTTGAGAGAAACTCCAAAGGGAGGAGTTCCAGCCTTCCAAGGCCTGCAAGTTTGTGGACTAAATTGCGGCCATCAGAGCCTTCAGAAAATAAGGCCTCTTTTTGCGTGCAAGGGGGCCAAGATTCGAACGTTTTGGACTCCAAAGCTAAGAGGATATTTTCGTGGTTCATATTATTTATAGTTCCTGACATTGGGCGGCCAATCGTGTAAATTGCTCGGAAAGTAACCTCCTTTTGAGTAACTCGGCTTTTAAAAAATCCCCCAGCTCAGAGGAAACACCAGCTGGATAGGAGAGCCATAGAGTCAAGTCTTTGATGGCTTCCGTGCTTATCTTGTTTTTGAGACTGGGGAGGTCATTAAGAGCTATAGCTTGACTTAATGGGGTCTTTTTTTCTTTGTCTTCGGTTAGTAGTGTTCGGATGGTGAGGTACTTCTTCGGAACGAGGTGGAGTTGATGGGCATTTGCTGCCCAATGTAAAGGGGTTTTTTTTAGGCCGTCTTTTTGCAGGAAGCCCCTTTCAGAAAGGAGGTTTCTGGGGAGATGAGCTAGCTCCCCTCGAAAGGCCACCCAATGGAAAGGGGTAACACCCAGTTTATTGCGTGTTAGGAGCATGGTTATAGTAAGTTGCTCATTCGGGAGGAGCGGTAACTGGCCGGTTTGACACAGGAGGTGCAGAGGGCTGTCTCCGGATGAATCCCTAGCTCCAGAAAGGGTTTCCTCATCCCAGATGTTTCGAGGAAGTTGGTTAATATTTTTTCCCATTGCCGCACTGTGTAGCGCAGTGGAACCGTGGAGGCTTTTTTTTAAGAGGTTTTTCTTGGAGCATATCCTTTCAGGGATTTGGTCTAAGTTTCCTTTGTAGGCTGCACGGTGTAGGGGAGTCCTCCCGAGGGAGTCTGTAAGGAGTAGGGTTTCTTCGGTGAGGAGTTGGGGATGAAACTGCGAGAGATGCCCGTGGTAGGCAGCCCAGTGTAGCGGGGTGCTACCTCCACTGTCTTGCCCCCTCGCACCGTAGTCTTGTCGGGGAAGGGACCAGGCCTCAAACGCATGAGACTTCAAGGCTTCGATGACTTCCTCATAAATGAAGTTGGATTTTTTCAAGGGTTTTTTTATAAACTGCGGTGGTTTCCGGCAAGTATGGCTAGGGATGCCTTCATGTTTTCTTTCTTTTGGTGAAGGCGGCGGCATTTTTCTAGAACCTTCAGGGGTAAGAGATTGCCGTTATCTGGTAAGAGTATCCATTTCAGTAATTCGCGGAAAGTCTCACGGTTCGCTATTTTAGCGAGTTTTGTGATGTCGTGCCCCTGTTTTAAATAGCAGTGTAGAGGGGTTTCTCCTTCTAAAGTGGGGGTCAGAAAGGCTTGGGTAACGCGTGCGCCTCGGCATACATGATCAAAATCATTATTATGCGCGCAGTAGTGTAGAGGGGTTTCTCCTATGTGATCAGGGGTCAGAAGATTCGCAGCCGTTAGTAGTTCACTAGGAACTTGGGCCAGATACCCCCAGAACGCAGCAAAGTGCAGTGGTGTTTTTCCGTAAGTATCTTTAAGGAGCATTCCTTTTTGGGTAAGACATGAAAGCGGTAATTGGGAAAGACACCCATTCGCAGCGGCTTTGTGCAATGGAGTGGCTTTTTGCTTGTCTTTTTGTGTCACTGCTGCCCAAGTTAAAAAATGAGAAGGAATGTTGCGAAGCAATCTCGCATGAGCCGCCGCATGAATAATGCTTGCTCCGTAGGGGTCTTTAAGCAGCATGGCTGCTCTTTGTCCTTCAAGCGGCCACACGGCAAACTCATTTTTAAATAGAGCGGAAAGCGCGTTGTCGAAGGCTTGCTTCATGGCGGATCAGCTGGGAGAAGAGAACTCTTCGGATTGAGGGGAGGAGTATGCGCGTTTTTGAGGCGTGTCTTTTTTGAGCCGGAGTGCATGTAGCTTCTCAAGCTTCTCAAGCGTTTCCCCGTCGGTTATTTCCATCACCACGACTTCCGATCCGAAATCATTCAGAGAAAAAGACCCCGTTTTGATGCCGAGTCCCGCTTGTATGAGCAAATCGGGAATACCTCTCCCTTCGGAATAGTTTTTGAGGAAAACTTCGTTCTTTTGGGCGGTTTCGTTGGGGAGGCAGAGGCTGATAACAGCGTAGGGCTGACCGTCTTCGCTAGTAAGTGATAACGCCGTTTGCCCGTTTTTGTATAAATGGACGTCAACGGTTTTTTTCTCGCCACCAAGTAGGAGGTTATTTTTTTCGTTAGACGGGGAGCTTATCCAGCCAAAGGGAGCGCAGAGAAACTCTTTGGGAGAGGGGCAGGATGGTTCGGAAACTTCGACAACATCTCCCACACTCAGAGAGTGACTCGCAAAGGTAGCTTGAAGGACTTTTTGCTCGGGTGTTAAGTATCGAGGCGGCGCGTTCAAAATCGTAAATGCCTCCTCAGCTGCAGCTTCTCCTTCTAATTCAGTCTGATAGGTTAGAGTAAGTTTTCGAGGTAGTTTCCAATCAGCTGTTAGCCAGCAACTTTCGGCAGAAGGGAGGGGATCTTTGTTGTTTTGACTGTAAATTCGGACGGTATTCATGCTTTAATATAACGAAAACCGATCCGGAATGCCAATTTTTTGAAGGTGCGGTTCAAAGCGTTTGGGATATTTTTTGGGGTATTTTTTGGGACGCGGCTATGGGTTTTTGCTCTAAAGCTACACCAAGGGGTAGAACTTTGTGGAGAAGTTTAAGAGCCAAAAGCGGCACGTGCGGGATATTTAGACAGTGCGTAGAGGATTTGGCATCCCTCTGGTTGAGCTTCAGGTGCTTTTGCATTTTCTCTTCCTCTGGGTTTTTTTTCTCGCAGAGGTAGTCAATCTGCATTCCTAAAGGACGCTTTCCTGTGGTTTTTGCAAAGGCGTCTTGTACCTCCGATGTGTGAAGAGCCCCCCCAACGTGAAGCACCTTCCCTTCAATCTTTGTCAAATTAAGGGCAATATGCCTACTTCTCTTTTCAATGTGGGAGTTTTCTAATTCGTTGAGTTGAACCCACACATCGCGGGGAAGCCCCGCGAGATTGTCTTTCCCGCGTTGTACTCTTTGGGCTTGTTTTTGAGTAAGAACATGGCCTTTGCTTAAGGTCTCTTTTGCATTTTCATAAATGGCCAGATCCTCAAATATCTCATGGGAGGGGCTGTCGGAAAATCGTATCTCCCACCCAAGCTCTTTTGCTTGACAATATAAATCAATCCATTCCTTAGATAATCCAAACTTCTTAATATAGGAGTCCTTAAGGATATCTCTTTCGATGGAAGAGCCCGTCTTTCGCAAAGTTTTTCTCAGGGAGTCGAGTGGCTCCCGCTGGAGGTTCTCGGGCAGCTCTAAGGAAAGAGCGCGAAATCCTTTTCCATGCAGAGCGCTTAAAAGCTCAGGATATAGAAGGGCATTTTTGGAATCGTGATGCTTTTCTCCTAAGATAAGAATATCCTTTGTGGGAATTCCGAGGTTGGAGGGTTTGGTCGTCGTTTGCACTTTGGCTTTGAGGCTCTCTTCAATAGCTTGTTTCCCCCCAAAGGGATCATAGTCGGGGACAAGATACCTAGCTACGGCAAGTCTCTCTTTGTGTTGATCAATGGATTGATTTTCTGCAGGCTCTCCCACAAAGAGAACTTTACCTCCTTGGGAAAGAAGGGAAAGGGCTTTTCGGATTTCTTGCTCCCTTTCCCACGGAATAGAGTAGGCCGTGGCCTTCCAAGCGGCTTCTATTTCCAGGTCAGCTTGAAAGCGTAAGCTCTCCCCCTCCAATCCTTGAGGGTCTATCTTTTTGTATTCTATCAAAAAAGCAGCCGCATCTTTTTTTTGCGCTTCAATGTCGGTGTCTCTATGAAAAGCCATGAGGGCGTTTTGAGTAGGCGCATTCCCATACTGCTTGTAGAGGGCTTTTAATGGCCCCTCGAAAGCAGGCGGGAGATTCACCGACTTTTGTTGCGCAGGTTTCGTGTTCGCTTCGAGCTCTAAAGTTTGGTTATTAGGTGCGAGCTGCTCGTGTACGAGAATGCGCGCAGCCGCTTGGAGGGCAGAATGATGGGTCATTTCTTTGAGGATGTTTGGAGCCTTCCCTTTTGCCATCTGCGTAGCAATGTGTTGCCATTGTTTATCGGGAGGGGCAATGAGGTCAGCTTCTCCTCCGTAGATCTGAACCTTAACGCTTTTAAAAGAAATGGCCTCAATTTCCTTTTGAAATTCGGAATCTGTGCCCATATCGGTAGCTGATCTTAAAAAAGGAAGGACGGTAGTGCCTAGCCAGCTCATATTAGCGGAGCTGTAGCCATTCAGCGGGGGCGAAATAAGGTTCAGATTTATGTCGGTTTTTTTAAGCGCACCGGTCTTTTCTAACTGGGAAATGCCAACAGCAGCCATTCGGGCTCCCATAGAGTAAGCGTTGATAGTGATTTTCGTTTGGGGGTTGTCTAAGGCGATTTGGTGTAGGCTCTGTGCCAAGTCCGAGGCACTGTGTTTTAAGCTTCTTGACAAATCGTCCCAGATGAAAGCATAGGTCGCTTCCCCCCTGCTTTGCGCGGCCTTATGGAGAGCGGAAACACTTTGACTATTAGCGTTGATGCCATTGATGGTTATCGTAATGCCTTTTTTCGTGTCGCCCTCCAGAAATTGAAGTTTACCGGGTTTGTTTTTTCCCCCAAGCCACTCTATTTCTGCGCGCTTCTGCTTTTTTTGCTCGCTGACGTCTGAAGCACTTGCTAGAGTCATACTGCAAAAGAGGAGGCAGCTAGCTATTACGGGAACCCACCGTTTTAGGGGATTTATTCTTTCAGGTGCACTCAAAGCCATGCCAGCTTGCTGCATGGCATGGTCGTTTTTCAAACAGAGGGCTTTCTGCATGCTTGAGTATAGGAGAAAGGGGGGGGGAATTCTCCCTTTTTTTGATGAAGGGTCTGTCAAGAAAAAATCGCACCCCCTCGAGGGGTGCGATGGCTAGCTCTTTAATATGCTTAGGGAGAGTTCCCCCCCCCCCCTCGATATTTCCAACTCGGATGTGGTGGGAGATAAGAGGTCGTCTACGGTGGGTTTCACAAGAGTAGGTCTATCCTCCCTGTTTTTTTGAAAGACCAGGAAGTCTTAGAAGTTTATCACGGTAGTTATTGCCCAAAGGCATATTTATGGAGATCTTCTAAAAGGGGGAGGTCGATTGTAGGCCCATCGCTAGCACCTAAAAGAGCGTCGATGCCGCAGAAAGGGCAAAGGGCTGTAGGCTCGGGGTCTTGGATGCAATCCGTCACAAGTTTGGTGGGGAATATTCTTTGGCAATAAAAACATCCGCAAATCCGGCTGGTTTTTATTTGATGATAGTTGCCAAAGGACCCCTCATGGATTTTTTGGAGGTTCATTTTTTGAGACGGTTTTCGACTGAACTGGTAAAGTTGCCCCCCCTAAAAAAATAGACTTGTTGGTTTTTCATGCGGAGTTTTGAACCGGGGGGCCAAGAATAGCGAATGGTGACGCCGGAGGAGGCGGATAGCTTTCGCATGAGACCTTTGCAGGCGGAGCAGGGAGGATAGACCCCTTGCATTTCAATGCGGTCTGTTGCCGTTAAAGGGGGAAGTTCGCGAAGAGCTTTGGCTTCAGTATGAGTAGCCAAATAGGATTGGGGGAAGGGGAGCGAGCGTGCGTAGCTATCTCCTTCCCCACTTTGAATCCGTCTTGTAAGTTTTATGTTATCATTCAAGTCTTTAATAGTTAAGAGCATAACATTAGGATAAGAAGCATGAGACGCACAGTAGAGCTGAAACTTATTTTTGTATAAGCGGGGTTTGGCTCGCATGGCTAGGGGATCAACCCAGAGAGAGGGGTAGGCTTGCCCGTCTCCTCCCCATAGAAATTTGGGGGAGGCGAGAGAGAGGGCTCCTTTTCTGTTGATACAAAAAGGGGAGGGCTCTAGGGGAGTTAGAAAGAATTCTTTTCCGTTGTAGGCAATCGGGGTTTTATCATACAAAGGAAAGGAGGAGGGGCATGGGGGAAGAAATTGCAGGTGGAGAGGGGTTGAGTGTGCGGGTTGCACGGACAGGGGTAATAATCCCGTTAAAACGGCAATCGGCAGCAAGCCCTTCATACTTTGGGGGGGTTGGTCGAACTCTTATCTTGAGCGCATTTCTTCTTAAGTTCTGCGTGAATGGCACCAAGGCGGAGCCCTTTAAGTTCTGCTTCGTAGGCGATGGCTTCTTCTAAAGCCTCGCTGAGAAGGCGCACAGAGAGAATGTAGGTGGGGGAGGAAAGGGCGACAGGCTGATGGAGGATGTGATCGCGTGCAATGACGGTGAAGAGTTGCTTGCCATCCCCATCCCACCCCACTTTGATAAACCACTCAGGGGCAGGCAGTGGAGAGAACAGTGAAGCCCACCTCTCCATAAGACGTCCAATTCTTAATTCCAGTCCGTCTTGTAGGGTAGGTAGGCTCTCCATGTTATTCCTGTTTTTCTTTTTACCGCAAAACAACGTAGCTAGCAATCACTTCGCTGCCCTCCAACACTATTTCAAAGTCTTCTGTTTTCTGGCGGCCTAAGGTTGATGCCTTTTTAGGTGTCACGGAGCTTTTTGAGAGCAGAGGAGGCAGGAGAGGGGTAGGTTGCATGGGTTTTTGCGAGGTGAGAATGAGAAGCCCATTATTGTTGGATATTTGTTGACCAGTTGAGGTGCAGCCCATGAGGGGCAGAGTACTAAGTAGGAGGAGGGCGAAGTGGCGTTTCATGGTTATATGTCAGGAGCCTACCGGTTCGAAGTGTGACAGTCAAGAAGAAAAGGAGGTTAACGCTTGAAAACTAGACTTGAGTGCCGCGTTCTTTTGGGTTTTCTTTTCGATCTGGATCCAAGCTAAATCCTCGGGGTGTATAGTGCGAGTAACCGTGGGATTGGCCAGAAGGCTGAGAAGAACTTTTAAGGAAAGGGTGTTGGAGGGTAGATAATGGAGTTGGTTAGTTTGGATGGCGCATTCAAGGACGTTCTGGCCCTTTTTGTTTTTAAGTAGGAGACCTTCCTCCTGAACTGCGCCTTTAGGGCAAAAGGATATAAGATGTTTCATAAGAGAGAATAATGCTCCGTAATGCAGGGGGGTGTTTTTATCAGTGGCGCAGGGCGTCGTGAGCCTATTTTTTGTGATAAGACTTAGGGGAATCTGCCCGAGATTTTCATGGGCCAAAGCATAGTGAATCAAATTCCATCCGTAACTGTCTGGATTTGTGTAGTCTTCTTCACAAAGAAGGTGGGCAGGGATTTTATCTAAAAATCCGTTGACAGTTGCCCACACGAGGGGGGTGTCTTTATCCTTTTGATTTTTTGCACAGAACAAAGCGGCCTTCTGCGTTGCTTCTTCCCAGTGTAAAAACTCGGAGGTAACAATGGCATCCCGAGTTTGTTGGAAATTGGGTGGAGCCATATTCGTGCAAAGTCTATTGGATGACGATTCCTTGCGAGGAGTAAATTCCGAGCCGTTTAGGCGGCTTGCGGGGCGGGTTAATTGGAGTCTGGTCGGAGGACTGTTGGTCAGGAGGCTGTTGGTCAGGAGGCTGTTGGTCAGGAGGACGTTGGTTTTTCGTGCGCGTTTGCATCTTTTCCAGAGGCTTCAAAGGCAAAGAGGATTTATAGGGAATGGGCGGAAAAGGGAGAAGGGAGTTAGGGATCATAAGTGGGCGCGGGGGTTAGGCAAGGGAAAGGAAGAGAGAATAGCTAGAAGGAGGGAGGTAGAGAGAAGCAAAGAGCCTGCGGAAATAAAAGCGAGGCCCCCGTAGGGCAGTCCGATGAGCTGAGTTGTGGATAAGGCGCCCCACTCTAGGGTGCGGAGTGTGATGTCTTGAGTGGGGAAGGGGGTTAGGCGCTCAAGCGATGCGAGGGGTATCCCTCCTCGTAGAACCCATCGGGCTGTGAGGGAGACGCCGGCGGCTAAGAGAAGAAGCCCCCCGCAGGAGAGGCCGAGTTGGATATAGGCCCCCCTCTTGTTTTGGGCGAAGTAGGTTCCCAGCCCAGGGAACACAAGCAGGTTGAGGAACGCAATGGTTAGGGGGGCTTGTTTCATGTGTTGAAGTCTAGTTTGGTCACAGTCCGATGGGTTTCTCTAGCAAGAGTAGCTTAGAGGGGTGTAGGGCTACCCTGTAGTCGTGTTTGTAAGCCTTTTTTAGGTAGAGTGAGAACCCAAGGATTGTGTCTTCTTCTGGTTTATTTCCGTCGAATGCGTTTTGCGTGAACGTATCTTGAAACTCTTCAATTCTTGCTGCAATTGTATTTTCATCTTCTATCTGTTCGTTATTTTTACCAACGAGGGGGTTTTTAGAAGAGAGGCAAATGAGGTTGGCGGTTACGAGCCTACGTTCTTCGGGGGATTTAAATGTGTCCGCAAGGAATCGGGCGGCCTCTTGGGAGTTGTTGGTTAGGAGAGTTTTGTTTTCCAAGTAAGAGCCCTGAAAGCCTTCGCAGTAAGCTATAAACGCGTTCGTATTTTTGGATTGGAGCAGGATAGTAGGGCAGATTGTGTTGTCTTCACTTGTTGTAAGTATCCGCGCACTTTGAAGAAAGTCGTTTCCGAATAAAAGCGGAAGGATGGCTTCTTCAAGAGGTATATCCAAGAGGTTTGGGTCGAGTGCCCTGGGAGGAATTTGGCTAGGATGCCAGATGCCATCCATAAAAGTCTTTCGGATGGTGGGGTTTTGGAGGGAAGCTTCCAATCCCTCGGTGGAAGAGAGGAGTTCACGAAGAGTACTGCCCCGTTTATTTTTAGCTTTGGTTATAATATCTTTGTGGGTAGATTGATCCAAAATGGGGATTAAGCAAAGAGGCGAGGCATTTTTGGATTGGATGTAATTGGGGGTAAGCCCCACTGTATAGGTTACAGCGGAGTTTTCTTTCGCCTCAACTTTGCATCTATCAAGGGTGAGCTGCAAAGTCTTGGGAGGAATAATGAGGTCTGGAGGTATGTCGGCTAAGGCGGGAGACTTTTTAATGAGTATTTGAACAAAGAGGTCTCTAAGCTTGTAGGTGGAGGGGGAAATGGTGAGTTCATTTTCCAACGTGTTGAGAAGATCGGTGATGGGGGCAACCGTTCCTGAATGAGCGTTTTCGTCTTCCAACGCTTCAGGAGAAATCACTTGGGTTATTTGTGCGGCTTTGAGTAAGGATAATAGGGTGTGGCTTTCGCAAGGGAAGGATGCTAACCGGCTTTGAACTACGGTTTGAATGGCTTGTCCTAAGGAGATTTCGTGGACATTAGAGGCAGGACGGGCCTCTAACGCCTCACAGAGGGCAGCGAGGGCTTCGTCGAGGGTTTCTGCTTCTACTGGAATAAGCTCGTCGGAGCCTATAGGCAGTTCTTCAACATATGAGATGGCTTCACGTAGGACTTGTTGAGCATATCGGACGGATATATCTCTGGCAAAAACATAGCGTGAAGCCGCTAAGGTTTCGTCTGTGGAAAGCTCAGGATCAGTGATTTTACTCCAAGAATGGAACATGCAAGCGAGTTGCTGCGAGGCTTGTAGGGTTTTAGGTAGTTTTTCGAGGAGATTGATGGCTTGATCGCTTAAGGGCTTCCCGGCTAACTGGAAAATGGCTTGAGCCACAAGCGCTTTGTTTTTTATGTTTTGGGAGGCAATCAGAGGGACGGGGTTAAATCCTAAGAGAGTTTGGAGTATCCGGGTTGTTAGCTCCTCTATCCCATTAGGGGGTATGTAAAGGGATTCGACTCGTTGGAGCAGGTGCTGCCCCGCCCAATTCGACGCGGTTCCGTTCGACATGTCATTGGCTGTGTAAACAATGTCGAAATCAGGATGGATGGTTTTTTTGCGATCAAACGTGAATTTGATATTTTGCTCTTCAAAAGTAAATTCAGGAATGGAGCCATTAATAGCTTGCATCACTTCGGAGAGCTTGTTGCTCCCCTCCTCCAAGGATTTGTCCACTTCATCGGCTATGAGTATGCGGCCCTCCCGGCAGGCCTTGATGAGGGGACCCTCCACATAGTGGACCCCTAAGGAGGAAGAACTGTCGAGGATTCCTTCCATTTTAGCGACGGCCTCTAGCGCCTCAATGTTCTTGGGGGTGAGGAAGGAGCATATATAGGGATCAGACATACAGAGGTCTTCTTCTTGGTTTTCTGCATTGATAGTAAAGGCGGTCGGGAATTTTTCCCGCAGAAAGGACAGGGAGTTAGGGGACAAAGTCTTTTTGAAATAGGCCTCTTCAATGAGCGTGGGGATGTTTTTGTGCTCTTTGCTGAGTTTGGTTTCTATGAGAAGTTCATTAAGAGCGCGACCGCCCGCATTGAAATAGACGGGTTTTTTGTTGAAAATCAGGTCAGCTACGGCATCTATTGTGCTGGTTTTACCAGTACCAGCTACGCCCCACACCAAGAGGGATTGGTGACTGTATGTCGAGTTCTGTTTGCTGTTTTCTAGTTTTTGGGCGGCAGAAGTTCCCCACTTTGACAACAGTTTCTCATAAAGATGCCAGCAATTAGGTGGGGGGAATGATTCAAGAACCTTGGCGTGAAACGCCTCTTTAGGGGTTGCAGAGTAAATGGTCTTTTGCGGACTTTTTGCGTACTCGTCAGCTGTTCTTGGTTCTAGGCTATCCGCTAAGGGCAATCCTGCGTCACTGAGGGGTGCAGACATGTTTTTTTTTGTCTTTGAAGAGGGAAGCTGTATAAATGCAGGGTTGGATATCCCAATAGGCGAACGAGAGGAGTGGGAAGCAAAGGGCATAGTTACACGATAGGCAAGTTTAGAGTGGATTCCACTTTTTATGGGTATAAACAAAAAAAACCCACTGACGAATCAGTGGGTTTTTTTTGTTTATACTGTCTTAGGGGGTAGGTGCAGCGAAGGTCACTGGTGTACCATCGGAAGAACCAGCAGCGCCAGTTGGATCTGGATAGTTGCCGAGGCTGGTGATGACCTGACCTGTTCCACGAGCCAATTCCGAAAGGGAAGTGACTTGCTGGCCATTAACGAGGAGATATTTTTTGATATCATCAAGATCGGTTGGTTGGCCGTAATTATTAGCGTCGAATGAGTTTTCAAGGACTGCGCGGGTTTTAGCTGTGCCGACCGAGGACTGCACGGCTTCTTTCTTGGCGTCTTGCGCGTCTTTCTTGGCTGTGTTGAGCGCTGGGACTGCAATAGCGACTAGAATGCCGATGATCGCAACGACGATCAGCATTTCGATTAGGGTGAATCCGCCTTCTTTGTTGAGGCGGGATAGTTTGTCTGTGAGTTTCATGGTTTATTTTAACTGAGGTTTGTGTAGGGGAGGTCATCCCTGCCCCGACTATCCTTAAAGGTACTTTCCATATGACTCGCCTGAGATAGGATTTTTCTTATGTAGGATACTTTGGTTATGGGTGGCTTATTCAAAAAAGTCAATGGTTTTTATAGTGTACCGCTAAATATTTTTGAATAGGCCCCTATAATTTTTACTCCGATGAAGCCGCCAGCAATGAGCAGGCAGAAAGGAGCCAAGAGGGCTAAAGCGGCGTCTAGCCTCGCTTGGCTCTTTTTTTGAATGTGTCTAGCTGCAAGGAGATAGTTTTCTTCGATCTTGCCAGTTTTTTCGCCAGTTGAGAGAAGGGATAGGACTTCCCAATCGAGCATCTTCATGGAGCTCAGCAATTGGGCTGGGCTGTGGCCTTGGCGTATCTTGTTGGGTATCTCTTCCATTTTTTTTCGAGTGAGGGAGCTTTGGAGCGCTGCTATTGAGAGTTTGGCGGCATAATCGGCTTGCATCCCGGTTTTTGTGCAAAGAGAGAATACTTTAAGAAATCTTATGGAATCAAAATCCTGGAGAAGTTTTCCTACGAAAGGTATGGGGGGGCTTGGCAGCGAGTACCCTATGTCTAGAAGGTAGGAGCGTGCGGTAGGGTTAGCTTTTAGGGAGGTTTTAGAAAGAGCAAATAGGATTCCCAGCAGAAAAAGCGGATATAAGTTGTGAGAGAGGTAAGAAGAGAGGGAAGCCCCTTGGAAAAGGGAGGGCAGCGGGAGGAGAAAGCTGGCAAGGCTGAGTACGGTGCAGGGGTAGGTCAAAGATTTGACAACGGATTTTTGAAGTTGGATTTGTGAGTCTATGATCTCTGCGATTTCTTGGCACAAGATGGGAAGGTAACCGGAGGATTCTCCTATGCCAATGAGCTTAATGAAAAAGGGCGGAAAGGCGAGAGTATGAGTCGCCATAGCTCGGCTAAGGCTGAGCCCGCTTTCAATTTGTAGATTTAGTATTTTAGCAAGTTCTTGTAGGTTTTTGCTAGTTTTCTCTTCGGAAATACTTTTGAGGCATATGGATAGGGAAATCTCGCTTGCTAGAAGGGCAGCGAGGGTGTGAAAGAATAGACTTAATTCTTTTCGGGAGAGAGAAATCTCGCGTTCTGTCTCCATTTAAGGAGACGGGGGTATTGGTTCGATGGGCAGGGATGCTGGGAACGGCTGGGAAGTTGGGGATGGTGGGGATGGTGGGGATGGTGGGGAAGGTGGTACATTTCTGCCAACTTTTATGTAAATGGCTGGGATGGGAACTCCGTCGCGTTTAAGGTCTAGTTGTAGGGCGGTAAGGCCTGTAAGGGCTGGGGAGGGGGTAAGAATGAGGGATGTGACATGGTCGGACGAGGGGACAACTTGAGTACGTATGGTTTCATGGAATGTTTTAGCGGAAACAAACTCAAGGCCAGGTTCGAGGGTGACGTTAATGATTTGTGGGGAATTGTTTTCCGGTGCCCAGAGTAACTGTTCAGGGTCTATTTTAACATTTGATTTAGTTGTAGCGGTTAGAACATAACTGGTGCGGGAGGAATCTTGCACTGTAATTCTGTTTGACCTACCTATGGGATGGGGCTTTACTTCACAGGACAGTATCCCCGTCTCGTTGGGCGCGATTGACATAAGGGACGCAACGGCATTGGTGCAGCCGCAGGATGTGGATATGTTAGTAATCGTTAGGGTTTCTGCTGAGGAGTTTGTATATTTAAAGCTAAACTGGGTACTGGTGCTGGGTAGGCTGGCCTCCGTTTTTTCAGAAGCGTCCCAAGTTAGTTGACCATATGCAGGAAGGGCCACTAAAAGTGGCATAAAATAGCGCGCGGCTTTGGTAGTGAGTGGGTTCATAAGTGCATAAGGATTTTATGCCCAGTTTTATTTTTCGTCAAGAAGTATTGTTAAAGCGGAGTTCCTGCTGATTTGAATAGATAGGATAACCTATTCAGTAATTCTTGCCCTTCTTTATGAATGGGTTGCAAAGGTCATTAAGGCGATATGCATAGATTATTGAACCTGCATCCGTCGCAGAAAAGTGTGGACAACTTGGATTTCATGTATACAAGGAAGAGAATGAGATCCACTGCTACTAGACATTTATCAGCGGAACTTGGAGCGCTTGCCGCGTTGATTTTGGGTAGGAGAGCAGGAGGGGTATGGAACCAATATTGTTCTTAACTCTGGTTTTGGGGTCGGTGGTTTCCGCATTTTCCGGCCGGCAGGGGTTTGCTATATTGATTATGCTGCTCTCTTTTCCCTTGTTTTTTGGGGGCGGCTGGAATCTGGTAGGTTTTGGGGTTTTAGCCGTTTGGGTTTGGGCAGTTAATTTTCTGCGACGAGGGGTTCGTCCCCAGAAAAAATGACATCCTCACGATTGCTTATTTTGCGTAAGGGTGGAATGTTTAGAATTCTCCATTCAGCGCGAAGGATAGTGAGGTTGGGGTTTTTGCGCGCGAGGTGTAGGGGTGGAAGCTTTGCTAGTTCTGAGGTGGTATAGTTTCTGGAAACGATTCTTTTTTGAATATAGACGCCACGCTTGAAGGCTATAGGATATTCTTCCCAAGTGATGCCTTTGGCATAAAGCCGCTCAAGTTTTTGTGAGCTCTTTTCCCCGAGCAGTTCGGTATGTGAGAAGTGGGAATAGGCAGCTGAGGAGATGCTGTTTTTTGTGGCATCGAGTTCCCGCCATAGAAAGGCATTGGCGGCCTCTTCCTTATTAGGAACTTGCCAGACGCGGCCATCAAAGGAGGGCAATTTGCAAGCTTGCTCGGGTAAAATCTCTAGGCATTTTTTGTAAAAGACGAGGGAAGCTAGGGCGGCAATTTGGGATACCATTTTAGAGTGGTTCCCATTGAACCATATTTGACTTTTGGGGTTGGTTGACAGCCAGCAGAGAGTTATTTCATCGGATTGAGTGTAAGTCATGCTCGCATTGGTTTCTTTTGCGAGATGCATCGCGGTATGAATCATTGCAGCGGAGAGCCGTTCGTCGAAGGGTTTCTTTAAACCCGAGCAAAAGTTATGAAAAGATCGACCATCCACCCTCGCTAATGTAGGTATCAAAGGCATGGTATGAGTTTTATAACTTTCCTCATAGGCCTTCATTCTGTCGCCCAACCCATGAAATTTCATTGTTGAGTTGGGGGGCAGGCTAGAGAGATAACTTTAGCCATAAAGGCGAAGCCAGCGATCATAGTCCCAAGGGGGGCGAGGAGTAGCAGCACGGCGGGTAGTAGGTCTGTAGGGTTTGAACTGGCATCTATAGCCATGATTGCCCAAAAGAATGTAATTAAGGATGCGGCCCACGTGACAAAGAGTATGGCGGCAACTTTAGAGTAGATTGGCATAGATTGCATCTTATAGTTAAATTGTGGTATTGTCAATCTACTCTAAAGTTGGGTATGAGAGGTTTTGGTTTGTTGGGATGCCATTATGAAGGGTTGAAAGTCAAGTGGCATCTCAACTCTACGAATACTAATCAAAAGGATTCGTAGCAGAAAAAGGAGCGGAATATAAACTTAAATTAACAGGAGGTTAGCATGCTAGGAATCTTTTTCCGAGAGACTGTACTAGAAATTTGCCTATATTGATGTTCATTTCGATGAGGGCATTGACGGCGATTCTTGCCCTTTCGACGCTTTCTTTTTTCTTGTTAGGATCTAATTTTTCCCACGGCTCTTTGTGGTGTTTTTTATGGTGGGCGCATGCAAACTGGGAAGCCAACTTTTCTTGGAGGTCGGATTTGTTGTATTGCGCGGGTATATTTTCTAAGATGACAGAGGCATCAAGTATGAGTTCTCTGCCCTTTTTCTTTTCGGCTTCTGTAAGATCTGAAAAGGGGACATGTAGGGCGATACTATACGGACTCTTTGGGGTTTTTTTTATCAAATCCAAATGGACTTTTTCAGCGGCTTTATCGAGCAATTCTGGGAATTGGAGGAGAGGATGGGGCGTCTCGTCAAGGTGGCGGATTTTAGGTTCGATGGGGAGTTTATCATTTTGTAGTAGGGTTTGGTTCATAATTTAGAGGGTTGTAAAAGAGGATTGAAAGGTAGGTAGTGGGAGCAATTAAAGGAGTAAGTAGGTAATGTGAGGGTTTTGTTTGGATGATATTGAAAATTAGTTAATATTTTTTTGCAAGACTTTTGTGAGATTGGCGAGGGCATGCTGCGATTTTGAGGGCCTTTGTTCAAGTTTCCGGTCAAGAATAGACTGCGCTTCGCTGAGGATGTGTCGGGGTGTAACATCTCGTATAGTTTGGTATACATCTTGAGGGACACTGGCTATAGCGGTGCCTCGTAGAATTTTTTGGGATTTTTGCACTTGCAGAAGCCTGTCGGCTACGGTGCGGCTGGAGGGGTTTATGCCCTGTCTGTTTTCAGAAAGTGTGGCATCTACGATACTTTCCATTCTGTCGATATGTTTTTCCAAAGTTATGACGTACATAAGCCCATCTGCAATTTGTCTATATTTTTCGAGTTCTACAGTGTCAGAATATTTTTGGTTGCCTGTAGATGCGTTTTGCTGGTTTTCCCATACGTTTTTGATTTGATTGGCCAGGGCATCGCGCTTTCGAGGCCAAGTGTCCGCTTGGGCTTTTGTGTATTCTGCGCACTCGCGTAAAATCGCGGAGGAAAATTTACCGGTAAGGGAGTTTAAGAGCGCAGGGTGGATATCTTCAGCGGGTTGAATGATATTCTGTTCCAGCTTTCCATTTGGATCAACTCTGCAATCTGAGAGAGTGCGCGGGTCATTGACATATCCAGGAACGGGGAGATATTTTTTGGGGGCTGCCCCTCTCCCGAGTAGTAAGTGTTCGGCAATGAGTGCTTCATGCACGCGGGCGCTAAGGAGCTCTTTTTTCAAAGATGCGGAAGCGCTTGCATTGTAGTTAGCGTTTGCGCCTTCAAAGCGTTGGGGACGGGGAGACTCTATTTGGTAGTTTTGAGCGTTGGTGATTGGAGCAGCGAAAATACTGCTTGCTAAAGCTGCAATAATAGCGAGTTTAACGGAAGAAAGCGCTGAACGCCTTTTGGGAGAGTGGAGTGGAACACCTTTTTGTTGCAGAGAGTGGTCGAGGTAGAGCATCTCTGTTCTAGTGGGAAGGGGCATTTATTTATGTGAAAGCTTTTCCTCCACTTAGCAAGTTTTTTTAGCGAGAAATTCTCATTTTGCGGGTGGAGAGAAAGGTAGTGGCGCAATTCCTCAAATTGCGCCAGTTAAAGGCGCAATTTAAGGGTGAGTTTAGAGGAGGTATTAGAGGGGTTTAGTTATACCAGTTACCGATAGGGTGACATCCACAGAGGCTTGGGAAGGCACACTGAGGCTAGACTGGATAACTGAGAAGGTGTATGTCCCCATGAGAGTTGGTTTTCCAGTAATGACTCCCGTGGAGGCATTGAGGAGGAGGCCCGAAGGTAGCTTTCCTTGGAGGGAATACTTAGGACTCTTAGCTCCAGCGAGAAAGGGCAAGGTTTTGCTGACTGCTTGTCCTACTTGTGCATTGAACTGAAAGGGGATGGGAGGAAGGGGATAACCTCCGCCTGTTTCAGGCGTGACATTTAGAGTGACATCCACAGAGGCTTGGGAAGGCACACTGAGGCTAGACTGGATAACTGAGAAGGTGTATGTCCCCATGAGAGTTGGTTTTCCAGTAATGACTCCCGTGGAGGCATTGAGGAGGAGGCCCGAAG
>Ga0247832_1003387_pt1 | contig 21932 bp, 22 predicted proteins | sample LaCruzMarch2015__10_FD_192407 | JGI IMG/M metagenome (GOLD analysis project Ga0247832, IMG submission 192407) | Freshwater microbial communities from meromictic Lake La Cruz, Castile-La Mancha, Spain - LaCruzMarch2015_4m | ecosystem: Environmental > Aquatic > Freshwater > Lake | place: Spain... | reverse complement strand
TTTTAAAAAATAAAAAAAATCAAAATATAAGGAAATTTTTGATTTTATAAATATAAAATTTATAAAAAATATTTATAAATTTTATATATTCTACAGCTCCATTATATAAAAATTATTAGGAATTTTAAATTTTATATTTTGTATCAACTTCATATTTTGTCCACCATGAAAATTTAATATATAATTTAATCTACTATTATCTCTGTTAATTTTTTGTGGTAAAGTTGGTTTAATTACTTCATTAAAATATTTATATCTATAAGAAATACTTAAATTAAATATTTTTCTTGTATTATTTAAGTGTGTAAGTCTATTTATTCTTTTAATTATTGGATTTTCATTATTTCCATTATTCGTATTATATTCATTATTTTCATGATTTGCATTATATCCATTATTCGCATTATTTTCATGATTTTTTGTTCTTTTTTGTCTTTTTATAGATTGACTATTTGCATTATATCCATTATTTTCAGACAATATATCCATACTTATATATTAACCGGATAAAAAAATTGACTAAAAATTAAAAAATTATTTGATATAATACACCCAAATCTAGGATTTTTGTAAACCTTTTTATTAAAGAATTAAATTATAAAATATTTTATAATTTAATACACACTGGAGCTGTAGAATTTATAAATATTTTTTATAAATTTTATATTTATAAAATCAAAAATTTTCCTTATATTTTGATTTTTTTATTTTTTAAAAAATTATTTTTCTTAAAAATTCCTTAAATATTAATTTTTATATTTAAACGCACTTATTTTATGAAAAAATAAGAAGTGTACTAGTTTTTTCATAAAATAAGAAGTGTACTAGTTTTTATCAATAAAAATATTTTAATAAATATTTTTATTGTATGATATATCAATATTTTTTGTATTTTAAAAAACTAAAAATAATTTATGAATAAAAAATAATTTTAAACTCATAATCAATAAATGAAAAATTTTAAAATTTATTTAAAATTATATTATTTATTGATAAAAATATTAATTGTTAATAATTTAATGCATTTTTTTCATATCTATTCCTAACTCTTCTATAATAGATCGTTTTTCTAAAAAAATATTTTCTTCTGGTGTATTAATATCATTTTTAGAATTTATTTTATCACATGTTATAAGGTCAATATTTGTTTCTTCTTTTTTTTTGAAATATATCCTTTATCTCCACCTATTCTAGATCCAACAATTTTTACAGAAATATTATCAATTGTATCTTCAACTAAACAAACATCATGTTCATTAGAAGGTGCTATAATTTTAAGCTTATTGGAATTCCTTCTTTAGTTACTATTAGACTTATTTTATTACGATCATAATGATTAGGTCATGTATATTCAGACCCATTAATATTTTTATACATTGTTGAATCAATATATAAATCTGTAATATTGTTAAATAATATATTTCTAGTATTAAGTAGTTTAATGATAATTTTATGTATATTTTCAAATACGTTAAACTTATTCAATTTAACAAATTTTTTATGATATGTAGAAAAATGTAATTTTTCATTTAATTCTCTCCATTGTGTAGCTAATTTAACAGCTTTAAAAATAACATTAATATAATGATTTAATTCTTCTTTATTAGGACGTCCTTTATTTATTGTTTTATTACAATAATTTATTTCTCTTAAATATAAATTTATTAATTTTTTATTTAAATCATTCATACTCATTCGTTTTTTATTTAAATTATTAATAGCCATTAATAATAAAATTATAAAAAAATATGAATTTAAATTAATTCAAAAAAAATGTTAAAAATGGTAAGAAACATATATTCTACTTTTTAAACATTGATATATGATAATTTTTTTTAATGTTAATAATTTATTAATAAATATATTATTTATTATTGTTAAGATAATGTTAAACTACTAATAATTAATATTTTAAAAAATTTAAAAAATATTAATTGTTTAATTATTTTTTTATTTTTAATTAATAATTTTATAAAATAATATTTTAACTTATTAAATGATTTATTGTATAATGAATTATGTAACAACTCTAATAATTATAATTTAGGATATATAGTTATTAATTTATTATTTTCTTTTATTATTCTAAACATTATATCATTATTTTGATATTTAACTTTTATTTTATATTTATTATCATCAGTATAAATATGTAATAGTGTATATAATGCCATTTCAAATTCTATACTTGTTCCAATAAAAAAAGAACCTAATTTTTTTGTTTTATTCTCCCATGAAAATTTAATAAAAATAATATTACTTATATATTTTATATAACCATAATAATTAATTTTTCCTATTTTTTCCTCATTATAAAATTGAATCCAATTATGAAATCCATATATATATTTATATGTAGTCTCTCCTATAAATATATGTTCAAATAAGCTAGAATCATTTATATTTTTTTTAGAATAAGGTGAAAACCATAATTTATGTATATATGTTGGAAAATCACAAAAATGTTTTATTATTTTTTTTTCTCTTAAAATATGAAATAAAAATATAAATACTTTAGTATTACAAATAATATTAATAAATTTTTTAATAATTTGATCTTTATATTTAGTATGTTCTTCTTTTATACCTAATGTTTTAGAAAATAATTGAGATATTTTTAAGAAATATTTATAAGGTAATAATTTAAACTTTTTTTCATTTACATATGTAAATAACATATATGGAGATTTATTTATAGAATCTATATTAGAATCTATATTAGAATTCATATTAGAATCTATATTAGGATCTATATCAATATGTTCTTGTAAATTTAATTTATAATCAATTATATCTATAAATTTATTTTCATCAAAAATATTCATTTTATTTATTAAAATATTTATATCATTACAATCATTTATATTAAAATATTTTGCACCATAAAAATAATCTTTATGTATATAATTTATTTTTAAAAAATTATTTATATATTTAATTATTTTTGATAATTCTTGTATTATCAAATAATTAAATTTATCTAAATTATTTTTTTTTTTTTTTTTAATATAGATTTTATATAAATGAATAAAAAAATTTTTTTTTAATTCTAATAATTTTATATCATTATACATATATATTAATATATAATATATTTATGAAAATATATTATATATTTATGAAAATATATTATATATAAAATTTATATATGTGGTTGTTGTATAATTGATGATTCAATTAATATTTTTTTTAAATTATTATCTTAACATTAATAATACAATTTATTAAAAAATAAAAAACAAATTTTTATTTTGTTATTTTTTAATAAAATAACAAAAAATATTAATCAATAAAACATTGAGTAATAAGTTATGCAACAAAACTATAATGAAAAATTTATATAAATTATTTTTACAAATATAAGCTGTTTCATAATTGGTTATCAATAAAATATACAATAGAAAATATATTTATTTTTAAAATTCTACAATTATTTTTAATAATTATTTTTTTGAAATCGTCAAAATCATTTTTTTATATATTTCTAATTTATTTTATTGTAAAAATATTTTTTTATAAAAGTTATGTTTATTGATATAATTGAATGATGATTTTATATTTATAATAAAATAATATAACTATAAAAATAATTTCTTAATTTTAATTGTATAATTTATAATATTATTTTTTATTTTATTGATAAAATCATTGAAACTTAATTATGAAACACCTTAATAGTTTATTTATGTTTTATTTAAAAAAATTTTATATAATTCATTTAATATAGAAACTTTTTTAGTAAAAATTAAATTTTTGACTAGAATTACTGAGCCTATATTGATAGACAATGGTTTTTTATTAATTTGATAATTTGGTAGTTTGTCCAACATTATTTATATCACTCTGTATATTTTTTATTGAATATAATTCATTATATATTGATTTACCTAGAACTTCAAATGAATTTATTAGATCTATAGAAGCACTTATTACATCTCCACCTAATTGTTTTTTATTTTTTTTAATTATTTTATTTTTTTTCATATATATTAAATATATATAAAAAATATGGAAATATTACCTTATTTTTGGATAAATAATTTTTCAAATAATTATAAATTAGTAACTGAAAAAAAAATAACAAATGTAATAAATTTATCAAAAACTGAAAATTTTATTAAAAATATAGATATAGAACAAATTAGAATTCCAATTGATTATACTGATAATCATAGTTTAGAAGAAAAAAATAATATTATTTATCAACATTTATTCGATGTAACTGATTATATACATGATAAATTAAATAATAATGGTAAAATTTTATTATTAGGAAAAGAAGATAATCAAGATATAGATGTATTTATTATAGCATATTTAATAAGATATGGAAAATTAAATGTTAATACATCAATTTCATATTTAAAAACAAAAAGGAAAGATATTTTTATACCAAAATGTTATTTTTATCATTCATTAAATAAATTTTATGATGAAATAAATAAAAAATATTAGATTTAAAATATTTTTTATATTCTTATATATTAATATGGGTAATTTTCAAACATCTGAAATTAAAGTTAAAAAAGAATCTAATGAAATTAAAGAAATCAAAGAAATCAAAGAAATTAAAGAAAATAAAGAAAATAAAGAAAATAAAGTTAATAAAATAAATATTAATCCAGAAGATGTTTTTTTAAAAATGTATAATATTTCAAAAAAATTATTAATTGAATATAATAATGAATTTTTAAATCAAAATTTTTGCAATAATTTAGCTTTAATTTATCAAAAAAATATGTCAAAATTTCATATAGATTTATTAAAAAATTTACATGATAATATAAGTTCTGACAGTGTTGATGAAAAATTATCACTTACAATACAATATATTAATAAAGAGAGTGATAGATTTAATGTAGATATATTTAAAGAAGATTTAAAAGATAACTTTTGGAATGAACAATATAAGTTTAATAATAATATTTTATTAAATCAAAATTTGAAAAATGAGGATATTATCAATGCAAAAATTTCATATGATTATATTAATCAAAAACATGTAAATAAAATATTAGATTTAATTGATAAAATAAATAAAGAGTTTAAAGATACAAAAAATGAACAAGATCTTTCTCCAAAAATTGGTGGAAATATAAGAAATGAAAAAGCAAAAAATTTTTTAAAAAAAATTAGACCAAATAAAATTAGATATAATAGTAAACCAGATAATGAAAATAAAGTTACTGAAAATCAAGTTACTGAAAATCAAGTTACTGAAAATCAAGTTACTGAAAATCAAGTTACTGAAAATCAAGTTACTGAAAATCAAGTTACTGAAAATCAAGTTAGTGAAAATCAAGTTACTAAAAATCAAGTTACTGAAAATCAAGTTACTGAAAATCAAGTTACTGAAAATCAAGTTACTAAAAATCAAGTTACTGAAAATCAAGTTACTGAAAATCAAGTTACTAAAAATCAAGTTACTGAAAATCAAGTTACTAAAAATCAAGTTACTGAAAATCAAGTTAATAAATCTATTCGATACATTGTTCCAAATAGTTATCAAAAGCCTAAATCATACTGTAAAAATACTGAAAAATGTTTATTATCAAAAAAAGAGTTATGTCAGGCAATAACTGAAAATTTTATTGTTAGAAATAATATAATAGCTGCAATATTAACTACAATACCTTATAAAAATAATAATGGTGAATATGAAGGAGGAATATGTTTTCAAATGTTTATGAATTTAAATTCATGTAAAGTATGTGTTCCAAAAGATTATAAGGATTTACATAAAAAAGATATAAAGGATATTTTAAACGGAATATTAGATAAATCTGGTTACTTAACTAAAAGAGAATGTATAGAAAAAAAAGGTCATTATTTAGAATTATCAAATGAAGAAAAAGAAATTTTAAAAAGTAAAGTAAACGAATTAAATGTATACGATTCAATAAGTAATATTAAAAAAGAAAAATTAGATGAATTTTCAGATATTAAATATAATAAATATTATTTAGAATTTAAAAAAAGAATAAAAAAAATTTATTTTGAAAAAATAAATTTATTATTAATTATTTTAGAAAAAATAAAAGATTTACCAATTATAAATAATATAACTCTTAATTTAATAAGTGAAGAAACTAAAAAAATTATTAATGAAATGTATAATATATGCTATTATTATTATATTTATGGAATAATATCATTATTAAAAGTTGATTTATCTAAAAAAATTATTATAGAAGATAAAATTGATAGATATGTTTCAGCAGCATTAAATAAATAAAATATTTTAATCAATAATTAATGTTATCTTGATAATAACATAATAGCTTTATGATAATAAAAGTTAAAACCATTATCTTAGACTTACCTCTCATATTCAAAATTATATTTTTATTGATATTTTAATAAATTATTATTTGACAATCAGATCTCAACCTAATATATTTAATAAATAATAGATCCTAATATATTTAATAAATAATATATCCTTATATAATTAATATTTATTCTAAATATAGATAGTTAAGCTGTTTCATAATTACTTCTCAATAAAATATATTTATTTTTTAAATTGTACAATTATTTTTAATAATTATTTTTTTAAAATGGTAAAAATCATTTTTTATATATTTCTAATTTATTTTATTGTAAAAATATTTTATAATATTATTTTTTATTTTATTGATAACTAATTATGAAACATCTTAAGTATTTTTAAGAAAAGTAATAAATTAGGCCTGGTCTTGGATGGCAAATTTCATAACTTTTATTATTTAACATATTATTTTATTGATATGTTAAATAATAAAATAAAAATATTTTTTAATCATTTCTTAAAATTTGCCTAAGCAGGGACAGGCCTATAATAAATCTAGTATTATAAAATATATTTTTTATATAAATAATTATATATGAATGAAAATAATATTCAAACTAAAATTAGAAAAATTTTAGAAGAAACTGAATTTAATGAATTAAAAAAAAATATAAAACATGCATCTATAATACATCAAACTAATATATATTTATCTTATATATTTCATTTATTTCAAACTTCTGGAATATTAATCACAACTATATCAACTTCTTATAGTTCAAAACAATATTTATGGTTAGGAATTGGATTAAATTTTACAGCATCTTTTTTTAATGCAATAGAGCGACAAAATGAAATATTACACAAAAAAATATTAAAAAAAATAAATTTATCTAGACAAAAACTAATTCAATATGAAAATATTTTTTTAAATGATAAACTAAAATCATTAAAAAATAATGATATTGATATAAAAATACGTAATGATATAAAAAAAACTATAGATGAAGATAATGATAATGACAATGATTATATAAAAATATGTAGTGATAATTTTGATGAAGAAAATGAAGGAACAAACTAGAAGAAGTTTTTTTAGTAAAATTTAATTTATTAAAAATAATTAATAAAATAATAATAATTAAATACTTAAAATTTACGTTCAGGACCAGGTTTAAAGTAGACTATGAATATATTCAAGAAGGAATATTATAGACCCAGTTCTGCTAATCAAAAATTATATTTTATTTATTTTAATAATGAAAATATCAATTCCTATAATATTAGATTTAATCACTAAATATAAATAATTTTATAAAAAGTTATGAAAATATATGGAAGATAATTGAAAAGTTTATTTAAATTTGTTTAAATTCAAATAAAAAAAAATTTTTGACCAAGTTATACCTTTTTGTATAAGTTTATTTCATAAAAAAATATATTTGTATAATGGAGACGTAGAATCAATACCAGACACTTAAGGATTTTTATAAAAATATTGTATAAAAATCCTTAAGTGTCTGGTATTGATTATAAAAATAATATTGGATACTCTCTTTAAAAATATTTATACTTTTCAATCATTATTTTATAAAATAATGTTTAAATATCTGATATAATTTTTCGATAATTACATATTATTACGTTTAAATATGTAAATCCTTAATTGTCTGGTATTGGTTATCGAATAATCATTGTATATAATTATATTTTTTATATTTTTATTATTAATAATTTATAAAATAGATTAACTTTTTTAGATAAATTATAATAAATATGTTAGACATAAGCCCTGCTGGGCAAATTTTAAGGAATGATTATAAATTATTTTTATTGTATTGTTGAAAATATCAATAAAATAAAATGTAAATAATAAAAGTTATGAAATTTGCCATCCAGGGCTAGGCCTAAAATATTAAAGATTTTATAAAAAACATTTTTTACTTTTATTTAAATTTTTATATAAGGTTATAATAAATGGATAAAATAATACGTATTTATACAGATGGAGTTTATGATTTATTTCATAGAGGTCATATAGAAAGTTTAAAAAATTGTAAAAAAATGTTTAATGAAAATACATATCTTATAGTAGGTGTATGTAGCGATGATGTTGCAACAAAATATAAAAGATTACCAATTTATAATGAAGAAGATCGTTATAATATTATAGAAAATATAAAATTTGTGGATGAAATAGTTAGAGATTGTCCATTAATAATTACAGAAGATTTTATAGAAAAATATAAGATAGACTATGTTTTACATGGATTTGAAAATCCATCTGATAAAAATAAACAAAATGATTTTTTTGAAATACCAATAATGTTAAATAAATTTATTGAAATACCTTATTATTATGATATATCTACTACAGATATTATTAATAAAATTAAATTATACAATAGTTAATTATTTTTTAGTAAAAAAAATATGTAAAAAAATAACAAAAACAAAAAAATAGATAAAAATCCAGTACCAAAATATCTTGTATATTTCATTATACTAACATCATTACAATTTATATATTTCAACATAAACAATCCTTCACTAACATTTATTTTATTTGTATTTTTAGTATATTTTTCTTGACAAGAAAAATGATAAACAAATAATAAATATAATGTTGTAAAAATAAAAATAATTAAAAACTTAATATTTATTAATTTTAATTTAATTATTTTTTTATTAATTATAATTAAATAAAAAAATAATAATCCGATTAAAGTATCTGTAATAACATCATAATAACTACCAAATTTAGAACGCATATTATATATTCTAGCAAAATATCCATCCATGACATAAAAATAATACGAAATTAAAAATGAGATTGAAGATAGTATATATAAATTTTTATAATATAAAAAACATGATAATAATCCAAATAAAAAAGATAATGTTGTTATAATATTTGGTGTAATTCCAATATTAAAAAAATAAGGATTTAATATGTCACAAATTTTTTTAAAAATATATCAATTGGATCATCATAATAATAAGGAAGTTTATTTCCAGAATTATATTTAACTTCTTCATATATTTTTTCACCATTCATTATATATTTATATGTATATAAATTTATATAAAAAAATTTATTTAATATTTCTTAATATAATTTTAATTTTTTTTTAGTTGGTAAAAATGTTTGTAAAAGTAATCTTTCATTATTATCTAAATCTAAATAATTTCTAGCAGGTGTACTTGAATGTATAAAACATCTATTATTAAATACACAAATATCACCTTCTTTCCATTGTATAGAAAATCTATGAGGTAGAACAAAATTTTCCATAGAATATTTCATTATTTTATCTGTTTCTTCAATAGATTTATCTACTATATTTTCAATAAAACTTGGAACAAGTAGAACTTTTGGGGTTTGATATTCATTTTCAGGTGGATATAAAATAGGTATTTTTACATTGTATTCTGGAAACTTATTATCAGAGTCTTTTATTCTATAAGAACCAGAATAATCCATTATTTTATTACCAAATGCAAAATTATATCTATTAATAATTACTCTAGTATTATTTAAAATCTTGACCATTTTTTCATCTAAATTTTCGTAAATTGTTTCACCTGAAATAAAATCAGTATCACCACCTATTAAAGGATTTTTCATAATATGAAAACCTGTTACTACACCAATTTTTTTTTCATGATGACCTAATAAATCACTGTGCCATAAATATTTTGAAATATATGGATCTAATGGTTTAACATTAATATTATTTATATTAAATAAATTATTTTTTACAAAATTTCCTCTTAAAGAAACATGATTACAATTAGATAATTTATCATATGGTTGTAAAATTTGATTTGAATTTTTTTCAGGATTCTTTATAGCTTCTAAATCACATTCTTCATCAAAATTACTAACAAAATCAATAAATTCATTTGGTAATAATTTTTTACTAGGATTTCTAAATATCAATAAAGGATGTTTATTAAATAAATCTTTTAATACTTTTATATCATTTTCATAAATAGGAAATTGTAAATTATTTATATATAAACATCTTTTTTCTAATGGATGTACATTAAAATTAAATGATATAGTATAATGTAATAAAAATAAATAAAAAAATCTCATAATATATGATATAATTTATTTTTTATATCATTTATTAATAAAAAATTTTTTTATTAATAAAAATTGTTTTATTAATATATATTATGAAAAATTTTTTTTTAAATGGTGGAGATATGTCAAATTCAAATATTAAAATAGATCCAAATAAAAAAATAGAAACATTTTTATCAATTATTATTATTGGATATTTTATTATAAAGATTATATATGGTTTTTTTTTTAATTTTTTTCCACAAAAATATTATTTTAGAAATATTAATATTAATACAAATGAAGCAAATCTACAAAATACACAAGAAATTACATTAAATGCTTATGTTCCTGGAATATGGAATAATGAAATTACAGACTTTATTAGTTTATTAGTATTATGTTATGTTATATATATCTATACAAATGTATCATCTAAAAATTTAATTAATGAATATGGAAATTTAAATTTAAGTTTTTTATTCGGTTATATAATTGGATTAGGATATCCAGTTTTTTATAGTAATTATATTGATTTATATAATAAACAACAAACACAATCAAAATTATTTAAATATTTATATCTTGTTGCATTACTTGTATTTATTATGTTTATTTTAATAATGAATTATAATTCGGCAAATAAAATAAGTAGTGTTCATTCCATAAATTATATGATTTATATTGTTACAATATCTTTATTATTTGGTGGTTTAATTATTGCAAAAAAAAATATTAAAAATTATAATAGTGTTACATATTTTTATAATAATGGTCAACAATGTTCTTATGCAAAAAATGGTGTTTTTCAATCAAGTGGTGATATTGTAAATATAACTATTCCATTTTTAGTTTTTATTATATTATTATTTTTTTCATATGAACCTGATGAAATATCCATAAAATTATTATATATTTTTGTATATGGATTATTGTTAGGTATTTTAGTTAGTGGTATTTCATATTATGGAATTGAATATTTTTTATATAAACAACCTGAAAAAGAATGCAAAGATTTGAATGAATGTATACTAAAAAATATGCCAACACCAATTCCAGATGAACAAATACCTGTAGACAGTATTCTTAAACCTAAAAATATTGACTCTAATATTAAAAAAAGTATAAATAATCAATTAAATCCAATAAATAATGCTAAAACAATGAAAATGTTTTTAATTATATTAATTGTTTTAATATCAATATATTTAATTTATTTTTATTTAACTAAATAATTATATAAGGAAATAATTTTTATCTAAATACACCTAAATCTAGGATTTTTGGATACTTTTTTATTAAAGAATTAAATTATAAAATATTTTATAATTTAATACACTTTATATTTTTTTTCAAACATTAATATATAATAAATTTTTTAATGTTAATAGTTTATTTATAAATATATTATTTTATTGTTATTATTGTAAAAATAACTGTCCAAAAATCCTAGATTTGGGTATATATTTATATAAAAATTTAAATATATTTTTTATAAACTCTATAATATTAATTATAAATTATTTATTTAGACCTCTTCTCTAAATGAATCTTTGTCGCAAGATTGAGAATTGTCCCAAGATGGAGATTTCTCATCAGATTTAGCTTTGTCTCAAGGTGAAACATCGTTCCAAGATGGAGCTTTCTCATCAGATTTAGCTTTGTCACAAGGTGAAGTATCGTCACAAGGTGAAATATTGTCACAAGATGAGACTAATTCATAAGATAATTTTTTTTTACAATGATTGCATTCTTTTGGGAATAAATGATGGTAATCTTCATTAACTAAATCTTTTTCAGATTTTAGTATTCTGTAAAAACATTTCAAACAAATTTGATATTTTAACAATCTAAATGTTAAAAGACCTTCTATCATAAACCTTTTGTTATTGTCTTTTAGATGTGTTAGTTTAGTTACTTTTATCAATTCATAAAAATTATCAAAATTATCCATTTTACAAATAATTTGAGAAGTTATTTTATATTAAAAAAAAAGTTTAATATAAAATAACTATCATTTTTATTTAGACCTGGTTCTGGATGGCAAATTTTATATTTATTTCTAAAAATTTACCATCCAGGACAAGGCCTAAATTTTATATCTTTTAATAAATTAATAAAAAATGATTTTTATAATAAATAAATTAATATAAAATGAAAACTACTTAAAAATATAATGAATACCGAAATATGGGACTTGTATAATGAGATTAGTACTTCTTTTAATGAAGATTCATTTAAAGAATTATCTATAGATAATGTTTCTATAGATAATGAATATATAAAAAATAATGAAACTAACAAAATATGTATCAATTGTAAAAGTCCAGATTTTTTAACAATTGACAGTGAAATGGTAATTTGTACTTTATGTGGTGTAGAAAATAATTCTATAATTGATTATAATGCAGAATGGAGATATTATGGTGCAGATGATAATAAAAAATCTTCAGATCCAAATAGATGTGGTGGTGTATCTAATAGAGTATTGCCTGAATTATCATTAAGTACTGTTATTTTAGGGAAAGGTTTTGAAGTTTATCGTAAATTAAATAGTTGGAATGGATTAACTTATAAAGAAAGAAGTTTAATTGCAATTTTAAATAAAATTGCAGTTAAGGCAAATATAGATAATGTTCCTCAATCAATAATAGATGCAACAATGAATATGTATAAAGTTATAAGTCAAGATTATATTAAAAGAGGAGCTTCTAGAGAAAGTTTAATTGCTGCTTGTTTTTTTAATGCATTAAGAGATCAGGGATTAATTCGTAGTAAAGAAGAAGTTGCAAAATTATTTGACATTAAAACTAAAAAATTATCAAAAGGTTGTAATGAATTTACGGAATTAATGTTTTTAAAAAATAAAGAATATGTTAAAAATATTAAACCAATTGAATCAAAAGATTTAATTGAAAGATTTTGTACATTATTAGAAATAGATAAAGAATATATATCTATTGGTATTAGATGTGCTATTTTAATTGATAAATTAGGTATATGTCAAGAAAATAATCCTAAATCTATAGCAGTTGGTATAATATATTTACTTTCACAAAATTATAATTTAGGATTTACAAAAAAAGAAATATCAGAGCAATGTAAAACATCTGAAGTAACAGTAACAAATACATATACTCAAATGTTTAAATTTAAAAAATATTTATTACCAAAAATAAATTAATAAAGTTTAATTATTTTTATATAAATATACTTAAAATATAAAATATTATAAAATATAATGAATGAAGATATAAATTATTTAAAAGATATTCTCTCATTAAATCCAAAAGAATATATATTAATATACTGTGATAATGATTTTTTAGAATTAAATAATTTAAAAAAATCATTAAATAACATAAAAATAGTAAGATTATTATTAACAAATGAAGAAAAAAAAGATGAAGAAAATGGTATAATTGAAATATATCCAGATATATATATTGAAAATATTTTGATTGAAAATTGTTTATGTATAATATATTTGTCAAAATATATTAGATCATCTATATTAATTGAATCAATTGAAAAAAATAATATTTTAGTAATATATAATTATTCTAATATATTAAAATATATTAGTGTATTAATAGAATTTAATAATAAAAAAGAAATTATTTTAAATGAGATAAAAAATTTAATAAATAATTTTAAAGTTATATATAATAATTTATTAAATATAAAAGATACAGATACAAACATTAATAAAAATATAAAAATATCTATTAATAAATTAATAGTTGATATTGAAAATGAAAAAATAAATATTGTTACATATTATAAAAAATATGATTTAAATATATTGAATATTATTCAAAAAAAATGTATTACTGAAAATTTAAAAAATAATAATATTGATAATATTTTTATTATTGGAAATAATTTAAACGAAGAATTAAATGATATAATTGATAAAAAAATTTCTATATATGATTTTAAAGAAGAATTAACATATAAAAATATTATAGATATTATTAATATAAAATTAAGTAATAAAATAATATTATTAATTCGTTCTGATATAATAATACCAACTCAAGAATTTGATAATTTTGAATTAGATTTTATTGAAACTAATATTTATATAATTACGAGAATTGAAAGACTTATAAATGGTAATTTAATATATTCAGAAAAATTAAATAATACATTATTTTCAATAGAAAATGACGCATTATTATTTAAATCTCCGTTAAATATAAATACAGAAGATATTGATAAATTATTTTTTTATGAAAAATATAATGAACTATATTTTAATAAATTATTAAATTTAAATAATTATAATATAATAAATTATACAACAAAATATAAGATAATAAGACTATTATATGAAAATGATATAGAAAATAGATTGTTATTAAAAGATAATAATATAAACAAAGATGATATATATTTAATACCTGATAATCAAATAATTAATAGTTTGTCAATTGATAAATTATTAGAATTATATAATATAGATGATAATGATATTTATAAAATCAAATGTGATATTTTTAATAATTACATTAAAAATAAATTTTTTAAATAATTTTTAAAATATAATGTTATATATTTATAGATGAATAAATATATAATATATATTTTTATAATTATTATACTTTTAATACTTTTTTATGTATACTTTAATTATTATAAAAATATTAATGAATCTTTCTTACCATGGGATTTTAATAATAATGAAGAAAATAAACCAAAATTTGTTAAAAAATATGAATTAAATAATAGTATTGATCCTAATTATAGATATGAAAATATTACTCAATATAATTTTAATAGATTATATGAATATTTAAATATAATTAATAATGAGAAAATAAATTTAAAAGATAAGAGTAATTATAATTTTTATACACAATCTACTACAGATGATAAATTAAGAATGAATTTAGATATGATAACTAAATATGTTACATCATTATTAAATAATACAGATTATTATGATTTTAATAAAACAAATTATGGTGATGTTGAAGTTTGGATAGATAAAGATGGAAATGAAGAAATTAAATACGAACTTTTTTTATGGGATAAAAAAAATTATTTTGAAATAAAATTAAGAGTTGATATAATAAAATTTGTTGAAAAAGAAAATGTTGATAGTTATGGTATTAAAGAAAAAAAATATATATTTACTGATTTTAATATTGGATATCCATTTAAAGATCAAATTATTCCTTTACCAACACAAGTAATAATTAGTGCTAATATGGATACTGGTAATTCAACAATAGAGCCTAATATACCATCTAAAATAAAATATCTATATTTAAATCAAATAGAAGTTCAAAATTCTACATTAATAGTTGATTATCAAAAAGATAAATATCCGTTTAATAAATTAGAAGTAAATGAAAATGGATTTTCAGGGGTAACTGATATGTCTCTAGAATATGTTAATATTAAATATGATAATGATCCATATTTTGAAAAAAGTAAGATGTATAATAAATGGCCAACTCTTGATGAAGAACCAAAGTGGAAAGGACAATATCCTTCAAAACCTCCTCCTAAAAAATGGGATGACGATGGAATTTATTATTATGATAAAAGTATACCATCTACTGATAAATTGTGTGATGCATATGAACCAGGTGTAAGATGGTCTCATGATAAAGAACCATTACAACCTTATTATTGGCCAACTTTAGCAACATTACCTCGTAATTGTGGGGAATACTTTAGTTTATTTGATTTATCAAATGGTACAAATGGAACATTTTTTGGAGGAGGTAAAAAATAAAAAAATGATTTTATAAAATACTTAATTTTATTTTTATTAATAAATTATAAATTAACAAAAATGTATGCTCAAGGAAAAACAAGCAAAATTGGTATTAACGGAATTATTGGAGGTCCAATTGGAGAAAAAAATAATGGAACACTAGTATCTACAACACAAGTTTGTAATGAATTAGGTATTAACCAATATTCAAAACAATGGCAATTTATTGTTTCTAATATAGAAATATCTTCAAGTGGAAAATCTCTTATTTGTTTACCAAAAGCAATTGAAGGATCAAAGTTTGTAGAATACTATGATAGATATTGTAAATCAAATGTTACATTACTTATACCTCGTAGTTTTATGGAATTATATTGCAATAAAGATATTAATTTTATGATTAAAGAAATATATTTTAGATTTCAGATGTTTAATACACCTGAAACTCCTGAAAAAGGATTATTTCAACTTTTTTTTGCATTGTTACATACTGCATGTCGTATTTTAGGAAAAATTACAGATCTAGAAGATCATGAACAATTTTTTTTAAGATTTATGAATAAGAAAGTTCTATCTCATAGACCTTTCTTAGATTTTATTTTAAAAAAAGTATGTATTTTATCACCTGAAAATGATATGTGGTATTTATCCTTAGTTGTTGCCATTATTAATATGAGATTTTCTAATGAAAATAAAATAAATGATTTTATTCTTGAAAGATTAGGATTTTTTTCTTCTAAAGATGAAGGCGAACTTAATAGAATTATCAATAAATATTTTGAAGAATTAAATAAGTTTTTCACAAATGAATCTATTGAAAGTACTATAGTACGTTTTGATATATTAAAAGGTGAACTTGAAAATAAGGTATTACATAGTGATCTTAATCCTTTAGTAAGCTCTATTCCTCATATTATATACGATAAATTATTTGAATATAAAAAATATGATGTTATATCTCTTAATGTTATGCATAATCCTGCTAATAAAATAATTACTGCTCCTGAAGGAACAGCTATTCAAATAATGGTTGTTTATGAAGAAGGTAATTCAAAAGGAGTAGGATATTGTATTTCTACAGCAGTGGATAATAATCCTGTTTTTAAGATTCCTTTATTAAAGAAAGATGAAAAATATTTACCAGATTATTCTTGTAAAATAGAGAAATTAACATATCCTGAAGGAAAAAAACAGAAACAATATGTTAAAAGAGGAGAATTTAGAGTAGAATTTCTTGGTAATAAATGTACTATTGTAAGAGGTTTAAACAAATTTCTTAATATAGAAAAAAACTCTGAAGAATCTTTTTTTGTAATTATTCGTAATGGCTCAAATGGAGGTTATCCTACAATGATTTCTAATCCGAATGCTCTTATTAGATTGGTTTCAGAAGAATCTGAAATAGTTAGTTCATCTGTATCTACAGAAAAAACACTTGAACAATTACTTCAAGAACAAAAACTAATTGAAGATCAAATTAAAATTAAGTTTGCAGAAGAAGCTAAAGAAGCTCAAAAGGCTCGAGAAGCTGAAGAACGTAAAATTGCTTTACAAAAAGCATACGAAGATGTTGAGAGAGCAAAAATTGAAGCTAGACGAGCTGCACATAAACTTAAGGAAATGAAGAGAGATAGATAAACTTGAGAATTTATAAAATTACCATATTTATTATATTTATAAATATAATGAGTGAAGGTTTTAGAATAATCAAATATTTTAAAAATAATAATTTAAAAAATATTAATTTAGAAAATACTAATTTATAAAATACTAGTATATTTACAGGAATAGGAAATTGTGATTGTTCAACATACGATATAAATAATAATTTAGAAAATGGATTTGGAAATAAATTATCATATATTAAATATTTTAGAGAAATATCTGATATTTTATGTATAAATAATAATATTCTTATAGATTTTTATGAAAAGACTGAAATCATAAAAGAATTAATTGAAGAAGAATATCATAAAAATTCTAGACGACAAATTATTTTCTTAACACACTCTTTTGGATCAATATTAGCAATAAATATAATAAAACTTATTAATAATAATTTAATCAAATTAATTATGATAGAACCAACAAATGAATCTTCAAGAAATACTTTAACTAGGAAAAAAGGTATTTCTAAAAAAGGTACTCCTTCAAAAAAAGAAGATACTTTTATGAGAGAAAATACTTTAACTATGAAAAAAGGTAATCCTTTAAAAAAAGAAGATACTTTTATGAGAGAAAATACTTCTGAAAAAAAAGATACTTCTGAAAAATTTATGAGAGAAAATACTTTAACTATGAAAAAAGATATTTCTAAAAAAGGTACTCCTTCAAAAAAAGAAGATACTTCTGAAAAAAAAGATACTTTAACTCAAAGAAGAGGTACTTTTATTGTAAAAAGTACACCTATAAAAAAAGAAATAAATTATAATGAAATATTTAAATACATTAATCTTTTATCATCAAATACAATTAATTGTAAAGTATTAATAATTATATCATTTAATCAATATTTTTTTTTTAATATTTTAAATAAAATAAATAAAATAGATAAAACTAAAAGATATTCAAATATAGATGAATTAAAAAGATTTTATTCAACACAATTAGATAAAATTAATTCTCTACAAAAAATAATAAATTATAGAAATAATGAAAATATACATATTGTTACAATACCTACACCGATAGAAGAACAAAATCCACATTTTTTATATAAAAATCATAAAAAAAAAATAATAAATTATATTAAAAATTTTATCAATTATAATTCCAATATGGAATTATTTAAATCTTTAGACGAAACACTAATAAGTAGGAACTGTACTGCTAGTAAAATTTAAAATTATTTTAATAAATTATTATATTTTTATTGTTAAAATATGAGTAAAAATAAATAAAATATAATTTTTGACTAGCAGCACTGGGTCTACAATAATTGATTTATAATCAAAAATTATATTTTTTTATTTTTAACAGTAAAAATGTGTTTATATAATACTATCTTCACATGATATTGTATGATTTAAATATGTATAATGATCATCAAATGTTGTTTCATATATTTTAAATTGATTTGAACATTTCATATCCTCACAATCTATTTCACTACAAATATTTAGTTTACCATTAATATCTTCGAAAATTTCTGTACATGAATGATAAAAATCAAATCCCTTATATGGTGGAATATGTGGAACAATGTCTTTATAATGTGTAACTCTCCAATAATCATTTATAATTGTATTTACAAAATATGCATATTTTATATCTCCTACTCTTGGTTGTCCATAATTATATAATGAAATATTAAATCCTTCTTTTTGTAATTCCATTGATAATAATTGAGAAACACTTGCACCATATGAATGTCCTGTTATACTTATAGAATAAGATGGATATATTTTTTTATAAAATTTTAAATAATTAATTGTTAAATTTTTAACATTCAATGCAGAATTATAGAATCCTTTATGAACATAACAATTACATTCTGGATAAGTCATATATTCTACTTTTTTAATTTCAAAATCATCTATCCAATTTAATAATGAAGAAGAACCTCTTAATGCAATATAAATAGATTTTGTAGATGGTAAAATACCTAAATAACCATTTAAATCTGTTTTAACATCATATATAGTCTCTTTATAAATAAAATCATTAACTGGTCCATTTAATTTCATTGTTTTATATTTGTCTTTAGAACAATATGTTGCACCACTTAACCAAACTCCATTTATTATGTCATCTCTATTATAAATATTTCCATAAATAATATTAATGTTTAATAATAAAAATAAACTTAACATATATATTTTATGAGATTAAATTTTTAAAAATTTAAATTATTTTAAATCAGTTCTACATATAGAACATTTATTATATCTTTCCATCGTTTTTATCATACAAGATGAATGAAATAGATGACCGCATCTTGTTATTGTTAAATTTACAAAATTCATTTTTTTTAAACAAATTGCACAATTATCTTTTATTTTTTCAGATAGTGTATCTTTAGTAATTTCTACACATAAAGGAATTGCAAATAAATCATCATAATCATCATAATTATCATCATTATCATCATTATCATCATTATCATAACCATTTACTAAAGGAGGTAAAGAAGAATTATCATCATCATTATCTTGATTATCTTGATTATCTTGATTATCTTGATTATCTTGATTATCTTGATTATCTTGATTATCTTGATTATCTTGATTAGCTCGATTAATTATATCATTTATTTGTGTAAATAAATGATCATAATTTTGATCTACATGATAATCATTAATATATCCTCTAATAATATTAATTTGATTGGGATCTAACTGATTATTTAGAATAATTCCAATATGATCTATATTAGTTATTAGATGATTCATTCTGTTATTATTGAAACTTATATGATTATTTATATGATTTGAAACATAATTATTAATAATATCATTGTTAGCGTAATAAATATTGTTAATGTAAGCCATTTTATTTTTATTATTAATAATGTAAATAAAAATTATATTATTAATAAAATCAATTTTTATTACTAATAAAAATTGATAAGAACAATTTAGTCCTGACCCTGAATGGCAAATTTTATAACTTTTTTATTTAACATATTATTTTATTGTTTGTAATATCAATAAAATAATATTTATAATCATTTATTAAAAATTGACCAGAAGTGATAGGTCTAGAACAAGTAACTTAAAATTTAACTAGAAACATTTCTTAATACTTATACATGTGGAATATTTATTAAATTTCCTTTTGCATGAACTGTATTATAAAATCCAAGTTTATTTAATTTAGTATATAATTTATTTCCATATACATGATTTTTCGAACAATATATTATAATTGGAACTAATTTATTATTATCATAATTTTTTATACTATTTTTAAATTCTTCAAAAATAGTATCATCAACCCATCTTTTATTATAAGGTAACGAAATTGCATTTTTAATATGAGATTTTTTATAATATTTTTTTAGACGTGCATCTACAATTATTGATTTTTTCATATGGTTCAATACAAAATTATTATTAACTTCACATAAAATTTGTTGTGTAAATAGATTTGTATTCCATTTTGATTTTGTATTGTCCCAGTAAATAAAATGAAAATGTCTACTATAGACCACACCATCATCATTTATATATAATTGAGGACAATCTAAATATATTGAACAATTACCATTAGAATTAGTATTACAAACACCACTATTTAATAATTTTCCATATGCTTTAAGTCGAGGTTGAATACTTTTTGTAAAATCTCTTTCTTCAGCTGCAAAATAAAATATAGTTTTATCAGGTTTTAATCCAGATAAAACTATTTTAACAGATTCTTTCCTATGATAACATTTATTATCTTTAGGTAATTGTTTTTCTGCAAAATGTTGGATTTCTGCTTTATATATACCATTTTTTATAGGTTTATTGTGACATGTAATACATGGTTTTAACATTCTATATAGTAACCTGATAAAAAAATTTGACTAAAAATATTAAAATATTATTTTTAATTAAAAATGATTTAATAGCAGATACTTTATTAAAAAAATGTATAAACAATAAATATAATATTAAATTATAAACATATGCATATATTTTTTACACCTTTGCACAATTAAAATGCCGATTTTAATAAATAAAATACTTAAAATAATAAATTATATTAACAATGAATAGTAAGAAGTCTATATTGATTTGTTCATTAGAGGTCTGAATTATTACGATGATAATCGGTTAAGCTATATGCAAAATAATTCTTTTTTACCCATTACACGATGGGTTATAATCAAATTTTTACTAATTTGTATTATTTTTCTCTGTTAATTCGGCGTT
>Ga0247832_1003379_pt1 | contig 21964 bp, 14 predicted proteins | sample LaCruzMarch2015__10_FD_192407 | JGI IMG/M metagenome (GOLD analysis project Ga0247832, IMG submission 192407) | Freshwater microbial communities from meromictic Lake La Cruz, Castile-La Mancha, Spain - LaCruzMarch2015_4m | ecosystem: Environmental > Aquatic > Freshwater > Lake | place: Spain... | reverse complement strand
AAGGATGGCATCCAAGGTGATCGCGTCGCTTCGAACCACCAGTGTTGATTGTCCAAGTTGCTTGAGATAGCGGTCCAGGTTGTACACGAAGCTATCGTGGTTATCGAGCAACAGAATCATGGCTTGGACAACGCCTTTGAGCCCGCTTCAAGCACTTCCAGAATGCGATCGATATCATAAACGCATCCGCCCCAAGTTCCGCCACTCACCTTTTGAAGAGCTGCCCAGAGCCGCGTATCATCAGGAAGTCGCTCGTCCGGCCGAAGCCCTGGATGAAGAGAACGGTCACTTAAGATTCGAACGCCTTCTTCCGGCGAGAACTCACGCCCCTCACAGCCAACGAAGTTCACCGAGGCATGCAATGTTGTCCTATCGATCTCGATTCGAATTCGATCGTCATCGCGAAGCTTCCCGATAGGTCCACCCGCAAGGGCTTCCGGCCCTGCATGTCCAATACAAGCACCCGTACTGACACCACTGAACCTTGCATCGGTAACGACCGCTACGTGCTTGCCATATTCGAGATGTTTTAAGGCGCTCGTCAACTGATACGTTTCCTCCATCCCTGTCCCCATAGGACCTCGCCCAATCAGAATAACAATGTCTCCAGGCTGAAGCGGCCGCTCGTGCTGTCCCTTGGCTGCCGCGACAGCCTCCTTCTCGGTGGTGAAGACACGCGCAGGACCTGTTTTGCGGTAGATGCCATCGGCGTCGATGACCGACGGGTCGATGGCTGTCGACTTAATGACTGAGCCGTCCGGACAAATGTTTCCTTTAGGGAAGCAAACCGTGCTCGTTAACCCCATGGCCTTTGCCTTTTGCGGTGGGATGATGACTTCGTCAGCATCGACTCCATCCCGTTCCCGCAACATTTCTCGAAGGGCGTTGCGACGATCTGACTTTTCCCAAGAGTCCAAGATTTGATGCCATGTCATCCCGGTAACCGTTTTAGCATCGCACCGAGCGATTCCCAGCTCGCGAAGGTGCCACATGATTTCCGGCACTCCACCCGCCATGAACAGACGAACCGTCGGATGGTACTGAGGCCCATTCGGGAGCACGTCGACAAATCGCGTTACCTTGCGATTGATCTCTTCCCAAAGCTCCAGCGATGGCCTGGGCAATCCCGCTGCAAAGGCAACGGCGGGCACATGCAGCAGCAGATTCGTTGACCCACCGCAGGCAGCATGGACCGCGATTGCATTGTAGAACGAGTCTTCGGTGAGAACTTGTTGTAGAGTCGCTTTGCGTTGATGTTGATCCCAAAGAACCGCTGCGGACTGACCAGCCATTTCATACCAGATCGGCTGACCACTAGGAGCTAACGCAGCATGCGGCACGGTCATGCCCAACGCTTCGGCGATCACTTGGGCCGTTGCGGCGGTTCCCAGAAATTGACAGCCACCCCCAGGTGAACCGCAAGCTTTGCACCCAGCCTCCGCAGCCTCTTCCAACGAGATCATTCCGTGCGAATAACGAGCCCCGATCGTTTGAACCTTGCCCAAGTCCTCGGCATCCCTCGCTGGCAAAGTAACTCCGCCAGGAACGATCACACTTGGTAGCTTCGAACTTCCTGCAAGAGCCAGCATCATGGCCGGCAACCCCTTATCGCAGGTCGCGATTCCAAGCACGCCTCTTCGTGTAGGCAAGGAGCGGATCAAACGACGAAAAACAACCGCAGCGTCATTTCGATAAGGCAATGAGTCGAACATCCCGACCGTCCCTTGCGTGCGACCATCACAGGGATCGCTCACAAAGCCAGCAAAGGGCACTCCACCCCGGTCGCTCAACCACTTCGCGGCAGCCTGCATCATCAAGCCAACTTCCCAGTGCCCGGTATGGTACCCAAGCGCGATGGGGCTACCGTCTTCAGCCCGAATTCCGCCCTGGGTGCTCAGGAGCAAAAACTGAGGCCCCATCATTTTCTGAATGTCCCACCCCATGCCGGCATTCTGAGTCCAACCGAAAAGATCGCCACTCGACCAAGTCTTTAGCATCTCATCGGTCAACGGAAGTTTGCCTTGCGGTCCTTCCCCTTGGGTGGCAGTGGAAAGGGCTCGTTCGGAACTCCCGAACCAATCTTGTAGGTTGAATGCACTTGTCATAGTCAAGAAAGACGCCGTGGGCAATGATGGTCAAGGGACGCTTGTGACACCGCTGTAAACAAGCCTTTTCAAGGTGGTCTGAGCATATGCCCAAGCAACAGGCCTATCATAACGGAAACCGCATGAATTGTATTGCCGCATCAGCGCTCGCGGCTCAGAAACGAAAACAACAAAGGCAGCCCTTTCGAGCTGCCTTTGTTATGAATTTTTTCTCTTCTTCGGCCCGTCGTGTTTGGCTTGCCGTGCTGAATCGTTTACCGGTTCAGAGCGATACCAAAGGTGAAGGCTGGCATGATGACCGACTGATTTTGGAGGAACTGTGGTCCCTGCGAAGTGATGGTCGAGCCTCGCCAGATTCCGTTTCCGAAGTAGATCATTCCGAATCCACCTCGAAGGTCTAAGTACTTGGTAGCTTTGTAGGCCCCTTCCACTCGCAGATCAAAGCCCCAGGTCGATTCTTCATTCTTACGTCCGGAAAACGTGGAGCCAGAATGGTCGTTATCGGACAAGGGTGGATCTCCAGCCGTAGCCGGATTGTCATACAGTGCCGTGGATACGATCCGCGAAGTTTGTTGGTTCTGATAAACTTGCCCGCCAAAGAACTTCATGTCGTTCGACAACGTCCAACGGTTGATAAATTTGGTGTAGCGGAAACCTATTTGGCCCAAGAGCATATGGTTATCGGTTTGCACATTGTCCTGCAAAAGTGTTTCTCCACTACCAATAATGGCTGGCGGAAGTGCACCATCGAAAATGTCAAACGCATTGTACGTGTCATTGTGAGCCGTATCAGCGAAGTTCGCGTATCGCAAACCGATCATCGGCTCAAGAATTCCGCCGTAACGGTAGGGTTCCATTCGCCAAACCTTGTTCGCCTCGAAACTAGTAAAGCTTGCGATGTTAACGCTGTCGAACAACTGATACAGTCGCTCTCCATCGATGTCATTTCGGAAATAGTAGGGAAGGAAAGGAAGTTCTCCGACGATCGCTTGCGTTGGCGAATTAGCACCTCCTACGCCGTTACCACCGTCGTCATCATTGACGAACTGATTCAATCGTTGCTGCTCGAGAACATTACTGCTGTTGGGCCCGCCGACATAAGTCGTCGAGAAATTCCAGCCGGATTCATCGCTCTTCATCCAGCCGAAATCAAATCGATTTCCCCAGGTGAAGTCAATCGCACTGCTGGCCGATTCCGTAAGCGATCGGCTCATCCCAAAACGTAACCTATCGTACGTTAGGTAGAAGCCGTTGTTCGCACGTTGGCGAGTGGTCAAGTCCTCAAAGTCCTGAGTCTGGACAGGGGCAAAGAATTGCCAATCAGGATCAAACTCCATCGGCTCCGAAAACGGATGATATCCATCTTGCGAATAGCCAAATTGGCTCGACATAGCGAGTGCCGCTAAAACAAACATTCGAATCGTACGCTGCAACACGGTCATAATATTTCGTCCACCGTTCCACTAAGACTCTGCACGATCCGAAAGGTATGTCCAATCGATCGCCTGAAATCGGGTTGTGCTGCTAGTATCGGAACTGCTGGCCGACTAAATTGAATCGGTTTAGGTAAACCGTAACGAAAAATCCGATCCTTTCATGGACAAAGGATTGATAGCTAAGAAAATCGCGACTTCGATAGCATTCGGATGGCCTTTATTTGACCCGGTAGCCGAGCTGCTCAAGTTGTTTTTTCATGCGAGAACCATGATCTCCCTGGATTTCGATGGTATCCCCTTCGACGGTGCCTCCCGCACCGCATGTGTTCTTGAGTAATTTAAGTACGCCAGGAAGATCGTTAGCGATTGCAGTTAAGCCGCGAACGACAGTTACCACTTTGCCTTTCTTTCTCTTTTCTAGATGTAGGGTTGCCGCTTGCTTCTCGGGTGCAATACGAGCCTTCTGCTGGGCTGTGCATTGGCAAACGCTTTCCAGTTCCTTGCAGAGATCGCATGTAGGGGGGATATCGAAAGGAGTTCCTTCAAAAAGTCGCATTGCCTTGTCGTCTCGCTCTAGATGGCCAACCTTGAAAGCAGAAATACTAGCCCAAAAAACCAAAGCTCAAACCTTAGGGAGCTGCGATCCCATAAAATCATTCGTGGCGTTCAATTCTAAAGTCATGGCATTCGACCGACCACGGCAAGAAGCAGCAGAAAGAACAGGGAAAGTCTCGTTTCAGTCGATCGGTTCAAAAGATCTTGACTCAAGGAGAAGCCACGGGCAGCAATGTATGTTCGGAATCGGACCCTAAACCAAAAATTAACATTTTCTTAACAATCGTCTCCTAGTGCATTCACGATATTCTGGAACAATTCCAGCCGACTCGTGCTTTCCACTACTTAGGAGATGACTTCAACCATGTCAGCCATTCTGACCCTTCGCCGAATTTTTTTGGCAACCACGATTGGTGGGCTTCTGTCTTTTGCTTTCCAGGCCAATCTCCTGGCGGAGGTCACGGTCGATCCCGCGTTGCCCACGTACAAGGTTGTCCCCGGGCTGTCCGGGCAAATCAAGTCCGTTGGGTCTGACTCCATGAACAGCCTGATGCTGCTTTGGACTGAGAAATTCAAGGAAAAATACAAAGGCGTTCGTACGGAAGTGGAAGGACAGGGTTCGTCCAAAGCCATGCCTGCGTTGATCGAAGGGGCGGCCAGCTTTGGTCCGATGAGTCGTGATGCCAAGCCAAACGAGATTGCAGACTTCGAGAAGAAGTTTGGATACAAGCCTGTTTTGCTTCCAACGTCCATCGATTTGCTCGCCGTTTATGTCCACCGCGACAATCCCTTGGAAAGCCTTACGATGCCTGAGGTAGATTCGATTTTTTCAAGCACTCGCAAATTGGGTGGGGAACCGATCGAACGCTGGGGCCAGTTGGGGCTGAAAGGGGATTACGAAAACGAGGCTGTCGCTATTTTTGGGCGCAATGCAGCGTCCGGCACGTATGGCTATTTCAAGGAAAAAGCCTTGGGCAACGGTGATTTTCGGGATCAAGTGAACGAGCAACCGGGAAGCACCGCGGTGATTCAATCGGTGGGAGAGAACCGTTTTGCCATGGGATACAGCGGAATTGGCTACAAAACCTCGGCAGTAAAGGCCCTGAAATTAGCTCCCAAAGCAGGCGAGCCGGCAGTTGAACCATCCGATGCCAATGCTTACAGTGGCAAATACCCGATGGCTAGGTATCTTTACTTGGTAGTGAATTACAAACCAACCAGCAAACTAGAACCGCTTCGTAGGGAATTCCTGAAGTTTGTATTCAGCAAAGAAGGTCAACAGCTTGCGGCCAAAGATGGATACTATCCGGTTGATGCCAAAACGGCGGCGAAGGCACTTAAGATGGTTGGGATCGATCTTTAGTATGATGTTACGGACGCTTTGTCCTGTTGTGGCTCCTACCTTGCATGGGGTCACACCCCTTCGAACTGCGAAACGCGCTTGTGAACCAACCCGAACCTAAATCTGCACGTTACCGCCGAGATCGGAATTCATCCTGGTGGGTTCGGATGTCCGATCGTATTGCCAAGCAGGTCATCACCATTGGTGGCATCGGTACGATCCTGATCGTATTGTTGGTGGTGTTGGTTCTATTGGGTAACGTTCTGCCCATGTTCCAGCCCAATGTGTTGGAGCCAGTTACGAGCTTTGCGGTGTCGGAATCCGCTGACGATGCACCTTTGGCGTGCGGAGTCGATGAGTACGGCGAGCTTTTGTGGACTTTGCATCGGGACGATTCCCTTACCGTTCATTCGATCGCTACTGGTAAACTGGTCACACGGAGAAGAGACACTAATTCCAAGGGAGAAGCGAACTCTTGGACGGTAACCAGCTGCTCCGTCGCCGACAACGATTCCAGTATGCTAGCGGGCTATTCGGATGGTTTTGTGCGTCCGATTACACTAACGATTTCAGTCGAGTTTGTGAAAGCCTCCGATGTCGATTCCTCCATTCTCGAATCTCTGAAGTCGGGAGTGCATTTGGAACAAGAGACTATCTATCGTAGTATGCCAGGCGGCTTGGTTCGCAAACAAAACGTCAACAGAATTGTCTTCCATCCTAGAATTGCTTTTTCCGACAAGCCCATTTCGAGCACAGATTGGAAAACACCTCAAGCAGCCTCCAGCTTCGATGAGACGCAATCATGGTGCTGGAGCGCATCCGATGGCAAAAAAATTGGTCTTGGGATTGTTGAGAATCGGGTCAACAGCTTCAGTGGTGAAGTGACCCAAGATTTTAAAACATGGTTAGGCGACCAGGGTGGCAAAGTCGACACCTCGATTTTGGCCGTGATGATTGGCCCTCGTTCGGACCTAGTTACCACCCTTGATCGAACGGGCAAAGTCCAGCTTTGGAACCCAGCAGAGGATGAAAAGCTAGATCGGGGCATATCTCACACTTCCTTAGCAGGCACCGCAAGCCAAGCATTGGTCGCGCAGCCGCTCCTAGGTAGAACGACCATGATGCTAGGCTGTGCGTCAGGCCATATCGAAGGCGTTGCGATGACGGCAACAGAAACCGGGAAAGAGCTGCTTTCGATCCATCGATTCGCAGGGGAAGAGGGTGCGATTGAAGCTTTGGCGTCAGCTCCACAAGGGCGACTCATCGCGGCCAGGTCCGAAAAGGGGAGAGCGTCTATCTACTACGTTCCCACCAATCGCAAATTGTTAGAATGGGAAACTGCTAGAGGCGAAACCGGAACAACTGCGACACGTGGCGGTTTATTCTTCTCCGCCGACGGTGATGCTGTCGGCTGCTGGGACGGAGCAAGGGTCTCTCTTTGGAAGGTTCGTGTTCCCTTTCCGGAAGCTTCGATGGGATCGTTTTTCAGCCCGATCTGGTACGAAGGCTATCCTGCTCCACAACATGTCTGGCAAAGCAGCACTGGAAACGTGGAAGGGGAGTACAAGTTTGGTTTCATGCCGCTCATTTTTGGGACGCTCAAAGCTACATTCTATTCGATGTTGATCGCTGCACCGATCGCTCTGATGGCCGCCATCTTCGGAAGCGAGTTCATGAGCAGCCATTGGAGAGCAAGAGTTAAACCAGTGATTGAACTGATGGCCAGCGTTCCCAGCGTGGTTTTGGGATTCGTGGGTGCTTTGGTGCTGGCACCGGTTCTTCGCGACAATCTTGTGATGGTTCTGCTGTCCGTGGTATGGATACTTTTTCTGTTTGTCTTCACAGCGCACCTTTGGTTAATGATCCCAAACGCTTTGGCGATTCGAATCCAGCGGATGCGTTTGCCAATGCTATTTGTTTTGATTCCGACCGGGCTTTGGTTGGCAAGTTGGCTGGATGCTCCAGTAGAATCTGTTCTTTTTGGTGGCGATGTTATCCAATGGTTGTCTGCAACGACTGGTTCGGGTTGGTCGGGCTGGTTTTGTTTAGCCATCCTTCCCTCTGCAATTTTCATCGCCTGGTTGATGAACGACCCACTTAGCCCGTGGATTCAGTCTTACGCACGGAAGTTCAGTCCATTCCAGTTTTCTATGATTAACTTGGGACTGTTCTTGCTTGCGACACTCGCCGTCTTCATGGTGGCAGCCTTGATGGCGTCTTCATTGAGCGTGGTTGGATGGGACCCGCGAGGTTCGGTGCTCGGGCCATATCAAGAACGCAACGCTTTGCTGGTGGGGGCAATCCTAGGGTTCGCCATTATCCCGTTGATTTATACGATCTCGGAGGACGCACTTCAGTCTGTTCCGCAACACTTAAGGAGCGCATCGCTGGGATGCGGAGCGACTACTTGGCAGACTACCATTCGAGTGGTTGTGCCCACCGCCATGAGCGGATTGTTTAGTGCTTTAATGATTGGCTTCGGGCGAGCGATTGGCGAAACGATGGTGGTCTTGATGGCTGCTGGCAATACGCCTGTTATGGATTTGAATCCGATGAATGGGTATCGAACCCTTTCAGCCACCTTAGCCACCGAACTTCCCGAAGCCGCACGTGGCTCCACCCATTTCCATGCGCTTTTCTTGGCTGCGTTCCTTCTGTTTTGCTTCACTATGGTCGCCAATACCATTGCGGAAATGGTTCGAATGAAGTTTCGGAAGCGAGCCTTTCAATTATGAAGTCGCATCCTCGATCTGCATCGACCGGACAATCACTTTTGTCGCAAGGTGAGCCAATGGTCTGGCTAACCGGTGGCATGTTTGCGATCGCTTGCAGCATGATTGCATCGCTCCTGGTCTTCATTTTGTTCCAAGGACTTGCGACCCACTGGCAACGGCCTATCGCTTTGTTCCCTTTAAATGAAAGCGGATTTGTCGCTGGCGAATTGCAAAACGTGCAACCTTACACGATCAGCAGGCAATCGCTTAGCGAACTCGGATCGGTCAGCAAATCGAAAGCGGAGGCGTTGCTAACCGGTCGCGAGCAAACACTTTCTTCCCAATTGTATATTCGCACCGGAAATTACGATGTTGGAAATCGCCACTTTGCATTCGTCCCCCAGATCACGCTTGCATCCGATCAGACCTACCTTCCAAGTGACGTTTGGATGATGGAGCGGCGGGAATGGGGAGTTCTTTATGGATTTCCGACCCGCTTGAAAAGCAATCCGTTACCCGAACACGATGAAACCTACCAACAACTGCGAGTCCTAGCCGACCAAGTAAGCAGCCTTTTGCCATCGAGCGATAACGACGATGCCAAGCCCTCCTCGATCGAATCCAAAATGGCAGGCCATTTAACGAACCTCGCCGATCAGTTTGCTAAAGATCTTCCAACGTCCGATTTTAGCACTCAAGATAAGAATCAAATTGAAGATGCGACTCGGAAACTGATGAAACAAGCCGCCAAAACCCTCGCAAACATCCAAGCTGCGAAACGCAAACTTGGGGCGCTCGACCACGAACTCTCTTACTGTCGTATCGGAATTCGCAAAGCGGAACTTCGAGACAAAACCGATCTCCAAGCAATCGGGGATGAGACCGTTCAATTAGCCTCCTCCGAAGGGACCATTCGAGCCCAATCGCGGGAACTGTTGCTCTCGCTCGAAGCATGGCGCAAAGAACTTTCGAAGGATGCAACCGCTGGCCAAGAACTGGACACCATTCGCAAAGCCATCGAACTACAACTACAGACATCAATCCAAGATCTGGAGGAACCGCTTCAAGACTATCGTAACCGACGGGATGCTTTGCCTAGCTATTCCAAACAAGCCTTAGAGACAGCATATGCAACGACCCAAAGCGCTACCCTCACACAGTATGCAATCAACCAAAAGATGGCCAGGTTGGAACAGATTCATCAATCGCACACCCTCGAAATGCAACTTCCAATTGCGGAGCCTCTGGGCGATTTCGCAATCGAATCAATCCAGTTACAAAACGAATCGCGGCCAGTCGATGATAAATTGTTAGATGCTCTTGGGATCGATCCGAGCTCACTGCCCAACGATGTTGCCTACAATTGCAAGCCAATTCAAATGAGTGAATTGCATACCTTATTGCCTGTGACACTAGGCTCGAATACGCCAATCTACCTGTATGCGGTCAGCGATTCGGCGGGCAAGAATGCGACGCTTTACAAAATGGCGACCAAGGATGTTTTGGTTTCCGATATCGTTCGTATCGCCCAGCCCAATCAATTGACCTTGATGGGCAAACTAGGTTTGTATCTGGAACGTTGGATCGAATTCTTGTTTGGCGAACCCAGAGAAGCGGGGATTGAGGGTGGTTTCTTCCCTGCGATTTGGGGAACGGTTGTAATGACCTTGATCATGTCGATCGCGGTTATGCCTTTCGGGGTGATCGCTTCTTTGTACATGCGTGAATACGCGAGGCCCGGTTGGATCCTAAGTTTGATTCGTATTAGCATCAACAACTTGGCGGGCGTACCAAGCATCGTTTACGGTGTTTTTGGACTCGCATTCTTTTGCTACACGATTGGTGGATATATTGACGGCGGACCTGCCAAGGCTGGTTTCGAAGTATGGCCCAGCGGCACTTGGTTTGTTGCCTTCGCAAGTACAGCCTTATGCGGTACAGTCGCTTTTTTCTTAGCTTTTCTGGGAAGCGGGTCGCCCGCACATCAGTCAAAGCTTCGAAAGCGAATCGCAAGCATGAGCGGTATTTTTTGGTTGCTAAGTCTTCTAGGCTTGATCGCACTGCTGGCGAAGTCCCCCTTCTTCAATGGATTCTTCGAGGCAACACTTCCCAACCCCACATACGGCAAAGGCTGCTTGCTGTGGGCTTCTTGTACATTAGCCCTGCTGACTTTACCTGTCGTCATCGTGGCCACGGAAGAGGCGCTGGCGTCCGTTCCCAACTCGCTTCGAGAAGGCTCCTATGCGTGCGGGGCTGGCAAATGGCAAACCCTGCAAAGGATTGTTTTGCCGTACGCAAGACCTGGAATTATCACTGGCTTTATTCTAGCGATGGCTCGTGGAGCTGGCGAAGTTGCACCCATGATGCTGGTGGGGGCTATCCCGCTTGCAACAGAACTACCCTTGGATTTGGAATTTCCCTTTTTCCACGGATCAAGATCTTTCATGCATCTCGGATTCCAAATTTACTCGCTCGGTTTTCAAAGCCAAAATAGTGAAGCAGCCAAGCCCATGGTGTTTACGGCCACTCTGCTTCTTTTGACCATCGTATCCCTATTAAACATTACCGCGATTTGGCTGCGTGCTAGATTGCGAAAGAGATTTCAAAGTAGCCAATTCTAAAGACGCAGCGTTTGTATTTTTATGGACAGACTTAAAGCCATCGCCGACGGTCAACGCATCGAATCGGTGGTACACGATGAAGTTATGCAGGAAGACCCTGTATTGCGCATCGAGAACTTTAACTTGTTTTACGGCCGCAAGCAGGCCTTGCATGGTATCTCGATGCCGATTGCCAAAGGCAAAGTCACGGCGTTGATCGGACCCAGCGGATGTGGCAAGTCAACTTTGCTGCGAAGCGTGAACCGTATGAATGATCTGATCGATTCGGTTCGGATCGAAGGTGACATGATCCTTGGTCAAGACTCCATTTTTGCACCAGGCGTTGACGTGATTCAACTGCGAAAGCGCATGGGAATGGTCTTCCAAAAGCCAAACCCATTCCCCATGAGCATCTTTGAGAATGTAATCTACCCGTTGCGGATTGATGGGGAACGCAACAAGAAACGGCTCATGCAAGTTTGCGAACAATCATTGCGGGGTGCCGCTCTTTGGGAAGAAGTCAAAGATCGATTGAACGAGTCTGGGTTGGGACTTTCCGGTGGGCAGCAACAGCGGTTGTGCATTGCTCGTGCGATTGCCAGCGATCCCGAAGTCTTGCTCCTAGACGAACCATGCTCGGCGCTTGACCCCCTAGCCACCGGCAAGATAGAGGATTTGATCGAACGCCTCAAAGGGGACTATTCTATCTTGATCGTGACGCATAACATGCAACAGGCATCCCGTATTAGCGACTATACCGCCTTTATGTATTTGGGACGATTGGTCGAATTGGGACTTACCTCACGTATCTTTACGAAGCCCAAGTTGCGTGAGACAGAAGATTACATTACGGGTCGCTTCGGATAGCCGAACGTTACTTTGGAAATTGCATTTGAGAAACGGTTTGTTCGCTCCTTGCCTGCAGACCCCGAGACACGAAACTTCTGCCGACAAGTTCAAAACGCTTGCTTCTCTTACGTGCAGCCTACCCCAACGACTGGTCCACAGCTGATTTCCTACGCCCCGGAAGTCGCTGAACTTCTTGGAATCGATTCTGCTTGGTTCGCATCAGAACAAGCAGCGAGGGTGCTGACAGGGAACGAACTGCTTCCTGGCATGCAGCCCTATGCCGCGTGCTACGGAGGTCATCAGTTTGGAAACTGGGCTGGGCAGTTAGGGGACGGACGTGCCATTTGCTTGGGTGAAAAAATCGGCCGTGACGGTAAGCACTGGACGCTGCAATTAAAAGGTGCTGGCCAAACGCCTTATTCGCGATCGGCAGACGGGCTAGCCGTCTTAAGGTCGTCTTTGCGCGAGTACTTGTGCAGCGAAGCCATGCACCATCTTGGAGTACCGACGACACGAGCATTGAGCTTGGCACTGACCGGCGATCTCGTGACTCGCGATATGTTTTACGATGGGCGACCAAGACGCGAACCAGGAGCCATCGTGTGTCGCGTCGCACCAACATTCGTTCGATTCGGAAACTTCGAAATACTCGCATCCCGAGACGAAAAAGAAAATCTAAAGCGATTGGTCGATTACACCATCGCGTCTGACTTTCCTCATATCCAGACTGGAACACCAGAAACGTATCAGCAATGGTTCGAAGAAGTGTGCGTCCGAACATGCGAGATGGTCGTTCATTGGATGCGAGTTGGTTTCGTGCATGGAGTCATGAATACAGACAACATGTCGATTCTTGGCCAAACCATAGACTATGGTCCCTACGGCTGGATCGATGGATACGAACTCGATTGGACCCCCAATACCACCGATGCAAATGGTCGACGGTATGCTTATGGAAACCAACCACAAATTGCCTATTGGAACCTTTTGCAATTGGCCAATGCGTTGTGGCCTCTGTTGGAACGAGAAGCTCCCTTGCAACATGGACTCAATCGCTACGCAGAACAGTATCAACTACAATCGAATGCCATGATGGCGTCGAAGCTGGGTTTCAATCAATGGGATCCTGCAACCGATCCAGCGATGGTAGAACAGTTGAGCGAAATTCTTCAAACGGTCGAGACCGACATGACCATCTTCTACCGGACCTTAGCAAACATTCGATTGGATGGGCTCGAAGTAAGCCAGCTTGCAACCATGGTAACGGACGGTTGGCTGCGAGAGTTTTTCCGAGATGCGTTTTATGCTCCCGATGAAATCGACGCTGGATTTCTCAATCAGATGGGAACCTGGATGCACCAATACCTGCGTCGACTGATGATCGATGGCCGAATGGACTCTGCTCGAAAAGAAAGCATGAATCGAGTCAACCCTCTGTACGTGCTCCGAAACTATCTCGCTCAGCAAGCGATTGACCAAGCGGAAAAGAACGAATTTGGCGAGATTCAAACCTTGCTCGACCTGCTGCGCGATCCCTACACCGAGCAAGCAGGCCGCGAACAGTACGCCCAAAAGCGCCCCGATTGGGCTCGCAACAAAGCAGGTTGTTCGATGCTATCCTGCAGCTCGTAAAGACTGGATTCGCAGGTAATTCGCTGCTTTAAGCCTTCAAGTCAGGGGCCCTGGGGCACTGGCCGGGATGGCTTTGGAAACGCCTGTGAAAAGAGGCGATCTAGGGTTACAATTCTTGGCCGTCCAGCCTATTTCCCCCCTTCCAATTCACAGCAGCAGAACGTTATGAAAGCGATTGCCGTCCGACCCGGTACCCCCAACAGTGTTCACGAACGCGAAATTCCTATGCCGTCGCTGGACAAAATCCCAGATGGTAAAGGAATCTTGGTAAAAGTCCTCAAGGTGGGAGTCGATGCTACGGACCGTGAAATCAACGACGCCCTTTACGGCAATCCCCCCCCTGGCGACGATTACTTGGTCCTAGGTCACGAGTCGTTTGGTATCGTCCAGGCCGTTGGCCCGAATGTTCGCAACATTCGTCCAGGAGACTACGTAACCGCGACAGTTCGCCGTCCTGGCGGTTCGATCTATGACAAGATCGGAACCTACGATATGACCAGCGAAGAGACGTACTATGAACGCGGTATCAACTTGCTTCATGGCTATCTCACGGAATACTTCGTCGATCATGAAGAATACATTGTTCGCGTCCCAAAGGGTCTTAAGAATTTACACGTTCTAATGGAACCGATGAGCTGTGCGGCAAAGGCAATTCACCAAGCCTTTGAAGCCCAGCGGCGCATGAAAGTTTGGAGCCCCAAACGAGCCTTCGTTTTGGGCGCTGGCCAGATTGGATTGCTTTCGACACTTGTGTTGCGACTCAAGGGAATCGAAGTGTTTACGCTTGCTCGAGCCGCGGGTCCTCATCTCAAGAGCTCGATTGTCGAAGGCATGGAAGCGACTTACGTAGCAACTTCGCAAACTTCCCTAGAAGATCTTGCAGTGAAGGTTGGCAAAGCCGATCTGATCATTGATGCAACAGGTTCATCGTCAATTGCATTCAATGCGATGAAAGCTCTGGGGCACAATGGCGTTCTGGTTTGGACCAGCATCACCGGCGGTAAGGAATTAACAACGGTCCCGTCGGATAAGATCAATATCGAATGGGTTCTTGGGAACAAGTTGTTGGTGGGCAGCGTCAACGCCAACCGCGAGCATTTTGAATCGGGAATTCGAGACCTTGCCCTTGGCGAAGTGATGTTCCCAGGCGTGCTTGAGAAAATCCTAACCAGTCCCGTCAACGGCCTGGGGGGTTACAAAGAGATGATGCGGCTGCTGGTGGAAGACAACACCGCACTGAAAGTCTATGTCAACGTCGCCGACGAGTAAAACGAATAACTCGTCGCAAACCACTGAGAAGATAGATGGACCGGTCGGTTGGCCCCTCGTTGAAAGCGAATGTGAAATGCTCCCTGAATATGAAAAGCTAGGCAGTTTTTATCTAGGAAAAAAATACGACCTGGCTGAACGCAAACTTCTGCCAGAGTTGATCAATTACGATTCGAAAGATCTCGTAACGCACGCGCTTTGCGTTGGAATGACCGGTAGCGGCAAAACAGGGCTTTGCTTGAGCTTGCTCGAAGAGGCAGCCCTGGATGGCGTCCCAGCGATATGCATTGATCCCAAAGGGGATCTTGGAAACCTGCTGCTTGCCTTTCCCAATCTTGCGTCGAACGATTTTCAAGAATGGATTGAACCTGCCGAAGAAACGCGGCAAGGAAAACCGATCGCGGAAATAGCCGAGGAGACCGCCAATCGCTGGCGGAAGGGACTTGCGGATTGGCAACAACCGCCAGAACGCATTCAAAAGTATCTCGACAGCGTGGACATCACGATCTTCACGCCTGGCAGCAACATCGGTGTTCCGATGACTGTCTTGAAAAGCTTTGATGCACCACCGGCCGCAGTGCTTGAAGACGCAGAAACCATGCGAGAAAAAGTATCGTCCGCAGCGTCGGGCTTGCTGACGCTGCTAGGAATCTACGCAGATCCTTTGACCAGCAAAGAACACATCCTTCTCTCCAATATTTTTTACGAATCATGGAAGAATGGAAATGATCTTAGCCTCGAAGAATTGATTCGACAGATTCAATCACCCCCTATCAAAAAAATAGGCGTGATTGACCTCGACTCGTTCTTCGCACCACCGGATCGCACGAAGCTTGCTATGAGCTTGAACAACTTGCTTGCCTCCCCAGCTTTCGCGGGCTGGTTGGAAGGTCAATCGCTCGACATCAAAAGCCTGCTGTACACCTCCGAAGGAAAGCCACGACTATCGATCATCTCGATCGCGCACTTGAACGACTCGGAGCGGATGTTCTTTGTGACCATTCTGCTAGGAGAGCTTTTGTCTTGGATGCGAGCTCAACCTGGAACCGGTTCCCTGCGAGCTTTGTTTTATATGGATGAAGTGTACGGATACTTTCCGCCCTCTGCAAAACCACCGTCCAAGCCTCCTATGCTGACGCTGCTGAAACAAGCCCGAGCCTTTGGACTTGGCATTGTCTTGGCAACTCAGAACCCAGTTGATCTTGACTACAAAGGTCTTTCCAACATGGGAACGTGGTTCCTTGGACGCCTCCAGACGCAGCGCGATAAGGATCGCGTTCTAGATGGTCTCGAAGGTGCATCGATGCAACAAGGAACTGCTTTCAATCGCCCCGCTATGGAAAGATCTTTGTCGGCTTTGGGCAATCGTGTTTTCCTGATGAACAATGTTCATGACGATGGCCCTACTGTATTTCAGTCGAGATGGGCCATGTCTTTCTTGCGAGGGCCCTTGTCGCGCGACCAAATTTCCAAGCTGATGTCAACCAAGAAGAAGCAACAAGCTTCCTCGGCAACCGCTCGGGTGTCGGCATCGTCTTCGACCGGTTCCAGGTCGGAATCGGGCTCGCGGCCTATCCTTCCCAACGGAATTTTAGAAAAGTTCCTAGTCCCAACCAAAATCTCGTCGTCCAAAAGTCGAGTGGTATATCGACCTGCCGTTCTTGCCCAATCCAGTATTCATTTTGTCAAGACGACCGTGCCGATTGACTACTGGCAAGACGTTCAACTGATGGTACATGTTCAAGACGAAGTTCCGGACCCTTTGTGGGAAGCGTCGAAAACGATCGAACCTGATGCCTTGCAGCTAAGCCCTCAGCCCGAAGACGGCTATACCTTTGCAGAACTTCCTGCCGAGCTTTCATCGGTCAAGAATTATGCAAATTGGGAAAAGGAAATTAAAGAGCACTTCTTTCGACACGTCCAATGCACTGTCTATACGAGCAAGGCACTCAAGCAAACGACTGCACCTGGGGTAAGCGAAACCGATGCTCGGATCGAATTAGCGCACTCCGCTAAAGAAGCACGCGATGCGGCTATCGAGAAACTCAAGACAAAGTACTCTGACAAGATACGCACCTTGCAAAGTCGCATCTTGACCGCACAGCAGCGTCTGGACAAAGAAAAAGAGCAAGCCAAATCCAAACAAATGGAAGGCATTTTCAATATCGGCACCACTATCTTGGGTGCATTGCTTGGAAACAAGATCGCAACCAAAGGAAACGTTTCCAAAGCTGCCACCGCCGTAAAGGGTTTGGGCAAAGCAACGACGCAACAAGGCAATGTCATGCGCGCTCAAGAGACCTATGAGGAACTGGTGGCCACCAGAGATGAATTGGAACGTCAGTGTCAGGAAGAAGTCGACGCTGTTTCAAGCCAGTTCTCCGCCGAAAATCTTATCTTGGAATCCATCGACATTCCCATTCGTAAAGCAGACACGAAAGTCAAATTACTAGCCTTAGCTTGGGTGCCATGGCAAATTGACTCCCAAGGGATTGCGACTCCATTGTGCCTTATCGAACAACCGTGATCTTGATAGGGCTGTTGCAGAACGTATGCTTCATCACGAAATTGATCGAAACGTGAACGTTGATTGGGGCTAACTGCTGCACGATTGCCGGTGCGTCCGCGGCGGCCTTTAAAGTAATGTATCCCGACGTGTCGGCCGACGTGAGCAAAGTCTTGCTGTTGGCAATGTCGACCGTGACCCCTTTGGGAAGGCTGTTTCCGTACGGTTGCTCCAGGTGCTGGTAGATCATGTCCAGAGTCACATTTCCCTTGAAGTCCGCCGCACGTTCAATCTCAACTTCGATCCGTTGCGATTCCCCCGGACGCAGTTCAATGTCTGTTTTGCTAAGTTTGATGTTCCGCACATCGCCCGGTTCCGCGATCGAGAGGGTATGCATTTCAACAGGGTAATTGCCACGCCCACCACCGGGAGAATAGTATTCCTGCAAAACAGTTCCTTCCGCAACGATCGGAACAGGTTCCTTTCCTGCTGTCGCAACCGTGGATCGCCCAACGATGCGCAGGTTGGTCGCGCCGAACGCTGCTTCCGGGGCAGCTGTCAAATGGATAATCCCATCGCTCAGTTCAGGAGGAATACGCCCCGGAATGGCCGATACCCCTGGCGGCAAGCCTTCGACTTCCAATTGGATCTCCCCCGCAAATCCATTCTTGCGAAGAGCACGAACGTAGATAACGCCCCCCATTCCCGGGGCAAGAAGAGTCTTATCGGTATCCACCTCAATCAAAAAATGAGGTTCAGCACGCTCGACTTGAACCAAATAGGTGAACGAAGAACCACCACGCTGATGCAAATCCAGTACTTCCAAAATGTACTTCCCATCCGCAGGTGCAGTCCAGTTTTCCAATAGAGAATCGGCGCTAATCACCCGGTGGTATGTCGCGTCATCTGCTTCTGAGATCAGTGCTCCCTGTTCGTGGGTGATCCGAATTTTAGGATCTAGATCCGACTGGAGCCTTCTCGCAAACACTTCCAAAGAAAACTTCTCTTGCGCTTTGGCATCGAAAACAAAACGATCGATTTCGCCTGGCCTTTGAATTTGCCCCGCCAGCACAGCTGGGAAGGAAAACGGCGTTGGCGTGCCCACGGCAGCAACCGTACTCCCATCGGCTGCAGTGGATGTCGCAGGGGTAACATCCTGTTCCGTCACCATCTTCCATTGAGGGTCATGACCCATGTTGAAAACAAAAAATGCGTTCGTCGGCAGTTCGTTCCAACTGGAAGCAACCGATGCAATAAATCTCCCTTCTTGAGCCTCAGCCAATGCAACTTGAGCGTTCGGCGCCAGATTGAAGCCGATCGCGGTCGCATTGCGGGTAACGCCTTGGATCGCCACTGGCGGAAAGACTTGAGTAACAAAAGGGCGTCCATTCACTTCGATGGCATAGGTCCAGTCGACGTTCCCCTGATAACGAACATCACGTACCTCGAGTAAATAATCGCCAGCTTGAGCGAACGTATAGTTCAGCAATGGGTCACCAGCGTAATGATTGTCGCTGGCAGCCACCGTTGCCCCCTGAGCTGTACGCAAAGTGATCATCGGATCAACACGAGCTTGCATGTCGTGCAATCGATTCTCAAGTCTTTGCGACCGGACATGGAACGTCAGGTAGGCTCCCGCCTCAACAGTAAACCGATACCAATCAACATCCTCTGCCTTCTCGATCGTTCCGCACAAAGTGGATGGGAGTGAGACCTGTTGAGCCTTGTCCGCTGTGTCGTTCTCTGCAGTTTCGGAAACAATGGGATCACGAGCCACAACCAGTTGTCCCAAAGTGCTTACGCCGTGCGGAGTCATCACACGAAAATCACGCACACCTGGTGTCGCGCTTGGCGATACTGTAAATCTCAACTTGCACTTGGAACCCATAACATCTTTTTTAATGCGATCTTCAGGTTTCTCTTGATCGTTGGGAACGATCTCGCCCGTTACCCCTTCACCCGTTACCAAAACTTGAGTCGCACCCGCCAAATTGTATCGAGCATTGAGTTCGTGTTCTGTCGACTGCCCAATCTGAGCTGCTGTTGGCTTCAAGCTCATCAGCATCGGATACGAGTTGTTGGTTTGAGCTTGAAGACATGTCGGCAAGCACATGGTAGACAGCACCATTGCTAGGAAACAACGTCCAACCCAAAAGCACCGTGAAACGCGACCTAGGAAGCAGGTGATTGCATGCAATGGAATCATATTTAATGCACGAACAGAAACTGTTTGGAATTGATCAGAGCCCATAGCAGGTCCTGGTACGCATCGGTGGGGGAGGGGCTTGAAGCGACTAAGACTTGCGCCGTCTCCATTTCTTCACGTGAAGGTTGGCGGCACAACGTCGACAGATACAGTTCTTGAATTTTCGCCTCGTCAGGCACCGTGGTCGCAACGAGTTTTGCAACCCGACCGTTTGCGTCCGCAAGCTTACCAGCCAAGATATCACCATTGAGAACGTGCAAAGCCTGAGCAAGATTCTCATCGGGAGATCGCTCGCATTCACAAACCGAAGCTCGCTTCGGCTTCCCAAAAACCATCAGAAATGGATTGGTGGTGTTGGCGTCTGGAAGCTCGATCGCTCGTGTTCCCAGCGGCAAACTCGGGTGCTTAGTCAAAACCCCGGTTGCGTAATCGATGCCATCTAAAAGTGTTTCTGCCCCCAACCTTTTCACTTTGTAGTGACTGTAAAATCGTCCGTCAGTCACGTTTTCAGGCGTCGGTTGCGAATCGAGTTGGTACAGTCGCGAATTCATGATCGACCGCATCAGATGCTTCACATTAAACTTGCTAGTCCGAAAATCGGCGACCAACGCGTCCATCAAAGCGACGTTGGACGGAGGATTCGTGGAACGAAGATCATCGATCGGGTCAACAAGTCCGCGCCCCAGCAAATAGCCAACGTAGCGATTGACTAGATTGCGAGCGAACAAATCGTTATCAGTACTGGTCAACCATTTGGACAATGCAACACGTCGATCTTGCGGATCATCGACAGGCTCGGCGAACAACGGGGTTGGCTTCATGACGGCACCTGTCTTGGGATGCGTGACCTCGCCTCCGGAATTTACCGTAACCACCACTTCTCCACCAAAGACTCCGAATTCAGCACTCCCTTTGTTCCCTACGCGAGCAAAGAAAGCAGCGAAACCGTAGTAATCCGATTGGCTGTACCTTTCATAGGGATGGTGATGGCACTTTGCGCATTGCAGTCGCGTTCCCATGAACAATTGAGCGGTCGATTCGGCTAGATCGGGCGGGTTGCTCGCAATGCGATAGTAGTTGGCAGGCCCGTTGGAAAAGATCGAGCCCTTAGCCGTCACTAACTCTTGAACAAATTGATCCATGGGCTTGTTGGTTCGAAACACTTCGCGAAGCCAATTGTGCATGGCCCACATGCCGCTTTCACCGACTACGGTACTATTATTGCGAATCAAATCCGCCCACTTTAAGCTCCAGAATGCAGCGTAAGCATCCGTATGTTTGGCTGCAGCGGGATCTGTGGTAAACCCTAACAAACGGTCAATCAGCAGCGCTCGCTTATCGGGCTGTGTCGATTCTAAAAACGCTTTCGCTTCATCGATCGTTGGAAGCGTACCGATGGCATCCAAATAAGCGCGACGCAAAAACGTAGAATCGTCGCACAATCCCGACGGGCTCAAACCCAGTTCGCGAAACTTGGTTGCAGCATGTTCGTCGATGTAGTTCTGTGCCTGCCAACTGACTAAATTCGCCTCAGCCGAAAACGGCACGACGAACGTTGCAATTTCTGCATGGCCAGCAAACCGAATCATCAAAGCCGCTTGCCCCTTTCCAATCGCCTTCGTCAAACCATGACGGTTCACTTCGATTACCGATTCATCCATGCTGTCAAAGCGAACCAAACTGGTTACGTCACGGTTGCGACCGTGCGAGTATTCCGCGATCACTCGGATTTGCTGCGAGACGCCGACCTCTAGGACCCGCAGCGCGGGCGTCACTCGAAGCTTGGTCACCTGCGGTGCTTGAAGGTCGGGCTTAGCCGCCCCACCGGAGATCCAGGCTTTCAGCATTTCAAATTCATTACTTCCTACTGGCAGTCGTTCTCCGCCGCCATGGGCGACCGCCATCGCCCCTTTCTTCAAAAGCAGGCTTTCAGTAGGGCTGGCCATGGAGATGCGTCTGCCACGCGAGTGAACTGCCATCGCGTTGTAGTCCATCACCGGATCGAATCCCATCACCGAAAGAGTGAAGCCCCCTTTTCCGTATTGGCTTGCGTGACAACTGCCTGAATTACAACCCGCTCGATACAGAACCGGCTGGATGTCGTTGACAAAATCCAGCTTAGGAACTGAAAGAACCCCTTGAACGCGAACCGGAATCCTCTTGGCTGTCCCTTGCGAAGTGACTTGAATTTCCGCATCGCCATTCGAATGAGCTGTTACTCGACCTGAAGCATCAACGGTACAAATCGCCGGAGCGGATGACACATAGGTGGATCGACTTGTTAAATCGTCTGCTCGCGTAGGGTCGGACGGAAGAGCAGAACTCGGCTGTGAAACCAATATCTGAATGGTCTCGAAGTTACCCTGAAGCTGAATCGCAGGTGGATCGATTATCCAATCGTTGGCCAAAGTGACTTTGGACAAGCCATTGGAAACGAAAAGGATAGAGGCGAAAAGCACCATCCAGAATCGAGCAGGTCTTGAAAACAAAAAAGCAACCATTTTGGAATCCTCCACTAGATCCATTCTCGGACCGGTTCGCCTTCAAGCAATCGCACTGGGCGTCCATCCGATGACGTTACGGTCAGATCCAAAGGCAGCCCCAACTTGTGGTACATGGTCGCAACGATGTTTTCGGTGAAGTACTCGTGGCTCTTTGGCGCGCCCCCCTCGGCGTCGGTTTCCCCGATCACCAATCCACCGGGAACGCCAGCACCCGCCATGACCACGAACCCAGCAGTTGCCCAATGG
>Ga0247832_1003362_pt1 | contig 22043 bp, 19 predicted proteins | sample LaCruzMarch2015__10_FD_192407 | JGI IMG/M metagenome (GOLD analysis project Ga0247832, IMG submission 192407) | Freshwater microbial communities from meromictic Lake La Cruz, Castile-La Mancha, Spain - LaCruzMarch2015_4m | ecosystem: Environmental > Aquatic > Freshwater > Lake | place: Spain... | reverse complement strand
GTGGAACAAATCTGATTCCGTAATTACGCGGAAAGTGTAGCCTTGTTGTTTACAGAAAGCCATAGCGGCTTGCCATTTGGCGTGATTGATTGCTACAACCATTCTATCTTTGGCACTTGCAACTTTACTTTCAATAAGACTTTGTTTCTTTGGTTTAATCTCTACGACTTCAGCTATCTGTTTACCATACTTATTTTGATAAACTACAAAGAAGTCAGGTATATATATTGTTGGTTTGCCTGTTAATGGATGACGATAAGGAACACTAAATGATTCACTAGCCCAGTACAATACACTCTTGTTGCTATCACAGAAGGTCATAAATGTAAGTTCCCAACCACTGCGATATCTAGGAGTATGTTTACCTACATATTTTGTTGGGTTCTTGGGAGTATATATACCCTGTGCATACTTAGCCATTATAATACTACGTTTCTAGCAACATTCTGATTAGGTTGAGGTATTGTTCCTATACCATATAATGCTGTTTTGCTTTTAAAACTGTTAAGATAGTATGTAATAACAGTATTCATTTCTAACTTGTTATTCAAACCTCTGATATAATTTAATAAATCTAACACAGGTACTTGTGTTTGTTGAGATATTCTAAACAAATGTGCAGTGAAATTATTAGCTATTTGTTTTGTATCACATACTGATATAAAATACCCATGCACAATGTCATACTCATTACCATTGACTACTAAGTCAAATGCGTAAAAGTCGTCAAATATTCTTACTGTTGAATCAAGTTGAGTTCGTGCGTCAAGTATTCTAGCCATGTATAAATCTCCTAGAAGTATTTATACATTTAACCTTGACCAGATTGAATACCGGCTCCAGCTGGGCCAATGCGTTGCGGGAATGCTAATACATTAGGAGTAGGACTACCGGCGCTTGCAACACCTGCCGGTGTTACACTAAATCCGGGATAGTATTGAGTTCTTCTAACTGTCCCGGGCAATGCTTGTTGCGTAGCTCTTGTTAATTCTCTGTCAATATCTGATTTAGCTACTTGTTTTAGATTTGCATTTTTAAATGTATTGTATGCAGTTCCGGCTATTTGAGCTCCTAGTAAGTAATTACCATCACTTAATGCTTGTGTAAATCCACCGGCTGCATCTACTAAACCACCTTGACCTAATATAGTTTGATTAGAACCTAAACGTGATATAGGGCTCAATGTTCTATCATAATTAGCATCTAGACCAAATCCTGGTACAGTGTTACTAGGAGTACGACCATCTAGTGCACCTTCAGCATATTGTACAGTTTCATAATCAATAGTCATTGTATTAGTCATCGTACCATTACCTGAACTATAATCATATGTATCGTGGCTAAATCTTGTAAGTATAGGATTTATCAATGTGTACAATACAAAGTTGTGTTGATTAAAACCATATATTTGTATGTTTTTAAAGAAAGGTATTTTACTAGTACCCTGTGAAGAATTGCTCAATGTCTGTGATGGGGATGATGTATCACCTATATATCCCCAGTCTTCATCTCCAACTATTGAATTATTGTATAAGTTACGTGAATTATAATCTGCTGCCAAATTCAGTGGTTGATTTGTAGGTAATTGAGGACCTACACGACCAGCAGTAGTTGATATTGGCTTGGTAGCATCTTTGTAATAATATGTATAATAGTTATACCACATATTACGAATACTATTTCCATTATCGTCATGAAACGCAATATCTATCGGATCATATTTAATTTTCGTTTGTACAATACGTTTACGATTGTATTGATTCATCGTATGTGTATCAAAACTATATGAAGGGAGTTTAATTGTTTTTACTGTCAAACCAAAGTTTGTTCCAGTAGAAAGTCCAATTGAATAAACTGCAGGATTTATTTCAAAATATACATGGAATAAGAATTTAAGTTTAGGTGCATACTGATATGCATTTGGTCTAAAAGTCTTAGCGGCGTGAGTATAATCTCGAAGGTAGTCGTTGCCGAAGAATCCTCCGGCAGCGTCCTTAAGTAGATTTTGAAAAAATCCCGACATGGGTTAAAATTTCAATATAGTCAATTAACCTTGACCAGCACCGATACCAGTAACAATAGAACCACCGAGTACTCGACCGATGTTTGTACCAACACCAGAACTCAATGGAGATTGTACTGCATTATCGTAGCGAATTGTCAATGCAATTGTTGCAATTTCATTCGAACCATAATTTAATGAACCATAGTTAGCTGTTTTCAAATAGCAACCATAACATTCCCAAGTTTCTAATATTTGAGGAACAGCAGTACCGTTACCACCATCTAAGATTTCAATGTCTGTTTGGAACTTGTAATCTTGACCGGTTGCGGCTGAAGCTTGTTCTACCATATCTAATTGTTTCTGAACTTGTTGACCAACTAATTTAGAAACGCTACCAGAAGCATCATCTCTTAAATTAACTGTCAATTCATTCCAACTATGTCTACCTGCCAAATACAACGTTGAGTTATAGATAGGTAGTGTAATTTCTTCAAAACTGATTTGTGGTCTATTAATATCCATTACCTGTTTTGTTAGTTCAACAGTTGCGCCAACACCGAAATTCAGAAAGTTAACTCTGAAACGATATTGTAATTTAGGCATCAATAAGCCCTGGTTTCCACCTGCGTTATCTGACGCTACGGTCATGTTGAACAATGATTGTGAGGCTATAGCCATTTTTTAATCTCCTGTATCTTTATTTATCTTTAAGATGATACCCCTTTCGGGCATCATTTATACACCTGATATTTCACCTGTGTTTAGAACACGAACCGGTATGTAGATGAACTCAGCCGCTTTTACTGGCTCAATCGCAACGTCTACCCATAATTCGTTTCTATCTATTCTTGCCGGTGTATTATTACTATCATCGCACTGAACGAGATAATCATAGATACCGCGTTTAGCAACTAGATCAACCATCAATGTTTGAATAACACCAGCAATACTATTACGTGTTAACGTGTCATTAGGTTCGAACACGAACGGTCTAGCTGCCAATGTTAGTTGACGGCGAATATAGTTAACTAATCGTGCAACGTTAGTTCTGTCTAATGCACTTTGTGAATTGAAGCTATTCTTGTTACCATAATTCAACAAGCCGACACCAGTAAAGAATACTAATGGATTGATTTGATTGATATACAATACATCACGAATACCTAAGCGTGTCTTGATTGCTACAAATTCACCGGTCGTACGATCCAAGTAACCAATGTTTAATGCATTGTCAATATTACCACGACGAGTACCGGCTGCCGCTAACCACGGAAAAGCTACTGTGTCATTACGTAAGAATGTGCGTAACATCATATGTGATGCCGGAACAACAACTTCGTTACCTGACAAGTCATTTGTAATTCCACTTGGATAGAATAGACCCAAGTATGTATTACGTGTAACTAAACCAGTTTCACCAGTTGATGTAGCACCTGCGTCATTGTTAGCCCAAGCTTGAATATCAGTTGCACTATCAGATAATCCTAAAGGAGTATCACCGATAATGTAACCTGTCTCACCACGATCCGCATTCAATACAACCATGTTAGGTTGTAGTTCTGGATAATTAGGAGTAGCCATCAAGTTGAAGTAATTATCTTCATCACGTATATCTGTGTTTGTATCAATTGCTGAACGCAATGCTTGAACAACCATAGCACGTTGTGCCGCACGTCCCATATAAGGAGCACCATTTGCAGTGTTACCACTTACTGTAACCCAAGCCGCTGTTTCAGTTGGATAGCTACCTTCATCTGGGAAGTTAGCTGGTGTAAGGTAGTTACTACGATATTGTTTAACATTATAACCTGAACGGCGTGTGTTGAATAACAACATACCCTGTGGATATAGTGTTGGATTAGGAGCATCTAAATCTAAGTAGTTACTTGATAATAAACTAACTATTGTTGGAATTGGATCATCGGTAATACTTGTGTTACCATTTGTTGCCCAACGTGCATCTTGGAATAAGACTCCGGTTGAACTTGTTTGGTCAGTATTATTGATTAATACCCACATATCTTCACCGTTGACTGCTTGCCAACGACTGATTACAGGATATAATTCTAAATCACTTGTATCAAGCCATAAGTCACCATATACTAGTGCAGTGCCATCACTTTGTGTTGTAGGTGCAGTAGCACTAATGATAGGACCATTTGGATCAGTTGTATTTGCACCGGATGAAGCTGGTGCACCAGTTGTGTCATAATTGGTATTCTTATAACCAATCCATGCACCACCTTTTTGAACCATAATATCAACTTGGTCAACTACAGACCAGAACCAGTTAGTATTATTAGCAGGTTCAGTTACCGGGGCACCTTCGTTAGCGGTATATGTAAACTCAACCCAGTTACTTAATTGAGTTCTATATTGTGCAACAGGGGCGCCTGATACATATGTTACTGCTGTCACAGGACCAGTTCCACCTCCACCGGAAATTGATGCTACTTCAACAACTAAATCGTTAGCGGGTGTTGCACCACCAAATACTGTACCAGCAATTGTAATTGTATCTCCTACTGCATATCCACTTCCTCCTGCAGTTACACCGCTACTGTTTAGAATATAAACTCCGTATAGTGCTTGTACTTGGAATGTTGCGGCTGAACCACTTCCACTAGTAGAAGTTTGTGCTATACCAGTTAAACTTATAAATTCAGTTGGACCATACTTAACGCCAGATGTTGTACCTATAATAAAGCCAGCTTCTGTGATTAATCCATTAGATACTCCAGTTGAAACGAATGATGAATCTACTGTATCATCCATAACAATTTCACCACCTTCAGTATGTGTCAACTGAATAGAACCTTCTGTTGTTACTGTTGCTGTTGTGTATGGAATGCCAGCGGCGTACCAAGCTGTTACAAAATCAGTAGCATCAGTATTATCAGCAAGAGTAAATTGATATGCTGTACTTAACGAACTGCTTCCTGGAACACTAACATACACATCCATATAATATGGACCTGCTGTGAAGTCAGGAGTTGTATTACTACCTGTTATTACTGTAGGGCCAGTTGCAACTCTTTCCCAGAAGTATAAGGGTGATGTAGATCCGGTATTATTGTAATTATATTGACCATAAATACTTCCTGCAGGAATAGCTTGTCCACCTGTTGCATCTAACCCAGCAGTCACAGACCAATCAGAAGTAGCAAGTGTTACATTTTTTGCAATCCATGATGCTGTTGCAGTACTGTATCTTGATATAACAGGTGCTAATCCATTACCGGCTGCTCCTACCTTAAGCCAAACACTACCTGTTGGACGAGGCTGTGATTGACTGCTTGTCCATAATGGCATTTGAGCACTTGTACCGTATGTCAATATTGGAGTATAGTACGTTCCTGCACTAATACCTAATGCAGAGAATGAACCTGTCCCACTAATTTCTAAATAAGCGTTTGATGTACCAACACTAACTGATAGACGTTGACTAGTAAACAAACATAACTTACCACTTCTAACTCCTGCACTTAAGTATGTCCATCCTAGATTATTAATTGCGGTTGCAATAGTAGATACGGTATTACCTGATGAAATGGTAATAGTAGCAGAGAACAAACCACTCATATTAATAACAAGTGTTCCGCCTGCCGAAATTGTAGGATTAGAAACAGTTGATGTAACTGCAGGGGTATCATTTTTCCAATCACTACTACCTAATATAACCCACACGTTATCTGTTGTTTTATAATAATATGTTCGTTCTGCATCTGTTGAATCAGTTGTTATTTGCATTGCATTAACTGCATAATCACCAATAGCACCAATGCTCGCTAAAGGAACACCACCAGACAAGTCAGTACTATCAGTGATAACAATCGGGGATTGTAGTGCAAACTGACCGGTTGTTGCATTAAATTCATAGATACCCCAAGTACTTGTAGTGCTGTCCAACCAATATGTACCATCTGCTGGGGCACCAGTTGGGCGACCAGTTTGACCAACTAAACTTGCTAGGTCAATATCGCAACGTAGTACATAGCAACGATTAGTAACTCCTAGTAAAGAGTAAGCCGCTAACAAACCGTATTCATTTAATTCATAACCTTGAATTGGTGTACCATTTGTCGTTGTATAGAAGAAAGGTGTACCATATAAGTTTACTAAATCACGTTGACTTGTTACCTGATATAATTTATTTGCGTTAGCTGCCGTAGTAGCTACTGCTACTCCTGTACCGCTAGCGTTTGCTTTATTTTGTGCTGTTGCTAATAGAACTAGCGGAACTGAACCTGTTGCGGCCGGTAAGTATTGACTTTCGTCTGTAATCGTTACTTCTACGCCTGGAGATGTTAATGCCATTTTATTTTTCCTTTATGTAAAATTATGAGGTTTACTACCTAAATTGCATACTATTATTTAGTAGAAAATTCAAAAAAGACGGTATTACCGTGCCTTCGAAGGTAATAAATACTGTATGCTAAGACCTATATGTAAGAGTTGCGGAAAAAATCACTGTGCAGTGAATTACATCCGTGAGGGTATTACACACTATCGCAGTGGGTGCGATGAGTGCGGTCGTAAGAAAAAGAAGTTAAAGCCTAGAAAAGCAAACTGGACTAAAAGTGGCTATAAGAAAAAAGCCACGTGTGACTTATGTGGCTTTAAAAGTTTGTTCCCAACTCAAATGACAGTATATCATATTGATGGTAGTTTAGAGAATATTGCTCTTACTAATTTACGAACGGTCTGCTTATGTTGTATTGAGGTGGTTAAGCGTAAAGAAATAACTTGGCGTCGAGGTGACTTAGAAGTTGACCACTGAGTTCACTTGCTTGTGTAACTCATCAATGGTACTATTGTTATCAATGTAATAGTCATACAATAAACCAATGCTACTATACTCACTAGCGTGAACTGCATAGTTACCTAACTCTACCATAGCTTTTAGTTTTTGTTCGCTACCTTCAGGTTCATTGTTATAATCAACTGCGGCACTATACCAAATTGGGCGTTCACCCCTGCTCACACGCATAGTAGTGCCACCGACACTTTTGATAGATTTAACTTCATTGACAAATCTACAATCAGTAATAACAATGTTATCATTAGTCTGACGTAGTTTGTTTTCTACGCTGGCCACCCAGATATCAGTATGAAAGTTATTACGACAGACTTCTGTTCCCCAATATTGTAATACCCATCGTGGGGTGATTTCCATACCTAAACGATTACTCCACCATTCATCACGTTGCTCACGCCAAGCACGACTAGTTTTAGTTGAACCTTCTAAGTATTCTCTATTCCAACCAAAGACACTTGCTACTGCGTCTTTTAAACTAGCCGCAAAACTAACACGCTTAAACCCGTGAAATGTGCAAAGATAGTCAGCAATTGTATCTTTACCTGACCCAATTAATCCTGTAACTCCAATAATCATATGGTAACTCCTGTAATACATATTGTACTACAGGAGAGTTATAAAGTAAACTGTTTAGGTTAATTATCTTCCGCCACACCTTGCTCTTTCATATTCTTTTTACGCAATTCCAAATCAGCAGGAGTTGCCTTCCTGATTAGATTAAGATATTTGTCTACCGGAACTGCTTTTATTTCTGTAGGCTTGATACCTTTTACTCCAGGTATTGAATAAAATTCTCTGTCATGGGCACCCTGAACAAACTGCGGTTTACCATCTGGACTATAAAAAGGTAGTTTGTGTAGATACACATTTTCTCCTTTTCTAATCTTGCCACTAAACAAAACCATCTGTGGATCGTTAGGAAACATTGCGGTATCTGAATCGGGAGTAGTTAACCCACCAACTGCGATAGCAACTTTAGGATCACTGGTAGCATAGATAGCATTTTGATTGCTACCTGCGGCACCACCTGTATCAACTGATTGACGTGGTTCTAACATAGGAATCTTTTGTCTTGAACCATGCCATAGATATTTTTGTTCAGAGCCTTTCGCCACACCTTGTTGTTTTAATTCGTAGCTAGTAGGTTTTGTCACCCGTAGAGTGATACCGTTGTCCTGTGGGTTCTTGCCATCGTGAAAGTTTTCATTTATTATTTCTTTAATTTTCATATTACATCACCAGGATCTTTCCTTCTACATTGCTCAGGGCATCGTTGAACATCAGTTCCATGTCATAAGATAACACTTCGGCGGCTTGTTTCCTAACAGTTTCATCACGATATTCTGGTTTGATGTTTAGATATCTACTGGGATTGCCCCAGACCCGACGACCATAGCCTAGGTTGGCGGGCAAGGCATTGAACGTGACAGTGCCTGTGCCTAGATACTGAGCAAATATTTCATACAAGAATTCATAAGGTCTGCGTATCTCCCCTGATCTACTGCTACGCTGTGTGCCCATGGCATTGAACAAGGCGTTGTATTCTGGGGTTAGTTCAGCTTTCAAGTTGCCGCCCGGTTGACCACTCTTACCATAATATTCTTCTAGCATGGAATTGACCTGTCCAAAAAAATGATCTTCTCCAGCCTTCCAGGGCTGTTGTTGATTACGCATCTGGCCCCTAGCGCCAACCTGAATGGCATGGCCCAATCGGTGTGCCATCATCCATGGCGTGAGCATTACTTTACTGTCACCTAAGTTGCCAACATATACCACTGTGATTGCATCTTCGTGTCCTGCGACAATTTGTTCACCTGCGTCACCAAAGATTATTTTCACTGTGTCTGGGTCCATGATACCATATTCACTGTACTTTCCTGTGCCGGGGATGTTGCTGAAGAACAATCTAAAATTGTAGGGAGTTTTCTCAAAGAATCTCTGTGCCTTTAGTTGATTAACAGGATGTGGAATCAGTTTTTTATCTGCACCACGAAACGGTCCCGGCTTATCAAAGTCCCCTATGGGTTGATAATCTGCCAATGGTGCTTCCGCCACACCTTGTTTCAAATAGCCCCATTCGTCCTTGCTTGTACGATCACGCCTGGCAATGTCTCTGCCTTTTAGTTGATCTTCTCTGCGCTTGTCGCCAGCGGCACGTAGTTTAGCAACCTTGCCATCATCTTTATTAGCAAGACGACTTGCGGTATTGACCATGGCATTGTTTTCGCCTTCCGCCACTGGATCCCAGGTCATGTTTTTGCCGCCCTGGTTGATGGGCCGAAACCCTTGGCCTCGATAGAACTTCATCAGTTTGGCCTGACTGACTTGACCTTTGTCCCAGGGGTACAGTGTGAGGGCTATGTCATCTGCCTGTGCCAGGCGTTGTAGTTCTTTCATGGCACGTGCGCCAACTCCAGCACGTAGTGGATATGCTTGAAACCATTTGACTTCTACGGCATTGCGTCGGCTGTTGCTGGGTGTGAGTTCAAACATGGCAAATTGTTGATCTTCGCCCGAACCGCCCATGGGCATGACATGATTGTTCTGCCAGGTCTGTGGGTATTGAGCATAGACCTTTTGAATCCAGTCATATGCTCGTTGCTGTGGACTCAGCTTGATGGTATTTTCGGCAATGAATTCTTGTGCTCTCATAATATTGCTGTCTTTATGCTGGGCCTACTTGGTAGTCTTTGAACATGGCAATACGATCCTGTAATCCGGCCATGCCAGGATTGATCTGTTTGGTGACTAATTTAGTGTCGGCAAAATCCTGCACACGAGGTTGCACACGGCTTTGCCAGTACCACACAGCAATTTTTGCAGCCACATCAGGTCTGGCTGCCAGCTCCGGCTGTTGTTCTAACGGCAGGCCCAGTGCTTTGCCTGCTTTTTTGTAGTTGTAACGGCCGGTGATTTGAATGAACCCACGGCCTTTGTACTTTGCTCCGTCGCCCACTTGAGTGTTGCCTAGTGCCCGGGCTTTGGCTGGAGCAAACTTGGGATCGTACTTGCGGAAGTCCAGGCTGCCGCCCTTTTCGTTCAGGGTGGAAAATCCAGCAGTTTCATGCGAACACTGTGCCATGAACTGTGCTAGCTCTGTGCCACGGAGTCCTGATGCTTTTGCTGTTTGTTTTAGAGTTTTTTCTGCGTTGCCAGCAGCCACCGGTGCTTTGACCTGTGCAGTGGGTGCCTTGACCTGCATGGTGCTGGCCGTAGGTGCTTTGGTAGCCGCTGTGGACACCTGTGGTGAGCCCAGTGTGCCTGCTGCAATAGCAGCCGCTGCGGCACCGCGCTTGGCCCAGTCAACCACACCTTCGTCTAGATCGTCCTCGGTCATTATTGGTAGCACAGTAACATCTGCACCATAGCTGTAACCATTGTCGGTCAACCACTGCGTGGCCACACGATTTGCATCACGCTGCTGATTGCCAATGCCCGAGAATCTGTGCAACTCGTTGCCATCAGCATCTACAATCTTCCAAGCACCTGTAAACGTGCCTGGTGTGGCTCGTTGTTGTGCTAGGTCTGCGGTGGATCCTGCAGCAGGTGTGGATGCCTGCTCTTCTGCAGGTTCCACTTGATAGTTGCCATCAAAGTTGTTTTCTCTAGCCCACAGCGCGGCCAGTTCGTTGGCCGTTGCTCTGGTATTAACCGCCGGGCGGAAACGATATACTTCACGATTCAAGCCATCGATAATTTTCCACTGTCCGGTTGGGCTTGTGGCAGCACGGCCCTGGGCCATTGGTATGTCTATATCAACAATTTCAACTCCACCGGTAGTGCGTATGCCAAACATAGCAGTAGCCTGGCCTCGTTGTAGGCTATGCGGACCGTGTTCAATGTAATCATTCAGGCGAATCAATGCCTCTGCATCATTGGTAATTCCATCAGCATCCTCTACTGAGTTACCAGTTTGTGTGTTGTAAATTTCGTAGCGAACAGTTTTTGCAGATTGTCCTTCATACGGACGCAATAGCTTGGCAACCAATGAACTTCGATAGTCAGCCCAATTTGGATAACCACCAATGGCTTTTTCAATTGCTTCTTCTTTAGATAAGGCAACAACTTCTATACCAGCAGTACCACCAGGATTCCGAACACTCCACCACATCTTTTTACCACCAGTTTTGTCGCGCTTGACCTGGCGAGTCAATTGTGCCTGTTTGACAAAGCTACGCAAGGCAGCCCGGGGAATTTTGCCGGCCACGTACTCAGAAAAATATCTGATGGTATCAGAGTCGTCTTTGTTGTCTTCGGTCAACAGCTTGTACAGCTTCTTCAAGTATTCTTCACGATATGCAGCAGGATTCAAAGCAGCACTCATGGCCACGGTGAATCGCAACAGAGTGTTTTCAATCTGATCAAAATTTTGATCCAGCCAGTCACCACCGGGTGAGCGGAATTCAATGTGTCCGTCCTTGGTGTTGATTGATGTGTATTTGCTGGTTGCGCCCGAGTGTATGGCCTTGGTGGCCAAGCTGTCCAAGTTGCCTTTCATTTTGTCCAGCAGTTGTTGTGCCGAGTCAGGGTTGTTGCGCACATTGCTCTTGACCATGTCCAAGGCCGACTTGGCATAGGTGTTTGATGCTCGGCCAAACAGATCCAGCACATACTTGTCGCCCATGAGCAGGGCCAGTTTCACAAAGTCCAGATTCTCTCTGCTGTAGTTGGGCACAGATATGTTGATGTGCAGGCCAGTTGAATCATTGGTGTAGCAACCGTATTCCTTGGCCCATGTTTTGACTTGGTTCAAGTCGCTGAGTATTTCATCTATGGGCAGCGGAGGTGACACAAACTCCAGGCCAGTGTCACCGGGGTTATCGCCATCTAGGCTACCATCGGGCTCTACCACATAGTGCAAGGCATTGGGTCCAGGACGTTGTACTCGTCCCGAATGATAGTTGCCACTGGCCTTGGTGTCACGACCAATGGCATTTTCAAACTCCTGTGCCACATCTTCAATGCTGGCCTCACCACCACCAACAGTGGTCCAGTGTGGCCAAGAAATTTCATAGGCGTTTTCCACACCGCTCATGCGGTCAAGATCTTCGGCATCCAACCAGTCACTTTCATCATAGCTGCCTTCATTTTCTTCTCGAAATTCATCAAAAGCATCATAGCTGCCAGGATCAGCATGCAGGTTGGCAATAAATTCCTCTAAGGCCTCGGTGCGAGCCTCGCCCTCCAAGTCGTCGGGATTCCATTCAGATTCGTCTATGTTGTTGGGCACCCATTCTTCTAGGTACTCTTCGCCCGAACGTTCCCAGTCTTGGTAGATTCGGGCATCCAGCCATTCTTGGAAATCATTCTGCATGCGTTCACGCAGACGTTCTACTTCTCTACGACCGTTGTAGTCACCATCATGGAAGAAGGCCACAGCATCATCTATGCTGCGGCAACGTTCGTCCTGATCGTAGTCTGGTTCCAGGTCACCGTCTTCGTTGTTTTCCACATTGGGCACAATCATTTCAAATTCCATGCCGGCAATGGCACCTGTCTTGGCAGCTTCCTGTCGCAGGCTTGACGTGCTCATGTTGATCTCGCCCAGGATTTCCGTTTCCATCAAGGCAAATTCCCAACGTAAGTCATTGGCAAGATCTTCATGCATTTGATTGGCAGTCTTCATCAACAGCGCCGGACGACCTTGGCTGTCAGTGTGTAGATTTAATTTGTTTGCTTCACGGCCAGTGGCGCCCGGACGTATGTCTCGGGTCAATGCCATAACAAAGCGCGGATCGTTGGCCTGTTTCTTTGTGGGAATATAACCGGAACTTTCTTCCAGCGACTCATCTGCAAAGAATTCAGGATGCTGTTGCGCATACTCACGCATGAGCACACCGGCCCGGGCGTTGGCTTCGTTTTCCCACTCACTGCCAGTTTCTCCAGCTGTGTCAGGCACATCCGCCACTTCGTGCTGTCGTTGATGTGTGAGTTCGTGCGCCACTGTACGCAGTATGTCCATCACATGGCGACCGGCCAGGCTCACTTCCAACAGGTTGGTTTCATGATTGTAACGACCAAACGTTTTGTTGCGAGCACTCCACTCAGGGTCGCGTTTGAATTTTATCGTGGGCAGTTGTTCTATGCCCAACTGTTCGACACAGTAGTTGACAAAGTCTGTGACTATTTCCTGCTGTGACGGTGCAGGCTTTTCGCTTAAGAACATTTTTGTTTCAGGGCTCACACCACTGGGATTAGAACTCACATCTTCGTCTGTGGTAGTTTTAAATCCGTATCTAAATGGCTGTTTAACTTGTACAGTGCGTTCTTTAAGGCTCAGTGCTCGATCCTTGGCCTCAGTTCTTGCATCATACAGTTTTTTAATAACGCCTTGTGATCTCAGCATTTTGTATGCAAGATTTTCTGGCCCCAACTCGCCATTGCGATCAAGTCCAGACTGACGCATTTTTTTAATCTTGGCAGCGGTGTTGGTCAAACGTTCTAGATCGCCGGATTCAATTGCTGATTCAATGTGATTTTTAATCACATCGTATTTGCTCTTTACTACATTGTCGTTTATTGTGGAACGTTTCTTTAGCGGAATGTTGATCCAGTCATCATTCACTACACTGAATATGCCTTGACTGACTGCTGTTTTGTTGGCGTTTTCTACATAGAGTTCTACATCATAGCCGCCAATTTTGATATTGTGTGTTTCGTTGTACTGAAATTTCTTAGCATCAAACAGCTCGCGATACACGTCACTGGCATCTGCTTGGGGCAAGTCAACTACCAAGTGCAGGTCAATATCTGAATGCGGGGTATATGTGTAGCCAGCGTTGCTGCCAGACAAGGTGATGTCTTTGACGTTTAAATCAGTAAGTCCAAGACTCTGTTTAAAGTCTTCGGCAATTTGCAACAGTTTGGCCCGCACTTCAGGCCGCATTCGGTTGCGCTGCCAGATGCGTGGGTTCAACTGTTCATTGAATTTGACAGCGTCGGCAAGGTTGTAGGAATCTAGTTCAAGAATATTCATGATTGTAATATTTAGCGCAAATGAAAAAGCCACTGGGCAAAGTGGCTTTTGGATTGGGAATTAAACTAGTAGTTTATTTCTTTTTATCGGCTTTTTTGTTTGATGCCAACACTTTGGTTTCAGCCGGTGCCGGAACTGCGGCAGCTTGGGCAGCGGCTTGTCGTGCCTCCACCATTGGAGTAACATCAGTGATCAGTTTCTCTTGTGTTTCGTGAGCAAATGTATATGTGCCGGTGTGCCGTAACAACACACGTTTGTCTACCCAGATACGACCACCCAAATCACGCCAGTTTTCACAGAATGTCCAGTCTTCGCTGTAGTAACGGTTTTCACGCACTGCTGTGTCAAAGTAGGTTTTCATGTGTGGATTGAGTTCTACAGGCAGGCCAATGTCGTTGATAAACGGCTTGGTAGCAGGGTGTGAGTTTAATTTGTCAAACACATGACGCTTGACCAAGAAAAATCCTGTGCCTGTTTTAGACACTTCTTGCAGGCCATCGGCACCTTCTTCGGCACCGTCAAATCCGTTTACACACCATTTGATTGGCAGAGATTTCATCGGATACAGGCCGCCAATCACATCCACATCGCGATTCAACAGCACCAACAGGTGCCATGGTTCCCAGCCAATGTCGGCATCAATAAACATCAAGTGTGTTGAATCAGGGTTGGCCAAGAACTTGGCCACCATGGTATTACGAGCACGGCTGATCAAACTTTCGTTTGTGAGTGTTTCCATGGTCCAATCAATGCCCAACTGACGTGCAGTATTTGACCATTTGATGTAGCTCATAAATGTTGACTCAGTCAGCATGCCGCCATAGCACGGCATACAAATGTGAACACGGGTGGTTTTCAAGTAATCAATGTTTACTTGAATTTGCTGTTGTCCGCCCACCTGTTGGGGTGCTGATGGGATTTCTGTTGTGGGCACAACATCAGGCAGTCGGCCTGTTGCGTTTTGTTCTTCAGCATATTTTCCTTAAAAAGTTAGTGTAATATTTACTAACTTTGCGTGTGGGTGTGATTTTTTGAGGTCAGATTTCCACTGTGATTAATTCGAATTCTTCAGCACGATCTTCGTAGTTGATATAACCGCGTGGATTACACAAAATGCGTGTAGAGCCAATCATGTAATCAAATACATGGTGCGTATGACCGTGTGTCCACAGTTTAATTTGTGGATGATCTAAGATGTAGTTGTTAAGGTCTGAACTGTAACCACCGTTCATAATTACCTCATCTGCATAGCGCGGATGTGTGCTTGATTTGCTGGGACTGTGATGCCCGCAAACAACAAACTTTTGGTCCGGTTTGCCTTCGATGATTTGCTGAATGTAATCTCGGAATTTTACATGTTCTTCCATGGCATCTTCGGGACTAAATTTGCCAACACGAGTTTTGAATTCACCTTCTTGTGTTTTAAAGTTCACTGGGTTAGTGCTGTTGGTAACACAACGGAAGTCGTTCATCATGCTTTTCATATGATACAGCGTTATGCCATCACCTTTGTTCATGTCGGTCCACAGTGTACCGCCAATGAAAGTAACATTGTTGATGACCTTGATTTCTTTTTCCAACAGATACACGTTGGGCAAGTAACCGAGCACATCTTTTAAATGTGTTTCAGTAGTGGCAAAGTCACCATGGTAATGTTCGTGGTTACCCATGATGTAGATCACGTGCGGGAATTGTGCAGAGCACCGTTGCATAAACTCGTGATAACGGTTACTGCGGTATTCTGAACCCAGTATGTTGTGTGGGTCATGCTGTGTTATATCTCGAGCCACAAGGATATCACCAGACAGAATTAATACTTCTGCGTTGTTGTTGTTGGTTAGGTCTAAGGCACCAAATTCCAGGTGAACGTCACTGGCTACTGCTATCTTCATACTCTGTACTCCGAGTAATTAATGATTATATGTTTTTTCGTCTATATAATCTGGGTTGATGTGTGTAAAGTCAGCGTGGATGCTGTTTACTTGTTTTTCTAATTGTAACACGTTTTCCAGCCATTCCACAACCTGTGTGTTGCCAATTTGCCGCGATTCGCGAATATAATTCTGGGCCTGTTCGGAAATGCCCAATTTCTTATCAAACACTGATCGAATTGCTGAATCTGGTTGACCATACAAATCAGCAATCACTTGATCTTTGTCGTTGTCATTGCCTTTGATATACATTTTACGTATTTCGGATGCAGAGTTAGCATCTACACCATTTACTCGGAAGTTGATAGTTGGAGTAATAACAATGTAGCCGTGTTTGGTCATGGGCTTTATTAACTTTTTATTTTTAGGCAATGGTTGTAGATATCCAGGTGTGCCATCTTTTTTAGGAGCAAAGTTAAAACGTTCTGCATCCTTGGCACTGACGGCAAAAATAAGTACAGTGTTGCCCTTTGCCTCTTCGGGCACATTTGCAGTAATTTCCGTTGCTTGATATGGATTTTTTACATTGACAATACGACTGGCTGGAATGCCTAATTTAGTTGTCATCATTACCTTATCGCTGTAGCTGAACGGACTGGTCACAGGCGCTTGCACACCACTGGTAGCAATAAACACACTGGCATCACCATATTGTTTGGCCAACCAATCATAACTGGCCTTGTGACCTTTGTGGAATGGGTGGAAGCGTCCTGGGTAGATTACTAGATAATTCATTATAGCATATTTATGCTTAGATGTTTTCTAGTAGCCACAGGTAAATTGGTGTTGTAAACCGTAAACTCACATGGCCGTTACAGCCCATATCGCCATAAAAATTGTCTTCAATAGGGTCTTGAGAGCCGTTGAAATCGTGGTGGTACACTGTGTGTTTGACAAATGTGTGACCCAACTTGATTTGATCAAATGCTACATTGGCAATGGATAACATTGCATTGGTGACAATATTGCCAGCATCGTCCACCACTGTGTGCTCTTGAGTTTTGTTTTTCATAACAAACTTAAACTCGTGGTGGCCTTCGTTGTTTTCGTTGATTTCCAAATTGACAGGGGTTGCTTCTGTCACGTGATCAACAGAAAATAACACAACATCGTCGAGTAATACTTCAAACCCTAGTGGCACAGCGTAGTCAGAGGAGGTGAGATCAAAAGAGACTGATATTTTATTCATTTAATGCCTTAGTAAGAAACTGCTACAGTGTCGATGCTAGCAGGATTGCTGTCGTATTCTTCGAAACCGGTCACTACTGCTTTTAACCAGGAAAAGTTACCGGTCAAATTAACAGGGTATCTAAAGTCAATTGCAGGTGTAGATCCATCACCGTATTCAAACACATCAAACCAGTTGGCATCGGCAGGGTCAAAATCCAAGGTTGCCTGTAGAATTATTTTGCCTGGAAAGTTTTCAACAGTGATAAACACAGTTTCTAAACTGCCTTGCCCTTGATAGTAGCCCACTGCTTTAACAGCATCGCTTTCAAAGTCAACAGTGCTGCCATCATAGTTACCGTTTGGAGTACCAGTGACTACGTTGTCTAGTAGTGTCAACGTTGTGATGGACATGTTATGCCCGTTCAATTTCAACAACTACGCCGGCACCAGCCAACTCTTCGGCCACAGCCTGAAGCGCATCACAGATGTCATTGGTAGCAATAGACTGCTCGACGCCGTCTTTTTCCTTGATCAATTTTGAGAGTTTGATCACAACTACTTCTTCGTGTATTTTTGCCATAGTGTATTACTTATGCTTTTACAATTTGAATTGTGTTTTTTATTAGGCCTGGATATATCAAACTCAACATGGTCATCCAGGCAGTGTCATTGTGGTCTACAAAATAATACGATTCAGTCCAGGTACGCCAATTGGTATACAGTGTCCAGTTCTTTAGTCCAGGGCTTAGTCTAATTGTATCTTGATTCCGCAAAAACTGGCAGATTGATCGTTTTTGCTGTTCAGTCAATGTAACTGATCGTAAATATGTGCGATGCGTGTAGGCAGATTCTTTTAGCTTGACAGAATTTCTTGGACGATCTATCACTGCTTGAGTATAGTTTATAGAATACAAAGCAGGGACTGCTTGAGTAATATCGTTAAACAACCGGTAATTGTTGGTGTACACACGCACCAAACCGCTCTCTATTATTAATTTGTATTGATGCTGAGTGTTAGTTAATATGCCACACATGGCGTGTAAATTTTGCACCATTTCATCTGTGATGGCTCGATTTGAGAAATAGTAGTCAGGAGATCTATCTACCCAGGATCTTCGTACGGCCACAGTGCGATTGATTGAAGTGTGATCAAGTTTACGCAAACACCCTGCTTCGCGCAGGTTGCCGGTCATGCAGTATTGGTATTGATCGTAAAACAACCGATCTCGACTGACATCATTGAATGTTGGGTGTGAATTGATCAATTACAATGTATCCTTCGTTGTTGACACCTGGTCCAGGCACAGCCAACAATGATGTGGTTGTAAATTCCACAGCATCATTGACCATACTGGCATGAATTGCACAGTCAGCAATTTGATCAAACAAGATGCGCTTGCTGAGTGGCACACGAATTAGTTCGTCGATCTTGCGACCCAATGGACGAGCACCCATCTTGGGATCGTAGCCTTTGTCTGCCAACATGTCTATGACATCTTCAGCAAACGTAAGACGAATGTTCTTACTCAACAAGGTTTCTTGTAGTTCTGCTGTGAACTTGATCACAATCTTTTTAATAGCTAACTTATCTAACTTGTTGAATTTGCACACCTTGTCGATGCGATTGCGTAGTTCTGGCTTGAAGAATTCCTTCATTGCACGATCTTCCTCGCCGGTCTTTTCCAAACTCTGACCAAAGCCGATGTTGTTGTTTTCGTTGTCACGAGCACCCAGGTTACTGGTCATAATAATGATGCAGTTCTTGACATCAACTGATTTGCCACTGCTGCCGGTGATCTTGGCTTCGTCCAGCATCTGCAACATGATGTTGACCACATCCGGGTGAGCTTTTTCAATTTCATCAAACAACAAAATACTGAACGGATGTTTAGAAATGTCACTGATCAACTTGCCGCCACCCACATTGCCGTCATCAAAGCCCACATAGCCCGGTGGTGCACCAATCAAACTGGCAATGCTGTGCTTTTCCTGGAACTCACTCATATCATATTTCAGCAGGTGCATGTCCAAGTTTTGTGACAACAGTTTGGCCAGCTCAGTTTTGCCAGTGCCGGTTGGTCCCAAGAACAAGAAACTGGCCACTGGCTTTTTGGGATTGCCAATGCCGGAGAAGTTGATGTAGATGCGTTCCAGCACAGTGTCGATAACTTCATCTTGTCCGTACAAGAACTGTTTGATATTGCCTTCAAGTTCAGTGACTTTGGTACTGCGTTCGTTTTGCAATCTATCCAGCGGAACTCCTGTGACACGACTGAGTTGCGCCATGATCATGTCACGGTTAACTGTGACTGTGCCCAGGTCTTTGACCCGCTCGGCAGCGCAGGCACCGTCCAACAGATCAATTGATTTGTCGGGATTTTTACGATCATGAATGTAACGTCCACTTAGTTCCACAGCCGCGGTCGTTGCTTCGGTGTCAATCATGACATTGTGGAATGTTTCCAATCGTGGACTGATACCAATCAAGATCTGTTCAGTAGTTGCTGAATCAGGCTCTCCAATGTTGACTCTGTGGAATCTGCGCATCAGCGCACGATCTTTTTCGAAACTTTCGTAGTATTCTTCCCAAGTGGTACTGGCGATTACCTTGATATTGCCTTTGGTGATGGCCGGCTTGATCATGTTAGCAAAATCCAAACTGCTGGATCCCGACGAGCCTGCGCCCATCATGGTGTGTGCTTCGTCAATGAACAGGATACAATTTTTTTTGGTTTCCAGTGCGGCAATAACATCTTTGAACTTTTCTTCAAACTCGCCGCGATACTTTGATCCTGCCAACAACGATCCAATTTCAAGACCCCATACTTCCGAACCCTTTAGGAATTCTGGAACACGACCTGCATTGATTTCCTGTGCTAGTCCGTCAATGATGGCAGTTTTGCCCACACCTGGATCGCCCACCATCAGCACATTGGCCTTGAACTTGCGAGCCAGCACAGTGATCATTTCTTCAAGTTCGCTGGCACGACCAATCATGGGCTCTAGCTTGCCTTCTATGGCCAACTTGCTAAGATTGGTACAGTGTTGATCCAGAATCTCGCCGGCACTGGCCTCAGTGAGCCTTTTTTCTGGTGCGCCGTGATTCTTCTGATAGAACTCAGCAAACTCAGTTTTGTGAATATTATATTTTAATAAGAAGTAATGTGCATGACTGTTGTTTTCGGCCATCATGGCCAGGTACAGATCTAACAGTGTGATTGATCTACGACCCGTAAACAACACCTGTGTCAACGCACGATTAAACATGCGCTCAAGAGCATTTGTTTTGCGTGGGGTAACATTTTCTTTGCTGGTTATTAAACTGGCTTGCGACAGAATGTATACACTCAATTCACCTTCCAACTGCGCAACAGGTGTGCCGTACTTGACCAGCAGTGCTCGAAATGGTGCGTATTGTACCATTGCCAACAATACATGTTCGGTTAGAACATATGCATGGTTATGGGCTTTGGCAATTGCTACTGCGTTGTTGACAATCTTTTCGATTTCAGGATTATTTTGCATCGTTTCCTTTGTGGTTCGTGTATATATTATTATACTACACTTTGTTCAGTATATCAAGTGGTAATTGTTCGTTTTTGTTCTATCATATCCAACAGATCCTGTGGTATGTCACTGGGAATAACTGCCTGTATCTGAACTAACATATCTCCGGGACCGGTTCTGCCAGGCAATCCTCTGCCACGTAGTCGTAGTTTGGCACCAGGTTGTGTTCCTTTTGGCACAAGAATAGTTATTTCGTTGCCGAGTAAATCTTTAACTATGGTTTCACTGCCTAGTATGAGATCCCAGATGTTCACAGCGTGTTCGGTCAACAAGTTTGATCCTTGTCGTTGCCAAGTTGGACTGGGTGCTATTCTATAGGTAATCACCAAGTCGCTGCCGTGTGGACCAATGCCACGATACTGCACATTATCTCCATCGTTTATACCGGCTGGAATTTCTATTTCCACAGTGGATGCGCCAATGCCAATTGTGCGTTTGCCACCTGTGGCTACATCTGCCAAAGTAATAGTCAAGTTTGCACGACTGACTGCAGGTTGTTGACGTTGCTGACGTTGTCCAAATTGTGCGCCAAACACGTTAAAAATAGTATCAAAATCAAATTGTGGACCACCTGCATGGTTAAAGTTATTGAACTGTGGTCTAGGATTGTCGTATTGTTGTCGTTTGGCACTGTCGCCTAATGTGTCATAGGCTGCTTGTATTTCTTGGAACCGCGCAGTGTCGCCGCCTTTGTCAGGATGATGCTGGCTGGCCAACTTGCGAAAAGCCCTCTTGATTTCATCTTGGCTAGCAGTTTTGGCAACACCTAAGGTTGAATAGTAATCTATCATGTAAAAAGTCCTGTACAGTTAATTATACAGGACTTTTTGGGTTGCGTCAATTATTTCTTAACTGGCACAGCAGTGCCTTCCAGTTTCTTGTGTTGCTTAACTTCTTTGCAGTTTTGTTTGACTTTACCTGTTTTGGTATCTGTAACTGTTTTGCCGGCCTTGTCTTTGACATCAACACAGACCTTTTTTGTTTCTTTTTTGGGTTCGTCGGCATGGACAAACTGACTACCTACAACTAATGCCAATGCTAATAATAGTTTTTTCATGTTTATCTTTCTGGAAATGGTGGAATTACAGGGGCTGGTTTTCCGCCGAATCCTGTGACAACTGTGTCTGGTGCGCCAAAGTCGCTGCCAAATCCTGCTGGTGCCGGCGGTACTGCGCCAAACCCAGGTGCTGAGCTGCCAAAGCCGCTGCCTATGGGTGCGTTACCCCAGGACTGTGTGAATGTGGTGGCTGTTGGTGCACCAAATGCACCAGGCACAGCCTGCCCGGCTGTTGTTGGAGGCACATATGTTGTTCCGACATTGGGTGGTAAGGTGATTCCGCCATTGTTGGCTCCTCCTAGTTTTTCCTGTGTGCGGCCATAGGCTGCAATGCCCAACACAGCACCCATGGCAATGTGGAACAGACCTGCACCTTGTAGGGTGATGGGCTGCCACTGTATGTTGACTTGTCCCTTGCTCACAGCTTGCAACAGGCTCCACAATATGGGAAACAGCACAAAGTCAGCCACACAGGTCAACATGTAGGTCCAACCCATCATGGGTCGCCATTTTGAATT
>Ga0247832_1003354_pt1 | contig 22082 bp, 18 predicted proteins | sample LaCruzMarch2015__10_FD_192407 | JGI IMG/M metagenome (GOLD analysis project Ga0247832, IMG submission 192407) | Freshwater microbial communities from meromictic Lake La Cruz, Castile-La Mancha, Spain - LaCruzMarch2015_4m | ecosystem: Environmental > Aquatic > Freshwater > Lake | place: Spain... | reverse complement strand
AATGGCCGAGGAAGTGGAGGCTCTATGTGGGCCTCGCTATCGCCCTGATTCCCAGAGTTGCTTTCACCGGGCGGGGTCCGAGAGGGGAGTCGCCTATTTGGATGGAGGCAAGGAGGAGATTCGGCGTCCTCGGGTGCGCCATGAGTCTGAAGGCGAGGTAAGACTCGCGACCTACGAAGCGGCATCCAGCCCGCAGGGACTCTTTGAACAGGTCGTCGCAGCTGTGGCGCAAGGGCTTCCAGTTCGTGGCGTTGAGCGCGCGACGGGCAAGGCATTGAGCAAAAGTGCTGCATCGCGCATGTGGGCGGAGAAGAGTCGTGAGCAACTGGATTTGCTACGGAGCCGCCCGCTGGCTGATACCGATTGGCTGTGTGTGCTGGTCGACGGGGTTTGGCTCACCCGCGAGATTTGCGTGGTTGTCGCCGTGGGGATTGATACGGAAGGCAACAAGCAGGTTCTGGATTTCGAGCAAGGGCCTTCGGAAAATGTGAGTGTGGTTCAGGCACTCGTCGAGCGTTTGGCTTCCCGCGGAGTCGAAGCGCAGGCGAGTCGCAGGCTTCTTGTATTGCGAGACGGTAGCCAAGCGATTGCCACGGCGGTTCGACGTCAATGGCCGGATGCGGTTGTGCAGGAGTGCTTGGTGCACGCGCACTCGAATGTGCGAGACAAGGTGAGGCGACGAGACCGTGCCGATCTGGACCTTCGATTCAAATCGCTTCGTGAGGCGCAGGGTAACAAGGCCGGAGAGGAGGCATTTGAAGAGTTGCTCGACTTTGTGAGCGAGAGCAATGCGGTAGCGGCACTTGCGCTCAAAGCACGCAAGGACGATTTGCTGAGTTTCCATCGGCTCAATGTCCCCTCGACGCTCAATACCACGTTCCTGAGCACCAACCTGATTGAGAATGTTTTGCGCAATTGGCGTGAAGCCACGGGCAACGTGAAACGCTGGAATGAAAAGGAAGATATGATTCCAAGATGGATGGCTTCCGGACTTCTATGGGCGGAGTCCGGCTTCCGGAAAGTGCGCGGACACGAGGATCTGAGTCATCTGGTCGCAGCTCTGGCACAACCTGGGGCTACCCGCCCCAGACCCCGGCAAGCTGTCGTCAGCTTGACCACGCCCGCTGCTCTTGAAGCTGATTGAAAATCCACCTTGCAAACGGCCCATTTATGAAGAGACTTCTTCCAACCAGCCCAGACCAGTTTTAACGATCTGAGGGACATCCCCCAGAATCCGATATACAATTCTAACCAGAACCTGATCCACCACATAAAACGATGAAAACCAAAGCTACTACCACCAGACGCAATCGCCTCGCCCTTACCGCAATACTCTGTGTCGGCAGTCTGTTGGCGAATTCTTGCACAACACAGAGCACCGCTTATCAGGTCCAGACCCAGCCGATGTCTGTCGATTTGGAAAAAAAGGTACTGAATGAAACTGTTTTCTCAGGGACAGCGCTGGGAGCGGTGGCTGGCGCGGCAGCTGGAGGATTATCATTAGCAGTAGCGACCAAAGCGGCTGGTGGCTCCGATGAACAAGTAAAGAAAGCATTAATTGCTGGAGCAGTCCTTGGGGGCACTGCAGGTGGTGTTAAAGGTTACCAAGAGGGGCAGAAAAAGGGGCAGCAAATTGTCGCCGGCGCGATGACACGTGATCAAGCCCGCCAGTTGGTCAAGGGCGCAAGGGCGCACAACCAACAACTTGCCAGCTACAACAGCGGACTCAGGAAGAAGATCGCCTCGGTCAAGCAGTTCTCGGATCCGAAAGAGAAAAAACTCGCATACAGAACCCTTGCTAAACAAACCGACAAGCAGATCAAGGATTCTGACAAGCTGATAGCGACTCGAAAAAAAGCACTTGAGAGCGATAAATGGGCGAAAGGCACCGGCAGCGAAAAGAGCCAATATCGTGGGCTTACCAATGACATGGTGAGCGAGCGCAACGCACTCGCCTCCTATTCCACTCAGTTGTCAAAACTTGAGCAATCCGTTGTGTATTAAGAATCTGGATTTCTACAGGAATCAACTTCTCTCCTCCAAAAAAATGAGACCAAAAACAAACAACCTTGCCCCTGTAGTCATCCTCGCCGCAAGCGCTGTGGTTGGCTGCGTGCCGGCCAACCAAACCATCGCGATAGTTGACGGGCAGACCCGAGCTGCGAACAGCGAACTCGCCTCCGAACGCGGCCGCACACGCGACCTTCTTCAATCACGAGAAAGCCTTGAATCCGAACTGACCTCCCTCAGGTCCCGGAAGAACTCTCTGGAAGCAACGGATCCTGTTGGTAATAGGGATGAAATCAACCGCTTAAACCGGGAGATAGCATCCATGGAGCGGCACCTTAGGATGCAGCTCTGAGTGTCAGCAAGGTCTCCGTAATGCTTCAAGCTACCCCTTAAAAATATGGACGATTTCGATGATTCCACGAATTTGATAGCTGATTCCGGTAGCGTTGCTGAGGCGAAGCCCTACCGCATGCATGCGAGAGTGGCATGGATCTTGATGGCGATTGTGGCCGTTATCGCCCTCGTGCCGGTTTTGGGTTTTGCTTCATGGTTCATCGCGGGACCCATGCTGTTGATCTCGTTTATTATGATCGTCTTGGTCTTCGTCAAGGGAGGCGTTGCGCATGGACTAGCTCTTCTTGCGTGCCAGATTCTGGTGATGCCGCTGATCGTGATTTTCGGACCATTCATATCTTCCGCTCTCGGATTGGTTGGCACTGCAGCCGGAGTGGGAGCTGCGCTTGAAAGCACTTCCACTTCGGCAGATGCCTTACCGACAGGTCAGGATACTTACGTGCCTGCCGGCACTTCTGGTGGCGGAGAAACCGCGACACCCGATAAGGCAAGCCACCAACCGGTCAGCCTTCCTGCCGATCTCCAGGAGTTGAAGGCCAAACTTCTCGAACAGCAGTATTCTGTGACCACTTGGGTGAGGACCGGTTTAGCGATCGAAACCCCATCAGGTTTCCTGAAATCAGGCGATTCCACCGATGTCGAAACACGCAAGTCTGTCCAACAGCAGAATCTCTGGCGCGAGAAGGTTTTTGCGCGCATTGCTGATTTGACAGGTAAGTCGCCGGAGGAAATCGCCCAGACGTATGCGCGCCTCGCCACAGGCCAGTGAATGACGAGGGATCATGAAAAATGGCCGATTCATCTGCGTCAATTTCGGAAAATGCCACGAGGCGGGCAACCCCGTGACCCAAGATGCGAGGCCGGGCTCTCCATGTCGGGAGTGTGGCCAGCCGTTGGTTCCGATTAAAGGCGAGGGCTTCCCGCTTTCGTTATTTTTGGGGATTGCTGCGATTTTTGTAGTGGGAGTCTTGGTGGTTTTTTGGGCAGTGCGCTTGGAACGCGGTCGTGATTCTAAGAACCATGCCCGTGCGGGGTCGGGAATCATCGGTATTAGCCCACAGTCATTTGACGCATCACGCTATTTCACCGGATCTCTTGCCGGTGCACTATTGGACAAGGCCTCCAAAGGTGACCGAGCTGGTGTCCGCAGAATGCTGCTTGAAAAACCAGAATTACTGAGGGAAAAGGGCAAAGGCGACATTACTCCACTACACGCGGCGCTGTTTTCACAAGACGCCACTGCGTTTGAAACCCTACTGGAGGAGGGATTTGATCCAAATGCGCAGGCGCGCAACGGTATCAGCCCATTGATGGCTGCTGCCATGCATCCCAATTCCCGCTTTCTTGCAGCCGCCTTGAAGAAAACCGGTATGGTTCCGAAGCAAACTGATTACAAGGGAAGGGACGCGCTGTTCTTGGCAGTGGTCAACCGGCAGTCTGGAAACATTAGACTGCTGCTTCAAAGCGGAGCCGACGTCAATTGCAGGGACTCGCGCGGCAACACCGCGTTGATGGCTGCATTCCAAGGTCGCCGCCCGACACCCGACGCTGTTAGGCTGCTGCTTCAAGCTGGTGCGGATACTTCCTTGAGTGATAAAACCGGTCTCAATGTCAGGGATTTCGCCGCATCCTTCAATGATCCGGAAATCCTCGCCCTGCTACCATGAGCTGCTCACGTCGATGGATACTACTAGTCCTGTTTTGTCTGAAAATGGCCGGGCTATCCGCATCCGCAGAACTTACTATTCCATTAGACGAGAAACTCGCGAAACTTTCCCTCGACCGCGCCCTAATCTGTCTGGCCACATATGACCGGGATGGGGCTGCCGAGGTCGTCGGCTGGAAAGGCCCGTTCTATCAATTTGGCGATCACTATCTGAGCGATGGGCAGTCGGGTCTTCATGCAGGTGTTTATGAGCGCACTGGCCAAGGTATTGCCCGCGAGGCGGTTTTAGCCTTCCGGGGCACGGAGCCTGATCAAATCAACGACTGGTTAACCGATTTCTCCAATTTCGCCGGTCTGGTTCCCGAAGCCTACATGGAAGGTGCCAAGTCAGCCCAAATTGTCAGGATCATGACACGTAAAAACGGAGTCGAATCACTTTCCCTAACGGGGCATTCACTGGGAGGAGGAATTGCAAGCTACAGCGCGCTCATGCTCCGTCTCAGGGCGACGTGTTTTGGTAGTGCCGCGCTGGGGGAAGGTCTCCAGAGAGTCCTGTGGCAGGAAGCAAGCCCACAGGCTGGGTTTTCCGAGAACCTTGTGATGCACATTTTCAAACAAGACGACATCGTGCCAATACTCACCGCATCAACTGGACGACATTTCGGGGTTATTGCTGTTCCGAGCTTGCGTAGTCCTCCCGATTACACAGGCATCCGCACGCCCGAGGAAAAGCTGGCTTATCTCTTGGTCTCCGGTATGATCTCAGAGAAGTGGCTCAAGTCCGCAGGAAAGGTTGCTATGACGCATATCATGGAAGGTCACGGAATAGATCAATACATTGCCGGACTGACTTACCTGATTTCGCCACCAGGGCAATTCAGCCCAGCCGGCGAATGGACCTCTAAAGGCTCGTTTTTCGACATTACATCCAATGAAAGCCGCTTCAGGTTTTGTCGTAATGGCCGATTCACAGTCATCAACGACTTCAAATTTATGGAGCTTGTGAGGCAACAGACAAACGACAGTGGAGAATGGCACTTCCAGCACCCAAGCCTTCACATGAGAATCCCAGGCGTTGCCAGAATGACCTATGTGCTTCAAAAAGGAGACGGCGTGCAATCAGTGGTTTGGCGCCGATCCGCGATGAGGCCCGACCCACCGGAACTGGACAGCCTGAAAAGCAAGACTGAAAAGGATTCCGCCGTGCTCACAGCCGGAATAATGGGGGCCATATTGAAAAACATGGAAGGCAAGACCGTCAATTGGTCGAAATCTCAACCAAGACTTTATCCAGATAACACCACTCCACCACCATGATGAAGATTCAACCCCCATGCCGCTTGCTATCCATGCGACCGATTCTTGGCGCTCTTTTGCTTGCGACCTCCATACCTGCTGTATATGCCGGTGAGTTCGATGACCTGAAGGCCTCCATCCAGTTCAGGATGCCAAAGCTCCGTGAACTCAAAGAATCCGGGTTTATCTCGGAAGGCTCCAACGGTTTCCTGCTCCCATCCGCCAATGCGTCGGCCGAAGCACGGGCCATTGCCGACACAGAGAATTCCGAACGTCTCCGCATGTTCGGTCTTGTCGCCAGCCGGTCAGGTATGTCTGTCGATAAAGTTGCCAAGCGCTTTGTTGAGATGGCCCAAATTGCGAATCCCCGACCACATCCGGGAACGCCACCGCCGCTCGAAGCTCGCGAAGCTGACTTTGTCCCAGTCGCCGAGGGCAGTAGTCTCCCACTGAAAGTTCTCACGCGGCCCAAATCGCCCATGCATGAGGAGCCATCGGACTCTTCAAAAATTGTTGATGGAGAAGTCTCCCCGTTTTCAGCATGGGTCGTTCTCGCAAAGCAAGACAACTGGTACAAGTTGTCGGAGGCTGTTGGTCGGAGGACATCCGGATGGATGAAAGCATCGGATTTGATGGAATGGAGACACCACATGGTTGTATCCTTCACTCATCCGGGTAGTAGGAGCAGAAACCTGGTATTCAGAGAGAAACAGCCCATTTTGGACATGTTGGAGATGCCTATGAGTCAACGCAGGGAGACGTGGGCAGGCTATCTCAAGGAGGCACAAAACGGAGTTGGTCAGCATACTGTCGGTATCGAACCCGACGGATGGGTCAGGGAAAAAAACCAGTTCTACATTCTACCAATTCTGGAGCAGCAGGAAGTTCAAAACGCAGGACAAGAACTCACACTAGTCAAAGTTGCGGCCGCGACTCGTGAACGGGGAACCGACCAAGTGCCCGAGCAGAGGAAGGATGCTCCCCCCATGCTGGACATCGTATTTGTAATGGATCTTACCCGAAGCATGGGGCCGTTCGTGGATACCACACTTCAGATGCTTGGAAGCATTGCGAACGGATTTGACGAAGAAGCTGCCGGTGGAGGTTCTGTGCGGTTTGGTTTCTGGGGTTATAGGGATGACGTCGGGTTGTGTGAAGGCATTGAGTTTAACAGTCGGAACTTTACGAAGAATCTTCAGGATGTGAAAACATTTCTAGGAACCCTTGAGTCGGTGAAGGAAACCAAGGTGGACAGCATCGACTATGCCGAGGATGTTTTCGCAGGCGTGGCAGATGCGATCACCAAAACCGCGTGGCGTGATGGGTCGGTAAGAACAATCCTTCTTGTTGGTGACGCGCCTGGGCGCGCTCCTGGCGAAGAGGAGAGAGAAACACGAAAGACTCCTAGACCAAAAGGAACCGAGTCGAACATGGATGCCAAGGCATTGCGGGCGCTCGCCAACTCAAGCAGTGTTTACCTAGCTTCATATTATTTGGAATCTCCAAAATGGAAGGCATTCACGCCCAAGGGAGTGGCTCAGTTCCGCACTTTGGCTTCGAATCCTGGTTCCTCGGAACCGGCATTTTCCGTCATCAATGCAGAAAGCCCCCGAGATTATGCCGAGGCGTCGCAGGCCTATGCCTCACAAATGGCGCAAAACCTCGCAATGCTCGCGAAGGAAGGCCGCATGCCTTCAAACGGAGGAGACCGAACCGGGGAAGAATCTAATCCGGCGGATACGGGCCGCACCATGGCCAACAATCTTTTCCGGAACGCCTTCATCGAGTGGAAATCTGCCAATGCGGAACTCAAAGCCCCTCGTGATATCGAGGGATGGATGTCGGACAAGGATCCAACGGATCCATCAAAACTCGCGCTGGAACCTGGCGTGCTGCTGACCAAGACACAACTCAGTGATCTAAGGGATAGGGTCAACGAAATCATTGATGCCATGCTAAGGGTTGAGGTAGGTGGACAAGACTTTTTCAAGGAACTGCATGCGGTAGTAACCATCGGTGGCCGCGATCCAGGCCGACTAAGGGAGGCAAGAACGTTGATGGAGAGTAACCATTTCCCTGATTTCCTCGTAGGGCTCCCTTACAAAAGCAAGATCATGGGAATGACCAGTGACGACTGGCGTGAGATGGGCGCGGATCGAGCGAATCAGTATCGCAACGAAATCGTCTCCAAAGTCCGCTATTACGCTGAGATTTACCAAGATGGAACCAAGTGGCAGAAGCTGAACGAGAATGCAGACACTGGCGATTACGTGACACCCATTCCGATTGACATGCTGCCGTGATTTCGGAACCCGTCATCCGAACCCGCAACCTAAAGCGGAGTTTCAGGCATCTGGGTACGCGTTTCATGCTGCATGTCCCAGTTCTCGACCTGTATCCAGCCCGAACCATTGTGTTCCAAGGGGCGAGTGGATGCGGAAAGTCAACGCTCTTCGATACCTTGGGGCTGATCGCACGCGCGGATAATGCGGATGAGTTTCTGATCCGAAGCGGGATCGAAACTTTCGACATTCTGTCAGCGAGTGAATCCCGCTTGACCCACCTGAGAAGCCGAATGATTGGCTATGTTTTGCAGCACGGAGGCCTGATACCGTCACTATCGGTATTCGAGAATATCGTGATACCTTGTCGGCTACGTGGAGAGCGGCCTGACAAAGAACGTCTCGAAGGTCTTGTCGAACGCCTTGGAATTGCTGACCAAATGAGGAAAAAACCATCACAGCTTAGCGGTGGCCAGCAACAGCGGGTGGCAATCGCCCGCGCACTGATCAGCCGCCCCTCGGTTGTTCTCGCGGATGAGCCTACCGGGCAATTGGATGAATTCACGTCGGCTGATGTCCGTGACCTTTTGATCAACGCAGTAAGGGATGAGGGAGCAACCCTTCTGGTCGTAACACATACCCCAGCCCTTTTCGCTGAACATGCTGATCAACGGTTTGGATTTGTCATGCAACGGAACAATGGAAACATCCATTCGACATTGACTGAATACTCAATGAAAGGAACGGAATCATGAAATCCGTTCGTCGCATGCATTCGTTGCTCATGATTTCATTTGCCACACTCCGCCATGAATGGCTGCCTACGTTATGCTTGGTAATGGCGCTTGCGGCAGTTCTTTGCCCTGTGGTGCTGATCCTTGGTCTCAAGCACGGGACGGTTGAAAACCTGAGGCAGGGTTTGCTGCGCGATCCATCCAATCTTGAAATCCGCCCCCGCGTGTCGATGCAAGTTGACGACAGGTTACTTCAGAAAATTGGGGCTATGGAAGGCGTCGGGTTCATTGTCCCAAAAACAAGATCACTTGGTTCCGCGTCCGTTGAGTTCGAACTCAACGGAAAGCGGATCGATGTGGATCTACTGCCAACCGCCACGGGAGATCCACTGCTGGAGATCCACCAGTGTCAACAGCCTGATTTCGAAGAAGTTATTCTGACCCGTGCCGCTTCCGTATCATTGTCGGCGGTCGCCGGTGACAAAGTTGTAATGTTTCTGAGCCGCAGGACTGACGATGGCAGGGCAGAGACGGTAAATTTTCCGTTGAAAGTCAGAGGTGTATTGCCACAGGAGGCCACAACGATCCGCGCGGGCTATGTTCAGTTACCCCTCCTGTCGGCGGTGGAAGAGTATCGTGAAAATCTGGCTGTCCCCCGTCTGGGCTGGAAAGGTCCTCAATCCCAGCATGCCAGTCCGATTTACGATGGATTTTTTGTTCGCGCCGACGTCAGTATCACTCCCGAAATTATTAGCAGGGTATCCGTTGCCACCGGCTATCTGTCACACCGCAGAATCCGCCCTGATGACCCCGAACCCGAGCTGGCACGGGCGAGCCTTGCCTGCCGGGACGCGATTCTTTTCTTTAATGACAGCGATCCACTTCCGGCATCAGCCATTGAGGCAGCATCAGCTATAATAGGAGCGGACATACTCTCAATCGCCCCTTGGGTAAAGCCCATCGAGGTTAAAGTCAGGCTACCCGATGGTGGTGAGAAAATTCATTGGCTTCACACATCGGTCGAGCCAGACCCGAATGCCAATGCTGTCGGAATTCCATGGATAGCGGTTCCTAACGCACCGACAGGCCGACCGCAAGCCACACTCTACAGCAAATCGCCTGTGGGCATGTGCGAAATACCCTGCACGCTCGTCTTAACAAAACCAACCCAAGCCGAGGGACTTGCATACGCACATGCTTCGTTAACGGGAATCCTTCGACATCTCGACAACCGTCATCTTGAATGGGATCCAATCCATGAGCGCTTCCTATTGGGACGACGCTGCTTTTCAAGCTTCAGACTCTACGCCGATAGTCTTATGTCTGTCTCAAATGTATCAAAAGGGCTGACTGCAATGGGAATAGAGTGCTCTTCGGAGGCCGCCAAGGTTGCCCGTGTCCTAAAGTTTGACAAAGACTTGTCGATTTTATTTTGGCTGGTCTCCGCCTTCAGCTTGGCCGGAGGCGGGGCGGCGCTGGCGCTCAGCTTGTATGGGGCGATTGATAGGAGGAAGCGAGATTATGCAATGCTCAGGACACTTGGCTTACCCCGATCATGGCTTGTTTTTTTGCCATTGATCGAATCCATAACCGTCGCCGTGAGCGCATTCTTTTTCGCCATGCTGGTCTATCACCTGAATGCGGCCGTGATCAACCGGCTGTTCAGTCATTTGGACGAAGACAGACCCGGTTTTTGCTACCTTCCACCTAATCTGCAGGCACTCGTTATGCTCTGTTCGCTCGGACTTGCAATTTGCGGAGCACTGGCTGCTGCTGCCAGACTGCTTTCCATTTCACCATCCAATGCAATACGTCATGCATAAAAGACTGATCTGTATTTTGTCACTGTTTCTCGTCCTCTCGGGGATGCCTTCAATTGTTGTCGCACAAAGTCAAAAAGAGCCGGGTGCACCGGACGGGAAAAATCTCAGCAACTATCCTTTGCCGACGGTGAAGATAGAAATGCCTGGCTGTCCTGTGTTGGAATTCTGCATTGTGCCTCTTCAAATCGGAGACGCCCCCTTTGCAACGAGAGAGATCTGGCTCGGAGGCAGAGGTGCCGGAGGCTTCAAGGAACCTCCAACACGTTGTATGCTGGCCGGATCCGTGGTGATGCCAGTTCTCAATAAACGTGACTGGTGTCTTCTGATTGGGAAAAATGAGGTCACTGTGGCGCAGTGGCACGGAGTTCTGGGGACGCCAATTCCAGGGGGCATCGAGGGATCGATGCCTATCACGAAAATAAGTCGAGCGGAGGTTGCCACCTTCATCGAGAAGGCAAACGAGAAATTGAAGAGTCAACAGCCGCAGAATTTCATAAAGTCGCCTTATGATGCCAGTTTTGCTGATGCTTTTCTAAGGCTCCCAACCGAGGCTGAATGGGAATTTTGTGCGCGCGGAGGTCCGGCGGTCGATTCTACGACGTTTGACAAGCCGATGCCATACAATGGAAATCTTAATCAGTATGAATGGTTTTTCGGGCAGGATGCATCAAAGGGAAAGCTCAAACAGGTTGGACTTCTGAAACCTAATCCTCTGGGAATCCACGATATGCTGGCAAATGCTGCCGAGATGGTTGAATCGCTCTATCAAATCGAATACTCCCAAGGACGTTTGGGCGGAGGCGTGGTCCGTGGCGGAGATTTCAGAACCGAGGAAGCGGACATTCGGTCATCCATGAGGGTTGAAACTCCCTGGGTTTTCCCAGATGGGAAAGCATATCGGAGTGGTGCAGTGGGAATCAGACTCGCTATCGGAACCATAATTGTATCGTCGATGGCTGTAGGAGATAAGCTCGTGAGCGACTGGGAGCAGTATGCCAACACCCGAACTCAGCCGTCGATTGCCCCGCCCTCAGAGTCATCTGTTTCCAATGCGGCTGGCAAAGAGCTTGAGGAGATAAGCGGACTCGCTAAGGATCTCGCACAGAAATTTGAAATCGGAGAAGCCAAGGAATTGTCAGCCAAACAAGCGCTGCAACTGATGGAGGTCAGGGTAGCAAACATTCGTGGAAGCATGAAGAGGGCAGATGTCCGATTCGCAAAAGGAGCCGTTGCGTTGTCGTCAATCATCAGCGTCGATGCTGTTACAAATTCGGCAAAAATCCTTCAGGCCCATGACATGTTAGAGGATCGGGATGTTCCAGACAACCTCAAGCAAGCTGCAAGGGAACGAATACGAATTTTTGAAGGCAATCTAGGTCGGACAGCTGCTAAGATGGAGGACTGCCTTAAGATGTTCGAGGAGATTCCGAAGGAAACCGTCCAATCCGCATTTGATGCGCACATTCTCACAATCGAGGAGAGCAAGAGGAACGAGGACGACCCCGCGACAAGAAGTGATAGGAGCCGCCAGATCGCGGCTACAAAAGTAGCAAAAAATGTCGCGATCGATTACATTCTCAATCGTCGAATCGGATTGGATAATTGGCGAAACGGTCTAATGGACATCGCTAAAATCTGGGTGGATGAAATCAAGAAGCAAGATTGAAACCGATTCTCAATCACACACCCAAGAATTCGTTGATGATCCGGGCGATCTCGACACGGCGGGCTGCGAGAAACTTGTGGTAGTCCTTCGCCTCCAGCAGCGCTGAATTCGTGGGGATGCCTTGGGCGGCAAAGGACTTCCGGGCGGCAGGAGTGGAAGTGTATTGCTTGAAATAGGTCTTGGGTGGTTTTGCGGAAATGGCCTTGTTGGTCTCCGCCCCGATGAAGGCGAGGTTCGCTATGTCATTGATCTCCCGGGGCGGGTAATGGCCACGCAGGAATGCTTGGGGGAATATGTGGTGGAACTCCAAGCGATGCTGCTGGCCGACGTGTTTGAGGGAGATGCCGATGCGGGTCTCCCAGTCCTTGGCACCACGTTCCCGGAAAGCTAAGAACATAGTCTTGAAAAGCGCGCTTCGCTGGTTGCGGCTTTCCAATTCGTCAGGGGTCGCCTCCAGGCGGCCGACTTGCTGACGAAGACGATCCACAAGGGCCGCAGGGGACGCCCCTTTGCGAATTGCGGCGATGTCTTGGTCCAGGATCGTCTCAGACGAACCGCGGGAATAGCGGCCCTTGGCGTTCGCAAGCAGCTGTAAATGCCGGTTGAAAAGTGCGGCGGCAAATGCCGGGTGGCATGGCGGTTTAAAAGTGCGGCACCCCTGGGTTAAACAGGAGGATGTTCACAGCTATGGATGAATGGAGCGAGATCAGAAGACGGGTATTGGTGGAAGGAGTTAGCCAGCGGCAGATCCAGCGGGAGACAGGACTGCACTGGACCACGATCAAGAAGGTATTGGCGCACAGCGAGCCGCCGGGCTACCGGCAGGAGAAGGCGAGGCCGAAGCGTAAGCTCGGGGCGCATGAGGAGTGGATCGCGCAGGTTCTCAAGGAAGACCAGGAAGCGCCGGTCAAGCAGCGGCACACGGCGTGGCGGATTTTCGAGCGCCTGCGTGACGAGCGGGGCTACGCGGGTGGCTACACGGCGGTTCGCGAACGGGTCAAGGAGCTGACGAGCCGGAACCGTGAGGTATTCGTGCCGCTGAGCCACCCGCCCGGCGAGGCGCAGGTGGATTTCGGACACGCGCTGGTCAATGAGGCGGGCAGGCTGCGCAAGGTGGCGTTTTTCGTGATGGTTCTGCCCTACAGCGACGCTGTGTTCCTCAAGGTTTACGAACGGGAGTGCACCGAAACGTTCTGGGATGGTCACGTGGAGGCGTTTGAGTTTTTCGGCGGAGTTCCGCGCCGGATCGTCTATGACAACACGGGAGTGGCGGTCGGTCGGATCATGGTGGGCGGAGTGAAGGAGCGGCGGTTGACGCAGGGTTTTCTACAGTTGAAGAGTCACCATCTGTTTGATCACCGGTTCTGCAACGTGCGGCGGGGCAACGAAAAGGGCGTCGTGGAAGGGATGGTGAAGTTCACCCGCGGCAACTTCCTAGTTCCGGTACCGCAGGTGCGTGACCTCAACGAGCTCAACGGCGGGTTAAAGCAGCGATGTCTAACGGACCAGCAGCGGCGTGTGCGCGGCAAGGAAGGCATCAAGGCGGTGCGGCTCGTGGAGGACTTGGCGGCGATGCTGCCGCTACCGGCTTCGCGCTTTGATGGGTATCGCAAGCAGTCGACCACCGCCAGTTCGCTGTCGCTGGTGCGCTTCGATAACAACGATTACTCGGTGCCAGTTGCTTGGGCGCATCATCCGATCGTGGCCAAGGGTTCCTGCGACGAGGTGGTCTTGTGTCGCGGGCTTGCTGAGGTGGCGCGTCACCGGCGGATGTGGGACAAGGAGCGCGTGGTGTTCGAGCCACTGCACTATCTGGCACTGCTGGAGCGCAAGCCCGGGGCATTGGATCAGGCGCGTCCGCTGCAGGGCTGGGTATTGCCGGAGTGCTATGCAATCCTGAGGCGACGGCTTGAGGACAAGCGCGATGGCGACGGCACGCGGGAGTATATCCGCGTGCTGCGCTTGCTAGAGAAGCATCCGCCCGAAAAGCTGCGACGTGCCGTGGAAAGCGCGTTGCGCTGCGGTGCGACGAGTCGTGACGCCATCGCCCAGTTCCTGCTGCCCCGGGAGCCGTGGCGCGCAACGGTTTTCAATCTGGATGGCCATCCGCACCTGCGGGGTGTCAAGGTGCAGGCTCCCGACGTGAGGGCCTACACCGGTCTGCTGTTGCAAGGAGGTGGAAGATGAGCAAGGAACCGTCCACATTGCTGCTAGATCATCATTTGAAGCTCCTCAAGCTGCCGACTTTCGTGCGTGACTATGCCGGGGTGGCGGCCGTCGCCGCTCAGGAGCGATGCGATTACCCGGTCTACCTGCTGCGCCTAGCGGAGCGTGAGTTGATCGAGCGGGAGCGCAAAGCCGCCGAGCGCCGCATCAAGGATGCAAGGTTCCCGGTCATCAAGACCATCGAGGGCTTCGACTTCGATGCCCAACCCTCGATCAACCCGCCGATGGTGCGCCAACTGTTGGTCGGTGATTACATCGCCAGCAAGGAGAACGTGCTGTTAGTGGGCAACCCCGGCACCGGCAAGACCCATTTGGCCACCGCGCTCGGGTATGCCGCCTGTGCCCAGGGCCGCCGGGTGCGCTTCATGACCACCAGCGGCCTGGTGACCCAGTTGCTGGAGGCCCGGGAAGAGCGCTCTCTGCAAAAGCTCTTCAAGCAGATGGAACGCATAGAACTACTCATCCTCGACGAACTGGGCTACGTACCGTTCTCCAAAGCGGGGGCGGAACTGCTTTTCGATGTGGTAAGCCGTGCCTACGAGCGCACCAGCGTGATCATCACGACCAACCTGCCTTTCGAAAATTGGACCGAGGTGCTTGGTAGCGAGCGGCTCACCGGCGCGATGCTCGACCGGATCACCCACCGGGTGCACATCCTGGAGGCAAATGGGGATAGCTATCGGCTTAAACACGCCAAAGCCCGCCTCAAACGGAAATAACAGCCTGGCAAGCCCCGGGGAGGGGATGGCGGCCGCGCCAGGTTGTTGGCTTCCGCTACGCTCCAGCCAACAACCTGGCGCGGGGATGGCCCCCATTTGATAGCTTGACCAGCCTACCAGCTTCTTGTTCTCTAGCTGCTACGGAGGTGACTCACTTTTCGACCGCCACCCGCCGCACTTTTCGCCCGCGCTTTACAGCTATCCGTGAACCGCTTGAGGTTGAGGCGGGCACTCCGGACGTAGGCATCGCTCACTCCCGTCGATTGGCGTGAGGTGATAAACTCAGCGGCCACCTGAACGGTGGTCCTGATCGCCACCAGGTCGGCGCGGTTTGCTGCGTAGAAGCGCACGGCGTCCGAAAGGGCGATTTCCCCGGCGGTTTTCCGAGCACTGGCCCATTCGTCGATTGCGGCAGCGAGAGACACGCCGAATTCGCAGGCAGCGCGTTCGCAGTGCCGGAGCAGGTCGATGTCGCGCCGGGTGGCTTCGGATGTTTCCGATCCGCCGTTGATGAGTCGGACGGTGATCTGTTGTGCGACCATCTTCGCTTCGTCGATGCAGGAGAGGCATCGGGTTTTCCGCCGACCGCCTTCCTTCCAAGCCAGCGTGAACTGGTCGTATCCGTCCTTACGGTTGATGGTGTAGATACGGACCTTGGCGGGGCCTGTTCCGATCTCTACGACAGCACTACGGCGTTTGCGTTTCCGGTTCATCGGCCCCGGTCGCCGTGTCAAGTTGTGTGAAATTCTGTGTGGAATTTCTGTCGCGGGTCTGGCTTGATCGCCTAACTCCGTTGATAATGAGGCACTTGTGAAAGTGCCCTTAACAATGGTCGGGGGGTTGGGAATGCCCTCCGAGGTTGCGTTATTCTTTGATTTCATAGGTATTTGTTCGTTTTGGGGTTGGCCGGGGCGACGCAAAGTGCGTGCTTTCGACCACCCGTTTGTGTGGAATCCGTGTGGAATTTTCGGATTCTGTCGCGGATGGCGAGGACGGGATTGGCCGAAGTTGGTCTCCCGGAATCCAAAGGACCGCTGCGGTTTATCAGGTCATCATCCATACGTCACACCTCTGCCAGATCGGCGAGTCCGATCAAGGTCATTTCAGATGCGCTTGAACGATTCGCATCTAACAACACCCATGATGACTAGGGGCCGGACCGTTGACGGCAATCACTGCCCATGCGCAATGCCCACGCCTACGCTGACCGCCGTCGAAAAATCGGAAAATTTCGTGATTGAGCGCACAAAAAGAATCAGATACAGCTTTCATGGTCATGAAAAAAACGATCAAATGCATTGTGGGCTATGGAGCGATGTCGGTGCTTCTCTCCCATTGCGGCAACATGGTTCTTCCGGAGATGTCTGAGGCCGGAAGCGTTCCTGCAGCAAACTCAGGAGTGGCAGGTTCGGCGTCCGGCGTCTGGAGTGGTGTGGTCAATTACACTGTGATCAACGGGAGCACATTTCAGACTCCTATGCAGGTCAGCATAAGTCCTTCCCAAGATCGGGTCACTACCGTAGCTGGCGACTCAGGGACTGATACCGTCGCAGCGCGTCGATCCGGAAACACCGTTAGCTGGTCTATTCTTGGCTCAGCCATGGTGACCGATGTTACCCTCCAGCCAGTTTCTGGCGGGACTGCGCGAGTTACGTCTCGTGTGACCAAAGATGGCAAGGTGATGGCCACGGGAGGTGGCGTGTTCGCGCGTAGAGGGTAGGCTGACTCATGACCTATTCAACCTTCACGACCGATTCCCGAAAAGATCAGCGAATTGCAGACCTGCTCAAAGTAGTTATCTCCCCCAAAGATTTGGAATTGAACCGCGCTTGTCTCCCTCAAGACTTCAAAATTTTCTGTGCATAAATTATCAATTTCAACGCGTAATCAACTATGGCAACAAAATGCTCGACACCCTCAGGATATTCCGATTACGGTCAAGTATTGATTGCGTATAATAAGGATGAATCTTCACTTGCGTCAAAATTCTCGAAATCTTAAGCGCCGAAGCGCTGGCGCTTCCTCCCCCTAGACATGACGTATTTTCAAGATTTTCTGAGCCTACTTATTGGTGCGCTGGCGATCTCCTTCGCTGCGGAGAAGGTCGTAACCTCGGTCGTTCTGGGCGGAGCGCTGTTGCTGGCAGGTCTCTGTTGGTGGGCGTGTAGTGTTTACTCACACCTTTGGAACAGACGCTTTCGCGTAAGCATTATTCATCACGTCATGTGTGCGTTTGCTGCGATTATCACCCTTCTAGCCTCGATTGTCTTTGTGTCCCTCAAGCATGCGGAAACTGCTGCGGGGATCTCTGTTGAAGCTTGGAAGGTCGAACTTGGATTGGACATGGTTTGGGCCAACAGCACGTTCGCCAGCGCATACCAGAAGGTGAAGGCACTTGGCCTGGAAGATTTCAGTAAGGCCCCTCCTCCACCATTGGGATCGACGATCCCTGCGGTGAACGAGCGTTCTCAGATCGAATGCGCCTATACCTATGCCACTTCAGCGGCAAATCATTTCAATCGCCGCAGGCCTTATTTGAGTAGCATCTCCAGCGCCAAGGCTGAAATTCCACGGGACGTATTGCGTGAGGACATCCGTCTGCATTTTGCCACCATCGGCAATACATATCCCACTGAAAAAGCTATCTCCCTCGTAAGCAGGGAAATCCGGCAGGACCTTAGAGCAAAACTACCGAGAGTCGTCAAAGTGCTCCGTATCCAATTGCTCTTGGTGTTTTTTCTTTGCCAACTCATCCCATTTGGTCTGGTGGGCTGGGCTGCATACCGTGACCTCAAAGCCAGAGCCTAAAACTTATTCGACTTATGATTCCAACAAACTCAAACCATCTGATCGTGGGGCTGGGAGGCACCGGAGGAAAAATCATTCGGGCCTTCAGGCGTTCCATCTATGAAGAATACAGGAAAAAGGAACCCGTCGTTTATCGCCGCGAGGACAGCGGGAAGGTGGTAGAATCTCCTCACAAGATCAAATTAGGCTATCTTTACATCGACAGCGACGCGTCATTGATGGAGCCGAACCATCCCTCATGGAAAGTTCCCGGCGACACCCTTCAGTTGGGTAAATCAAGCCAGTTACTAATCAAGGGCGCGAACCTCACAAGTGTTCTGGAAAACCTTGGAGCGTATCCTAACATTTCACCTTGGATTGGAGATCTTTCGGAATGGAGAGATATTCTTGGCAGTGTCGTCGGTGAGGCTCTTGGTGGCCAGAAAAGGCGGCTCGGTCGCTTTCTGTTCGCCTGCAAGGCCAACGACTCCACGGAGGGGTTCGTCAGCAAACTAAAGCAGCAAGTGGATGAATTGAGGCAGCGCAGCGGCGAGAACACGATCACATTCCATATTTGCACTGGTCTTGCCGGTGGCACCGGCAGCGGCTCGATCATCGACGTTGTGGCTCAGATTCGCAGGCTTTACCCGGATGACGAACACCGCGTGGTCCTCTACTGCCTGCTACCCGAAGCGCAGCCACCGGCAGGGTGGGATTCCGGAAACTACCATGCGAATGGATACGGAGCACTGGTTGAGATGAATGCGCTGGCAGTTGGGGCATTTCACCCGCATGATGTGGCTGAATCAACAGGGAGAATCACATTCCGTGACGCATCTGGGAGTCCGGTTTCTCCGTTCAGTGGTGCATACGTTTTCACTAATGAGAATGAGAATGGCCGGGTGCTTAACCTTGAGAACGATGAGGTTTCCCGGATGGTCGGCAGCTTCCTTTTCCAGAAAATCGTGGTCTCCCACTCCACACCTTGGTCGGACTCCTTACGGCGTGTCGAAAACGCCGAGAACGGAGATGGAAGTCCGGAGAGCATCCCCGGAGCAAACGTGCCACAGCGGTCAAAGCGCTTCCTAACCTTCGGAATTAAACGGCTTATCATTCCCGAAGAGGAAATCCGCGAGTTCATTTCCTTCAGTTTCGCCCGTCAAGCGGTCCTACAGCTCCAGTTCAACAACTGGTCAGCTACGCAGGGCTATGTTGACCTGCCGCTGAACGAGGCCTTCGCCCAATATGTGGCCGATGACCGCAACCATGAGCGGTGGCGGATGTCCGACCCTTATCTCAATATGGAGCGCGGCATCCTGCCCGCCGAACAACTTGAAAAATGGGGTCGGGTTGAGGATGACTGGAAAGCTGCGGTGAACGGCTTCCTCCAAGTCGCGATGAAATCCGAGGATAGCCAGTGGATGTCGAAACTGGCGCAACTGGTCGAAAATCATTTTACCGCGAACTGGCGTGGCAAGGGGGTCGTTGACTTCTTCCGAATGAAGGAGGGTGACATGCGGGATCAGGCCCGTGAAATTCGCAAGCTGCTTGAACTTGATCTATGGTCGCAATGGGTCAACGGCTCTTGGTCGATGTTTGACATAGGCCGTCTTCTTGGAGAACTGCGCCACTTCCTGGAGGAGAAACTGTCCGTCTGCGAGCGGAATGTTTCCAAATTCCGCGCACGGGTGGAGGACGGCAAATCGAAGTCGGAGATCGCGGCGAAGATCCGCGAGAACAACATCACTTGGGCCAAGATCGGACCGCTTTCCGCAGCGTTCGGAAAGCGGAAAAGCATCATTCAGGCGCAGGCTGAATGTTTCAAGGAATTTTATGCCGCGCGACATCGGGTCGAAAGCTGGACAGCTGCCGGTAAACTCGTTCAGCACATTCTGAGCGAGGTTGGTGATCTGATGGACACCGTCCAAAGCAACACTTCGACGCTTTCAGAGATGGTCAAAGGCGACACAAGTACGGGCAATGAAAACCGGTTTGTCGGACTGGTTGAGAGGATCGAGGCGCGTTGCAAGGAAGGCAATGTCCAAGATCTGAAGGATCAAATCGTGAAGCTTTATGACCCGGCGGCTGTTCGCTCCTTCGCCGCGCGGCTTCTGAGGGATGAGGAAATCCAGCATACCCAAACCAAGGCGGTGAGAGAGGCGATTGTTGCCTCGCTTGGAGAGCGTGCGGACTTTTCTACCTTCAGACAGAAGATGGTGCGCGGCCGGTTGATGGACCTACTTGAGAAGATTTGCGACGAGCAGACGGAGAAGGCCCATAATAATCTACTCGCGGCAGAGCCCAATCTCCACCGGCTCATGGGGGCGAACATTATTGATATTCTGGCACGCACCCACTCTGGAAACTCCCTCCAGCTAAAGGATTTCATCCGCGATCTTGTGAGTAGCGCGGGAAACTATCTGCGTTTCGATCCGATGGAAGAGAAACGGACAGGCCCCGGCGCGGGTCCGGTTACCACGGCGGCATCATTCGCGGTGTTGCTTCCTGATGCCGCGGATCATCCGGATTTTCGCAACGAATTGGAGGAGGCGTTCCGTGCAGCATATCCGCAGAACATCTCATTCTATTCGAACCCGAAAACCACCGAGATCACCATGGTTGGAATTCGCAATCTTTTCCCCCTCCGCTACGCAAAGCAGGTCGCCCTCTTGCGGGACAAGCACCGCGAGAGAATCGCTCGGTTTCCAAGAGCCCGGCTCGAAGTTCACTGCGAGGGCAACGGCGAGAACTTGCCGCCCGTCTTTCTACCCGAGGGGGCTGCTGTCAGGAAGGGCATGCAGGCATGGTATCTGCTGGGGCAGGCCATGGACGGCATCCGGGCAATCGAAGACCCCGAAACAGGTGCCAAGGGATTATACCTTGTGGCGAGGGATTCCCGCGGGCGAGAACAACGACCGGTCTTTCTCGCCAAAAACGAAGAGGAGCTGGTCCAGTCGGGCGATCCGGCCATTGCCTTCCAAATCGAGTCAATGGTGCGTGCCGGTCTAGGTGCCGACTACCTTCACATTTCCAAGAGGCAGGAGCTACTCCAGAAGCTCGATGAGGGACTGACGGCTATTCAGAAAACCATCACGAATCCGTTGGATAAACGGCGTTCCGCCTATGAAGAAGCCGTTTCCACGGCGGAAACCATTCTCAAACAAGGAGGAGAGTAAATTATGGCCAAACATCAATGTGTTCAGTTCGGCGTCTGTCCCCGTGCGGACAGTGGCGAGTGTTTTGAAGTCAACGCGGACTTCAAGTGCGGGCGCAATCCCGAGGATCCCGATTGTCATAGCAAGCTTGAGGAGGTTCAGGATGCTGGCGGCAAGGGACTTGCGCTGAAGGTAGGGATACCCGCCGTTCTGTTGCTGGTGGTCGGAGTTGCTTTGTTTTTCCTGCTCGGAAACGACGGCGGTTCACAGCCAACTCCGGCAGCCCAACAACCGACGGCCGAGGAGCTACTTAAAGAGGTGTGGCCCTGGCTGAAAACGAATTGACCAGAACCCAACGAAACTGCCGCAATGGTCCCCAAACTGCAATTTCACCGATCACAGGGTATGATGTTGATGCCCATTGCCGTGGCGCTGATGGTTTCCAGCATCGCCCTGATGCAGGGCAGTTGCAGACCGTTCGAAGAGCAGCCCGAAGGGGTGGATGTGATCCCTCCACCTTCACCCTCGCAATTGGTAGATTCCCTGATCCAAAGCGGAAACGACCTACGGCGGCTCGATGTTCTCGATCTTGAAGGAACTGCCGGTTTGAGTTCATCCGAACGGGAACGGACGCGGACCAAAATCCTAGACGTGGCAAGCGGCCATGCTCGGAAATACCGCGATAACTTGCTTCAATTTGCGAGGCTTCCGCAGCAGCGGGCGAAGGACGAAATCAACGCCAGTCTTGCCGCGAATAGAAAAATTTCCGGCCTGCCAGACATCTTCAAGGTCATCGAACTGCACCTTCGCCTTGTCAGGGCTGATACCCCGCCCAGCGAAAGCCGCATCATCTGGGACTTTGGCAACCTGCGGTATGCGAATCCAACTGAACGATGAATCCCATCAGAATCCGGAAGTGTCCCCTGAATCGTTAAAATAGGTTGGTGGCTGGTTGGATTCATGCGTGAGCATGAAGGCAGCTAAACCAAAACCAACCAACCACCGTGACCCACGAAAAATTGAAAGAGGCCTTCTTGCAAGGCGAAGAACGAGAAGCGGCGAATTTGTTTCGTCAATTGATGCGCCAGGCCGTCCGTGTCGGACTTTATGAGGCAATGGCCGAGGAAGTGGAGGCTCTATGTGGGCCTCGCTATCGCCCTGATTCCCAGAGTTGCTTTCACCGGGCGGGGTCCGAGAGGGGAGTCGCCTATTTGGATGGAGGCAAGGAGGAGATTCGGCGTAAGCGTCCCAAAATCCACCCCCTATCCATGCGCCGTTGACCGTGCATCCTTGCCGGGATGTCCAAACCACACCCCGATCCATCCCGTCACCTGACCTGCACCGACGTCCGCTTCGCCGAAGTC
>Ga0247832_1003349_pt1 | contig 22123 bp, 12 predicted proteins | sample LaCruzMarch2015__10_FD_192407 | JGI IMG/M metagenome (GOLD analysis project Ga0247832, IMG submission 192407) | Freshwater microbial communities from meromictic Lake La Cruz, Castile-La Mancha, Spain - LaCruzMarch2015_4m | ecosystem: Environmental > Aquatic > Freshwater > Lake | place: Spain... | reverse complement strand
TGATCTTCGGTCAGCAATGCCAACGCTTGATGGACCAGAGTCACATCTTCCGTTCGTGTCATTCGCTCATCAGGCGACTCTATTTTGGAAGTTGGTTCCGAGCCGGACAGCTCCCGTCCTTCGTCCAACGACAAGTGACCTCGGTGCCTCCGACGGCGGGCCAACGCATAATTGAACGCGATTCTGTACACCCAAGTGAAGAAACGACTGTTTTGCTGAAATGTGTCTAGCTTCAAGTAGGCTTGGATAAATGCTTCTTGAACGACATCTTCGGCTTCGTCCGTGCTACCAACCACGCTGATCATGGCGGTATACAAACGATCCTGATACCGAGTCACCAAGACTTCGAAAGCAGAGCTGTTACCAGCTAGCGCAGACTGTATCAGTTCCTCTTCGTCGTTCACACAGCCCTACAAATCTTGATTCCTCGAAAGCCCATTTCCAGATGTTCTATGTTGAACTGCTAACGCGGTCTTGTCAAACGTTACTCGTATCTAAGGGCATCAATTGGGTCAAGTCGACTGGCCCGCCAAGCAGGATAAAACCCAAACCCGACTCCGACCGCAGCGGAAAAAAGGAGGCTAACGATTGCAGCGGCTTGACTGACGATGATTGGCCAATCTCGACCATTCGAGATTGCGTTGATAAAAACCGTCAACGAGACAGATCCGGCCACCCCGAGCGCAACACCAATGGCTCCTCCAATAACTGAAAGCACCATCGACTCGACAAGGAATTGCATCAGGATATCACGCGGTCGAGCACCCACCGCCATGCGAATACCAATTTCACGTGTTCGCTCCGTGACCGAGACCAACATGATGTTCATGATCCCAACCCCACCCACGACTAGCGAAATACCTGCGATAGAAGCTAGCATAGCAGTCAGCGTGCCTGTAACCATACTGAAGGCGCCAGCAATCTCCGTGGTGTTTGCGACCTCAAAATCCGGCTGTTGGCCCAATGCAATTCGATGCCTATCCATCATAAGCGACTCGATTTCCTGTTCTGCTTGCGCCATGAGCTCCCCGCTCTTGGCAGAAATCAAAGCGACGTCAATATTATTGAAATTGCTACCCTGGAGCCGTTTCCGTACCGTCGTGTAAGGCATCAGAACGACGTCATCTTGGTCGTCCCCCACAATGTTTGCCCCTTTACTGGCCAACACCCCAACAATCTCAAAGGGTATGTTTTTGATTCGTACAGTCTGACCGATCGGGTTTGCGGTCTGAAACAGTTTCTTCACCACAGTTTGCCCGACCACGCAGACTTTATTGGAATTATTAATGTCGCCGTCCGAGAAGAATGCACCAAGCCGAATCTGCCAGTTCCGAACTAAAAGATAATCTGCCCCAACTCCAACCAGTTCCCGAGGACGGCAGTTGTTATTTCCCGAAATGACTTGGCCGGCCGAACCAACGATAGGTGTCGCGCCCAAAGTGCTCGGGCATTCACGCCGGATTGCCTGCACGTCGGCCGCGGTAAGCGTAGGGATCTGAGCAGCTCGTCCTCCCCTTCGATTTCCAGGCGCAAGAACGATGACGTTCGTACCCAAGTTTCGGAACTCCCCCTGCACTAACTCGCTTGCCGACATTCCAATCGAAACCATAGCCGTCACAGCCGCAATTCCAATGACCACCCCCAAAATCGTCAAGCCAGCCCGGAGCTTGTTTTTTGAAAGAGCGCGAATGGCGATGCGTATGGTGTTCAAGAATGACATGATTTTTAATGGCCCGAATTGGAAAGGCAGATTGGCACATTCTAAACCCGGCAGTTGCTCAATTGGCGTTGCATAAGTTCCAAAAGCCGCTATTCTTTCCAACTTCCCTGTTAATTAGAGTGGCCGAAAGGTGGTTCCTGAGGCTTTTTTAGCAAAAAGATGAGAGTTTGTCTTTAGATGACCGTTACCAAAGAACGTAAACAAGAAATCCTAAGCCAGTTCCGAACGCATGAAGCGGACAATGGTTCTCCCGATGTGCAAATTGCCATGTTGACGGAGCGTATCAACGGAATGACCGAGCACATGCGAGGCGCAGTCCGAGATTACTCGAGCCGACGCGGCCTTTTGCGAATGGTTAGCAAGCGGCGATCCTTGCTGGATTATGTTCGCAAGCATGATCCGCAGCGATATCTGAATCTGATCAGCAGATTGAATATCCGAAAGTAATTGCTTTTCTCATAGGCTGGTTCTCGAACCGGCCTTTGTTTTTGATTTTTGATGATGGTTTGTCGCCTTGGCTTCGAGCACTTTGTAAGCAGGCTTGGGCGTCAGTGTTGTCGGATGGGCGAAATGTCCGTCTTTTGTTGTGGTTTTTGTAGTGTTTTGAATTTCTCTTTTGTGTGTCTCAGCCATCCCCTTTGTCGACGTGGCAAAGGAAGTTTGCGAGCCCCCTGCAATCGGTTTTAGGGCTCAATCTCCGTTAGCTTGTGCATGAGGCTTTTTGTTTTTTGTTAAGGAAGTGAATGTAGTGAAGATTCGAGTAGAAAAGAAAATCGGCGATTCCATCTTGGCGTTTGAAACAGGCCAGCTCGCCAAGCAAGCCACCTCGTGCGTTTTGTGCCAATATGGTGACACGGTTGTCATCAACGCGGTATCCACCGGGCCATCGCGTCCCGGAACGGATTTTTTCCCGCTAACATGCGATTATCGCGAGCGATTTGCGGCTGCGGGCAAATTTCCCGGCGGTTTCCTCAAGCGAGAAACCCGCCCCACCACCAAGGAAACTTTGACAAGCCGTTTGGTCGATCGACCGATTCGGCCTTTGTTTCCCGAAGGATTTCGCGATGAAGTTCAAGTGCAGTCGATCGTTCTTAGCAGCGATATTCAGAACGACGCAGACGTTCTCGGAATGAACGGAGCCGCATGTGCTTTGTTCGTTAGCTCGCTTCCATTCACAGGTCCGATCGCTTCGACGCGCATCGGTCGAGTTGGTGGAAGTTTTGTAGCGTTCCCAACGCATGCTCAGCTGGAAGAAAGCGATCTGGATATGATCGTTTCGGCGAACGACCGCGAAGTTGTCATGATCGAGGGTTTCGCCCAAGAAATTCCTGAGAATGAAATGCTGGATGCGATCAAGTTTGCTCACGGAATTTGCCGTGAAGTCATCGACTTGCAGCGAGAGCTTTTCGAAAAGATCAAGCCGACCAAGGTCGCCTTTACGGTGGCAGACGATACGGAACTGGTTGCGAAACTACGAGCCGCTTATTACGACCGATTCAAAGCCGCCAAGCAAACCGAAGGCAAGCAAGCTCGAAACGATGCTTGCAATGTTCTTCGTGAAGCTGCCTTCGCGGAAATGATCCCAGATCCAGCCGCCGAAGGAGCGATCACCAAAGACGCGTTCTACCGCGCTTGGCACACACTTGAAAACCGAGTGGTGCGAGATTCGATTTTGGCAGGAATGCGATCGGACGGCCGCGATAGCAAGAGCCTCCGAGCCATTCACTGCGAAACAGACCTGCTGCCAAGAACGCACGGGACCGCTTTGTTCCAACGTGGCGAAACACAAGCTTTTGTGACTGTCACGCTGGGTACGCCTCGCGATGAGCAACGCGTCGATGGATTGGTCGAAGAGTACAGCAAGAAATTCATGCTGGACTACAACTTCCCATCTTTTTCCGTTGGCGAATGCAAGCCTATCCGAGCACCAGGACGCCGCGAAATTGGCCACGGAATGCTGGCCGAACGTTCTCTAGAACCCGTTTTGCCAGACCCAGACGATTTCCCGTACACCATTCGTTTGATCAGCGACATCTTGGAAAGCAATGGCTCTTCCTCGATGGCCAGCGTTTGCGGTGGCTGCCTGGGCTTGATGGCCGCTGGTGTCCCGATCACCAACCCTGTTGCTGGTATCAGCATCGGATTGGTTCGCGAACCAGACCAGTTTGTTCTGTTGACAGACATTTTGGGTGATGAAGATCACCATGGTGACATGGACTTCAAGATTTCGGGAACTCAAAACGGAATCACTGGCATTCAGCTGGATCTGAAGATCGATGGAATCAACGAAGAGATCATTCGAGCATCGCTGAAGCAAGCGAAGGAAGCTCGTATTGAGATTCTTCGCAAAATGTTGACTTGCATCCCTCGCCCACGCAGCGAAACCAGCCGTTACGCACCTAGACTTCTTCGAACCAAAATTGATTCGGAAAAGATTGGCGCACTGATCGGCCCTGGTGGTAAGAATATCCGCTCCATTCAAGAAGATACCGGAGCCACCATCGACGTGGATGATGAAGGCAATGTAACCGTGGCTTGCTCCGATGCGGAAGGTGCACGCGTTGCACTTTCGCGAGTAGAAGCTTGCACGGCAACCGTTCAAATCGGAAAGATTTATGACGGCACAGTCTCCAGCGTTCGCGATTTCGGAGCCTTCGTAGAAATCCTTCCTGGCAAAGACGGCTTATGTCACATCAGCGAACTATCCAGTGGATATGTTGCGAGCGTTGATTCGGTTTGCAAAGTCGGTGACACGATGAAGGTAATCGTGATCGATATCGACGACAACGATCGCGTGAAGCTCTCCCGACGCCGAGCCCTGGAAGAACTAGGAATTGAAGACGAATTCGCTAGTAACGAGGACGCTGAAGGGGATGATTTGGGCGAAGACGGAGAGCCAAATCCAGACCGTCCGTTCGAAGAAAGAGGGGATCGACCCGAGCGTACCAGTTCAGGCGGCGGAAGCAGCCGGCCACGATCTGACCGAGGCGGAGATCGCGGTGGATTCCGTGGCCGAAGCGGCGGCGGCGGTGGTGGCGGACGCAGCGGCGGCGGCGGTGGCGGACGCAGTGGCGGCGGCGGACGCAGCGGTGGTGGCGGTGGACGCAGCGGCGGCGGCGATCGTCGATAGAAGCCCGCTACTTATCTCCTAATCAATCGAGAATCGAGGTGAGCTCTGAAAAACAGCTCTCCTCGTTTCGTTTTGAGAGGAGGGACAAAAAAGAACAGGCACAGCAATTCCGCATTGGATAGACTGCGACAACCGTTTTAGCTGGAAATGGAGATGTCAACTTACCCGGGTTGTTGAAGCGGCCGGAAACAGTTCCGCTTCCGTCGAGTTTATCTCGGCGGAGCGCACGACTGACTGCTACCATGCCCATGACTTGCATGCTTCGCTTCCGTCGAGTTTATCTCGGCGGAGCGCATAACTGACTGCTACAATCTGCTTACGATTAGGGCGTCCATGGGCTGTGATGTTGAACCCAGTTGGGGTTCTCGCGTAACTGGTGCTGTTATCCCAGGGTGCGCTACGCAGCATCACCGCATCAACCCTGAAGGGGTTGCACAGCTTGGAACTAAAAGGGTGCTATTCGTGGGTGGCACTGTTCGGGTGCTCTGTCACTCAGCGGTATGTTCACGCGATTGGCCTTGGTGAAAGTAACTTCTGCTCCGGTTCCGGCTTGGTTGGCCAGCGGAAGAGCGATCCCCACTTCTAATCCTCCGCGAGGACAACTAAATCGCCACGCAAAGCACTTCGCTCCACGCAACGCGACGCAACGAAAAAGTGCAGTGTCCCTTTGAAATCGTGACGGTATTAGGCTGGCGATTCTTGGAATCGTCCGAGTAATTGACGTGATCGGCATCGGAGTAAACGCGAAGTCCGCCGTGGTTAACAGGAATGTTTGGAAACGAGACCACGGAACAAAAAAACAGGCACAGCAATTTCGTGACTCGCAAAATTGTATCCGTCAGCTTAGCCTACTTCCGATACTATCAACGGACGCCAGATAGGTTGCACGTTAGGCGCTTCGCTGAGAAGTTGCGAATAGGACGCCATTAGCAGATGCACAGCTCGCTAAGAAAAATGGCGATTGAAAGGCGGAAATATTGGCTGCCCGAATGAAATAGGCAGCTTCGACGCGAAGCATTCGACTCCGCAGACTCGCCCCCGCAGACTCGCCCCCGCAGACTCGCCCCAGCAATCGACCTCCTGCAAGCTTCGACATCCGAACTCCCCAGGTCTCTGGCGTGCAACCAAGCCGTGCAAATACATCTGCAACGTCCGCCGCAATCGCAGCCTTGCCATCACGCAGCATCCGGCCTGTGTACTCCACCAACATCACGTATTGGCCCAACGTAAACCCACTCCGCATCTCTCCACCGTACCGCACCAAGCCCTCTGCGATCCTCAACCGGAACAAGCCAAAGCTCATCTTCAAGCCCGCCACTAACCCGAACCGCCGCCACACTACCAAGCTCTGCCGCCTGCAAATCCTCGGCTCGACCGTTCGAAACGACATGATCCACCCGAGCCTTAATCGAAGTGTGCTCGCTAGCTTCCGGAGTCGCAGCAACCCCAGCCGCAACCGGATTCAAATCAAAACTCCAAATTCAGCTGGAGCAAAACATCCTTTTGGTCTTTTATGGTCTTTTACATAGAGCAGCCCAGAGAGCAGAACGATAAACGGTAAAATCCAACTTGACAGCGCCGCTTTGAACCCGACAAACAATCGCAACTCTGCTAGAGTACAGCCTTTACAGACTGTCCTTCCATATCCTCCCTACCAAACTTGGCTCATTCGACCATTTCTATTTTTAACGCTTCTGTGTTGAACCTCGTTGCTTGAATCAATTTAGTTTTCCAGCGACTGCAACTAACCTCTTTCTCATGTTTAACAAAGTAAGCTCAAAAGAAACCATCAGTATGGCTTGGCTAGTCGTGCTGCTTTTGTTTCCTGTTGCGTTACTAAACTATCTTGATCGACAAATGATTGCGGCGATGAAGACGTCGGTGATGTCGGATATATCGGGGATGGCTAGCGAGTCGCAGTGGGGTTACATGCTTGGCCAATTCAAATGGTCTTATGCCTTCTTTAGTCCAATCGGTGGGCTTCTTGCGGATCGGGTAAGTCGACGTTGGACAATCGGAGCAAGTCTTGTTTGTTGGTCGGCTATCACGTTTCTCACGGGCTTGGTGGATAGTTATCAAGGCTTGCTATGGACTCGAACGGCAATGGGAATAAGCGAAGCTTTCTACATCCCAGCAGCCCTCGCTCTCATATCGGATTACCATATCGGGCCGACGCGATCCAAGGCGGTAGGTGTTCATCAGATGGGCATATACTGTGGAGTGATACTCGGAGGTTTTGCAGGGTACGCTGCCGATTCTCCTGCAGTCGGTTGGCGATTAACATTTCAAGTGATTGGAATAATTGGAATTGCTTACGCCGTTCCTCTGCTATTCTTTTTACGTGATGTTCCCAAATTGGAAGCGAGTGACGGAGTCCTTGGACTGGATCAAGAGAGCTCGTCGGATCGCTCGATATCGAAGCCTGTTGAGCGGTCGGTATTTACCGAGCTCTTCACGAATTTCTCGTTCCTGTTGTTGGTTGCTTACTTCACGCTCCCTGCGTTGTCAGCCTGGATTGTTCGAGATTGGATGCCGTCGATTCTCAAAGAGAGTTTCGATCTCAGCCAAGGATTCGCAGGCGTTTCGGCGTCCTTGTACTGGCAAGTGGCCGCCATTTTTGCGGCTCTCTTCGGTGGTTGGTTAGCAGATCGCAGGGCGCGTCGATCGTCGCGTGGGAGAATTTACGTTAGCGCTATTGGCGTCGGGCTGATCATTCCAGCTCTTATCGGAGTGGGTATCGCTACCAGTGAAAAATCGATGTTGGCTGCTATGGCTGCACTCGTCTTGTTTGGAATTGGCTGGGGATTCTTTGACTGCAACAACATGCCGATCCTATGCCAGATTGTTCGTCCAAATCATCGTGCAACAGGCTACGGGATCATGAACATGATCAGCATCAGTTGTGGCGGCTTGGCGGACTGGGGGTTCGGAAAAATGCTCGATATGAAACTTCCGATGACTACAATCTTCGGAGCCTTTGCGGCTTGTTGCGTCGTATCCATTGCAATTGTCTTATCCATTCGTCCACGATTCGCGTCCGAAAATGACGCTTTGGAGAATTCATGACCGTCTCGTTTTCCGGGATTATTCCACCATTGGTAACGCCGCTCAAATCGAGAGATGCGATCGATCACGAGGGACTCGAGCGATTGCTGGAGCATGTGATTTCCGGCGGGGTACATGGCCTGTTCATTTTAGGAACTACGGGAGAGGCTCCGAGCTTGAGCTATCGACTGCGACGCGAGTTGATCACAAGCGTGATCGATCAAGTTGCCGGTCGCATCCCAGTTTTGGTTGGAGTGACTGACACTTCTTTCGTTGAAACGATCGCTCTATCCAAACATGCTAAATCAGCAGGTGCTTCTGCGGTTGTCGCGGCCACTCCCTACTATTTCCCAGTCGGCCAAACCGAGTTACTGGGCTATGTAGAGAATCTGCTCGGCGAGTTACCGCTTCCGCTAGTGATCTACAACATGCCGAGCTTAACGAAAGTTTGGTTTGAGATTGAAACGATTGAGAAACTGGCCCATCACTCGAAGATCGTAGGCATCAAGGATAGCAGTGGTGACCTGGAATACTTCAAGCGAGCTATTGGACTGAAAAGTCTTCGTCCAGATTGGTCCGTCATGATCGGACCAGAAGCGATGCTTCCCCAGGCGATGCGAATCGGCGGCGATGGCGGCGTCAATGGAGGAGCAAACGTTTTTCCCGAACTGTTTGTCGAATGCTATAACGCTTGCCGAGAAGGAGATGAAGCCCGAGTTGCAAAGCTCGATGCGATCATTCAAAGCTGGCAACGCGTTTACGATATTGGTAAGTATTCGTCGCGTCACATCAAAGCGACCAAGTGTAGTTTGTCATTGCTCGAAATCTGCGATGACTTTATGGCTGATCCGTTTCATCGCTTTCGACAACCCGAGCGAGACCGCGTTCAGCAGATCCTTCAGTCTATCAAAATGATGATGGTGTAAATATGAAACGATGGATGGTGATACTCGCCTTCCTCATGGAGCACAGTGCAACAACGCGAGCCAACGAACTTAGGCCGCTGCAATATAATCATCCAGGTCTTGTGGTTGATTTGGGAGTTGGGCTGTGGGCTTGGCCGTTACCATGCGATGCCGACGGCGATGGCGATTACGATCTGATTGTTTCATGTCCGGACAAACCATCCAATGGTGTTTGGTTTTTTGAAAACAAAAATGGAGATACGGCGAAAGATAAGTTTCCAACCTTCGAACCTGCAAAACAACTTAGCAAAACCGTTACGTATTTGATGCCAAGCTATAACGACGGCGAAATGCGGGTTCTTTCACCAGGTACCGAGTATCTCAACTTCACCACCAAAGGAATCGAAGAGAAAGTAAAGCTACCGATAGAAGCCAAGTTTCATAAGCCGCTCGGCAAACAACCGAAAGGTCCAAAGATGCGTCATAACCAATGGCGTTATGTTGACTTCGATGGCGATGGAGTACTGGATTTAAGCGTTGGCGTGGAAGACTGGAGCTACTACGGTTGGGATGACGCTTGGGATGCGAAAGGGCGATGGATCAACGGACCGCTTCATGGATGGATTTACATCTTTCGAAATACCGGGACAAACGATGCACCGAAGTATGACAAACCATTTTTCTTAGAAGCTGCCGGAGAAAGATTGGACGTCTTTGGTTGCCCGTCTCAAAACTTTGCCGACTTCGATAATGATGGTGATTTAGATTTGATTTGCGGTGAGTTCCTCGACAAATTCACCTATTTCGAGAATGTTGGCACGCGACAGAGCCCCAAGTACAGAGCGGGGAAGCGATTAATAAACGATAAGCAAGAGATCCTCGCGATGGATCTTGAAATGATTGTTCCGATTGCTTTTGATTGGGACAAAGACGGCGATATCGATCTGATAGTCGGCGATGAAGATGGCCGCGTCGCATTCGTCGAGAACGTTGGCTTGGATAATCAAATGCCTGTCTTCAAATCGCCTCGTTACTTCCAGCAAAAAGCCGATACATTGAAATGCGGTGCGCTCGCCTCACCGGTTGGGACTGATTGGGATGACGATGGCGATATCGACATCGTAAGTGGAAATACAGCCGGCTATATCGAGTTTTTTGAGAATCTAAGTGGCCCGAATGTGGCTCAGCCGAAATGGGATGGACCGGTGCGACTGGTTGCTGGTGATGAAGTTTTTCGCGTGATGGCGGGCGAGAATGGAAGCATCCAAGGGCCAGCAGAAGCCAAGTGGGGTTACACCACGCTCAACGTTGCCGACTGGGACGGTGATGGGTTGAAGGACATTGTTTTCAATTCGATTTTGGGGAAGGTTTGTTGGCTACGCAATGTTGGCGTTAAAGGCGCACCCAAGCTTTCCAATCCCGAGCCGATCGAAGTGGAATGGGTCGATCAACAACCAGAACTCCAATGGGGTTGGTTGAAGCCTGATGGAAAAGAACTCCTCACACAGTGGCGTACAACTCCTTTGGTCTATGACTTCAACGAAGACGGAGTGGTAGATCTTGCGATATTGGATCACGAAGGCTACTTAGCATTTTTCGAACGATACCGCGATGGCAAGGCGATCAAAGTCAAAGCTCCGCGCCACGCGTTCGTTGACGAAACGGGTACTCCGCTACGACTCAACCCAAGGACTGCGGGAAGAAGTGGTCGCCGAAAGATATGCGTCGCTGACTGGAACGGCGACGGCAAGTTTGACTTGCTTTTGAATTCATCAAACGCTGACTTGTGGGAACAAATCGGCATGAAAGAAAACGCATGGGTCATGAAGAACTCGGGGACGCTTGCCGAGAAAAACATCGAAGGCCACGACGTCAGTCCAACTGTGGTCGACTTCGATGGAAACGCTGTCCTTGACTTCTTAGGGGGCGCTGAAGATGGCCGCTTATACTTCCTGAAGAACTTGAGAAACTAATTATTGCTTCGTCACAATTTAATTTCTGGGTAGCGGAATTCGTAAGAATTCTGAAGTCGCTGGCAACATGAACAAAACCTAGTGCCTTCAGATGTCTTACGACATCTGCTACGAGTCCGAATCCCATATTTAAATTGTGCCTCGGCACTAAGGCACTACTAAGGCACTACTAAGGGGACCGGCACAAAACACAAAAAGGACAGGCACAGCAATTCCGTGACCCGGCAAAACCGCTTCCGTCAACGTAGCTAATTTCAGAAACTATCAGCGGACACCAGATGGGCTTCGCATGAGGCGCTTCGCGGAGAAGTTGCGAATGACTCTCCATTGGGAGATGCACGGTTCACTAAGAAAAATGGCGATTGAGCAGCGGAACCATGGCTGCCCGAATGAGATAGGCAGCTTCGACGCGACACACTCGCCCCCGCAGACTCGCCCCCGCAGACTCGCCCCCGCAGAGCTCAATTGAAATCGGACCTCAGCGGATCAGCCTACATTGGCAAGATGCCGAACTTGTAACTTCCCTGCCAACTCTCGCAACTTGTCCCGAGTCGCCGCAAGAAATCGACCCAGCAACCGGCCTCCTGCAAGCTTCGACATCCGAACTCCCCAGGTCTCTGGCGTGCAACCAAGCCGTGCAAATACATCTGCAACCTCCGCCGAAATCGCAGCCTTGCCATCACGCAGCATCCGGCCTGTGTACTCCACCAACATCACATACTGCCCCAACGTAAACCCACTCCGCATCCCTTCACGCACCGCACCAAGCCCTCTGCGATCCTCAACCGGAACCAGCCATAGCTCATCTTCAAGCCCACCACTAACCCGAACCGCCGCCACACTACCAAGCTCCGCCGCCTGCAAATCCTCGGCCCGACCGTTCGAAACGACATGATCCACCCGAGCCTTAATCGAAGTGTGCTCGCTCGTTTCCGGAGTCGCAGCAACCCCAGCCGCAACCGGATTTAGATCAATGTAAGCACACACTGAAACAAGCGACTCTTCATCCAGAATCGCAATCGATTTGAACCGCCCCTCAAAAAAAGCCCCAGTGCATTTATCTTGCTTATTCGCAAGACGAGCCAACGGTTCCTTGAGACACTTCATAAACCAACCCAGCGACGACAATCGCTTGCGAGCACTCGCCACCCACTCCATGTTGCCCACACGAGCGGCCACCATTTCCTTGGAAACCTTCATCGGCTTGCGGTCCGACCCACGAGGCGGAAACAGCCGAAACCAACGCTCAACCACTTCCGAATCCGACCAGCTGCTGGCAACTTCAGGATCAATTCGAAGCAGCAAGTGAAGGTGGTTGTCCATGAGACTAAAACCACCGACGGAAACGGCAAAGATCTGGTCAAGTTCCTTAAGCCGATTCTCGATCCAATCCTTACGACCTGGAGCCGCCTCATCGCCCATGAGATGAGCCCGACGAACGCAGCGAGAAATGCAGTGATACCAACGACTTACGGCAGCATCAACAAGTCGAGAACGGGAGATGGTCACAGTAAAACTCCAAGACAAAGAACCGGAATAATCGACAAATTTTACCGAAACTACCATGTCCGTCAATTGCTGTGCCTGTCCTTTTTTTGTTTTTTTTTGTTTTTTGTTTTGCTCGACGCTGCCCCCCCCCGAAGAAGTGCAGTGTCCCTTGAGGTAGTGTCCCTTGAGGTACTTTGCGGTACCGGCGTGAAAATGCGATCGATACGCTCCCATCCAAAATCGAAAATAGAATATTCGACCACTTTTTCGAATTTGTTTGAAATCCAGAGATATCCTCGCAACCCGTCCAAAAAATCGTCTTCAGGGTGACGGATTTGCCGTCTATCACGATTTTTCATCACAATGCATGGTTGCGTTTCGAAACTGCCTATCCTTGGAAGTGACCGTTCCTGACGAGTTTAACGAGAATGCTGTGTAAAGTAGCGGAACTATTGGAGTTACAATCGCATCCCAAAGGGACGTTTTGTTGACACGCATCGCGGTCGAATTACGATGGAAACGGCTTTGTGAGTCCCTGCAAAAAATATACTACCGTTGTCTTTGCAGGAATGAATGGATTTCGAAAGCCTCATTTAATCACCTTTCTTCAATTGCTGGGTAAGTCATGACAAAGGTTCGCACGTTCGGCGCTAGGTCAAAGAAAATCAAGCCAACTGCTAAAGGCGTTGCAGCCAAACGAAGGTTAGTTCTGGAGTCGCTCGAAGATCGTCGGTTGATGGCAACCGACATTAATGGGCTGTACTACCCCCCAATCGGCCGGGCAACCGCCTACCTTCCTCCAACGATCACGTCTGCACAATATGCACAGCGATCGATTCAGCAATATGGTGACCCCCTGAACAGTGGCGGTGGCCGAAACAGTCCGAGCGGTGAAAACAATGCTCCTTTCTCTACAAGCGAAATCGAGCCAAACAACGTTCGAAACCAAGCACAGGTTTTGCCGTTGGGTACACTGCCAACTCAAAACAACGTCGTAATCGTTTCTGGCCAAACGTTCAACAACATCGCCAATAACATTTATGACGAAGACTATTTCGCAGTCGATCTTCGTGCGGGTGACATTCTTGACATCGGATTGAATTCGGGCGTATCTGGTACTTGGGATGTGGCATTGTTGGATGCATCCGGTAGTGAAGTGATGGGATCCACAATCAATGCATCTACATTGTATTATCCCCCAACTTCCCCCCTGATTGATACCACATCGGAAGCCGCTTTGGCGTTAACGATCACGGCAACCGGACGTTATTTCATCCGAGTTTCTGACGGCAACAATGCTTATTCAATGCGATTGAGAGCGCAAAGAAATTCCATCGAAAGCGAGCCGATTGGAACGAAGCAGATTTTGTATCTAGATTTCGACGGATCGATCGTGAATCCGGCGGTTTTCGGTGGTCCTGCTCTGACTTCACGAATTCCTTCGTTGATTGAAACCTTGGAACCCTTTGGGTTTTCGCAAGCGGACGAGAACGATCTGATCAATAAGATCATCGCGAAGGTCAGGGAAGATTTCATGGGCTCGCTTCCTGCAACTGGTGGTAATGGCTACTTTGGTCAAGACGGTCGAGCTGGCGCTTTTGATATCGATATTCGCAACAGTCGTGACCATGCCGACCCTTGGGGGCAGCCTAATGTTTCGCGAGTGCTGGTAGGTGGATCGGTTGCAGAGTTTCCTATCGCGACAATTGGGATTGCTCAGAGCGTCGACGTAGGGAACTTTGACCGCCGCGAAACAGCGGTGGTCATGCCTGCGGAGATTTTCTTCCCATTGGACACTGACGCTGCCATCTTAGCTGCAAACGACGCACGGTTTATTCCGCGATCCGCGACATCTACCTTGAGCGATATGGTTTCCACGGCTTTGGCGCTGATCATTTCGCACGAAGCTGGTCACTTTTTTGGTGGGAAGCATCAAGATTCTAGCAATTTGAATCGTCAGACGATGGATTCGGGTTCGGGTCCGTTTTCTCAAACACTGTACAGCGTTGGGCCAGACGGCATTTTCGGCACACCAGATGACGTTGATATCGATTTCGGTCGAGACCGATATTCGCGAGCAGAACCCTACACGGGAACCGTGAATCATGCTGGAACCATGGCGTTCAACCTTGCTACGGGAACGGTTGGAGCGACAGTAAACGGTATCAATTTTAACGACGTTAATCGAAATGGACGTCAAGATAGCAATGATGTCGGTTTGGCGGGCTGGACGATCTATGCTGACATCAACGGCAACGCAGTTCTCGACTCCGGCGATACCTCGACGGTAACAGGGGCAAACGGAAGTTACAGCCTTCGGGTACCAGCTGGAACCTTTAATATTCGAAGCGTTCTGCAAACTGGATGGGTTTCTACAGCTCCGGTCAACGGATTCACAAGAGTTACGGTTGCAAACGGCCAAACCACCTCGGTAAACTTCGGTGCGAACAGACCGACCAATACATCAACGGGATTCAAGTGGAACGACTTGAATGGTGACGGAATACGCGATGCCGGTGAACCAACATTGGCAGGTGTTTACATTTACCTTGACTTGGACGGCGACGATCGGCCGGACCTTGGCGAGCCATCCAGTATCACGGGCACCGACGGAGCTTACAGACTGACGCCTCCTTCGGCTGGTGTGTATGCTATCCGAGAGGTCGTCGAACCCGGCTTTGTTCAGACTTATCCTGGGCCTGCTAGTAATTTCGAATTCATTGTCACCTATGACGGTGTCAATCCACTCGCGGGTTACAACTTCGGTAACTTTGAATCGTCGGACTGGGGCGATGCTCCAGCTCCCTATCCAACCACACGAGCCGCTAACGGTGCTTACCATGGTCAGTCGCCGAATCTGCGACTGGGAGCCAATTGGGATTCTGAGCAAGATGGTCGGCCGTCTGCAAGTGCAACGGGTGACGACACCAACGGGCCTTTGGGAATCAACGGACTTGTCCTAGACGATGAAGATGGGATTCTAGTTTTGGCGCCGATCGTACGCGGCGATCGCTCGAATTTGATCCAAGTCAACATCACGAACAGTGATGGATCGTCTGCCTTTTTGCAGGGCTGGATTGACTTTAATGGCAACGGAACTTGGGAATCCGGCGAACAGATCGCAACGGATGTTCCGGCTTTCAACGGCCCAATGAACATCACGTTTACTACACCTGCGAACGCAGTTTCCACCGCTTTCGCTCGATTCCGGCTGTCGCAAGACCGTGGATTGCAACCTACGGGGCGTTCTACTACCGGTGAAGTCGAAGATTATGCGTTCACGATCGTGGATGGTCCTCGCACGCTTCTCCAACCAGATTCCTTCACGGTCGCTCGAAATAGCTTGTTGAATCCTTTGGATGTTCTGGCAAACGATTTCCAACTGCCTAATGACCCATGGCGTATCACTGCTGTAAGCGTGGGGAGCAACGGTGGCAGAATCTTGATTGATTCGACGGGCCGCGGCCTTCTCTATTCGCCAGCATTGAGCTTTGTAGGTCGCGAAACCTTCACCTACACCGCGACAAGTGCCTCCGGGCGGCGTGAAACGACAACGGTCTCAACCAATGTTATTTTGCAGTTCGTGGATCCAGTTGCGGTCGACGATTCGTTTGACCTACCAACCAATTCGACCGGCTTTCCGCTTAATGTTCTCGTGAACGACGTTGAAGGTCGTGGCGGAGCGTTGGTCATTTCTAGCGTCACGAATCCAGACAAGGGTGGAGCCGTTACGATTGGTTCGGGCGGTCAAAGTATTCGTTACACGCCTCGAAGAGGTTTTGGCGGTACCGAAACGTTCCGGTACACAGCCACCGATGCAACGGGTAAGACAACCACTGCCAACATTACGGTTCACACTCTGCAAGCAGACCGCTTGGATGACGACGTAGCGTTCACCTTTGAGTTCCGTAATCTTGCAGGCGACCGTATCACCGAAATCAAGCAAGGTGAGGTATTCGAGGTTATCACTTTTGTAGATGACTTGCGACCTGAAAAGGGAGTTGCAGAAACCCCGCCTCGAATCGTGACTAGCCCGGGAGTTTATTCCGCCTATTTGGATGTTCTTTACAGCTCAGGACTGGTTACTCCGAACGCACCATCCGGTGGAGAATTTGATTTCGATGTAACCTTCCTCGACCCGTACCTAGCTGGAACCACTGGCGCTGCTGGTGTTCCCGGTTTGATTAATGAGCTCGGCGGATTTATCGGAAATGTGCAGTCCTTCAACCGCCCGAACGCAGTTGCAGTCGCGAAGATGCGATTCACAGCTTCATCCGCCGGTATTGCAGAGTTTGTCGGTGACCCCGCAGACGACTTGCCGAACTCCGAGATCACTTTCTACAACACGCCAACTACCCGAGTTCCACTGGAACAAGTGCGATATGGCCGCTCGACCTTGGAAATCGTTCCAAACGGAGTGAACTTCCCATTTGCCGTCGACGATACTCGCTTCAATCTCGTTGCAGCGACTTCGTTCAACATCGATGTGTTGACCAACGACATCACCGGCACTCAGCCGCCAATTCGTCTAACTTCCGTGACACAGCCGATCAGCGGCCAAGTCAACATCAACACAAACAACACACCTAACAACTTTGCGGATGACACGGTAACGTACGCATCGAATACGGGTTTTGTGGGAGTGGACCAGTTCACGTACACGATTATCGATGATCGTGGATTCCGATCGACCGCTACGGTCACCGTGCACGTTGGTAACGGCACCGCCGATGATATCATTCAGCTCCGTCTAAACGTGACGGACACGCTTGGTGCACCCATTGAACAAGTGCGAGTTGGGGACACCTTCCAACTGCGAGGTTACGTCGAAGATGTTCGTACCGTCGCAGCTCGGTTTGGCGTGTTCGCTGCCTTCCAGGACATCCTGTACAACAGCCAATTGGTGTCGGTCAACACAGACCCGGCGAACCAGCTGGGCTTTGATGTAGCTTTCGCCCCTCTTTACAATCCCGTTGATCCCGTTACTGGGCAAGCCATCATTTCAGGTGATATTCGAATCCCTGGCCTGATTAACGAACTAGGGTCCATCCAAGCGGACCAAAGCACTCCGGTTGGACGAGGCGAGAAGCTTCAGTGGGTTGTCACGTTGACCGCAAAAGCTGTTGGTACTGCCTCTTTCCTGGGCGACCCTGCTGACGTCAAGCCATTTCATGACAGCTTGGTCTTCGACCCAACGACTCCTTTAACACCGAATCAAATTCGTTACCTAAGTGATTCGATCGTGATCACGGCCGCTGCAGGTGGCACCGGCGGAACTGGTGGCACTGGTGGCACTGGTGGCACTGGTGGCACTGGTGGCACTGGTGGTGGTAGCGGATTCATGAACTTCTCGAATCCTTATGACGTCAACAATGACGGCTTTGTCTCCCCGATCGACGTGTTGATCCTTGTCAACTCGATGAACACGGGAAGCTCAGGGTTTTTGGGCGGCGGTTCTAGCGGTGGTGCGAGCGGTGAATCCGGTGCCAACGGTTACTATCTGGACGTCAACGGAGATTCCTACCTGTCGCCATTAGACGCACTTTTGGTTATCAACCATCTCAACAACCGAGGTGGTAGCGGCGAAGGCGAAGGAGTATCGATTGCTTCCCCTGGTGCTGACAAGGATTCGGAAAGCTCTTCCTACTTGGTGATCGAAACGCCGTTTCTCAAGAAACGAACGAATGGAAGCTTTGATTTTGCGACCGTCGGCCCACGGCTGTCGACCGAAAAGTCCGATGAATTCCAATCGTTGGCGGATTACTTGAGTTCAGCGGACTCCGAAGATTCTGACATGGATTACTTGGACGGAATTGCATCAGATGTGTTCCGCAATTCCTAAGTTGGGCCAGTAATTTCCAAGCGAAGGTGGGTGTTGTACTGGGGTGGTAAAAAACTAACCGCTCAAGGTGCAGCCCACCTCGCTATTCCAGGTAGGTAGTCCATTGGGCTGCAGCGTTGTATTGGTCGGTGAGATCCTTTGCCTTGGCTTCCGTGCAGGTACCGGCTGCGACCAACTGCTGAATGCGTTTTGCAAATGCAGATTGCAACTGAGTCGTTTCGTATCTTGCGAACGCAACCATGTTATGGATGCGGCTTCCTTGGACTAATTTGGACACATGAAACTGCCCATCGGATTCCATGAAAATCTGAGCTTCATTCGGTAGACCAAACAAGTTGTGGAAGGACCCCATCACCTCTTGGTAAGCCCCTACCAAGAACAAGCCGATGTAGTATTCTTCATTCTCTTTCCACTCAGGCAGCTCGAGCGTTTCTTTTACGTCCTTCAGGTCCACAAACTTATCGATCTTCCCGTCAGAATCACAAGTTACGTCGACCAAGGTTGCGAAATCTACCTTGGATTCTTGGAGACGATGAAGCGGAACAATGGGGAACAACTGGCCAATGGCCCACGAGTCGGGCGCGGAACGGAAAAGTGAAAAGTTACAAAGATACTTAGCCGCTAAAACACGCTTAACATCTTCGAATTCTTCGTTGGGAGTCCGTGACAATTCAGACTCCTTCAACGCCAAAGCGCATACTTCCCAGTACAGCACTTCTCCTTTCGCCCGATCTTCCAAGGAAATCAATCCAAGATTGAACTGGGTGTGCAGTTCATCTTTTAGCTCGACCGCATCGTGATAGTACTCGAAATAGTTCTTTCCATTAATGTCATCGCAAAGCCCTTTTAACTCCGTGATAACCTGCGGATCGTCTGCGTCTATCTCCACGACTGGCTGATCGTCCGCAAAGGTTTCGATTTCTTCCCGAATGGAAACAACGAGAACAGTGTGGTAGGCGGTCATCATGCGACCGCTTTCTGTAACCAGATTCGGATGCGGAACGTTTTCCTCATCGCAAACCGTTTGGACAGTGTAAACCACATCATTCGCAAACTCTTGGACGGTGTAATTCATCGACGATTCAAAACGTGTCTTCGAACCGTCATAATCGACTCCTAATCCCCCACCGATATCCAAGAAATCTACAGGCAAGCCCAGCTGATGGATTTTTGAGTAGACTCGGGCGGCTTCTTTCATGGCGTTTTTTACACGTTTGATATCCGTGATCTGAGACCCGATATGAAAGTGCAACAGTTTCAGCTTCTCTTCCATTTTGTGTTCACGCAGCAAGCGAACGCATTGGATGATCTCCGAAGTTGTCAGTCCGAACTTTGCCGAATCACCACCGGAGCTCGCCCATTTCCCCGAACCTCGCGTGTACAACTTGGCTCGCAGTCCAATAAATGGGCACACGCCAACGTCCGAAGCCACCCGAAGCAACATCTTCAGCTCGTTCAGTTTCTCAACAACCACCACCACTCTTTTTCCAGCTTGAACCGCTAGCGATGCGAGTCGACAAAAGGCTTCATCCTTGAATCCGTTGCATATCAGAAGCGAGTCCGGTGTTTGATCCTGAGCAACTGCCGCGTAAAGTTCTGCTTTCGATCCACATTCCAAGCCGACGCGGCATCGGTCGCTTTCTTTGAGAAACTCTTCCACGACCTCGCGTCGCGGATTGACCTTCATTGGAAAAACTGGGTAATGCTTTCCCTTGTAGTCAAACTGCTGGATCGCGTCGCTGTACGCCCCGGTCAAAATTCGCAGCTGGTTGGTCAGGATCTGTGGAAATCGAAGGATGACGGGCAATTGGACCTTTTTGTCCCGAACTAGATGATCCACCAACTGCTTCAAATCCACGAATCGAGGATCGTTTGCAGAAGGACGAGCGATCACATTTCCTTGATGATTTACATCAAAGTAGCCAGCTGACCAGTTCTCAATCCCGTAGGTTGCATGAATCCGCTGAATCGTTTCCTCATTCATAGGGCGATAACTTTCATTGCAAGGATCGCGCAGCTAAGCCACGCTGGGAGCCAAAAGTAAGGGGATCGAGTTGGCAAGCGGAAACGCTGCCATTTACAGACGAAATTCTAACGCGACCTGCCAGATGGAACAGTCGCCATTCTGAGAATCAAAGCTTGGGCATCCGACTTACACGACGCAGTGCTCAAGGATATCTGCCCCCGAAGCCAAATATCCGGTGTAGAACGAACCAAACTGCCCAAAGTGCGCACTCGCCGAATCGTACCGCATCGTGTAAACGATCTCCTTGAGATACTGAGGATTCTTGGCCCAAAGGGTTACTCCCCATTCCCAGTCGTCTAACCCAACTGATGCAGTTACCAACTGGGTCACTCGGCCCGCAAACGCCATTCCGCTTTGAGCGTGCTCTGCCATCATCTCCGTTCTTGCCGAAAAAGGCTGCAAGAACCAATTTGCTCCCACATTTCTAGCCTTATTCATCGGATAAAAGCACATCGCTGGCCAGTTTGGAAATTCTGGAGCTATCCGCTGAGCGAACATCGAAGGAAGTCGCTTTTCGTAAGAAGCCACTTTGGCCTGAAAGGTAGCAGAGGCAGGGTCTTCCCCCGTCCGAATCAGTTTGGCAGCGTACTGTTCTTTATTCGGTAGGTATTCGCTGATCTCCGACATCGAAACAAAGGAATACACTGGCTCAATCGCTGCTCCCAGTTTACTACCCATCATCCGTTGGTGAATGCGATCCACTTTCAGCGGATTCAAATCCATCATGATGGTCGCAAAATCAGCTTTGTGCCCGCTGATGATGAAGGATTGAATTCGCTCTGTTCGGTCCGATGCATTCGGACTGATGGCCGCAAGAAAATCCGACTTTGCATGGTGCACAAAATCCTGTCCCATGCTTGCCAGTACGTCCCGCTTCCAGCGATAGAAGTAATGCCCGCAATGAAGTCCCTGGATCGGAACAAGGGAAGGTTCGGGGATGGCAGCGGCGGAACTGTGGGTATGGCTCATAATGGATAGATCGCGTGATGTGATGGACGAGACATGCTTATTGTGCGGTCCAAGGGGCTGACTTGTAAGGCCAAACACCCCTCGTTGTTATCCTTCTACGGCACTACTTTTGAGGTTCAGGTAAAACCGTTAACATCACATTCCGAAACCGAACTTCGGTTGCGCCTCCGGAATGCAGTTGGAGCGCAATGATCCCTCGCTTGGCCCCCTTGGGGTCGTCCAGTTCCACACAAGGCTGGCCATTCATCGAAGTTTGAATCTTAGAACCAACGGCTCGAATTTCATAGCGATTCCACTCGCCCTCCTTTACCAGTTGTTCGGAAGACTTGTCCCATAGCAAACCACGCCCCTCTTCCTCATACAGTTTCCCCCACCATCCAGGCCCCACGTCGGCCTGATATCCCATAACGCCTTCCTTGGTCTTTTGGCTTCGGAACTGAATACCGCTGTTGCCTTCATTTCTAACCAGCAAAACATCCAGCGATAGCTGAAAATCCTGGACCGCAAAATTGCTTACCAGGAACGCATTGTGCTCAAGTCCTTCCGACTTTCCGACGATTTCTCCTGACTGGACAGTCCAAAGTCCAGCATCACCGGACCATTGCGACAGGTCTTTGCCGTTATAAAAATCGGATACGTTGTCGGCAGTCGCTAAGACAGGATACTGGCGATCGGCCGCCAAATACGCAACTAAGGAACGGATCTCATGAGCCGAAAACGGTCGCAACTGGTCTTCAGGCATCATGGACTTTTCGCTCAACTTGCGATCTTCGATCTCGCTTAGAGGGATCGTTTCCAGTCCGCTGGTCGTTTGAATCGTGATGGAGTTAGCGTTCTCTTCCTTGAGCAATCCAGAGACCAGTCGACCTTCGGTTTGCACCAGCGTAGGCTGATACTCTTTCGCCATGACGGCACTCGGATCAATGATATTGCTCAACAAATAATCCAGATTGCTTCGATTCGAACCCGTCAATTCAGGACCGATTCGGCCACCCGCATCGAACAAAATGTGACACTGTTGGCAA
>Ga0247832_1003342_pt1 | contig 22150 bp, 20 predicted proteins | sample LaCruzMarch2015__10_FD_192407 | JGI IMG/M metagenome (GOLD analysis project Ga0247832, IMG submission 192407) | Freshwater microbial communities from meromictic Lake La Cruz, Castile-La Mancha, Spain - LaCruzMarch2015_4m | ecosystem: Environmental > Aquatic > Freshwater > Lake | place: Spain... | reverse complement strand
CCGTCAGCCCAAAGCCCGTGGTACCAAGTCCAAAGCCCGAACCGAACAATTTTACAAGGTCAGCAACGAGGCCTCCAAACGCGAAGTGCAGGGTCGCCTGGAACTGGACGGGGTGGGCCGCCCGCTCGGGGGCAAGGTTCTGGAGATTTCTTACCTGACCAAGTCCTTTGGCGATCGAAATTTGGTCAAAGAATTCACCTACAATTTTGTGAAAGGGGACCGGGTCGGCGTAGTGGGCCGCAACGGTTTGGGAAAGACCACCTTGTTGAATTTATTGACCGGACATCTACGGCCCGACGGGGGTTCCGTGGAGTGGGGCGAACAAACGGTGGTCGGTTATTACCGCCAAGAATCCTTGGTTTACAAACCCGGGCAGACGGTCCTGGAACGGGTCCGCGAAGTGACCGACCATATCCGCTTGTCATCGGGCAAAGAAGTATCCGCCGGCGATTACCTGCAACGCTTTTTGTTTCCACCCAAACAACAGCACGACAAGGTGGACAAATTGAGCGGCGGTGAAAAGCGAAGGCTGCAACTTTTGTTGGTTTTGATCGCCCAACCGAATTTTCTCATCATGGACGAACCGACCAACGATTTGGATTTGGTGAGCCTGCAGGTTCTGGAAGATTACCTCGAAAAATTTAAAGGCTGTTTGCTTCTGGTATCCCACGATCGGTATTTTATGGACCGATTGGTGGATCATATGTTTGTGTTTGAGGGTGAAGGGTTTATCCGAGATTTTCCGGGGAATTATACGGATTATCGTTTGAGCCAAAGCGAAGGTCGATTGAGTCAAAGCGAAGGCCGTTTGGGGACTGCGACCTCGGTGACCGCTTCGGCCGATCCCTCTGCCAACCAGGCCAACAAGCCAGCCCAAACCACGACCAAGAACAAGCAACGCGGGACCAAGCCCACCTACGCTCAAACCCGGCGCTACGAGGAACTTACCAAGCGTTTGGAAGTAATTCGGGCTGAGAAAACCGACCTGATCGAAAAGCTGAACCGCAGCGGGGCGGCACCGGATGAATACGCCTCGTGGGGCAAAGCATTGCAGGCCCTGGAGTCCGAAGAAGAAAAAGTGGAATGGGAATGGCTGGAACTCAGCGTGGCTCTCGAACCGTGAAGACCCTGGAAAGGTTAAATCCAAAATAGATCGACCCATCGTTCCAATTTCCCCGAGTATCGGCAATGAATTGGGCTTCGTTCAGGCCCCGGCTGTTGGTCACATGCAACTGAAAAACATGACCCCCGGTTTCGATATCCATCCCCAGCGATAGGCTGTTACGGGTTCCCAACACATCGGCCTTGGGCACCCAGATGTAATCCGCGTTGAGGGATGCCCTGGGTCCTATTTTGATACGCCCCCCCGTTCCGATCGCCATCAGGGTATTGGGGATTTCGGGTCCCGAGACCAAATTGCGGTGGAGCAAGGTAGGGGTGACCTGAAGGCTGAGATCGGCCGAAATTTTTTTGGCCAAAAGCAATTGATGGTAGTACGAAAGGCGGGAGCTGAAATAATTTTTGCGTTCCGGATCGGCCCAGCGTTGGGCGCTGAGGATGGTTCCCGCAACATAACTCAGCGAAAAAGGCTTGGCGCCTCTCCCTGCCTCGCTTTGACGAATGATTTTGTATTTAACAAAGCCATCGTAGGATTTACCAACATTGGAACGACCTCCACCAACCATCAAGCGCGGTGTGATACCGTAGTCCAAGGACATACGCATCGAAGCCTGGTCCAGACCCCAAAGCTCGTACCAACCTCCGTTAATGGCCCCAAAACGGTGCATGATTCGAAAGTCCAGGACCCCGGCTGCTACGTTTTCGATGGAATGGGTGTTGATGATGCGGGTGGATTTAAAAGTATAGGCAACCGGTTGAGCAACAGGGTTTTCGTCGGCAAGGAACAGGTCCGTTAACAAGTCCGTTGTGTCGGTGGGGCTGTTGGTGTCGGCGGGACTGTGGGTGTCGGCGGGATTGTTGGGCTGCTTGGATGGATTGATAGGAAGGCCTGGGTTGGAAAGTTCGGCATCCTTGGCCAATGTCGATCCGGCCAAAAACAAAGTCAAAAACAAAGTCAAAAACAAAGCAGGAACCAAAAAGCGATTTTTCATAACAAATTGCATAAAAACAAAAAGCAAACGATGGCTTTTTAGTTGTTGGTGGGGAGGCCTTGGTTGGACCAGGCCCGGATTTTGTTGATTTGGCAGGAGGGCATGGGCCCAGCTGTGGGCATGACCAAGGGATCTCCGGCCGAACGGCCGATGCGATCCAGGATTTTGGCGATGTTGGCGGTGCGCGATGCCGTGCTCTCCAAATTGAGGTTCCCCGATGCCGATTGGTTGTTGTGACAGCCTTGGCAATTGTTGGTGATGATGCCCTGGATCTCGGTGGAATAACTCACAGCGAGGGTATCGCAGGGAACGGCGATTCCGTAGAGTTCTTTTTCGTTGTCGAAATAGCAGGCCTGACCCACAATCAAAAAAAGGCCCGCCAAGAGAACGGTCCGGATGGAGAGAACTTTCCGGATAGAGAGGACGTTCCGGATGGAGGCGAGGGTATGGAGTGGATTTTTCATGCTGGACAGGCCTGGGGCTCTTTAGCAAAAATACGCCTTGGCTAATACCTTTGGGCGTTCAAGCCATCCATGTCCACGACCCCTACCCCCACCCTGATTCTCGGTTCCGAAGGTCAATTGGGTTCCGAATTGCGCAGGGCCCTTTTGGAGCAACTTCCTCCGGAATCTGTGTTATGCACCGATTTAAGGCCCGGACCCCAGGCCGGTGATTCGCCCTTTGAGTTGCTGGATGTGCTGGATGAAGGGGCTCTGCGGAATGTTTTTGAGCGGTACCGTCCGCAGCGGGTTTATTTGTTGGCAGCGATGTTATCGGCCACCGGAGAGGCAAGACCCCGCGACGCGTGGAAACTGAACATGGATGGACTGCTGCGCGTTTTGGATTTGAGTGTGGAGATGGGGGTTGACCGAGTTTTTTGGCCCAGTTCCATCGCCGTTTTTGGCCCCGACAGTCCCAAAGACCCCGCCGAACAGGCCGGCTACATGGATCCGATGACGGTTTATGGAATTTCCAAACTCAGCGGCGAACTGTGGTGCCGTTACTACCATAGCAAACACGGATTGGACGTGCGTTCTCTTCGTTACCCCGGCATTCTTTCGTGGCGCACCCCACCTGGAGGCGGTACAACGGATTATGCGGTGGAAATTTTCCATCGAGCCCTGGACCAAGGCCGCTATACCGGCTTTTTGTCCGCCCATACCCGCCTTCCGATGATGTACATCGACGACGCGATACGGGGCACGCTGGAATTGATGGATGCTCCCGCCGAACAAATCACCTGCCGAACCTCTTATAACCTGGGCGCCATGGACTTTACCCCGGCCGAATTGGCGCACTCCATCCAAAAAATGGTTCCTGGATTTGAGATGAATTACGAGCCCGATTTTAGGCAGGCGATTGCCGATCAATGGCCGCAACGGGTTGACGATACCTTGGCCCGCAGGGACTGGGGATGGGCACCGCGCTTTGACTTGGAAGCGACTTGTCGAGTGATGCTGGAATCTCTGAGGGAGGCTTCATTCTGAGGTAGCCTTCATTCTGAGGCAGGCTTAATGCGCCTGTTCGCTCAGGAATTTGATGCGAACCAGTTTGATTTCTTCCTCGGTAAAATCGCCGGCTAGCAAATTCTTGTAAGCCACCTGCAAATCATCGGTATCCGTTTGGCGGAAGTACTGGTAAATTTCTTCGACAATCTCTTGGTCCAGGCTGTTTTGGATAAAGTAGTCCAAGTTGACTTTGGTCCCAGAATCCACAATGCCTTTGATTTCATCCAAAACCTGATCGTAACTGAGTCCACGGCTGTTGCCGATTTCGGTCAGTGGAATTTTGCGATCGATGGCCCCAATGATAAAAACCCGGTTACCGGATTTGGCACCGGTGCTCTTGACCACAAAGTCTTTGGGTTTTTCGATATCGTTCTCTTCGACATAGCGGGCAATAAGCTCCACAAAAGGCTTGCCGAATTTGAGGGCTTTGCCTGGGCCGACCCCTACAATTTGTTGCATTTCGGCCAAGGTGGTGGGGTACATGGTCGCCATTTCTTCGAGGGACGGGTCCTGGAAGATGACGTAGGGGGGGAGGCTCTTGTCTTTGGCTAGTTTTTTGCGAAGATCGCGGAGCAAGTCCAAGAGGGCCTGATCCAGGGCCTCGGAGCGTTGTCCTTCGAATTCGGTATCGCGGGCGATATCAAAGCGATGATCCTGCGGTACTCGGAGGGTAAAGGGATCCTGCAGGTACTCGGCGGTTTTGGGCGTTGTGCGCAATGTGCCGTATTGTTCAATGTCCTTGTGGAGGAGGTTTTGTAACAATGCAACGCGTACGCAGGCCTTCCAAAAAGGAAGACCGCGCTCCTTGCCCGCACCGAAACCGGGCAGGCGTTGGTGCCCATAGGCTTCGATTTCGGGGGTCATTTCGCCGGCCAGAAAATGGCTGATATGCTTGAAGCTAAAGGCTTTTTGGAAAGACTGTACCGTCTGGAGCAGCAAGACCATTTCGTCCCGAACCTGGTCGGTCGGTTGGGGGTTGCGGCAATTATCGCACATTTTGTTACACTGCGCGTCGTCAAAGGCTTCCCCGAAATAGTGTAAAATTTGTTGACGGCGGCATAGTCCGGATTCAGCCAAGGACATCACCTCTTGAATCAAGAGGTTTCCGACCTCTCGTTCCGCGACCGGTTTGTCCTTCATGAATTTTTGTAATTTCTCGGCGTCCCTTTCGTCATAAAAGGCAATGCAGACGCCTTCGAGGCCGTCTCGACCCGCACGCCCGGTTTCCTGGTAGTACGATTCGATGGATTTGGGGATATCGTAGTGAATCACAAAGCGAACATCGGGCTTGTCAATCCCCATCCCAAAGGCGATGGTTGCCACAATGACGTCGATTTCTTCCATCAGGAAATCATCCTGGTTTTTGACCCGCTGGGCGGATTCCAAACCGGCATGGTAAGGAACGGCCTTGATATCGTTGGCCCGCAGAATTTCGGCAAGTTCTTCGGTTTTCTTGCGGCTTAGGGTGTAAATAATTCCGGATTTGCCGGCATTTTCTTTGATGTATCGGACGATGCTCTTGACCGCATCCACCTTGGGCCGCATCTCGTAAAAGAGATTGGGCCGGTTAAAGGAGGATTTGAAAAGGCGGGCATTGGTCATCTGAAGGTTCTTGATGATGTCGTTTTGAACCTTCTCGGTCGCGGTTGCGGTGAGGGCAATCAGGGGCACATCCCCAATGGCCTTGACCATTTGGCGAATGTTTCGGTATTCGGGTCGAAAGTCATGGCCCCATTCCGAAATGCAGTGGGCCTCATCCACGGCGACAAAAGAAATTTGGTGATCGTGCAGGAAGTCCAGGTTCTCCTGTTTGACCAGCGACTCCGGAGCCACATATAACATTTTGGTGATGCCGGCGTCGACGTTGGCCCGCACCCTTTTGAGTTCGGCTTTGGTCAAAGAGGAGTTCAAAAACTCGGCGATACCGTCGGTCCCCGAAAAAGCCCGGACCGCATCCACCTGATTTTTCATGAGGGCAATCAGGGGGGATATGATAATGGCCGTACCCGGTGAGATGACCGCGGGCAATTGGTAGCACAAGGATTTTCCGGCCCCGGTGGGCATGATGACGAAGGTATCTTGGCCTTCGCAGATGCTTTCGATGATGGCTTCCTGATGACCCTTGAACCGATCAAAGCCAAAAAATTCCCTCAAGGCTCTGCGGAGCTGATGGGAGATGCTTTCTTGAACTAGACCTTCGGCCATGGAAATCAGGGTATTTTTGTGTTCAGGTTTGACCGCAGGGTCAATTTCTAAGACCACCTTAAGATAACGATAAAATTTGATTTTGGATTTACAGAGCCTAAAAAAAATTTCGCAGCGGGTTTTGGACCTGGAAGCCCAGGCCATTTTGGCGCTCAAGGACCTTCCGATCGAACCGTTGGCGGCCACTGTGGATGCGATTTTGACCTGCAAGGGTCGAGTCGTTCTGAGCGGTATTGGCAAGAGCGCGATCATTGCCCAAAAAATTGCGGCCACCCTCAACTCGACTGGCACCCCCTCCTTGTTTATGCACGCGGCGGATGCTGTTCACGGCGATTGGGGCATGGTCCAACCCGATGACCTCCTCGTCCTTGTTTCGCAGAGCGGGAATTCCCCCGAAATCAAGGCCCTCTTACCCATGGTGGGCCTGGGGGGTCAGCGGCTGGTGGCCATCACCGGGGATCCGTCCAGCGCCTTGGCCATCGCGGCCGGGGATTATTGCTTGTTGAGCACCGTGGAGGCCGAAGCCTGCCCTCACAACCTGGCTCCCACCACCTCGACCACCGTTCAGATGGCCTGGGGGGATGTCCTTGCGGTGGTTTTGATCGAAATGCGTCGCTTTGGCCCGGGGGATTTTGCCCGCTTTCATCCGGGTGGGGCCCTCGGGAAGCGCCTCTACCTCCGGGTTCAGGACCTGGTGGGCCGAAATGCCCGACCTTGGGTGGCCGAAGAGGCCGGTTTTAGGGCCTTGGTGACCGAAATCTCGACGGGACGCATGGGGGCCGCGGCGGTTTTGCGGGATGGGAAGCCTGTTGGGGTGGTCACGGACGGGGATTTGCGTCGGACTCTGGAGTCGGGTCGGTCCTTGGAGAGCCTTCGGGCCGGGGATCTTATGAGCCCTAGCCCCCGCACCATTGCCTTGGATGCCCTGGCGGTGGATGCCTTGGCCCAGATGAGAATGCATCAAATCACCCAATTGCTGGCGGTCGATGAGGACGGAGGATACCAAGGGGTGGTACATTTGCACGATTTGCTCCGCGAGGGCGTTGTTTGACCATGAATCCCCCCAACTCTATTGGAACCTCCCCCCATGTCCTTATCATGGCCGGGGGCAGCGGGAGTCGATTGTGGCCGGTGAGCCGGACCAACAAGCCCAAGCAGTTTTATGATTTGCTGGGAACAGGTCAAACGATGTTGCAACACACCTTTGATCGGGCCTTGGCCTTGACCGGTTCCCCATCCCGTATTCGGGTCATTACCCAAACCCAGTGGGGTGATTTGGTTCGCGAACAATTGCCAGAACTGGCCGAAGAACATCTTTTATTGGAACCCATTCGCAAGCAATCTGCGACGGCCACTTATTACGGTTTGCTTAGCTTGGAAACCGAAACCGATCAGGATGCGGTGGTGATTTTGCCCTGCGATCACTTTGTGTTGGATCGTGAACGTTTTGATGAATCCATTGAACTGGCTCTTCGAGCGGCGGTTCAAACCAAGGCGTTGGTCATCATGGGCGTGAAGCCCACCCGACCTGAGCCCAATTACGGTTACGTTCAATACGTTGACAACCCTGCAGCTGGTTCCGAAGAAGCCCGTTTTCACGTCAAAACGTTTACCGATCAACCTTCCCAGGAATTGGCCAATACGTTTATTCGCTCCGGTGATTTTGCTTGGTATACCGGGATCAAAGTGGGGGGTAAGGAGGCGTTTTTGGACCTTTATCGCCGTTGGATGCCGGATTTGGTGGAAGTCTTTGCCGAATTCGAAGCCACCAAAGATCCTTTGTTACGAAAATCAATCTTGGACAAAATTTATCCCCGATGTGAGTCGGTTTCTTTTCGCGAAGGCATTTTGGACAAAGCAGGAACTTTGTTGCTTCAATTGGGCGATTATGGTTGGGGTGACTTGACCTATTGGGCCGAAATTTATCGGGAGCACGAAAAAGATTATTTTGGGAATGCGGTGAACGGTAGCCAAGTGGCGTTGTTCGATTCTCATAACAATATGATTCATATTACCGGGCAGCGCATTGCGCTGATTGATGGTCTGGAGAATTATATTGTGGCGGATTCTCCAGAAGGCATTTTGGTATGCCCGCGCCACAAAGAGGGCGAATTGCGCCAACGCCTGGCGGTGCTGAGGCGTCAACAAACGGACAAAAACGGAGGAGACAAGCCTCCCCGCCTTACCTAAGCGGCGTGGGAACCTATTGGCGATTGTTGGTGCTGGCAGGACCTCTGGGGAGGCCTATGGTTCAGTATCTTTTGTTAACCATCGGGGGGATTGTTTTTGGCTTGGCCAATTTTGGGCTGCTCATTCCCTTGTTGGACTTGATTTTTGGAACGGATTCGGCGGCCACAACGGCAGGGACCGAAAGCGTTGCTGGCTCGGTGGAGGGACTCCGCAGCGGTTTTCAAGGCTTTTTTGAGAATGTATTGGCCGAAAACGGTCGTCAAGGGGCGCTGGCCCTGGTCTGTGCAGGGGTTGGGGCTTCGATATTCCTGGCCAATGTCTTTCGGTTTTTGGCCCAGAAGGTTTTGAATCGTTTGCGCAGTCGTCTTATTTATCGTTTGCGTCAGGATTTGTATGGTCAGGTATTGGCCCAGGATATTCGGTTTTTTCATCACCGCCGCAAGGGAGATTTGATATCCGTTCTTTCGAACGATGTGACCGAAATTGAGGGCTCTGTGGTGAATACCATGCATGTTTTGTTACGAGAGCCTTTTTTGATCCTGGCTTATGTGGGTTTTCTCTTAGCACTTTCTCCGGCGTTGACGCTGTTTTCGTTTTTGGTTTTGCCCATCTCTGGTTGGTTTATTGGCTTGTTAACCCGTCGCTTGCGTCGGGATTCGGGCAACAGCCAAGATCTTTTGGGATCTTTGTTGTCGCGACTAGAAGAAACGATCAGCGGTATTCGGATTGTCCGCATAAGCAATGCTTCCGGCTTTATGTCGGATCGTTTTGACGATCTCAACAAAGGCTACGCGCTGTTGTTACGAAAAATATTTGACCGTCGCGATTTGGCCAACCCCGTTTCGGAAGCGTTGGGGGTCATGGCGGTTTTGAGTATTCTTTATTTTGGGGGAACCTTGGTGATTGAGCAACGCAGTGCTTTGTCAGCCAGTGAGTTCATCGCGTATATTCTCTTGTTTTCTCAGTTGTTACCCCCGGTCAAATCGCTGGGGGCGGCCTATACCAATGTCCAAAAAGGTCTTGCATCTGCGCGGCGGGTTTTTGCGCTTTTGGATCAGGTACCGCAGGTGGTCGATCGACCCCATGCCAAGCCTTTGGACGATCTCAAAGTGGGTTTGGAATTTCGAAATGTGAGTTTTCGCTACGGCGACGCTTGGGTTCTTCGGGATCTGAGCTTCGATTGCAGGCAAGGGGAAACGGTTGCCTTGGTAGGGGCCTCCGGTTCGGGTAAGTCCACGGTGATGGATTTGATCAGCCGATTTATAGAGCCGCAGGAAGGGCGTATTTTGGTCGATGGCCAAGAGCTTGCCTCGGTGCAAACGGATTCTTGGCGGGCGTTGATAGGTTTGGTGGGGCAGGAGAATTTGTTATTTAACGATACCGTCCAGGCGAACATTGCCTTTGGCGATGAATCCCCCGATATGGCCAGGGTTCAAGAGGCCGCCAAGGCCGCGAACGCCCATGGTTTTGTGTCCGGGATGGAGGAGGGTTACGAAACCTCGTTGGCGGAGCAAGGATCCCGATTGAGCGGTGGGCAACGGCAGCGCATCGCCATTGCCAGGGCGCTTTACCGCAATCCCCGCCTCTTGTTGCTGGACGAAGCGACCTCTGCATTGGATTCAGTGGCTGAGCAAGAGGTCCAGGAGGCCTTGCAGGCCCTGATGAAAGGCCGAACCACCTTGGTCGTGGCCCATCGCCTGAGCACCATCCAAAAAGCCGACCGGATTGTGGTGCTCGAAAAGGGCCACAAGGTCCAAGAAGGCACCCACGAGCAATTGATGGCCCAGGAAGGCGTTTATCGTCGATTGGTTGAATTGCAGATGCGGGCCTAGGGTGTATTTTTGGAATCGCTTCATCGAAACCTTTCCGCTATGGCCGCTAAATACACCGAAGATAACATTAAATCACTCGATTGGAGAGAGCATATACGGCTGAGGCCGGGGATGTATATTGGCAAATTGGGGGATGGATCGGCGTACGACGATGGGGTTTATGTGTTGATCAAAGAGATCATTGACAACTGCATCGACGAGCATGTGATGGGTTTTGGTAAATCCATTGAAATCGAAATCGGACGGGAAAGCGTGCGCATTCGGGATTACGGTCGTGGGATTCCTTTGGGCAAATTGGTGGATTGTGTATCGCGCATCAATACCGGGGGCAAGTACGACGGCGAAGCCTTTACTAAATCAGTAGGCTTGAACGGAGTGGGAACCAAGGCGGTCAATGCCTTGAGCAAAAGCTTTGTGGTTCAATCGTTTAGGGATGGTTTAAGTCGCAAGGCGGGCTTTTCGCAGGGTTTGTTACAGGAAGAAACCAAGGACTTGCCAACCCATGAGAAAAACGGAACCTTGGTTGACTTTGTTCCGGATGGAGAGATTTTTAGGAATTTTCATTTTATCCACGAGTTCATTGAGGAACAGTTGTGGAATTACGCTTACCTCAATGCGGGGCTGAGTCTTTACCTCAACGGCAAGAAGTTTTTTTCGAAGGACGGCCTGTTGGATCTTTTGGTGCGCAAGGCCCCAGCGGATGCGATTCGCTATCCTGTTATTCACCTCAAAGGAGACGATATTGAATTGGCCTTTACCCACGGTGAACAATACGGCGAGGAATATTATTCCTTCGTGAACGGTCAGTACACGACCCAGGGGGGTACGCATTTGGCGGCTTACCGCGAGGCGTTGGTGAGGACCATTCGGGAATTTTACAAAAAGGATTTTGATGCCTCCGATGTCCGGGGCTCCATCATTGGTGCTATTAGCCTGCGGGTGCAGGAGCCTGTTTTTGAGTCGCAGACCAAAACCAAGTTGGGATCCCAGCACATGGCCCCGGGTGGTGCTCCGCTCCGCTCCTTTGTCGGGGATTTTATCAAAAGGGAACTGGATAATTACCTGCACAAGCATCCGGCAGTGGCCGATGCCTTGCTCAAAAGAATCACCCAGAGCGAGCGGGAACGCAAGGACATGGCCGGTATCAAGAAGCTGGCCAACGAACGGGCCAAAAAAGCCAACCTGCACAACCGCAAGTTGAGGGATTGCCGACTGCACTACAACGAGGGCCGCAACGAAGGTCATTACAACAGCACTCTTTTTATAACGGAGGGGGATTCGGCGAGCGGCAGCATCACCAAGGCTAGGCAGGTCGAAACCCAGGCGGTGTTTAGCCTACGGGGCAAGCCTTTGAATTGTTACGGCCTCAAAAAGAAAGTGGTGTACGAGAACGAGGAATTTAATTTGTTGCAACACGCCCTGAATATCGAAGAGGGCTTGGAAAATCTTCGCTACAACCGGGTGGTGATTGCGACGGATGCGGATGTGGACGGCATGCACATACGACTTTTGTTAATGACTTTCTTTTTGCAGTTTTTTCCGGATTTGGTAAGGGACGGCCATTTGTATATCCTTGATACCCCTTTGTTTAGGGTCCGTAACAAACAAGAAACGAATTATTGTTACAGTGAATCCGAGAAACAGGCCGCCATGGCCAGATTGGGCGCAAGGGCCGAGGTTACCCGTTTTAAAGGTTTGGGTGAAATCAGTCCGGATGAATTTGGGCGTTTTATTGGGCCGGATATGCGCCTGGAACCCATTATCCTCAAGGCCGATACGTCCATCCCCAAACTTTTGGCGTACTACATGGGCAAGAATACCCCGGAGCGCCAACAATTTATTGTGGAGAACCTGCGCTGGGAAATGGATGCCCCTCAGGGCGTTGCCTTAGCGAACGAAGAGTCGGCGGTGCCAGCTTTGACCGAAGGGTAACCAAAGGCGATCGAGGTCGCCGACTTTGGTCAGCAGGGTGTCGGCCACCAAGGTGGTTTCTGAGACGATGCCGTCTGCAACCGCTGCTTGCATGGCTTGGTGATCGATGACTTGGATGGGCTGGTCTCCGTTGCGGTAGAAGTACCGGCGCTTCTCCAGGAAGTTTAGGTTCAGGCTTTGGCCCAGTTCCTGCACAAAGTGGGTGGCCTTGTCAATGGAGCAACCGCTGGCCGAGGTTTGGGCTTCGTCCACGGCCAAGAGCATAAAATAGCCTTCGCTCAAGGATGCCGAAGCCCGCAAATCCTGTTGGTGGGCGGTCCAGGAGCGGACAAATTCCTGCAAGGGGGGCATGAGGAGTGCGGTATCCAGCGGAACGGGCGATGAAAAAATCCAAAGCCGTGCCGAGGCCGGTAATTGTTCAAAGGGAACCCACACGATGGCTTGGTTTAGGTGGCCAGGGAAATGGCTGGGTCTAGTTGGCCAGGGAGCTGACGGTGATTTCGGCTAAATCAAGAACCTGTACCTTGTCCTGACCGGTCTGCGAGGCGGCGTCTTTGAGCATGGTCATGCAAAATGGGCAGGCGACGGCGACGGTTTCGGCCCCGGAGGCCGCCATGTCGGAGGCCCTTTCGTGGTTGATTTCCAATCGACCGGCTTCGGCTTCTTTGAACATCTGGGCACCGCCCGCACCGCAACACAGGCCGTTGCGCTTGCTGCGTCGCATTTCGACCAAATCGGCATCCAAGGCACGGATTAAATCGCGGGGGGCTTCGTAAATCCCGTTGGCACGGCCCAGGTAACAGGAATCGTGAAAGGTAATCCGGCGGCCCTTGTACGGACCCCCGTCCTGCAAGCGCAGACGGCCTTCGTTGATGAGTTGTTGGATCAGCGTGGAGTGATGAACGACATCGTATTGTCCGCCCAATTCCGGGTATTCGTTGCGCAATGTGTTAAAACAATGGGGACAAGCCGTCACAATTTTTTTGACCCCGTAGGCATTCAGGGTGCTAATGTTCTGAGCCGCCTGCATTTGAAAAAGGAATTCGTTCCCGGAACGGCGGGCCGGATCACCGGTGCAGGATTCCTCGGTCCCCAAAACGGCGAAGGAAAGGCCTGCATGATGCAGGATTTGGGTAACGGCCAGGGTGACTTTTTTGGCACGGTCATCAAAACTGCCGGCGCAGCCCACCCAAAAAAGGTATTCAGCGTTTTGACCGCGGGATTGAAGTTGGGCAAGCGTCAGGATTTCCATGCGATGGGGGATTTCAGGAGCGTTGGGTGGAGTCCTGTTCGGCCCAGGCCAGGCGATCGGCGGCCGGGAAGGCCCAGGGTGCGCCGTTGTTTTCGATATTGCCCTGCATCAACGCCCATTCAGAGGGCATTTCGCCGGCCTCCATAGCGCGGTAGCGACGCAGTTCCAGGATGATGTTGAGTGGGTTGATTAGAATGGGACAGGCCTCAACGCAGGCATTGCAGGAGGTACAGGCCAAGACTTCCTCGTTGCTGATATAATCTCCCAACAAAGTTTTGCCATCTTCGACGGAGGTCGCCTCTGGGTGGGCCTGCAGCCAACGATCGCTTTCTTCGAGGCGATCCCGGGTGTCCATCATGATTTTGCGGGGGGAGAGTTTTTTGCCGGTGATATTCGCCGGACAGACCGACGTGCAGCGACCGCACTCGGTGCAACTGTAGGCGTCCAAGAGGCTTTTCCAGGGCAGATCATGGACATCGGCGGCACCAAAGCGACCCGGAGCTTCGGTCGAAGGGGGCTGGGCGGAGGCCGGGTTGAGCATGGCCTGCACTTCGTTCTGGATGACCGGCATATTGGTCATGGTACCTGTGGCATCCAGGGAAGCGTACCATGTGTTGGGAAAAGCTAGAACAATATGAAAATGCTTGGAATAGGGCAGGTAGTTCAGGAAGGCGAGGATGCCCCCCAAGTGCAACCACCATGCGATGCGCTCGGTCGCGTACAATGCTTCGGGACTCCAGCCATCGAAAAGGCGGGCGAGCCATCCGCTGACCGGAAAGTGGTACGCCCCGGGATGCATGGCAACGTCGGTGGCGTTCATGATCAGCAGCGCCCCCATCAGGATGATTTCAACGATGAGGATGACCTTGGCATCCCAAGCGGGCCAGCCGGCTAATTCAGCGGCTTTGTAGAGCCTTGCTGGGCCGCTCACCATGCGCCGCCCCAAGAAAACAAGGCAGGCGAGGATCACCCCTACGCCCAGCCATTCAAAGAGGCCGATCATGAGGGGGTAGAGGCCCCCCAGGGGTTTGGAAAGGATGCGGTGGGTACCTAGGAGGCCGTCCAGGAGGATTTCGAGCAGTTCCAGGTTGATGAGCACAAAGCCTACGTAGATCAAAACATGGAAAAAGGCCGCGACCGGGCGGCTGCCCATTTTGGACTGGCCCAGGGCAACGCGGGCCATCTGGCGCCAGCGCAGGGCGGGTCGGTCGGTGGCGGGAGCCCCCCGGCCTCGGAAGATATTGGCCCTAATTCGCTGAATTCGCCGTACAAAGGGATAAAGCCCGCTGACGAGGACCGCAACGAAGAGCAAAGACTGGAGCAATTGAAAACCCATTGTGGATTCAAATTTGACCACAAAACCCCCAATTTCCCAAAAATGTTCGGCATTATTGAAATTTATCCTCGCTGGATTAGTTTTGCAAGCCTTTGGTAGACCGCCGCTGCGGCCAGGCCAAGGAAAATGCGATGAAAAGAGGGGTGATGTAGCTCAGTTGGTAGAGCAAAGGACTGAAAATCCTTGTGTCGGCGGTTCGATTCCGTCCATCACCACCAAATCGCATCCGCAATTGTTTGTAAATCAACTATTTACATTTCGGTTTTGCGTCGGTGCCACCGAGAGTGCACAACATGATTTTCCTAGGACACCCTTCCAGACCCGGTCATCGCGCCACCTGGTGGGCCTTCTGAGGTGCCACCCGAGGCGTGGATTTTGGGCTGGAAAAGACGGGGATTTTTAGATTATTGGGGAGCTAGGGTAATGGGGGAAATAGGGGGGGGCAGGTGAGGAAACTGGAAAACTTGGGGGGAAATTGGGAAAACCCAGGGGCTACACCCAGGGGGTTAGAGAGAGAAGGAGGGAGGGAGTAGAATTACCAGGATGGCTGAGTACGTGGGGTGGCTGTTAGAACGTCTTTTTTGTCAATAAATCCTACTAAAGAGATAAGGAATCGAGATTTTCGGCTTGGTGTACTCAGGAGTAAACAGTTATTCTCTTGCAAGGAAGAAAGGGTACTTACATTTAAATAAGGCAGACTTGCTATTTTGATAAGTTTTTAATGCAGCATTCTTTCGCGAGTCGGGTACTTCTAATTCAGGTCTAATATTTAATGTTTTTTATATTTTGACCCAATATGTCACACAATTTGAATAAATAAGGCGCATAAGTTCCAATTAAATCGAAGAAAATCATTTTTAGAGGCTTGGTAAATTTGTTTTAAATTAAATGACTTATATTAGCGTAATACAAAACCCTATAAAATCATATTTTCAAAATAGTATTTTAAATTGAGAGCATAAAATTTATAAAATAATGAAAAACCCTATATTTTTAGTTTTGATAGTCATTACGATTTCGGGTTGTACAGCCCACCAAAAAGTCGTTATGGTAGAGAAACAAATTACTGAAGTCAAAAATCAAGATCGGAATTTAAAACGTAAAGTAGCTATAGCTAGATTTTCAAATGAAACTCAATATGCTAAAGGAATTTTCTATGATAAAAACAACAATAATCCTGTAGAAAAACAGGCAGCAGATATTTTAGCCACAAAACTGACGGCTTCGGGAAAATTTCTTCTATTAGAGAGGCAAGATTTAGATAAAATTCTTGATGAATTTAAACTTAGTGAGAATGCTCAAAGCATGCAAAAAATCGGTGCGGACTATCTAATTATTGGCTCTGTAACGGAATTTGGTCGAAAAAATGTTGGCGATCAGAATGCATTTTCAAGAACAAAGACTCAAACAGTTTATGCTGGAGTGAGCTTGCGCTTAGTTGATGTTTCTACAGGTGAAATTATCTATTCTGAGGAAGGCAAGGGGGAAGCAAGTACTATTGCAAAAACCTCAATGGGGTTAGGTGAATCAGCAGATTTCGATGCAACACTTAGTGATAAAGCAATTTCAGTTGCAATTTCAAAATTGGTTGAGAATATTATAATTAACTGCATGAATAAACCATGGAAATCTTTTTTTCTAGCATTTGATGAAACAGGCATAATTATATCTGGAGGCAAGAGTCAGGGCCTTAAATCTGGAGACATATTTGAAGTTCATGAAAAGGGAAAATCCGTAAAGAATCCGCAAACTGGAATGATGATCGAATTACCAGGTAAAATTGTCGCTAAAATTAAGGTAGATATTTGTAGTGGTGATAATTCTCAAAATGAGTTTTCTTTTGTATCAATAACAGAAGGTAATATCGAAAAACAAAATTTAACAAATTATATTATTAAAGAACTACCAAAATGAATAAATTATTCTTTACCTATCTGATTTCCTCGGCTATTTTTCTAGGTTGTACTGGAGTAAAAACAACCTCATATGGTCTAGAAAAAGAGGCTTTTTTGGAATTTATTGGTAATCCGAGCCTGTATGACGGAGGCATTGATATACAACTTGATAACAAATTGAAATTTGAAGCCGTTGTGAATAAGAAAAATGCAGATAGACCGAAAGGTATAGTTTATTCTATATCTCCAGGAAATCATTTGATAACAGTTTCTTATAATGGTAAGATTGTTTTTCAAAAACAAGTTTATATTTCATATCAGGAAACAAAAATTATAATCTTGCCATGAATAATCTGTATGTATTTTCTATTTTTTGTTTATTATTTACTTCTTGTGTTTCAAAAAAAGAACTATATTTTTGGGATAAATATGATGTTTCTAGTTACTTATATTTAAAGAATATAGATGAAAAATCGACTCAAGATTTAATTACAACTTACGAGGCGATTATTTCTAGACAAAATGAAATTAGAAAGGTAGTGCCACCTGGAATCTATGCAGACTATGGATTTATTTTATTGCAAACTGGGAAAACCGAGAAAGGCAATTTGATGCTTCAAAAAGAAATTAATCTTTATCCTGAATCAAAAATATTTATAGATAGAATCATCAAAATTCAAGAAAAATGAGTCCTAGAGTATGTTTTTTGTTGTTTAGTTTGTTTTTATGTGCGAGTTGTGAAACAACCTCAAATATTAAAAAGTCGGTGGCTTATAAAGGAATTTACGAAGAGAAACCGATATCAATTCTGTTGATGCCACCAATTAATAAAAGCACTAATGTTGACGCTAAAGAATATTTTCATTCGACATTGTTAGTTCCACTTGCCAATAAAGGTTATTATGTTATACCGCCATTTCTTTCAATGGAAATTTTAAAAAGGGAAAGTGCATATGATGCCGAATTGTTTTTAAACGATCCTATAGTTAAATTTGGTGAAGTTTTTGGTGCCGATGTTGTAATTTTTACAATTATCCATAGTTGGAATAAAACTTATGGAAACGTAAAAGTTGAAGTGGAATACATAGTCAAGTCAACGCGAACCAATAGGATACTTTTTGAGCGGAGAGGTGCTATTAATTATAATACAACAGTTTCTGGAACTTCAGGAGCTTATGGGGCGCTTTTTGACTTGGTTTTAACGGCTGCGAGTACAATAGCAACTAAATATGTTGATGTCGCAAGAATTTGCAACACCTACACATTTAAAGACCTTCCAGGCGGAAAGTATGGCGTTTTAAATCCATTAGAACCAGATGAATTATCCGGAAAAAAAGTTTTTACTGCAAATTTAAATTCGCAATCCAAATAGCCAAAGTTTGTAAATAGTGTAATTTGATATTTAATGAAGTTTCCATAAACTCTTCCAAGATTGCTTCCGAGGCGCGGATTTTGGGATCGTAGGGTGGCTCGGCAAGTAAGGAATTGGAAGGGTTTTAGTCTAACTTAGTAGGACGTGGCGGGTCAGTTGGAGTAGGAAAGGTTTAGAATATGTTTGATGGATAAGTTGGCGAGTTGGCTGGTAGAATACCTCTGTAAGTACTTCTAAAATGCGGACGTTTAAAAAGTAGAGAATTTCCATTTATTTAAAAACCATGAAAATTCACGTTTTGCGTGTTGGTATTCGATCAAGCCATGCAGAGTAAACGGCTTATAGCGTAAAAAATGCAAATTCATAACAATCGTAAAAATTATATCTTTATTTTTTAAAAACACAGTTAGCGAAGACTTTTTTTATGTTAGTGTACTTAATATTACTTTATGAAATATATTTTGATTCTAGCAATTATGCTTCTTACGGTTAATTTATCCAATGCGCAGCGGATGTATGACGGATCGGGAAGTCAGATTGGAAGGGTGGATGGCGAACGATATTACGATGGTTCTGGGAGGCAAATTGGAAGGTTCAATTCCCAGAGGGTTTATGACGGATCGGGACGGCAGATTGGCAGAATTGATGGTGATAGGGTCTATGACGGCTCTGGTCAACAGGTGGGGCGAATTGATGGCGAAAAGTTATATGATGGTTCCGGTCGGCAGATGGGTCGATTAAGCGGGGATAAGGTCTACGATGGCTCCGGGAGGCAAATTGGAAGGGCAGATGGGTTGCGAAGAATGCAAATCATCTTGTTTTTTTACTTTTTTATGTAGATGCCTCCATTTTAGGTGCCACCATTCAAGGCCCCTCTATTTTGTTCATTGGCCTATCGATTTATGACCTATACGATGGGGTTGGGGTATATCTTCTGATATCGCTTGATTACGGTCATCGGATTGTAAGTACCCCTTTTTCCAATAATACGAGTATTCGGAGATTTGATTCCCTAAAATACTAGTATATTTGGGGATTATGATTAAACGAACAATCTCCGTCGCATTACAAAGTCGTTTTAAGAAAGGCAAGGCCATTGTGCTTATTGGGCCAAGGCAAGTGGGAAAAACGACCCTTTTACGGCACTGCCTGGATAATAAGGTTTTTTTGTTTCTGGATGGTGATGATTATGAAATCAGAGCACTGCTTCGCGATGCTGGAAAATCAAAATTGCAAGCCATTATAGGAAAATACAAGTGGGTATTTATTGATGAAGCTCAACGCATACCTGATGTGGGCTTAATCGCCAAAATCATCACCGATCAGTTTAACGATGTACAGTTGCTCATTAGCGGTTCCTCTGCGCTAGAAATTAACCAATCTACTCAGGAGCCACTGACGGGTCGCAAGGTAGAATACTATTTGTTTCCCATCAGCTGGGAAGAATTTGAAGACCATGTGGGCTATGTAGAAGCATCTGCTCAACTGGAGGAGCGGTTGATTTATGGTATGTATCCGGATGTAATCAACCATAGGCATGATGCCCGAGAGGTGCTGAAGCAACTAACTTCAAGCTATCTGTACAAAGATGTGCTCTCTCTTACCGGTATTAAAAAACCTGAGCTGCTGGAGAAACTGCTCAAAGCATTGGCGCTGCAGCTTGGAAATGAAGTGTCATACAATGAGCTCTCTAACCTGGTTGAAATAGACAAAGCCACCGTCGCAAAATACATTGATTTGTTAGAGAAATCTTTCATTGTGTTCCGGCTAAACAGTTTCAACAGAAATCAGCGCAATGAAATCAAGCACAATCGGAAAATATATTTTTACGACAACGGAGTTCGCAACATGATTATCAATAATTTGAATGCCATTGATTTACGAACCGATAAAGGAGCCCTATGGGAGAATTTTTTAATAGCGGAAAGGATCAAATTGCAAAACTATCATCAATTGCATGCATCCAATTATTTCTGGCGAACACTACAAAAACAGGAAATCGATTTTATTGAAGAAAGGGATGGAAAGATTAGTGCCTATGAGTTTAAATGGAACAGTAAAGGGAAGAAAAAAATACCTCGCTCTTTTTTACAGGAATACCATGCTGAAGGAGCAGTGATTGATATCGAAAATTTCCGAAACTTTGTTCGGAATAACGTTTTGTAATTACTCCATTTTCCAGGCGATTAACTCAGCGTCTATTCTTCTCGCTATATACATCTAAAATCGCTTCATTTCGTTGAAGATTGGACGAAAAATACAAAATACAAACCAATAATGCTATGTAAATATCAAAAAACAAGACCTAAAAAAGTGAATTCGGAGCAAAAAACAAGACCAATGAACGGCTTTAGGGAGCGTTCAACGGCTCTGTTCCTTATGATTCAGCGGAAACGGCGAAAGTTCCGGTGGTTGAGGTCCCAGCCCAGGTAGCGGAGGGCGAATTGCTTGAAGCGGTCTTTGAGGGTGAGGCGTTGGTACGACGGGTCTGCGTTGAACGTCCAGTTGATGCGGGCAATGCGCTGGGTCATGACGGCGGGATGGGTTCCTTGGTAACGCGCAAGGCTGGAGGGCCGAAGGTGGTAATCAAAGGCTAGTGCGACCGGAATGTTTTGCTGCATCCAGGTATCATCGTGCCATAAGCGATGGAATTTTTCTTGTTTGCGCTGCATGGCGGCCGGCTCGCGGACCCAGCCGTAATGGTGCATCCAGGCCGCGGTCTGCAAAACCTGGAGTTTGCGTTGGGGTTGAATTCGAAAGCCTTGGGCATCGCCCCAGGAGTAGATGCCGCGATGGGGCCTGACCACGCGGACCTCCAGGGGGTACCAGCGGGAATCGGTGCCCACATAATCGTAGGACGCATAAAAATGTCGGTACGGGAGGAGCAGTCCTTCGATTTCGGGGCGGTGGAGGGCTTCTTCCATGGCCTGGCGCAGGGCGGGCAGACCGTCTTCGTGCAGGACTTCATCGCCTTGGATATACACCGCCCAATCCGCTTCTCGGGAAACAGCGGCCAGGGCTTTGTCGGTTTCGATGGCGAGGACTCGACCCCCTTCGCGCAGGCTATCGTCCCATTCGGTGTGCAGGATTCGTATGCGGGGATCGTCCAGGCTCTGGATTAGCTGAAGCGTCTCGTCTTCGGACTTTCCGACCGCAACAACGATTTCATCGCACAGGGGCAGGATGGATCGAATGGCTTCCAAAATCGGATAATCCAGGAGAACCGCATTGCGAATAAAGGTAAAACCGCTGACTTTCATGGTTTCACGTTAAGAAAGGGTTAAGTCCATAGCTTGTCCAAAGTTAGGCCCGGCCGGACGCTATTTTTGGGGAACACAATCAGCCACTATGAAAATTACGAACCTTGTCTTGGTGTTAGCCCTCAGCGCAGGGACCATCACCGTACAGGCCCAAAATTCCCCGCAGGCCCCGCAGGCCCCAAGCAATGCCGAAGCTGCCGTGGTCCCACAGCCCCCCACAACCAAAACCTCCGTTCCCACCGTGACCATTGGGACGCAAACTTGGATGCAGCGGAACTTGGACGTCGTGACCTTTCGGAACGGGGACACGATACCGCAGGCCGCAGGGGATTCGGCTTGGATGGCTGCCGCCGAAAACGAAACTCCGGCCTGGTGTTACTACAACAACGATCCCGCCAACGGGGTCGTTTATGGCAAGTTGTACAATTGGTTTGCCCTCAAGGATACCCGCGGTCTTGCCCCCCTGGGTTGGCACCTGCCCTCGGACCAAGAATGGACTCTTTTGATTAATACCCTGGATACCTCGGCCCATTTGTTGCAAATGGGGGGTGCTGAAAGTGTCAAAGCAGGCCCCTTGCTCAAAACCGCCGAAGGATGGAAGGAGGAGGCTGTCGAAGCCAATAATTCCAGCGGATTCACGGCCTTGCCCGCCGGGTACCGCGTTCATTGGAATATCGAAAAAACCGCAGCGCCCTTTTTTGCTTTAACCGAAAGCGCCAATTGGTGGAGCAGCACCCCAACCGCAGGAACCGATGCCTGGTTACGCAATGTTTACTACAAAAACAACCAAGTCAAGAAGTACTTTTTTCATCGCGGTTATGGATTTTCGGTCCGTTGCATCCAAGGTGAATTGGAGGATTTTTGGAAGGATAACAACGAACAAAGCAAATAGGAATCAATAACAAAACACCTATGAGGATCATCGCCTTTACTTTGGGATTGGTATTGGGTTCCGGGGTAGCGGCCACGGCCCAGCCCACGGACTACCCGGCCGTTCAAATCGCGGGACTTTGGTGGATGCAAGAGAATTTATCGGTCACCCGTTATCAGAACGGTGATTCCATCCCCGATGGCACCGCCGACCACCCATCTTGGGCCCAACTCAGTACCGGCGCTTGGGCATACCCGGATAGCCAAGCGGCCTTGCGCCGTTCCTTTGGCCTCCTGTACAATTGGTATGCGGCGAACGACCCGCGCGGTCTATGCCCAACGGGATGGCGGCTGCCCACCCACGATGAATGGACCGCATTGACCAAT
>Ga0247832_1003337_pt1 | contig 22168 bp, 17 predicted proteins | sample LaCruzMarch2015__10_FD_192407 | JGI IMG/M metagenome (GOLD analysis project Ga0247832, IMG submission 192407) | Freshwater microbial communities from meromictic Lake La Cruz, Castile-La Mancha, Spain - LaCruzMarch2015_4m | ecosystem: Environmental > Aquatic > Freshwater > Lake | place: Spain... | reverse complement strand
ATGGCGAACGCCAGATCGGCCGGCGACATGCCGGCGAAGGCCGACTCCGTCCGCGCGCCGAGGATCTGACCTTTGGTGTCGACGACGGCGATGATCGCGTCGTTGCTCGGTGTGGCAGCGCTGGCGCGGTCGAGCAACGCCTCGACCTCGGCGGTGGAGAGCTGGGCCGCGGCCATCATCGATCGTGTTTCGAGCGGTTCCAGCCCATTGCCGAAGGCCTGTCTGGGGCGGGCCACGTGTGGCCGCCGGAAGGAAAACCGCTGCTTTCGAAACCACCCGATCATCGGCTGCCAACTCCGCGCGTTAGATTCCACGCTATCCTTAAGATTGATCGGCCGCCAGCGGCGGGCTCAGCCTGTTTCGGTGGGCGATGCGGTGCAACTCGTACCTTTGGCACGACTACACCCGCCTCCTTCCAGCCCTGAATTTCCGTCCGATCCATGCCATCAGTGCCCAATCCCGTGCCCAATCCCGTGGCAGCCCGGCTCCGCACGGTCACCGACGACTCTCGTGGCTGGCGACGGGGGGGGCCTTATCTCTCCGATAGGTGCTGGGGCACGGTCCGGGAGGACTACTCAACCGACGGCGACGCCTGGCGGTATCTCCCTGATGAATTGTCGCGCTCCAAGGCCTGCCGATGGGGAGAGGATGGCATCGCCGGGATCTACGACCGGTTTCAGCTGATCTGCTTCGCGCCCACCTTTTGGAACGAGTTTGATACGCACCTCAAGGACCAGTTGTTCGGGCTCACGCAGCCGTCTGGCCCACTGCACGACCCAGACGAGTTTCTGGATGCCTCAGGCCACCGGCCCGTGTGGGGTGACACGCCGAGATTTCGCGACGACCCTCAGTGGCGGGACGAACGGTTTTTCTATGAATACTTCCATGACGACACGGCCGCCAGACTGGGGGCGAGTCATCAGACTGGTTAGACAGCGATAGTGGACAATCTCATCGACGAGTGGCGGTGAAGCCACCAGTCTGAAGCTGGAGATCATTTCGAGGATCAGTCGGCCGCCAACGGATCTCGACATTGCCAGCCAGCCGACTGGAAAAGTAGCCTAGCCAATGAAAAAGGGCACCGTCTTACGCTGGCTGAATTCCTATGATCGTTCAGGAACTCCACCATATTCAGCATCGGCACCGCTATCTGCCAGAGCAGGAGCTGCGAAAGCTCGCCGAGCGGACCGGCACGCCGCTCTACCGGCTTCAGGAGGTGGCCAGCTTCTTCCCGCACTTCAAACTCGAGCCGCCGCCGGCCGTCGAGGTGCACGTGTGCCACGACATGGCCTGTCATCAGGGTGGCTGTGCGCGGCTCAAGCAGGAAGTGGAGCAGTCGTTGGCCTCCGACATCGCCGCCGGCCGGGTGAGCGTTCGGCATGCCTCGTGCCTGGGCCGCTGCGACCGTCCTGTGGCGGCCATGGTCAACGACCAGTTTTACGCCGCCCGCTCGGCCGGCCAAATCGCGGAACTTGCCCGCGACGCGCTCGCCGGCCACCAGCCTCCAGCCGATCTCGACAGCGGGTACCAGCCGCATACCAACCAGCCTTGGCGGATCGATCCCTATGTGGGCCCATCCACCTACGACGCCGTGCGGACATTCGCGGCTTCGGGTGACCAGCAGGCCGTCGTCGACCAGCTCAAGGCTTCCGACCTGCGCGGCATGGGCGGCGCCGGAGTGCCCGCCCACCAGAAGTGGAACGACGTCTGGAAGGCGAAGGGCGACGCGAAGTACATCGTCTGTAACGCCGACGAGAGCGAGCCGGGCACTTTCAAGGATCGCGAATTGCTCACGCGGCACCCGCATCTCGTGCTGGAGGGGGTGATCCTGGCGGGCCTGGTCACCGGCGCCACGCGGGGGTGGATCTACATCCGGCACGAGTATGCCGAACAGATCGCCATCATGCGCCGAGAAATCGCCCGCGCCGAGGCGGTCGGGGCCTGTGGCCAGAACGTCTTCGGCAGCGGGCGGACCTTCCCCGTGGAGGTGTTCGCGAGCCCCGGGGGCTACATCTGTGGCGAACAGAGCGCGCTCATCGAGGCGATGGAGGATCGCCGCGGCCAGCCCCGCAACAAGCCGCCCCAGCTCGAGACCAACGGCCTCTACGACAAGCCTACGCTGGTCAGCAACGTGGAGACATTCGCCTGGGCGCCGGCCATCATGATCAAGGGCGGGCAGTGGTATGCCGATGAGGGCATCAACGGCTGCAAGGGACGCCGCTTCTTCTCGATCTCGGGCGACCTCGCGCGGCCCGGCGTCTACGAAGTGCCCAACGGCATCACGCTGCGGACACTCCTCCACGACCTCTGCGGCGGTCCGGTCGGCAGGCTCAAGGCATTTGCCCCGTCCGGGCCCTCGGGCGGTTTTCTCCCGTCTCTCCTGTCGGTGAAGTCGCTGCCGCGGGGCTGGGAGAAGCGGGCGCCGGCCGACCTCGTCGAGAAAGTGACGGCCACCGGCGGCACGCATATCGACATCCTCGACCTGCAGCTCGACCTGCAGCGGTTCCGCGACCTCGGGCTGGCGATCGGAGCGGGGCTGGTCGTCTACAACGACACCCGCGACATGGTGGTCGAGGGGCTCAACTGCGCCCAGTTCTTCCGCGATGAGTCGTGCGGCAAGTGCGTACCCTGCCGGATCGGCTCGGAAAAGATCGTCGAGATGGGCGAACAGATCGTGGCCGGCCGTCTCGACACCGAGGCCTTCCGGTCGCGACAGCAGCTGGTCAATGAGCTGACGCGGGCGATGGAGATGACGAGCATCTGCGGACTGGGCATGGTGGCGGCCAAGCCGCTCGAGTCGGCCCTGGCGCTCTTCCCCGACGACATGCAGCGGCACCTGCGAAAGGCATGAGATGAGCACAGCATCACCGGACGGCGCGGCGAGGCCATTGGAAGACAGCTTTCGTCATCGGCTCGTACTCACCGAAGAAGACGGCCTCTTCTCCCGCGATATCGACGGCCAGCTCGTCCGCATGGACAAGGTCACGGCGGCCGACTTCGAGAAGCAGATCACGATCAAGGTCGACGGCCGCGAGGTGACGGTTCCCAAGGCCGTGCCGGTCACCGACTCCCAGGGCAAGATTCTTCGCGATGCCGAGGGCCGACCGATTCCCCGCGCCACCACGATCTACGACGCCGCCACCAGGGCCTACGCCGACGATCCCGCCGGCAACCCGATCCCGGTCCTCTGCCATCAGGAGCACCTCGAACCGGTGGGCGTCTGCCGCGTCTGCTGCGTCGAGATCGCCAAGGTGAAGCGTGGCAGCATGCAGCGCGAACGAAAACTGCTGCCCGCCTGCCACCACCGCGTTGAGGAGACGATGGAGGTGCAAACGATCCGTTCACCTGACCTGGCGGCCCGCAAGCGGGTCGACTCGAACGTGCGGACGCTCGTCAATCTGCTGGCCGCCGACCATCTCCCTGCCGACTGGAAGGCCCGGCTGCCAGCCAACGAACTAGGCCGGCTCACGGAGCGGTTCGACGCCCTGGCCGTCGAGGCTCGGGCGCTCGAACATGCCGCCGATCCCGTGGCCGACCCCGCCGCCATCGAGGCGAAGTGGCCCCTCGCCGGCAGCCAGCCGATCGGGCCGCGGACCCTCGAGCGAGGCCAGGACCACTCGTCGCCACGGATCGACGTCGACCACGACCAGTGCATTCTCTGCGATCGGTGCGTCAGGTCCTGCACCGACGTCAAGGAAAACTACGTCATCGGCCGGAGCGGGAAAGGCTATGCCACCCACATCGGTTTCGATCTCGACGATCCGATGGGGAAGTCGAGCTGTGTGTCCTGCGGCGAATGCATGGTCAACTGCCCAACGGGAGCCCTCGTTTTCAACCAGCGGGTCGCAGACGCGGACGACGTGGGCAGGGGCTCCACGTTGACGGCGGAGGAACTCAAGACGTATCCGATCTTCGCCGGCATTCCCTCCAAGTTCCTGGAGTGGAACAGCAACTCGATCCGCCGCCACATCTACCGGTCGGGAGAGGTCGTCTGCCGCGAGGGGGAATACGCATCGACCGCCTTCATCATCATTCAGGGCCGGGTAGGCGTGTCGGTGGGCGGCGACCGCGGCGGCACAGACCGAGCCCGGGGTGAGGGGCCGCTGAAGGCATTCGTGCGATCTGCCACGAGTTGGCTGCAGGGCACCGCCGGTGCACGACGAGGCAGGCGGTTGACGCAGAACGAAAAGGTGCACGTCGATGGCGGCCGGCCGCTCACGCTCGCCGACGGCCGATGGGTCGACGAGATGACGCCTGCGGACGTGATCTTTGGCATCATGAGCTGTCTCAACCACTATCCGCGGTCGGCCACGATCGTGGCGATCGAAGACACGGAGCTGTTCGAGATCGGCAAGAACGTGCTCCACATGCTGCAGCGGAACGAGTCGTCCCGCACGATCCTCGACAACGCCTACCGGGCGCACACATTGAAGCGGGAGATCGCGGAGCTCTCGATGTTTCGTGGGCTGGCGGAGCCCGATCGGGTCATCGCCGCCGGCATGCTGGAGCGGGCCGCCAAGCTGGTTCAGGTCGACAAGGGGCAGCCGATCTTTCGGCAAGGGGACCGATCGGTCAACTTTTTCAAGGTTCGCGTCGGCTTCGTGAAAGTCACGCAGCGGATGGGCGGGCAGGATCGGGTGCTCGACTACCTGGGGCCGGGCCGGACGTTCGGCGAGATCGGATTGATCTCGTCCTTGGAGGACGTGGCTGCCGGGCTGGGGCCGGAAATAGCGGCTCGGGGGTTGGCCCAGGGCCTGCGGACCGCGAGCTGCACGGCACTCGACGACGTGCAACTGGTCCAGATCGAGAAAGAGGACTTCGAGGAGATTCTCTCGCGGTTTCCGGCGGTGCGGGACGGTCTGGTGGCGGAGGCGAAACGGCTGCTGAAGCGCGACTTCGAGACGCAGGCCACGGGCGAACTGGGGAATTTTCTGGAAAACGGCCTCTACAGCGCGCAGAAACTGCTTGTGCTCGACCTCGAGAGCTGCACCCGCTGCGACGAGTGCACGCGGGCCTGCTCCGACACCCACGAGGGCGTCACGCGGCTGATCCGCGAGGGGCTGCGGTTCGAGAATTATCTCGTCGCCAGTTCCTGCCGCTCCTGCCTCGACCCCTACTGCCTCGTCGGCTGTCCCGTCGATGCGATCCACCGCAAGCCGCGGGAGAATCATCCCGGCGCCGTCGAGATCGTGATCGAGGACCACTGCATCGGCTGCGGGCTCTGCTCCACGAACTGTCCCTACGGCAACATCTCGATGCACCAGGAGCCGGAGGGACGGGTGGCGACCACCTGCGATCTGTGCCGCGATCTGGTCGGGCCCGAAGACGATCCCAGCTGCGTCTACGCCTGCCCCCACAACGCGGCCTTCCGGATGAGTGGCCAGGACCTGCTTAAGATCGTGGCCAGCCGCCGCGAGGCGGCGTCGCACTGAGGGGGGTGAGATTCCGTCTTGCCTGATGCGGGGACAAGATTTCATCTTGTCCTTCCGCAAGCTGGAAAACTTGCGGCCACGGGGAGAGGAAAGCTTAGCGCCACGAGGAGAGGAACGCTTAGGGCCACGAGGAGAGGAAAACTCTCGGCCACTGGAAGACGGGTACGGTCGATCTACTGCAATGCCTCAAGTGCGGCGGCGATGCCCCGAAGTTCCGCGGCCACGGCTTTGGCATCGTAGTCATGCGGGCTGTCGAACCGTCTCTTGCCGCCGGTGGTATCGCCAGGGAATTCCAGCAGCCCGCGGAGCGTATTCAGCCGGGCCACGGCGGCCGCGAGCGATTCCGCAGGCACGCCGTGAGCAGCAGCACGGGCGATCACCGCCTCGAGCGCTGCATGGGCTGCGGTCGCCTCGTCCCAATTGGCCGGGTCGATCTGCCCGACCACGCGTTCGGCAACGGTGCCGGCCGACATGCCGGCGAGCGCCGGTTGCACGTGGGCCCGCGCGGCGTCGATCGCATCGAGACAGGCCGATATCGTCACGGCGTCGGGCCGTTCCCACCAGCGGTACTCGATGTCACGGCGAAGCGACGTCAGTCTCGCCGCGGTATCGCCCTGCACCACAAGATCAAGCAGCGACCAGTGCAGCGGCTCCAGTTTCGGCGTGCCCAGTGGCGTCGGCCGGTCCGCACCGCCCACCGTCTCGCCGCGATCGACCGCGGCGACCGGCGGCCGATGGCAGCTGTAGCAGTCGAAGGCCGTGAACTCGGGCCAGGTGTCGGCTGTCGTGCCGGACCGCGGTCGCGTGGACGCGCCGGCCTGCCGCGCAATCTGGTCGAGAAATGCATGAACCGCGCCCAGCCGGCCGAGTGCCCATTCGTCGAGCGGATCCAGCTTTGAAGAGCCCGTTGCGGATGCGGCGGCTACCGCGGGGTCAGCGGCAAAGCGATCCCGCCAGTGAGGTGGCTCCGCCTGCTTGAAGGAACGCAGTTCGAAGGCCAGCCGGGGGTGGCCCGCGGCAATCAGGTCGTGGCTCACCTCTCGGGGTGAGCCATCGGCCGTGGGAGGGCCGCCGACATGGCAGCCCGCGCACTGCTGCGCACAGACAAAAGGATCGGCGAGATCGACCATGCCGAGCGTGTTGCCAGCCGCCCGCCAGTCGGGCAGCGTGTGAGCCACCAGCCAGTCTCCGGCCGGCCCATGACACGACTCGCAGCTGACGCCTTCGCGTGCCAGTGGACCGCGGCCAGTTGCATGGCAGCCGATACAGGCGGTGTTTTCGTGGGCGGGCACCATGGGCCACGCGGGATCGCGGGCGGCGAGCAGCTTCACGATCTGTGCGGCCATCGGCTCGTGAAGCACTCGTTCGGCCCGCGTGTGGGGATCGCGGGTGGCCCAGACCGTATAGCTGCTCTGCCACGCCGCATGCCCTTGGACTTCAGAGGCATGGCAGCCGGACGACGTACAACTGCCGGCCCCGAGCACCGCCCGCGGCGGTGGCACGGGCCGGGTTGGATTGGACGCAGCCGCGACTGGGCTCGTGACTGGGGAGCGTTCGGCCGTTCCTCGCAGTCGCGTCGCCAGCAGGGCGATTCCTGCCACGGCGGCCGTCGTCAGCACGGCCGCCTTCAGAATCGTGAAGAGCCGGGCTGCGGCGGCCGAGCCGCGATCGTTCTGACTTTGGGGGTTTTCATTCGGCGATGCCATGCGACACGCCTCCTGGCGGCGATCGAGCGGCACTGGCGGCGGAACTCGCGGTGGTGAGGGCCTGATGCGGCCCGAGCCCGTGATAGCCGTGGCACTCCACGCAATCAAAGCGTGCACCACCGACAGGTTTTCCAGTCGTGGGATCGTGCGACGCTGGTGCGTGGCAGGCCGTGCATGATTCCCGGCCCGCAATCATCACGACGGAGTTGTCGAGTGGTGAACCGATGGGCACTGCGGTCATGCGATCATGCGCGCCGTCCGCAGGCTCGTCGGGATAGGCGGCCGCGTGGCATTCCCGGCAGTCAAACGACCGGTGCGGACCATGGTCGAATCGGGCCTTCGCGAGCCAGATGTCGGGCACGCGGGTCGGATCGATGTCGAACCATGGCAGGCGGGCTGCCGTTCCAGGTGCCATGGTAGGGAGCACGCGGGCTGCATCGGCGAGCGACGCATCATGAAGCTCATGGCACTTCTCACATGTGCCACGAGCGAACGTCAGGGCCTGGCTCACCCGGGTCTCCACGAGCGACCGCACGCTGGACGCGGCGGCCTCGCGTTGCTGCGTGGCGGGGAGCGGCCGGCGAGTAGCCGGTTCATCGAGCAGCGTGGCATCGCCGGCCAACGCCTCTTGGAGATACCTCGATTCCAGAAACCTGGCGATGCCGGCGGTGTCGAGCCCATGCGGGAGGACGGCAGCAGGCTCCCCCGAACGAATAGCAGCCACATCATCGGCGGCGGTGTCACGCGGGCCCGCCAGACCTTCGAAGGGCAGACTGTGACAGGCGGCGCAGTGTCGCTCGAACTCAACTGGCAGGCTGTAGGCTCCAGGCGGCGCACTCGCCAATGCCGCGCTGACCGTCCGCACGGAGGTTGATGGCAGCGACGAACCAAACTCGTGGCAGGAGGCGCACGAGAGTTGCACCAGATCGCCCTCTCCCGCATCCGGTGTCAAATAGCGGCTGCGGTCGGCGGCCGCGAGCATTCCGTAGGTCCACGGGCCGGCGGCTGTCGTGCCGGTGGTCTGTGGGCCGAACGTGAGGCCTGCCCGCATGTGACGGCCGTGGGAAAATTTCAGCCGCCCCGGGTCTGTGGTGAGGCTGGCGAAGGCGGGATGATGCTCGTTGTCGAAGCGGGTGATCGGCGTCGTGACGTTCGTCGGCGGCACGGCGGCATTCACGATCCGGTGGCTGGCGATGTCGGCATGGCAGGCCGTGCAGGTCTGATCGGCGACCCGCGAGATGTCGGCGCCGCGGCCACGGTGGTCGGCGTGGCACGATGCACACGAGCCCACCTCGGCCGTCAGTTGCAGAGGATGGTGGGCGGGCCCACGGTGACATGCCTCGCACTTGCCATCCATGGTCTGCCGTGTCGCCGCGTTCGACAGCCAGGTGTTGTCCTTGATCGGCGAGAAGGGAACGTGGCAGGCATTGCAGTCGTTCTCCCATTTCGCGTGCACGGCGGCCACGTCGCCGGGCGAGTGATGCAGTCGGGTGTCGAAGGCGCCCCATGCGGCCCAGGCTGCTCCGAGCCCAAGACCGGCGAAGATCAGCCACCAGCGGGCCCTTTGGAAGCGGCTGCGGCGGTGGAAATACGAGCGGTCGATCCGCGACACCTGGCCGCGTGAAGTCTGCCGCTCTGCTCCTGACCTGGAGGATTCAGGCACGGCTCACCAATACCAGAGGGCGACGGGAATATGGATCGCCAGCAGCACGCCCAGAGTCACCGAGAGCGGCACATGCACGAGCAGCCAGCCGTGGAGCCAGTGGTGCAGCCGCATCTGCAGATCGAACTGGCGGCGTCGGTCGCAGGCCTGTTCCAGCCGGTCGATCAGATCGGCCGCGGCCGCTGGGCTGGCCACCCGGAGGCTGTCGAATGTCCGCGCTGATGCATGGGGCTGCGCGACCGCCGTGCCCGAGGCCTCGCCGTCGAGGAGGTAGGGACGGATCTCCGCAAAGAACGCGCGGCGGATCGGCAGGGTTCCGGGGATGGTCGCGTAGATCGCCAACGTCTCGACCACCTTGCCTTGAATGCCGGTCATCGATCGGAATCCGGTGATGACCGCATGTTCTTCCTCATCCTCTTCATCGGCCGGGGGGCCATGCTGGCTCGCGGTGCCCACGGCAGTCCCGGCAGGGTCGTGCTCGCACAACGCGTCAACGAGTTTTTCGACATCCCGGCACTGCTGGCGGGCGACATGCCCGATCTGTTCGTAGATCGTTTCCGCCGGCACATGCTCGAGCATCGCCTGCGGCAGGTATTGCTGCAGTACGAGCCCCCAGATGCCGCTGGCGATGACCAGAAAAAAGAGCGTCATCAGCGCCCAGTTGAGCAGGCCGCCGATGAACAGGAGACGGGCATGCATGAGCACCAGCGGCACCGCCAGGATGCCGAGCCAGATATGGGCCCGGAGCCACGACTGCGCCGAACCCAGCCGCCACGAGCGGACCCGTTTCCGCGGCCAGAGCAGCAGTTCGAAGGCGATGATCAGGCCGCCCGCGATGCCCGCTGCTAGCCCGGTGCGACTGCTGCCGCCCGGCATCCGGCCGTCGCTGGCCCATTCCGCGACATAGGCGGCCGCCGTCACCAGGCTGACGATGGAGATGGCGATGATCCACCGCCGGTCTTTCGGCCATGTCTTGCCACCGATGATCACTCGTACCTCCCAAACCCTGCGACGGATCCCAGCCAAAGCTGGTCTTCTGCGGACGCTCCAGGCATCCCACGCCGCCTGAATGTACTAACCCCGATATTCACCCTCATAGTGCAGGTCGGGCGTTGCGGGCACGGGTTCGGTCTGTGGCGGCGTCAGTCTCTTGGAAAACCCCGCGGGATGCGGGGGCGGTGGCACGGAAGCGTTCCAGATTCCATCCCCATGCCGCCATCCGTCGACGAGAGAACCGGAGGAAGACGCGGCATGAGGGCGCCGAAAACGCGTGCGTGGATGCTCGCGGCAGCGCTGCTGCCGGTGGCCACTCATGGCTTTCTGGCCTCTGCGGCGGTGCCCGAGCCGCTGCCCTCCGTGCTACCCGCGCCAGTGGTGCCAACAGAGGCGTGCATCCTGGATCTTGAGCAGCAGCGGCAGGGGCACGAGCCCCGCTCCTATGACGGCATGGTGCCCGACCGGGCCGTCGCCGCGCTCGGCGTGGCCTCGTGTGCAACCGCGAGCTGCCATGGCGGTCCGCTGGCTGGCAACCACGATGTGCAGTCGTTCGCCGCCACGATCTGGGCTGGTAACGACCGGCATGCCCACGCCTACGAGGTGCTGCACAGCGAGCGCTCGCAGCGGATGGCGAGGCTGTTGGGCATCGGGCCGCCGCACCGGGCGCAGCAGTGTCTGGTCTGTCATTCGGTGCAGGACATGTCGGCGGAGCGGCTTCCGCAGGAGGTGCTCGCGGATGGGGTTGGCTGCGCCGCCTGCCACGGCGATGCGACCCACTGGCAGCAGGTGCACATGCTGCCCGAATGGAAGACGCTGTCACGCGAGTCGCAGGCGGCGCTCGGCTACCGCGATCTCAGCACGCCGCTTGCGCGGGTGAAGACCTGCGTGCCGTGCCACGTGGGCGATGCCACACACGAGGTCAACCACGACATGATCGCCGCCGGGCATCCGCGGCTGTTCTTCGAGTTCGCAGCCTATCAGCGGCTGGAGCCGAGGCATTGGAGCCCGCACGGCAAGGCTGAAGCATCGCCCGACTTCACGGCCCGTTCCTGGTCGGTTGGTCAGGCCGCCACGCTCGCCGCGGTGGCCGACCTGCTGGCCGTGCGGGCGGAGCGTGCCCAGGTCGCTTCCGAATCGGGTCATCCCCAGAGATGGCCTGAGTTCGCTGAGTTCGACTGCTATTCGTGCCATCGCACGCTCGGCCCCGACACGAACTCGACCAGCCGGGAGCCTGCGCTACGGCGGCCGCGGCCGGGCCAGCCGTCGTGGCAGCCCTGGCAGGTGGCGGGGGCGCGTCTACTCCGAGCCGGATTGGAAGGAGCGACGCCGGTCGTCGGCACGTCAGCGACCGATCTGGCTCGCAGTGCCGTCGACATTCAGACGCTCCTCGACACCCAGTGGGCCGCGGCCGATCGCGAGCGAATTGACCGTGTGCTGATGGAGGCCCGTGGACTTGCCGTCGCGGCTCGTCGCAGCGCCGCCGAGATCAACGATCGCCCTCGAATCGCGATTGATGCCTCACACGCCACGCTCGATGCCATCACCGCGGCAGATCCCGCGGAATGGCAGACGTGGGATGCAGCGGTGCAGACCTATCTGGCGATGGAAGCGGACCGGCAGGGAGGGCCGGCGACCATCGGCCTCTGGCGCGGCAGCAGCCCGCGGCCAGCCGTGGCGGTGTCCACCTCCGCGTCTCGGCGGTCGCTGGACGAACTCCGCGCGAGCCTGCGGTTTCCGCCGGCCGCCGACACACCGGGGCCGTTCGACCCTCGCAGCTTTCAGCAGGCGAGGCGGGCAGTACCATGAGCAGCGATCGAGATGTCTCTGATCTGTTCCGTTCACCAGCCAACTCCCCGGAATGCTCGCGCATGATGCAGTTGCCAGCACGACGCAGCGGTTTGACCGTGGCTGCGGCTGCGGTGCTGGTCGTTCTCTCGTTCTCGTGCTGGTCGTCGCCCGCTCCGGCCGTTGCTGGAGACGCGGTGCAGACGCTGCCCGCACCGCTGCCGGTGGAACTGCCCGTGCAACCGTCGGCGGAGCCGCCTGCAAGGCCAAGAGGAGCCTTTGTCGCCAAGGGCAGCGATCTCTGTGTGCGTTGTCATCGCAGTGAGCAGAATGCATGGGTCGACGCCTCCACGACCGCAGTCTGGCGGCACGACGCCCACAGCCGCGCCCACCTCGCCCTCTCGCCCGACAATTCTCGGACCCGCGGTATGGAGGCGGTGCTCGGCATCACGGCTGCCACCACGGCAGCGTGTGTCGCCTGCCATACGCATCCCGCCGGCGAGCCGGCCGTCGAGGAAGAGACGGCGCTGGTGCATGGCGGCATCAGCTGTGAGACCTGCCATGGAACCGGCTCGGGATATTTTGAACCCCACATGGAGAAACGCTGGCGGTTTCTCTCATCGGCGGAGAAGGAGGCGCTCGGCATGCACGACCTCCGCAATCCAGCCCGCAAGGCGGAGAACTGTCTGTCGTGCCATCTCGGTGACGTGTCCACTGAGAAAGTGATCACGCATGCCATGTATGCCGCCGGGCATCCACCGCTGCCCGCCTTCGAGATCGAGTCGTTCGGCAAGGCCATGGGCCCGCACTGGAAGCGGGTCTGGGAGAAGTCGCCCACGATCCAGCAGCAGGCGGCGGAGGCCGGCTACCGCACGGAGGCGGCGAGTGAATCGCAGCGGTCCCTGATCGGCGGGCTGGTGGCCCTGCGGCAGTCGGCGGCACTCGTAGACACCTATGCGTCTGCCGCTGCCGAGAATGCCCGCGAGCGGCCGTGGCCGGAACTCGCCCTCTATGACTGCCAGGCCTGCCACCACGAATTGCGGGTGCCAAGCGAACGGCAGGAGGCCGGGTATGGCGGTCTGGTGCCGGGTCGGCCGTCGCTCGTGCGGTGGCCACGGGGGCTGGCCGGCGTGGCATTCGTGGAGGCCGGCATGCCGACCGACGTGGACAAGCTCCTTGCTCCCTGGGTGGCCGCTCTCAATCAGCGACCGTTTGGCGAGGAATCTGGGCTGCAGGCGGCCGCGGGCTCACGTGACCATCAGGCGCCCATCGACCGAGCCATTGCGACGCTTGCCGCGGTTTCGCGCACTGCCGTGGCTGGCGACCCAGAGGCTGTGGCCCGGAGCCGCGGCCGGATTGCGTCGCTCTCTGCCGCAGGGGCCCGGTGCGGCGATCTCGAAACCGCACGGCTGTTGGGCTGGGTGATGATCGCGGCCCTGCAGGAAGATGCGTCGTTGCCGGAGGGCGAGCGTGCCATGGCGATCGCCGCCCTCGAGTCGTCGCTTGCGCTTGGCTTTCCGTCACCCGCCTATCCGCAGCCGCCGGCGCCTGACAAACCGTTCTGGCAGACGTCGCTCTCGGCGGCGCGAGATGCCGACATCGAACGGATCCGTGCGGCGTTTCTGAAAGCCTCAACGAAGCCGGCTCAGTGAGTCCTGCGGCGGTTCGGGGGTTGTCCGGCCGATCAATGCGCGACTGACCGTATCGCGGTTCACCGGCCTGCCGGCGCGGCTGGTGGCGGTAACGGCTGAGTCCGCGGCTGTGGCAGCGCATGTGGTGGCTGTGGGCCGAGAACACGATAGAGCTCGGTATCGAACGGATTATCGCTCACCTTCCACGCCTTCCCGTTGCGGAGATACATCCGCTCCAACTCCTCGCGATTGAACGGCCGGGCGCCGATCCGGCCAAACACGGAGAGCTGGTTACCGGTCTCATCGACAGCCCGGTCGCGATCGACGCCCTCCGAAACGGAGAGGGCGAGTCCGCCCTTCGTGACAGGATAGGTGGCCACCAGTTGCGGCTGTGGCCGCGGGCTGAAGCCGACGTTGCCGGGAGTGTCGGGCGTGGTTAGCTGCACGACCCGCAGTCCGTTGGCACCGTCGGCGACGTAGGCGAACTCGCTGACATAGGTGATGCCCAGCTTCACGTCGCGGACGTCGTTCATGCAGCCGCCGGCATCGAAGGTCTGGTCGATGAAGGGCGCGTGTGGATCATTGACATCGACGATCACGAGCCCCTGCGAGCCGCCAGCGACGTAGGCATACGTGCGGGCTACGTAGACGGAGTTGGCCTGAGCCAGTGGGAGCGTGGAGACGAGCTGCGGAGCGGAGGGATCGGTGATGTCAAACGTCTTGAGCCCTTCCTGGTCGCAGATGAAGGCGTAGCGGAACTGGATGGCCACGCAGCGGGGATCGACGACCTGCGGCGCGGGGATGACGGCCACCACCTCCGGACAGGTCGGCTTCTCGATCGAGACCACCACCACGCCGGCGTTACAGCAGATCCAGGCCCGCGTGCCCGCGACGGTGATGCTGCGGGCCCCATTGAGGATGCCGCCCGGATTGAAGGTGACATCTTTTTTTAGGAAGTTGTTGAGCGGATTGCCGTCGAGGAGCGTTCCAGCCCCCACCATCACGAGGCCCTCCTCGAGGTCGGTGACGTAGAGATAGCCATACATCGCGTGCACGGGCTGCTCGAAATTCTCCGGAGCGTGCGTCCGCGTGGGATCGGGAGCCGTGGTCGCCGGCGCCGCGACGCCGGTGGCGTAGGGGGTTTTTACGTAGAACTGCTGGCCGAGTGGCGACACCGGTGCGGTCGTGATCCGCTGAGAGAAGCCCTTGTCGTCGATGAAGGCGACGTCGAAGACGCGGAGGCCCTCGGCGCCGCAGGCGGCGTAGAGATATTCGCCCCGCATCTGCACCTGGAGCACCTCGCGTCGCTTGAGGGGACGCAGCAGCACGTCGCCCATGTCGCCGGCCTGATGGTGGTGGGCCACCTGCAGCACGCCGTCCTTGGCGATGTGTTTGCCAAAATCATCCGGAAACGCGATCCGGTGAAACTCGCTGCCGATCACCGCCTGCGGTTCCTGCTGTTCGGTGACGACCACGCCCGCCAGGCCGCCCGTGCCGAGCCCGACCCAGGCGAATTTGCCAATGAAATTCGTGTAGTTGGTGCCCTGCATCAGGAGCTGGGCCATGATCGCGTTGTTGTCGTTGGTCTTCGAGACGTGGCAGTCGGTGCACATCTTTGTCTCGTGGGTGCCGGGCCGGGGTGTGGCGTAGTCGATCGGGCTACCGTCGCGGACCGGGCCGCCGCGTACGGTGTGGGGCACGTTCGTGCTGAAGGCGATGCCGCTCAGGCCCTCGGCTGAGATCGTCTGCTGCTGCACGTAGATCGACTCGCGGTTGTTGTTGTAGGAGCCCACATGGATGGCGCAGCTCGAGCGTGCCGGGCCGATGCGGTTGCCGGTGGCGTTGCCATCGCGGGCCAGCATGTAGACGTCGTCGCGGAGCGTCTGGAAGTTGTAGGCGGTGAGGTTTCGCGTTATTTCGCCCTCGGAGTGCAGCACCGGCGCCTTCTTGTTGGCCCGCTGGGGGAGGTGGCAGCCGAAGCAGCTGGGATTCCACGAGCTATGGCAGGAGATGCAACTCATCGAGTCGTTCTTGTGGGCGCAGGGCCGCGTGTCGCCGGGGAGCGCACCCCATTCCAGCACCCCGTCATCGCCCACGCGGACCGTCTTGGCGAAGGCCGACTTGGCGTTGTAGTGGGGGCTGTGCGGATCGATGGTGGCCTTGGTCTGCTTGATCTCCCAGGTGAGGTTCTCCTCGACCATCGAGTTTTGATAGATGCGGTTGCCCTCGACCACAAACCGTTTCTTCCCTGACGGGGTGCGGAGCGTGCGGAGGTCGCGGCCTCCCTCGGGGCTCGATGTATCGGATGCCGGCCCGCTGGTTTTGAGGGTGGCAAGCTGTTCGGCCGTGCCGTGGCAGTCGACGCAGGTGATCTCGATCGCCGCGCGGACCTCGCCGTAGAGCTTTGTGTTGCCGTGCATGTCCTGGATGAAGTGGCAGTCGATGCAGTGCATCCCGCGCTCCATGTGGATGTCGAGCATGTGCACGGGAAGGCCATCGCGTTCGTGCGCCACGGCCACTTCTTCCTGATGGATCTGCTCGGGCGTCTTCTGGTCGGCGTCACGGTAGATCTCTTTGATCCGCTCCGGCATCTTCACCGCCGCCCGCTGGGCCGCGTTGCCGGTGTCGGCGACGATGTTGCCCTGATGATCGAGAAGATTGCCGCGGCGATCGTGCTTGAAGACGGCCCGGTAGGCCCAGCCGTGGCCGTGGAAGTCGCCAAACTGCGTGTGTTTCGTGCGGTCGTTCAGGTCGCTTAGGTTGGCGAGAAACTCCGGGTCAGAGAGCAGGTTTCGGGCGGACGACTCGTTGGGATTCGAGAACGCGGCGTTGATCACCTCTTCCGACGTCGGATATTTTTGTTTCTGCGGATAAATCAGCTCGCTATCGCTCTCCTCGTCCCACCACATGTAGCCGATGTAGCTGTTCATCACGTTCGTGCCGGGGTGGATGTGGCAGACGATGCACTGGCTGGTGGGGATGCCGTTGCCCGGTGCGAACTGGTGGTGGATGGGGTGGCCGCTCTCCTGCTTGGGGATCGTGGGGTCGGTCGAAAAACTCTCGCCACGGTTGCCGAACTGGGCGTAGGGGCCGGAGTGGACCGGCGAGCGGTCGTTGGCGTAGACGACGTGGCAGCCGGTACAGCCGCTGGAGCGGTAGTCGCCGGGATGGTCGTTGGTGCCGAGGAAGTTGAGCGTGGGATCGAGGAGCCGTGTCTTTGTGAGGCCGACGAAGACGGGGTCGGTGCGGTTTTCGGTGCCGAGGCCGCGGTTGCTCAGCCGCGTGCGTGGCCGGCCGTTCTCCTCGAGCCGTTCGGGGTTGCCCACCTCGGGTCGAAAGCGACCGCCACGTTCGAAGATCCGCAGGATGTTGCCGGGCTGTGACCGTTCGAATCGGGGCAGCGGATCGAGGGCAGCGACCACGGCCTTGTAGTTCATTTCGTGTTCGGTCGGCATGGGCACGGTCTGCAGCCGTTGGCTGACGCCGTGCATGCTGTAGCTTTCGCCGAAGGCGGCTCGCTTGTTGGGGATCGAGCCGTTGTTGTAGAGGGCGGCATTCCAGAGCATGCACCCGTGGGTCATCATGCTCTTCTGTACCTGGAGCACGATCGACGAGTGGCAGCCGCCGCAGGCGATGGGGGCCACGCGGAGGTCGCCGGGATTGACGAAGCGGATGAATTCGGGCGACTCGTGGTTGAGGAGCGTGTAGGACCGCACCGGATTGGCGGAGCCGGGCCAGGCGTCGCATTCCTTGGGGTGGATGTGGGCGGCCTGCTTGGTGAGGGCGTCGGCATTGCCGCCGTGGCAATCGGTGCAGCCGAGGTGGACATTCGGGCTGCGGTGCATGTCGCCGACACCTGTGTGGCAGGAGATGCAGCCCTGGCTCTTGGCTGCGGCGGCCGCGGGGGTTTGGCCGGAGAGATCGGGCCCCAGGTGTTCCTTGGCCAGCGGGAATGGGTTGGCGGGCTCGACTGGGGGCGACGCGTCAGCCGAGTCGACCGGCGGCAGTGGCACGGTGAGTTCGCGGGCGACGCGGACGGGGGCAGGTGAATGGAAGGCCGGCGGAGTGCCACCGGGCGGCGCGGCCACCGCGATCAGCGTGAAAGCCAGTGACGCCCCGGCCAGCGTGATAGCCGTCAGCATTCGCGTCAGGGCGTGGTGCCACATCGGCATGCGGTGAACTCCATTTCACGCAGCAAGCATTCGTCGGGCATGTCTGCGGGCCTAGCGTTCGCTCCTAGCCTGCGATCCTGGCAGACCAGATCCCGATGTCCCGAGATCAGCATGATCGCACGATCCGCCAAGACGAGTCAATCAGGAAAGCTGGGCAAAAGAGGGCCAAGCTGGCTGGTTTGGCGGACAAAAGAGCTAGCCAGAGCGCCAGTCAGAGAGCCAGTCACGTGGGCGTGAGGGCAGTGCCGCAGCGACGGCAGCGAGCTGTTGTGAGGTGTTCACGGAGAGCGTCTCGCTCTGATCGAGGCAGGTGATCGCGTCGACGGTGTGGCCTTCGGCCATCAGCATGCCAGGTCAGTCGGTGATGAGAAAATCCTGCTTCATCTGCAACAGCTCGGCGATGGCCTCAGCAGCCTTCCGGATGTTGGCGTCGGTATTGGTGGGTTGTGGTTGCGGCGTGTCCATATGCTCCAAGGTAGCGCGCGGGCTTCGTCGGCGCTACACTGCACACATGATTTCCAGCCGTCGTGATTCCGCGCGCGTCCTCTGCTGCCACCGCGGAGCCCTGATGGGGACCGGCAGTCTGTTCTCCACGCCTGCCCACTCCTTCGTGAACCGCCCTGGCTGGCGCGAGTTTCAGACGGTTTTGGCGGGTCTTCGACGGGAATGCCCTCCAGCCCTCCCCGTCGTCGTTCGGGCCTCCTGGCTCCCCGAAACGATCCTGGGCCAGTGCCTTCGGCGGGATAAGCGGTTCGTGGTCCAACTCAACCGCGATCTTGGTGAGCCGCAGGCCGTCGAGGTGCTCTGCCACGAATGGGCGCACGCACTGGCCTGGAACTTCACGCTCGACCGGCTTTCCAAGATGCGTGGACTCGATCCCGTGGAGTTCGACCGGGCCTGCCATGACGAGGCCTGGGGCTGCGCCTATTCGCGGGTCTGGCGGGCGTATCAGGAGGTCATCCGGCAGGTGGCGTGACGGTAGTGCAGTGGGCCCTTGGCACTGTTAGCAAAACTGTTAGCAAATGCCCTCTCGGCGCCTGATTCCTGCGCCGAACGACACGCGCCGTTCCCGAGGAATTCGCATGACCGCGATACGACCGTGGCCTATTCTTCAGGTTCGTCTGGACTTTTAATCCGTTGGTCCTGGGTTCGAGTCCCAGCAGCCTCACTGAATCTCGGTTTGGGGATAACTCCCTGCCGCCGCTTGGGTTTACGACGAGTCTCGGTGGGCGGCGGAGGCGGCCCGGGCGGGCGTGTATTCGCGGTCGGAAGGCGTGAGCGGTGGTCGGGTGCGGAGGGTCGTGCGGGAGCCGGGGGTCAATTGAGCTACCTGCCGTGCGGGCACAAAAAGACACCGGGCCGGGCACCTTGTGATGCCCAGCCCGGTTGTGAATCGTCACGGGGGATCGCTCGCTCAGGCAGTCAGGGCGGTTGCCTGCCGTAACCGACGACGCTCGAGCAGCCCCAAGGAACGGCCCCCCATAAACAGCACCACTTCCAGACGGTCGGCTCTCAGCCTATTTCGCTGCCGCCTTCTTGGTAGCGGCTCGCTTCGTCGCCTTCTTCGCGACCGAACCGGTCGCAGCCGCGACCTTCGCAGCTCCCTTAGCGATGACGTTCATGACGGCCGACTGGCGAGCAGCCCGGCGGGCCGCCATGTTCTTGCCGATTTTCTTGGCCGTGTCGGCGATCTTACCCAAGACGGTCTTGGCGGGCGTCTTCTTCGCCGCGCTCTTGGTTGCGGCGGGCTTCTTTGCAGTTTTCTTCTTGGCCACGTTTAATCCTTCAATGAGAACGGGGTGCGGAACTAGCGACAAGTTAGTCCATTTACGAATCCGTGGCTACGCGATCTGAGCCAACGATCGGTGAGACACCTGCCTTTCCCCTAATTTAAAGAGGGTCTTCAGCAGAATCTGTGGGTAAGACAGGGTCCTGAATAGGCTTCGGCACGTCTCCGTGAGGAGCGTATAGAAGGACAGCCCGGTCAATGGCACTTCAGCAACGGTGTCTCCCGTGACCTGCCCCCATGAATGACGCCAGATTCGTTCCACTCGCTTGTGGTTCACTCGCCACCCGTCCCAGTGCAATAGGGCCGTAATTCTGCGGTATCCGTAGCGGCCCAGATTTGGTGGCGGCACCTTATTCAGGCAGCCAGAGTGGCGGCCTGCCGCAGCTTACGATGCCGGAACATCTGCCAGCCGCCACAGGCGAGTCCAGCGAGGGCCATGGCATATGTCGAAGGTTCAGGCACCACAACGAGGTCGCCGGTGCCAGTTGTTCGTGAGCGTCGATACGCCGAGCACGCCGGTCGTGCCCCCGACGCCGATCTCGAGCGTACCCCCTGAATTCAGATGGATGGTGCCGTGGGCGCCCTGCGAGACGGTGCCTGACACCGACACGAGGCCACCTGACATGGTGAGCGTGCCGGTGCCAGTTGTAGCGACGTAGAGATTGTCGCCGAAATTCCTGTCGGTGCTGACCGTCGTCGTGCCGCTGTTGAGGGTCGTGTCGGCGCGGACAGCCGTCGCAGGCAATCCCATGACAAGCAACCCGTCGAGCACCAAGCCGCGTGCCCACCAAGATTTCGGGGCGGAGCCTTTGCCGGTAAAGCACGCGACCGAAGAAGCGTGTCGCATGAAAAAACCTTCGAGCATGAACGAGGCACTGGCTGAGAAAAATCAGCGTCCTTGTCCACGCACGAGGACTGCGCCGCTGGAGACATTACCAAGGGCACTCTTTTATTGAGGAGCGGGGACGCGTCAAAAAGGATTTCCACGGCAGTGGCAAATATGCAGGAAAACCGCATGGTGATAGCGGCGGGAGCGTCATGGAGATCCCTGGCGACCGGGCCAACCTGGTTCGGGTCGCGATCACGGCCATGGCTGCGGAGCCACAGCCATGCTGAGCATCGCCCCTCCGCCGGCGGCAGTCTCTTCTTGTTCGTCAACAAGCGACGAGAACGGATCAAGGCGCTGTGGTAAAACGGCGACCCCTGCGGCAGGTTTTCCGGTGCTCGTATTCAACATGTGGTTGCTGATGGCACTCTCACGGGTGGGCGGGGTTGCCTTCGGTTCAGCAGTAGCGCACAACGGAGTTGGCAAACATGTCAGTCCGACGAGGATGAAGCACAGCCACTGGCTGATTTGCATACCATGGCCTCCACGTCACTCCTGAACGGCGGCGAACGACGTGTCGCAGCCCTGGACTTCGAGGATCTCTGGCGGGTGACTTGAGTCCAGCGTATCGCGGCCGTCAGGTTGGCAGTTCGAATCCCTTGCGGCGGTCGCGAACGAGCAGGGCGTCGGCTGCGGAATCGTCGACGAATTTTTCCGTCGCGGGATTCCAACGCAGAGGCCTTCCCGCCTGCCGGGCGATGTTGGCCAGGTGGCAGACCGTCACCGAACGGTGTCCGATCTCGACGTCGGCGACGGGCTTCTCCCGAGACCGTATGCAATCGAGCCAGTTGTGCAGGTGCTCGCGGGCCTGCCAGAGCGCCGTCTGGTCGCTCCACTTCCGCTCCTCCTCGTCGACGTCGAGTTCCTCGAGGATTTTCGCGGCGATCTCCGGCGGGTTGCTCGTAACCTTGTTGCGGTTGATCTCGAGTTTGCCCTTTTCACCGATGAACACCGCGCCCCCCATCGGCCCGTTGTCAAGGATGAAGTTGACGGCCACGCCGCTGGCGTATTTCATCGCCACCTGGCCGTCGGGGCCCTCGGTGAGCGGCGTGATCTCCATGGGCCCCGTGTCGTCGGCGCCCAAGGCCAAGCCGCGCTCGTAGAGCGCAACGCAATCCTCGGGCGAGACGAGCCGCGTCGGGTCGAGGGCCATGGGAATGGGTTACCGGAGGGAGAGGGCGATATTGGCAAACAGCGTGGCGGCGTCGGTCTGCACCGCTGGGTTCAGCGGCACGTCGGCCTCGCCGATCGCGGATTTCAAAAGCCCCTCCAGCTCCTCCCTCAGCCCCTCATACTTGCCCGGCTCGTTTCCAAGCACGCCCCTCCACACAAACAAGAGCGCCGCCCGATGCACGTCGTTGAGCGCGGCCGTGGACGGGATCACCGGATCGTCCACGGGATTGGCGGCGACAGACTTGGCGAGGATCTCGTAGCACTGGGCAAGCGCAGTCCGGTCATCTTTGGTCATCTGGCTGCGGTACTTGGCCAGACTCGGTACGACGATTGCATCGGGCGCAACAGGCGCAACAGGCGCAGCCGGCTGGTTGGCCTGCCGGTAGAAGAGAAACGCCGCAGCCAGGGCGATGCAGAGCACGAGCCGGTTCATGGCGAGTCACCCCCGAGAATCTCCCAGATCAGTTCGCGGCAGAGCTTGCTCGCCGCCGGCATGGTACGGGCCTCGAGTTCCGCTTGCAGGGCGATGAGCGTGGCGACGGAACCAGACTGCCACCGATCCTTGCTCGCTGTGCCGACCGGCAGCCTGGGGAGCTGGATCTTCTTGAGCAGCGGCAGGGCGAGGGGGTACAGGGCGACGGCCGCCAGGACGCTATACACCGCCACGTCGATTGACGAGTGAAACCACATAGTCGATCAGCTCCCCGCCTTCGGGCGTTGCGATGAGTTTCTGAACGTGCTCAACCAGCCGGTCGTCGACATCGATCTCCGTCTTGGAGGCCAGGAACCTGAGGCATTCGGCGAAGGCCTCCGCCTGCGCCCGCCCCGGCAGGACGACCGCGACCTGCTGCAACAGCACCACGAGCGGCCACCAGTCCACGAGGATCTTCAGCCGGTCTGCGAGCGATAGCATCCACAGGTCTCCTTGCCTCATT
>Ga0247832_1003335_pt1 | contig 22180 bp, 21 predicted proteins | sample LaCruzMarch2015__10_FD_192407 | JGI IMG/M metagenome (GOLD analysis project Ga0247832, IMG submission 192407) | Freshwater microbial communities from meromictic Lake La Cruz, Castile-La Mancha, Spain - LaCruzMarch2015_4m | ecosystem: Environmental > Aquatic > Freshwater > Lake | place: Spain... | reverse complement strand
ATTCCAGGACGGGGTCGCACCGTGAAACCGAAAGCCAAGACCCGCTACGTCAGCAAGCCCTCCAAGCCCAAGGAGGAGGTGGTGTATTCCGCCGTGCCCCCGCCAGCGAGCCAAGACTTGGGCAACGTCCCAAATACCTCCGGTCCTCGCGGCGTCACCAGCTATCGGGTGGAAGCAGGCGATGAAATCCAAACGGTTGCCCGCAATTTCGGCACCACGCCCGCCGAGCTTCAGCGCATCAACAAGCTGAGCAGCCAGAAGCTGCCGGCCACTGGCGAAGAGATCATTGTTCCCCTGCCAGGCTCCTTGTCTCTCTGATTGCGCCAAAGGAAAGAGATGGAAATACGCCGCCTGCCGCGTAGAACCAAGCCGCATGTTGAACAAGCTCTCCCTCGCCTTTGCAATCACGGTCGGTGCGACATCGTTGTTTGCCCAGCAACCCGCACCACTGAAGGCCGAAATCGTCTCCGTCGAAAAGATCTGGGATCGAGGCAATCACAATGCGTTTACCGATCTGATCCGCTTCCAGAACCTGTTCTACTGCACCTTTCGCGAGGCTGCGGCGCACGTGGGCGGCAATGGCCAGATTCGTGTGCTGGCTTCGTATGACGCCAAGTCATGGTCGCCAGTCACCTTGATCAGCGAAGAAGGCATCGACCTGCGCGACCCGAAGTTCTGCCCCACCAAGGAAGACCGGCTGTTCATGGTCGTGGGCGGATCGACTTACCAGGGCACCCAGCTCATGGGGCGTCGCCCGCGCGTGTTAACCAGCACTGACGGCAAAAACTGGTCCCCCCCCGTGAAGGTGCTGGCCGACGGCGATTGGCTCTGGCGCGCCGTGCTGCATGACGATCGCTACTATGGAACCGTTTACAACACACACCCGACCACGGGCGGCCCCAAGGAAGAAGCCGAGTGGTCACTAAAGCTCTACACCAGCGTGGACAGCAAAGCGTGGTCGCTGAATGCCCCCTGGGAAATCAAAGGCCGCCCGAATGAAGCCACCGTGCGCGTGCTAAAAGATGGAAGCATGATGGCGCTCGTCCGCCGCGAGACGCCGGGCATGAACAAGGGCATGATCGGCACCTCTCCCGCCCCTTTCCGCACTTGGACCTGGAGCGAGGTCGCCGTGCCACTCGGCGGGCCGAATTTCATCGAGCTGCCCGATGGCCGCTTGATCGCAGGATCGCGCGGCTTTGGCAAGACACCCGGCGCGCACATGGTGCTGTTCCAAATGACCGGCACGAGCCTGATGCCGCTAATCGAATTGCCCAGCAGTGGCGACTGCAGCTACCCCGGCCTCGTCTTCCACGAAGGCCACCTCTACGTCAGCTACTATTCCTCGCACGAAGGCAAGACAAGCATCTACATGGCCAAGGTGAAGATCGACTGATGCGGCGCATCATCGGATCATGAAACGCCGCACCTTCCTCACGGCTCTGGCCGCCAGCCCCGGGCTTTCACGCGCGGCAGCGCCGTGGCACGTGAGCCGCCGAGAGGCCGACATCGCCCTGTCCGCAGGCGCGGTGCTGCATCGCTTCAGCGTGTCGGGGGAAGATTCGGCGGACTTTCAGGTCGTGCGTTTTTCGTCGAGCCGGTGCACGCTGCGAGTCATTGACCAGAATGAAGCCGACGCCGTGCACCTGGACGAGGCGATGCCACGCCTCGACGCCATCGCAGGGGTAAACGGCGGATTCTTCAAACCGAACTTTGATCCCCTGGGCCTCGTCATCGCCCAAGGGCAGCGTGCAGGTGCGTGGCAGAAGTCATCGCTGCTCGGCGGGGTTGTCATGGTGAAAAACGGTCGGCCCCTGCTGCTGTGGCGGGATGAGTTCCAAGACAGCGCCCGCATCACCGAGCTGCTGCAAGCCGGTCCTCGATTGGTAAACAACGGCGCGTCCGTCAGCGGATTGGACAGCAAGGCCAGCCGGCCGCGCACCTTCATCGCGACCGACAATGCGGGGCAGTGGCTCATCGGCATCGGCGCCTACACCAGCCTCGCACATCTGGCCCAGATCCTAGCCCTGCCAGGGTTGGTGCCCGGGATGGAAATCGCCCGTGCTCTCAACTTCGACGGTGGAAAATCGACCGCACTCTGGGCTCGCACCCGAGCCGGGTCCGTGATTTCTGAGTCCGAATTTGGCAAGGTGCGAAATTTTGTCGCCATCCTGCCAAGAAATCAGTGAACATTTCGTCCTGCCTGCGCTATCGAGCCGTAGTTGGAGGAGCTTTTTCGTTTGAGCACCCCTGTCTGAATCCCACCCTGTCACAACCACTCAACCCACGAACCACCACGTGAAATTCAAGTGTCCCTCCTGCAACATGACGCTGCAATCCGAGTCCGATATGGCCGGTAAAATGGTCCGCTGCCCCAGCTGCGATACCAAGCTGCAGATTCCTGATCTGGCGACCCCACCCGGAGTGCCTATGCCAACCGGTGTGGACAGTGCCTGGGAGGGCGAAAAGCAGCATGAACTCGCCGGTGGCGAGAGCTATTCGTCGGAACCTGCACAGCCAGAGAAACCTCACCGCACAGGTTGGGTGGAGAGCGACCCCACCAACCCGAGCAGCTGGCTGAGCTTGATCATTGGCTTAGTGGTCGCGGTCACTTTCTTGTCCATGCTGTGGCCCTTCAATCCGCCAGCTGACAAGCCGATCTCGGACTACAAGACCATGGAGTGGCTGGCCTCGCTGTTCTTCAAACACGCCCTGGTTTCGATCACCAACACCGTCTTCTTCTGCTGGGCCATGGCCATCTTGTATCTCAAGCTGGGCAAGCTGCGCCATCAACGCCGCGCCCTGTTGCTGGACGTCTTGCCACTCGATCTCGGACGCGAAATCAACCCGCAAAACGTGGGCGACTTCATCGACCATCTCTACTCCCTGCCGCAACGCCTGCGTGACAGCGTGATGGTCAACCGTATCCGTAAAGGGCTGGAACTCTACGAGGTGCGGCCCAGCGTGGCCGACGTGGGCCACATGATGTCCAGCCAGTCCGACATTGATAGCATGAGAATCGGCGGCAGCTTCAGCATTCTGAAAGCCTTCCTCTGGGCCATCCCGATCCTGGGCTTCATCGGCACCGTCATTGGTCTCTCCCACGCCATCGGCGGCATGAACCTCGACATGGAAGACCTCTCCAAGATCAAGGCTACCCTCGGTGATGTGGTTGGCGGCTTGGGCACGGCTTTCGATGCGACCCTGCTCGGCCTCGTCCTAGCGCTCATGCTGAACTTCCCGCTGAATGCGATGATCAAAGCGGAGGACGATAATCTCAATGAGATCGATGCCTTCTGCAATGAAGTGCTGCTGCCGCGCTTGAGCGACGGAGCTGGCGCTAACAACGCACTGACCGCTGTGCTGGGCAGTGAGACGGGTGCCTTCATCGCCGCACTGAGCCAGGCGCTCGCTGGTGCTCAGCAGGAGTTCCTCGCCGACCTCCGCCAGCTCACGCAGAAGATTCAGGAGCAAGCCATGAACCTGGACAAGCGAGCCGACGCACACGCCAATCAGGTCGCCGCCGAGTTCAGCCGCAACATGACCGTCATGCGTGACCAAGTCGTGGGTAACATGAACGACACGGTCACACGCACCAGCGAATACATCCGCACCCTTGCGAGCGGCCTGCAAGGCCTCAACGGCTTGCTGAAGGACTTGGGCGAGAAGCAAGTGCTGATCCAGCAGGTGAAACGCAAAGGCTGGTTTGGGAACTGATCTCTTCCCCACGCTCTTCTTATGGCCAAACGCCGCCACGCTTCCACCGATGAGATCCTGCTTGTGCCCTTCCTGGACATCCTATGCTCGCTCATTGGCGTCCTCGTGCTGATCATCGTCGTGCTGACGATCTCGCAAACGCAGCAGACGGAGGGCCGCACCGAGGAGGAGATGAAGCGCGCTATGGACGCGCTGGCCATGAAGAAAGAACTCGCCAAGCAGCAGGTGCAAGACGTGAAGCTCAAGGAGTTGCTGGCCAAGCTGCAAGTCCTTCAGCAAGAGCAGAAAGACAAAGAAGAGCGCCTAGCCAGACTGCGCAAACTACTCAGCACATCCAAAGATGTGCAGATGCAAAACCAGACCATGAGTCAGGCGCTGCTAAAGGAACTGGACAATCTCATGGTCGAAATCGAAGGCCTGAAAAAGCAGATGACCGAATCCAAAGCGGAAATCGCGAAACTGGCCGAGGAACTCAAGAAACGCCAGGTGCCCCCAGACAAAAAGCCGCCTGCCGTCGTCGTGCAGCCCAGTGGCTCGGGAACACAAGCTAGCAAGCTCTTTTTCATCGAAGCCTCTGGCGCTAAACTTGCCTTCCATGTTGGCGACAAGATAGAGACCGTTGCGGCTGCCGAAGCCACCATCATCGCTAGCACACCGCTCAACTACTTCCTCACCGAAGTCGCCAAAGACAAACAGGCCCTGCTCATCTTCCTTCTGCGAGACGACGGCACCACCGCCTTCAACCGCGGCGGCGGCTGGGCGCAGAGCAAGTATGGCATCAAGATCAGCCGCCTGCTCATCCCCGGCCAAGGCGACATCGACACCAAACTCTTCGGCGAGAAAGAAGGCAAAGTAGGCCCCATGCCCGCTGACTACGCGCCACCTCTTCCGCCCACCCCCAAAGCCAACTGATCGGACATGGCCAAACGCAAGAAACACCCTGATGAAGAGCTGCCCTTCGTGGCGCTCATGGACACCATGACCAACGTGGTCGGCGTGCTACTCATCGTCCTCGTCATGGTCGGCATCAGCATCTCCTCCTCCGTGAAGAAGATCCTTTCGGACCTGCCGCCTATCACCGTGGAAGAGTTCGAAAAACTGGCCCAGCAACTCAAGGAGCAGCCCAAGGACACGCAGACGCCCGAGGACGTGCTCAAGAAGACCGACGAAGCCATCGCTCAAATCAAAAAACTGACCGAGGAACTCAAGAGTATCGACCTCACCGACGAGCAGCAGAAGGTGAAGTTCATCGACCTCGAAGACATCCGCAAAAAGATCGAGCGCGCCAAGTATGATCGCGACAAGGAGAAGACCGAGTTGGACAAGCTCTTCGCCGAAGTGGACCGCTTGAAAAAGCTGCTCGACGACACCCCTGTTTTCCAGCCCCCCCCACCGAAGTTTGTGCGCATTCCCAACCCGCGCCCCGTGCCGCAGGGTGCCGTGCGTGAGAACTTCCTCATCGCTGGAGGGCGCGTCATCTACCTGAACGACCGCGCATTTCTCGAAGTAGTTCAGCGCGAGATGCTGAAAAGTCGCGACGCCCTGCTCTCTGACAATCACCCGAAGATCACCTCGTCCACTCCAGCGACCTCGATCAAATACTCCAAGGACAAGATACTCGCCTGGGTCGAGCGCGCCCGCATCGGCGACCGCACACTGCAAGTTAAGCTCGTGCCCGTCGCCACATCGCCCGCGTTCAACTTGAACCTCATTCCCATACAGGGGGCGGGCGAGAGCGACCAAGACTTGCGCAATCCAGCGTCCTTCTTCCAGCGTGCGATGCGCAAATTCAAAAGCGAGCCAGGTAAGATCGTCTGGTTCTATGTCTTCAAAGACTCGGTCGAAACTTATCTCACCGCCCGCGAAGTCGCCGACAGCATCGGCGTTCCCGTCGGCTGGCAGATCTATGGCCAGAGCTTCTACGCAGCGCGTCTGCCAGGAGTCGTCTACGAGCCCTTCACCCCGCCACAGCCAGATATGAAGATCCAAGCGGTCGAGATTGCTGCGCCCAAAGAGCAGTTGGATTGATTCTCCGTTGGGCGTTCGCGCGTCAGCGGGCAGGCTAAAGCGTGAACACCGAACATCCACCGCCACCCGGCGTCTCCATCACCAAACGGTCCCCCGAGTCGACCATGATGCTCGCGCTTGAAGGCAACAGTTCCGTGCTCCCATCGGCATGAGTCATGGTCTGCCGCCCAGGCTCGCCATCCGCACCACCGTTCAAACCAAACGGCCCCGCATTGCGATGCTGCGTCAGCAGTGACACGGTGAGTGTTGCTAGAAATTCAAATTCACGCACCACACCATCCCCACCCCGCCAACGCCCCTCTCCGCCGCTGCCACGGCGAATCGAGAACTGCCTCAAGCGCACAGGATAGCGCAGCTCGAGGATCTCGGGGTCCGTGATCGCCGTGTTCGTCATGTGCGTGTGCAGCGCACTCGCGCCGTCGTATCCCGTTCCCGCACCCGCGCCGCCCGCAATCGTTTCGTAGTAGCCAAAGCGCTCGTTGCCGAAGAGCAGATTGTTCATCGTGCCCTGACTGCATGCTTGCACTTGCAGCGCCTTGATCAGCGTGTCCACCAACCGCTGGCTCACCTCCACATTGCCACCAACCACCGCTGGGTCACGCGCCGCATCACCGCTGAAATCCGGGTTCAACATCGTGCCCGACGGAAGCACGATCTCGATCGGGCGCATCAGCCCTTCATTCAAAGGCAGGTCCTCTTGCAGCATCAGCCGTAGCACATACAGCACCGCGCTTTGCACGATGGCGGTGGTTGCATTCAGGTTGCGCGGATGAGTTGCCGACGTGCCCGTGAAGTCGAGCTTGAGGGCCGAGGCTTGAAGCTCGCCGTTCGATGAAATGCTCACGCGTATCGTCGCGCCATCATCCAGTGTCTCGGTCGCTTCGCAGTCCTGCACCTGCTCCAGCCGCTTGCGCATCACCCGCTCTGAATGATCCAAGATGGAAGCCATCGCCGCCCGCACATCATTCTCCTTGGCCAGTTCCTGCAAGCGCTCCACGCCCATACGATTCGCGGCAAGCTGCGCGTGAAGGTCCGCCAAGTTGTCGGCCAGATTGCGTGTGGGATACTTCGCTGGGGTCAGCACATTCGCGATGTCATCAAACAACCCCACGCCACCGCGAACCAGATGTCGTGGCGCAATCACCACACCCTCCTCTTCCAAGCACGTTGCGTGCGCAGGCATCGATCCCGGCGACATGCCGCCGATCTCCGCATGATGCGCCCGATTGGCCACGAACCCGAGCAACGCCTTTGCCTCATCAAAAACCGGCGTGATCAGCGTCACGTCCGGCAGATGGCTACCGCCAAACGCCGGATGATTCGTGATGATCGTGTCACCCGGCTTCAAGCTCCAGGCCCCAAGCTCCACGCTTTTCCTCACGCACACACCCAGCGCGCCGAGATGCACGGGAATGTGTGGCGCGCTTGCAATCAGCGTGCCGTCGGCATCCAGCAGCGCACAGGAGAAGTCCAAACGCTCGCGAATATTCGTGGAGATAGACGTGCGCTTCAGCAGGGCGCCCATGTCATCGACCAAGCTGTGAAAGCGGTGCCGCATGAGGTCCATGGTCGCCGCAGGTGCAGCCAACATATCAGTGGAAACAAGCTTCAACACATAGCCAAAGCCCTCGACTTCCTCGACCAACCAACCGGGCTCAATGACCAAAGTGCTGAACTCGTCTTGAAGCAGCCAAGGCTCGCTTCGAGATTGGTGCGTTTTGGCATAGGTTGGAGTTCCGCCTTCAAACGGCGTCACATGCGGATCGTGCAGCGACGAAACAATCGCCCGCACACTGACCACCTCCACGACACGACCAACGGGCGGAGCATACCCAAACAAGCGTTCGTAGGCCAAGCCGTAGCTGCGTGCTAGTTCGTCCGTGGATTGGAAAGCCACCTGCAAAGGCGTGTCTTGCCCACGAAGCCGCATCTCCGCCATGCGGGTGATGCTGCCAACGCCGGCATCAAGTGTGGCTAGCCATGCCTCCATGACCGGCAGCGCCTCATCCAGCGGCAGCAGCACTTGCTTTTCGAAGACCTTCTCTGGCACTGCCTCATGCAAGCCCACCGCACTCAGAATGCCCGCGTGCTTCGGCACCAGGATTGTCTTCATCCGGAGCTTGGTCGCCACGGCGCAGGCGTGCTGCGGGCCCGCACCACCGAAGGCGAGCAGGGCATACCCTTGCGGGTCATAGCCTTCGCTCACACTGATGCGCCGTATTGCATCCGCCATGTGCTCCACGGCCAAGGCGTGCATTTGAGCTAGCAGTTCTTGTGCAGACAACTCCACCCTTGTTTCCGCCACCATCTTGGCCCTCAGCTCTGCCAAGCGTTGCCGCGCGGCTTCGACATCCAACGGAATGGGTGCTCGCGTGGGATCGAAACGGCCCATCAACAGATTCACATCCGTGATCGCCAGCGGCCCGCCTTTGCCATAGCACGCCGGCCCAGGATGTGATCCTGCACTGTGCGGCCCCACGACCAAGCCCTGCGCGGTCCAAGCACAAATGGATCCACCACCCGCCGCCACGGTCTCAATCGCCACACAAGGAGTGAGCAGGCTCATGCCTTCGATGTTCTGCGTGAAACGATAGCCCGGCCTGCCCTCGATGCGCGCGACATCCGTGCTGGTGCCACCCATGTCCAGCGTGATGATCTTGATATGGCCGATGCGCTGGGCCGCATTCGCTGCCCCAATCGCGCCGCCTGCCGGACCACTGAGCAGCATGTCCTTCGGCTGAATTTGATCCGCCTGCTCCAAGCCGCCTGCACTGGTCATGACTTGCAGGCTAGAGGCCAGAGGTTTGGCCACGCCTAGAAGAAAGCTCTGCACCGGGCCAGTCAGATACGCGTTCGCAATCGAGGACTGCGCTCGTGGCAGCAGCTTCACAAAGGGCGCGAGCGCACTGGACAACGACACATGGGTGAAGCCCGCTTCATGCAGCAGGTCGGCAACACGTTGTTCATGAGCTGCATTCGCATGACTGTGCAGCAGAGCGACCGCTGCATGGGTGATGCCCTGGCGAACGAAGTTGGCCGCAGCCTCGCTTATGGCTGCTTCATCAAGCGGCTCCAAGACTTCACCCAGAGCATCGAGCCGCCCGGGCACTTCGCATACGGCTTCGTGAAACTGAGGTCGAGGCGTGTGCTTCAGCGCAAACAGATCCGCGCGACGTTGATCGCCAATCACCGGCAGATCGCCGAAGCCCTGCGTGATGAACAAGGCCACTCGCGAGCCCTTGCGCTCGAGCAAAGCATTCGTCGCCCGCGTGGTGGCCACTCGAAATTGTAGTGCTGGGAACTCAGCTCCCAAAGGGGTGCCTGTGAGCAGGCGTGCTCCGAGCACGGGCGCTTCTTCCAGCGTGGTTAGCTCTGCCGCAATGCCCACCTTGAAGTCTGGCAAAGTGCTGGTTGTTTGCACAGAGAGTGCTGAGTTTTCCGTGCTCGCTGATGAAGTAATGACGCTGCTCCATTCGCCGAGTCTGAGGTGGAAGCCCGCAAAGAAGTTCGCAGGCATCGACCACGCATCCACGATGATCAAGGTGTGCGCGTCTTTGATCTCGATAGCGAGACTGCGAATGTACCCCGTGCTCAGCACCTTGACCCGCCGCTCTTCACCGCTGGGAGTGATGGCGTAGCAATCGGTGAACGTGCCTCCGGTGTCGGCTGAGATACGCCACATAACAGCTCGGGGGGCCTAGGGCTTGGGGTTCGCACCCTGCGCGTCCGGCTTGCCCAGGGTCAGCTCATCGATGTAGCGCGCCTCCGCCAGCGAATCCACATAAGCGGTCGAGTGCGGGGGCTTGAAGATCTTCTGCGCCTTCAACAGCCACTCGTTGCCCTTCGTGGTGTCCTTCGCCTCCAGGGCGAGAATGGCCTTGCTGAAGTAATAAGCAGGCGTGTCATCCATGAACGTGAAGTTCTCATCGAGCAGCTTCTGCGCCTCGGCGATCTTGCCCTGCTTCACCAGACAGATCAGTTGCTTGAACTGCACCAGATGACGGGCAGCGGCTGGCAATTTCGGGAACTGCACCAGCAGCTCCCGAAAGGCCTTCTCGGCCGGTGCCCACTCATGCATGACAAAGTCCACCTCTGCGAGGTTGAAGACGGGAGGCATCACGTTGGGCAGCAACTCGCGTGCCTTGGTGAATTCGGCGCGGGCACGGGCGGCATCGCGAAGTTGCGCGGTGATGTAGATGGCTCCGCGCACGTTGTAAATGTCCGCGCGCTTGGAGTCGATCTTCTCCGCCTCATCCAACTTCGCCAGCGCGTCGATGTAGCGCTTGCGCGACTGCAAGGAAGCGGCCTCCAAGATCAGCTTGTCAATAGCGCTGGGTTCTTTGCCCGCCGGGCCCTGACCTCGCAGGGGCTGGGCACAGGTGCCCCAGAGCATGAGCATGATTGCAGACCAAACCACGGGGCGACGGTTCATGCCGAGATGGTAAGCGCCGGGTGGAAAAGTCGCAAAACGAAAAACAATCGACGTTGCCGATGAATCTTAGCGCAAGCCCGGCACTCCATTGACGTTTGATTCACCCTCATTATGCGCACTCTGCTCATTGCTCTCGCCATTGCCCTGCTACCGCTCGCTGCAGATGCAGCGCATCCCTTTCTCTGCTGCGACTATGGCGGCGGCAAGGTCTGCAAAGTCTCGGCCGAGGGCAAGATCGAGTGGCAGTATGATTGCAAGAGCCCGCAGGACTGCTGGCAGTTGCCTAATGGGAACATTCTCTTCTGCTTCGTCAGCGGTGCCCTGGAACTGACGCCTGACAAAAAGGTCGTGTGGGAATACAAGGCCCCGACGGACGTGAAGGTCGAGGTTCATGCCTGCCAACCCTTGCCCGATGGCAACGTGATGCTGGTCGAGTGCGGCACCAGCCGCATCATCGAAGTGGATCGCGCAGGCAAGATCGCCAAAGAAGTCAAGCTAACCGCCGCGTCCGAGATCAAGCTGCACAACCAGTTCCGGGGCACCCGCAAGCTGCCGAACGGCCACTACCTCGTCTGCTTCAAGGGCGAAGGTCGCATCGTGGAACTGGACGGCGAGGGCAGAGAACTGCGCAGCCTCAAGGTCCCCGGCGATCCGCATGAAGTCGTGCCGCTGCCCGACGGCCACCTGCTCATCACCTGCGGCGACGGCCACAAGGTGGTCGAGTTCGACGCCCAGGCGAACATCGTGTGGGAACTCAACGAGAACGACCTGCCCGGCAACACCCTACGCCTGATGGCCGGCTGCCAACGCCTGCCGAACGGGAACACCGTCTTCTGCGTCTATCTCGGCCACGGTCACCTCGGCGAGCAACCGCAGGTGATCGAAGTCACCCGCGACAAGAAAGTCATCTGGGAAGTCGCCGACCACAAGCAGTTCAAGACGATCAATCAGATCATGCTGCTCGACGTACCCGGGGATGTGACGAAGGGCGAGGTCTGGCGGTAATCTCGAGTGAAGCCCGAAGCTGCTTTTTGTTTGTTATTGGAGCTAACGTCCCGGATCAGGCGACGGCGAGCGGGAAGCGCCAATGACACGACAGATGCCATATCAGCCGTTGCCTGGATCCGTTTTGTTGAGCAATTATTTTACCCCATACTTCTCCGCAAGTTTTTCATCAGTGATGAGATACCAAGGAATTCGGTCCTGAATCTTTTTTGCATCCAACGCGAGCTGAGCGGTTGCGACCAAGCCCTTCTGCTGAATCGCCTCAAGAAGAGCCACGCCGAGTTGAGCCCAGTCCACTTTAGAAGCGACGTCGGAGGTCGAATTAGGGTCAGACTCCCGAGATACACCAAGCTGGCTAGCGACAGAGGCACATTTCTTGGAGAAGACGACATAGCTAATTGTTTCTGTGTCGTCGATCTGCTCAATCTTGATTGTCTCAAGAAGGGCGATGGCATCGTCCCATGTTTTCACAACTGACGCCTTGCGGGAGATTTCGAAGGCTTGGCGGTCATAGCTATTATCTTGGGCGACTGCTAATGTCGTAGCGAGGACTGCGAGGGAGGCTATTGCGGTGAACGATTTCATGGTTGTTGTTTGGTTAGGATGCGGATCATGCGGCGTTGACGAAAAATGGTAATGATAAGGAAGGCAGTGAAGATTGGCCACACGACGCAAAACACCCAGACGTTGATTGCTTCGTAGCTCATCCCGAACTTCCCCCCGAGCCACAAAAGTAGCTGAACGCAGCAGTCGAATATGGAATTGATCATCGCGTTTGATAGTTGTGTAGCCCAACGTCAGTGGCCAAGCAATTCACAGATGCCAAAGGCTTTATGGGATTGGCTGCACCACCTTGGTCCCTTTTTCATATGATCAGGGTTAGTCTTGTGTCTTGAGGTATGAAAGCAGCTCATTTCGGTGGGCGTGAATCACTTTAGCCTCCGTATCGGAGCGAGATGAATCAAGTTGAGCTGCACTGAATGCGTCCGCCAATAGCGATGGTGTAATCGCAAGCTGCGTTATTGTTTGAGTTGCCGCATCCGCGACTGAGGAATTTTGTCGGGCACTCGTGTAAAAGGCAACTACTTCGTTAACCGTCATAACTGGATTCATAGGAATATTTTTGTTGGATGTTAGTCGATTGTGGTTTTTTCAGCGAATATTGTATAGCCACATTAAATGATGAGAGAATCAGATTTCCCACAGTCTTGTCTGGAGTCGCCACAGTGCGCAGTTGCTCCCAGCAGGCAGGTGTGACAGACTCTCATTCGTATGGCCGCACTGCTGAACCTGCCGAGCATCCAAGACCAGACTGCGTTCAATCTGGATCGCTGGGATGAGTTGTGTGCAGACCGTGAACTCGCAGTGATCGAGGGGCGCTATGAAACGGATCGTTTCGGAGATGTCATCATGCACTATTACGCTGAATTCGCGCACGGGGACAAGCAGGGTGACTTGCTCAGTTTGCTTCGCCACTTTTTGCCAGATGGCAAAGCCACCGTCGAATGCCCGATCTCGACCAGCGAAGGCATCAAAGTCGCCGACGTGGTTTGGATTTCCAAGGCGAGGCTGAAGCAAGTGGGTGGTCGTGCCGCCTTGAAGGGCGCGCCGGAGATTTGCGTGGAGGTGCTGTCGAAGTCGAACACACGCGAGGAGATCGAGGAGAAACGGCGGCTCTACTTTGAAGCAGGTGCCAAGGAAGTGTGGTTGTGCGGGCGCACGGGGCGGATGCTGTTCTTCCTGCACGCAGCTCCGGAGCACTCGGTAAAGGCCTCCATCCTGTGCCCGGATATACCATCAAAGCTGAAGTAGCGCCTCATCACAGGCGATTGGCGAAGCATTCCATCGGGCGGGATTCTCCATGTCCATGACGTGGGAGAGATGATAAACTCCTGGTTCACGCTCGTAATCCATCATCGCTATGTTCACTCTCACCGGCCAAGGCTCGATCACCAACTGCGATGGCGTGAGCCGTCGTGACTTCTTGCAAGTCGGCACGCTCGGGGCGCTGGGCTTTGGCTTGACGCAGTTTAATGCGCTGAAGGCGGCGAACGCCGTGAAGGCTGACGATGGCAAGGCGTGCATCCTCATCTTCAACCTGGGCGCGCCGAGCCAGATGGATACCTGGGACCCGAAGCCGGATGCGCCGCGCGAGATTCGCGGGCCGTTCAAGCCGATCAACACCAAAGGCGATTTCCAGATCACCGAAATCTTCCCGCAGATGGCCAAGGTCGCGGACAAGTTTTCCCTGGTGCGCAGTGTCTATCACAACGCGGCGGCGGTGCACGACACGGGCCATCAGATGATGCAGACGGGCCGTCTTTTCACCGGCGGCATCAACACCCCGCACATCGGTTGCACGCTGGAGTTCCTGAAAGGTCGCCGTGGAGACATGCCGGCGAATGTGATCCTGCCAGAGCCGATGGGACCGACCGGCGGCAACATGCCGCATGGTCAGGACGCGGGCTTCCTGGGCAAGACGTATGACCCCTTCGTGCTGAATGCGGACCCAAGCGCGAAGGACTTCAAGGTGCCTGATCTGCTGCCGCCAAAGGAGATCAGTGAGGTGCGACTGGAGCGTCGCAAGTCTTTGCGGCAACTCGTCGATAGCGCGGTGAAAAACTTCGAAGCGAGCGAGTCCGCCAAGCTGATGGACCAGAACTTCGCCGATGCCTATCGCCTCATGACCAGCGCGAATGCCCGCGAAGCCTTCGATTTGAGTCAGGAGCCGGTGAAGGTGCGTGAGCGCTACGGCATGAACCGCTTCGGCCAGTGCTGCCTGCTCGCACGTCGCCTGGTCGAGCGCGGCGTGCGCTTCGTCACGGTGAACAGCTTCATCACGGTCTTCAACGAGATCACCTGGGACATCCACGGCAGCAAGCCATTCACCAGCATCGAAGGGATGCGTGATCTCGTCGCACCCATGTATGACCAGGGCTACAGCGCACTGATCGAGGACCTGCATCAGCGCGGCATGTTGGAGAAGACCATGGTGGCGAACCTCGCCGAGTTTGGTCGCACGCCGAAGGTCAACCCCGCTGGTGGTCGCGATCACTGGCCGCAATGCTGGACCATCGGCTTCGCAGGTGGCGGCGTGCAGGGCGGGCGTGTCATCGGCAAAAGCGACGACATCGGCGGCTATCCTGCCGAGCGCCCAGTGAACCCTGGCAACGTGGTGGCGACGATTTACGAAGCGCTCGGCGTCGACATCGAACATGAGATTCCAGGTCCTGCGGGTCGGCCATTCCCCATCGTTGATCGCGGCCTGGAGGCGATTCGGGAATTGTTCGCGTGAGTTACCAGAAAACCTTCACGCCATAGCTGCCCACTTCATCGTCATGCGTGACCACCTCAAACTGACCACGCACTGCTTGCGCTACGATCATCCGATCAAAGGGATCGCGGTGCAGCGGCGGCAGGCGTTCCAAGGCGAAGATGTCTTCGCGAGTAATCTGTTCAATCATCAACCCATTGCGAGCCTCACGGTCGGTCAGCAGCTCGCTCAGGCTTGCTTGCAGAGTAAGCTTGCCGAGCTTGAGCTTGATCTGCATTTCCCAAACGCTGGCGAGACTGAGATGAACCGAGTTTTTGGGGTCGGCCAGCGCTCGCCTAGCTTTGTCAGACAGTCGGGAATCGTCTTCATCCCACCAGATGAAAGCGTGCGTGTCGAGCAGCAGTCTCATGCATCCGTGCCCAGCCAAAATTCATCGGGAAGCGGAGCGTCGAAGTCATCGGCCACCCACCATTTCCCCTGCCCTAGCCCGGCGATGCGCTTCTGCTGTGGTTTAGATTCCTCCATCCGCACACGCTCTTGCAAAGAGTTCAACAACTCACGCACCTCGCCGAGAGAGAGGTTGTGCGTCGCCGCTTGGATGTCGGAGAACGTGCTCATGCTTGCAGCTTAGCCATCCAGCTCTGCTTTTTCAATTCCCCTTTTATGCGCCTGACTTCCGCCATTCTCCTCGCCCTCTGCCCTTCGCTCTTCGCGGCAGATGCACCGAGCTTCCGTAATCAAGTGCAGCCCATCCTTGCACGCTTCGGGTGCAGCACGGGTGCCTGCCATGGAGCGGCAGCCGGCCAGGGTGGTTTCCGGTTATCATTGTTAGGCTACGATGAACTCGGCGATCACTTGTCGATCACGCGCATGGCGAATGGACGCCGCGTCGTGCTGGAAGATCCGGCGCGCAGCTTGCTGCTGTTGAAGGCGACGAAAGCTGTGGGTCACAAGGGCGGCGAGAAGATCAAGGCGGGCGCGCCCGAGTATGACATTCTCGCCCAATGGATCGCTGCGGGCGCGCCAGGGCCCCAAGCCAACGATGCGCGCATTGACCGCATCGAGATCACGCCACGCCATGCGACCTTGAAGCCGGGCGTGCAGCAGCCGCTGAAGGTGACTGCCTTCTTCAGCGACAAGACCCAGCAGGACGTGACGCGCTGGTGCAAATACACCGCTGGCAACACCTCCGTCGCGACCATCAATGAAGAGGGGGTGGTCAAGGTGGCAGGCTTTGGCGAGGGCACGATCACGGCTTGGTATTTGAGCAAGCTCTCGATTGCGACAATCACCGCGTCTTTCGATCAGATCGTGAAGCCAGAGCTGTTCACAAGCGCGAAGCCGCGCAACTTCATCGACGAGCGCGTGCTGGAGAAGCTGCGCGAGCTGAACATGCCGCCCTCGCCACTGTGCAGCGATGAGGACTTCATCCGCCGAGCGTTCATCGACACGATCGGCGTGCTGCCCACGCCCGAAGAAACACGCGCCTTCCTCACCGACACTCGCGAAGACAAGCGCAATGCATTGATCGAGATGCTACTGAAGCGGCCCGAGTTCGTCGATTACTGGAGCTACAAGTGGAGCGACCTCTTGCTCGTGAACAGTGACAAGCTGCCCGCCACCAACATGTGGAGCTACTACCAATGGATTCGTCGGCATGTGGAGCAGGACACGCCGTGGGACGCGATTGTGCGTGACCTCATGACCGCAACTGGCAGCACACTGGAGAATGGCGCGGGCAACTTCTTCACCCTGCACGATGAACCCACCAAGCTAGCCGAGACCACCAGCGTTGCCTTCCTGGGCATGAGCATCGCCTGCGCGAAGTGCCACAACCACCCGATGGAGAAGTGGACCAACGATCAATACTTTGCCTTCGCCAACCTGTTCTCCCGCGTGCGCTCGAAGAACGGCATTAACAATGAGGAGCGTGTCATCTTCAGCGCTGTCGAGGGAGACCTCGTTCAGCCGCTGACAGGCAAGCCTCAGCCACCCGCGCCGCTCGACGCACAGCCCATCAGCATCACTTCGACCAAGGACCGTCGCTCCACGTTGGCCGCATGGCTGACCAGCGCCGAGAACCCTTACTTCGCCCGCAGCATCACGAACCGTGTCTGGGCCAACTTCTTCGGAGTGGGCTTGGTCGAGTCCGTGGATGACCTGCGCATGACCAACCCTGCCAGCAATGAAACGCTGCTCAACGAAGCCGCCGCGCATCTGGCGAAAAATGGCTTCGCCTTGAAGAGCCTCATGCGCGCCATCTTGCAAAGCGCCACGTATCAGCGCAGCAGTGTGCCGCTGGCCGAGAATGCTGCGGACAAGCGTTTCTACTCGCGCTACTACCCGAAGCGCTTGATGGCCGAGGTGATGCTGGATGCCGTGAGCCAAGTGACGGCTGCGCCCACGCAGTTCAATATGGAGCGCCGCAATGCGAACAAAGGCCTCGGCGAAGCCTACCCGATGGGCTTCCGCGCCATGCAATTGCCCGACAGCAACACGCGCAGCTACTTCTTGAATGCCTTCGGCCGCCCCGACCGCGTGCAGACCTGCGAGTGCGAGCGCACCAACGAACCCAGCATGGCTCAGGCCCTGCACATCGCGAATGGCGACACGCTGAATGTGAAGCTCACGCAAAAGAACAATCGCGTGGATCAACTGCTGGCCAGCAGCAAGACGCCAGAGCAGATCGTTGAGGAGGCTTACTTGCTAGCAGTGTCTCGCTTCCCCACGCAGAAGGAGCAGATCGAAATGACGAAGCTGCTGGCCACCGCGAAGCCAGAGGAAAAGCGTCAAGCATTGGAGGACATCTTCTGGAGCCTGATGAGCGCGCGGGATTTTGTGTTCAACCACTGATGGCAGAGTAGCCCAGTTGCGGCGCAGCTGAGCTTCTTTCATTCGGCGAAAAGTCTTGTTACCGCCGCCGAGTTCTGGCGTTGATCTCTGCGTGTGGGCAGTGAACCTCCCAGAACCCAATCGCCGTGATGCCCGATGCTTTCGATGTGCAAGCCTGCATCGGGCGCGTCCGTGCCGGGGACGAAGCAGCGTCGCGCGCGCTGATCGAGCACCTGCATCCGCTGGTGCGACGGATGGTTCGCAATCATCTGCCTCGTCGCGAGAGCGAAGAGGACCTGATACAGGAAGCTTTCATCAAGGTGTTTCAAAAGCTCGAGGGCTATCAGTCGCGCGACGGCATTCCCTTCGAACATTGGGTGTCCCGCCTCACGGTGCGCACCTGCTTGGATGCTCTGCGCGCCGAACGTGTGCGGCCGGAGTGGCGCATGGCGGACTTGAGGGAATCCGAGACCAAATGGCTGGACTTCCTGCTGCATCGTCAGGCCGTGGAGCCGCAGGCGAGCACGACCGATGCACAGGCTATCGTCACCCGCTTGCTCGCGCTTTTATCCGCGCCGGATCGTCTGGTGCTAACGCTTTTAGACCTGGAGCAACGCTCCACTCTGGAGATCAGCGAGATCACAGGCTGGACTCGCGCAATGGTGAAAATGCGCGCCATGCGTGCGCGGTTCAAGCTGCGACAGATCGCACGACGCGTGATGAAGAACGACTTTCCTAACCCATGAACGACTTCGACCAACGCTGGCAGGTGCTCGCACGCAAAGCAGGCAGGATGCTCGATGAGAAGCTGCCCGACCTGCCCTTGGGTTTTGCGACGCGAGTGCTCGCGCACAGCCGTGAGGCACCGGCGGAATCGTGGGAAGACTTGCTCGGCGCACTGAGCTTGCGCGCGGTCTTGGTCACCACCTGTCTCTGCCTCGTGAGCGCCGGGTTTGCCTTCTCTCAGTGGTATGAATTTCGCATGGAACGCCCCACCTTGGAGCGCTCGATGACCAGCGAACTGCCTTTGCCTTGGCCATGATTTTCCGCCGTCCTAAACTAAAGATACTGTTCCTGCTCTCGCTGCTTGTCTTGGTCAGCGCGACGGCGGGTTTTTTTGTCGGCATCGTGCTGTCTTCGGTGATCAACAAGAAGAAGGATGATCCAAAATTCTGGAAGCAGTCAGCAATGAAGCAACTGACGAAGCTGAAGCCAACGGAAGCGCAGCAGAAGATCTTCGAAGCCCGGGCAGATGCGTCGGTGCAGGAACTGATCGAGATCCGCAAGCAAGGCATTCGCGACGTGTGGGACGTGATCGAACGCACATTGGCGGACGTCGATAAGGAACTGACGCCGGAGCAGCGGGAGACACTGATCAAGATCAGGCCGAAGAAGCCGGAGGAGGCGAAATGATTTCTGTTACCGCATTCCTCTTCAACCGTTAGCCTTCACAACTCACTCTACCTCCCATGCTGTTCTCGACCGTCTCCATCTATCTGGCCATTGCCTTGGCCTTCGTCATCGGGCTACCCGCTCTCTGGATCCTGCAACGCGGCCTGTGGCCAGAGAGCTTCGAAAAGAAGCTCGCCGTCTCCAAGACAGGAGTCTGGAAATCTTTGCTAATCGGCTTGGTGCCAGTCATCATCCTATCGATCATCATCGCCATCATGGGCAAGCGACTGGGGCCGGTTCCGGGCTTGCTTGTCTCGGCAACGGCGCTGGCCTGGGGCTTCGCAGGTGCTGCCGGCATGGCCAGCCTGATCGGCATGAGGCTGTGGCCGAACGGCGAGCCTTGGCAGCAGACACGCAATGGCGGCCTAGCCCTCGTGTGCAGTGCACTGCTGCCAATGGTCGGCTGGTTCCTGCTGCTGCCCTTGATCGCCGTTGTTGGCGTGGGCGTGAATGTGCGCGCTTGGTTCTGGAAACCCAAGCCACTACTGGTCGCACCGCCACCGCTGACGGTGGTCGCTGAGACCCCTTAACGATTTCCTCCCATGAAATCGCGCCGGCAGTTCATGCACAACGCCGCTTGGGCTGTCGGCGCAACATTGCTCAGTGGCTGTGACCGCACGATCAGCGAACTCACGAAGGCGATGGGCCAGTCCGTGCCATCGACGTTGGCACTGCCCGCTGGTGCTGAGATCGACCCCGAGTTTCACTTGCTCTCACGCGCTGCCTTCGGCCCATGGCCGGGTGATGTGCAACGCGTGAAGACGCTGGGCCGCGCGGCCTGGATCGAGCAGCAACTGCGCACTGAAGAGATGAACGACTCCCTCTGCGATCTGCGCGCAGAACGTTTCGAGAGCCTTCAGTTCTCCGCTGGCAACGCATATGAGTTCCGCAAGGAAGTGCTACGTGACGAGATCACGCGCCACACGCTGCTGCGCGCTATCTACAGCCAGCGGCAGTTGTTCGAGGTCATGGTCGAGTTCTGGTCTGACCACCTCAACATCGACCTGGAGAAGGGCGACTGCGTTTACCTGAAGCCGAGCGATGATCGCGATGTGCTTCGCAAGCACGCGCTCGGCAAATTCAAGGACCTCATCCGCGCCAGCGCAACGTCGCCCGCGATGCTCGTGTATCTGGATGGCAAGGCGAACAAGGTGCGCGCCAATACGAAGGATGTGCCGAATGAAAACTATGCGCGCGAGCTGATGGAGCTGCACACGCTGGGCGTGGATGGCGGCTACACGCAGACCGATGTGCGTGAGGCCGCGCGTTGCCTGACCGGCTGGACCTTTGACCGCAGCCGCACCTTTGCTTTGAATGCGGGCGAGAGCTACTTCCGCGACGACTGGCATGACGATGGCGAGAAGCGAGTGCTGGGGCATGTCATTCCCGCCGGAGGCAAGCAGAAGGATCTGGAGGCGCTGGTGGACATCGTGTGCAGCCACCCGAGCACGGCTAAGTTCATCGCGAAAAAACTGTGCGTGCGCTTCGTCAGCTACACACCGCCAAAGAGCATCGTGGATCGCGTCGCAGCGGAGTTCACGCGAACCGGCGGCGACATCAAGTGCATGCTGCGCGTGCTGCTGAACAGCGATGAGTTCATGGCCTCGCGTGGCCAGCTCTTGAAGCGCCCGCTGAAGTTCATGGTTAGCGCGCTGAGGGCCTTCGCTGCGGACACCCATGTGGCCGCACGGGGGCCGCTGGTGGACTCGCTAGGCCGCATGGGTCATGGCTTGTTTCAATACCCGACGCCCGATGGTTATCCTGACGAAGAAACGCCGTGGATGGGCACGCTGATGTGGCGCTGGAATTTTTCCCTGGCCCTGTGCGAAGGCAAGCTGGGCGAGGTGCGCGTTCCAATGGCGGAGCTGGAGAAGGCCCTCGGTAGCCCCAAGGACCCAGCGACGACAGCCGCGCGCTGGTGGGCGCATTTGATTGGACGCGCGGCGACGGAGACCGAGGTGCACAGCGTCATCGCTGCGGCAGCGAAATCAGACCTGAAGAACGACCCGAAGGCTAAGGCCGAGCTTCTGGGGATTATTCTTGCCGGACCAGCGTTTCAGAGGTGTTGAGCAAGTATGAAAATCGCATCTGCAATTCGCGACATCGGTCTAAGCCTCAACGGCCGTGGCGTGGACGTTGTGGAGGAGCCAGACTTGCCTCGTAAGTATGAATGTGACTACGTTGGGATGGCAATAGTTGCAGCCCCTGATCTGGCAGCCGAATTCGCAAGCCATGCAGTCAAGACTTTGAAGTCACTGGCCCCGAGCTTGCTGTCTATGCATGCGCAGGTTGATACTGACGTGCTGGTTTTATTTATCTGCTTGGCTGAGGATCAATCAATCTTTGCTGGTCCATTTACAGATGCAGCGTTCGATTGGTTCGAAGAAAGGCATCTTCCCTTCGATAGCGACAAGTGGGAAATCATGTGCATCGCCCATGTGGCGATCGACTACCCTAATGAGTTTCGGAGCTTGATGCTGTCCCACCTCGGCATCTCCATTGCGACATCGTTATACCCTGAAAGCTGAACTCATATGCCCACCCGCCGCACCTTTCTCACTCAGCTGCTGATGTCGGCCCCGGCTGCCGCGCTGGCCAACAAAGCCGAGGCCGAGCCACACACGCTGGTGCATATCTTCCTGCGTGGCGGGGCAGACACGATGAACCTGATCGTTCCGTATGCCGATGATCACTACTACCGCGCGCGGCCCACGCTGGGGATCAAGGCGGCATCGCTCCTCAAGCTGGATGATCGCTATGGGTTGCACGCGGCGCTGAAGCCGCTGGAGTCGGCGTTTAAGGAGGGGCGCTTGGGCTTGGTGCAGGGCGTGGGCGTGAACAATGACAGCGGCTCGCACTTCGACTGTCAGGACCAGATGGAGCATGGCGACGCAGCGATGGATGAGCCTGCGGGCGGGGGCTGGTTGGGGCGGTTTCTCCGGCTGCGAGCGGACAAGTCGCCATCAGCGCTCAGTGCGGTGGCGATTGGCACGCAGTTGCCAGAGATTCTGCGCGGTGCGCCGTCCGTCAGCGTGCTGGAGCATCTGGATGACATCGCGATCAAGGCGCCGTCCGGCAATCCGGCGGGTGTGGTCGGCGCGCTCACCGCGATGTATGGAGCGGACGTGTCCGTGCTCGGCCAACGCGGGCAGCAGACGCTGGATTTGTTCCAGCGGGTGGCGGCGCTGCATGGCAAGGCTTACGTGCCCGCGAACGGCTCCGAGTATCCGGTGAAGAACAAGTTTGCCGATGGGCTGCGCGAGGTGGCGCGGCTGATCAAGGCGCAGGTCGGGCTGGAGGTCGCGTGCCTCGATCTACCCGGTTGGGACACGCATTTTCTCCAGGGCACGGACATCGGTGCGGGCAGTCATGCGACGAATGCGAAGTCGCTGGCCGAGGGCTTGGCCGCGTTTGAACTGGACCTGCGCGAGCAGCGGAAAAAT
>Ga0247832_1003330_pt1 | contig 22204 bp, 18 predicted proteins | sample LaCruzMarch2015__10_FD_192407 | JGI IMG/M metagenome (GOLD analysis project Ga0247832, IMG submission 192407) | Freshwater microbial communities from meromictic Lake La Cruz, Castile-La Mancha, Spain - LaCruzMarch2015_4m | ecosystem: Environmental > Aquatic > Freshwater > Lake | place: Spain... | reverse complement strand
CTTCCGATCCAGCTGAAAGATCACAATGTTGGTGTCAGGAACGCGATCCGGCAGATGCAGACCCTCGCACTGAGCGATTGCATCGGCGAGGAGTTTCGCGTGTTGGTGATCCTCCTCCAATCGATCCATTTGTTTTTCCAGGCCATACAGGGCGCCTGCAGCTAGAATCCCAGCTTGTCGCATTCCGCCCCCGAATAGCTTTCTAGCTCGACGAGCCCCTTGAACGAAGCTTTTGGTTCCTAACAAGCAAGACCCAACGGGAGCCCCCAAGCCTTTGCTAAAACAAACGCTGATCGAGTCGAAAGGTTCGGCGTATTCCCGAAGAGAGACCTTCGTCGCGACAGAGGCATTGAACAGCCTGGCGCCGTCCAAATGGGTGGCTAACGAGTGCGATTTGGCCCATTCGCAAAGCTTTTGAATGCGGTCAAGTGAATAAATTTTCCCGCCGCCTGAATTGTGGGTGTTTTCAAGGCACAGCAATCGCGTTTGAACGACATGCTCGCTGTTCGGGCGAACGCAGTCCCTGAGTTGCTCAACATCAAGCAAGTAGGCGTTGCCATCGATGGTTTTGGCGACCAGTCCGCTCAGTTGAGCAAAAGCCCCTTGTTCGTAGTTGTAGATGTGGCAGCCGGTCTCGCAAAGGAATTCGTCGCCGGGCCTGCAGTGCACGCGAAGGGCAATCTGGTTGGTCATGGTTCCGCTGGGCATGAAGATGGCAGCTTCTTTTCCCAAAAGCTCGGCGGTTCGCGCTTGAAGCAATTCCACCGTAGGATCGATGTCGATCACATCGTCTCCCACAGGCGCCGTCAACATGGCTTCTCGCATGCCCTGAGACGGTTTGGTAACAGTATCGCTTCGAAGATCGATGATGGGATTCATAAATTCAGGTCGCAAATGATCAACATGGGGTATTCGTAGGGTGTTCCGGAAGCTTACTATATTAGAACTGCAACATTATGAAACCCAGTCGTTGTCCCCTTTTTCAGGTAACCGCCATGAGCAACTTGTCCATTCAGTCATTAATCGACAGCGGCACCAATCTTTACTTGGATTCCATTGATCCAACACTTGTTACGCAGAATCTTGAATGGGGCGCCGTGGGGGCGACGAGCAACCCGATTATCATTTCTGGGTTGATTCGAAGCGGCCGATTCGATGACTTGATTGCAAGCTACATGAAACAGGGTCAAGACGATCTGACCATCTGCTGGAATGTAACGGACGAGCTCGTGCGCGAAGCACAAAAGTCATTTCATGGCGTTTGGCAGAAGACTCAAGGAAATGCGGGGTGGGTTAGCTTTGAACTGGATCCTCTACTAGAAGATCCTGCGATTAATTTGCCTCATTCGCAACGCGTCGCCCAATACATTGAACTTGGTAAGAAGTGGGCTGTTGGTCACGACAACCGCATGATCAAGGTTCCTGCCACACCGGCGGGTTTGGATGCGTTGGAAGAGCTATCCGCGTCGGGGGTTACCTTGAACGTTACATTGATTTTCACCATGCGTCAGTATGAATTGGCGAAAGCAGCTGTATGGCGAGGTGCACAACGACGCGCATCGCTGGACCAATTCAAAAGCGTCTACAGCATCTTTGTTTCGCGAATCGACCAATACACGGCAGACACTTGCAAGCAGCTCTCGGCCGATTCGCAAGGGATGTATGGAATACTCAATGCGAAACGGATTTGGGCAGCGAACCAAGCCTTTTGGAGCGCACATCCTACACCGCTCCAGCAAGAGATCATTTTCGCGAGCACAGGCACCAAGAATGCGGCCGATGCCCCGTGGAAGTACGTCAGTGCGTTAGCGGGTTCTGACATTCAAACCAATCCCCCGGATACCAACGCGGCGGTTGCAAAGAGTGGTCAAGTTTTTAGTCGCCAAGTGGATGTGTTACCAAGTCAAGCGATCACGAGTGAGCTTGATGCGGCTGTCGATGTTTCTGATCTAGAAAAAGTCTTGATGGAGCAAGGAGTCGCGAAGTTCGTGGCCCCACAGAAACAATTGATCCAAACGATTCAAGAAAAACGAGTCGCGCTGGGGTAGTTCGTCATAGATTCTTGAGAGCCCCCGAGGGGGATTCACTTGTTGCGTGGCACCTTGCCGATAGCACCTTGCCGATACAGAAGAGACTGTCGAAAGATGTGGGGCGAAAAATTTCAGAACGGTACTTCCGCGAACTATCTTTCGCCCCACATTTTTCGACAGCGACCATTCCGGTTCGTTCCGATATCAAGAACCATGATGGGGCACTTGATATTCATCAGCCCAAGTACTTCCAGATCTCCACAATCGTGTTCGGGCCGGGCTCGGGTTTGTCGATGGAGAATTCCGCTGCCAGTCTGATTGAATCCGCCGTACTGGTTGAACGACTTTATGGAGAGTTCTTGATAATCAAAGATCAACAGCCCTTTCACCATGCAGTTGCTGACGCTGCAAAGTTGCTGAATCGGTTGTGGTTCTGGGAAAGGATCTTGGGGTTTGCCATCCTGCGATGAATCCCAATCGAACCGAGTGACTCGTCGCTTTGGGAAAAAACCAATAAGGTAGAAATCCATCTTCCCACGGTTCCATCCTGCGCGACTGTTCAGTGATAGATTTTTGGCTCGCAAGCCAAAAGCGGAGGGCACGGGGATCGAACCCGCAACCCCTTACGGGGCACTTCATTTCCAATGAAGCCGCTAGCCATTCGCCTACCCTCCAGACAAACGTTACCGGAAAGCATATCCTAGCGTCGACGATCGGCAAGTCGCGTCCCCTGATTTTTCTACGGATTCTCACATTATGGCATTTCCAGCTTGGGTATTTCGGTCCAATTCGACCGCCTTTGATCTCGTCCAGATTGAAAAAAAATCGTACGAGGATGCTGATATTCCGGACGATCATGTCCTGATCCGGGTTCGAGCTGTTTCGCTCAATTATCGTGATTTGATCGGTTGGAAAAATCTTGCTGGCCGAAAGCTAGACGGACGAGTACCCGCATCCGACGGCGCAGGGGAAATCGTGGCTTGCGGATCCGCCGTCCGCCAATGGAAAGCAGGGGATCGAGTCGCCGGATGTTTTTTTCAAACCTGGCAAACGGAACCTTTCGATTCGATTCATCATAGGAATGACTTGGGCGGAACCTTGGATGGCATGCTTCAAGAGTTCGTTTGTTTGCCAGAATCCGGTATCGTCGCCATCCCCTCGCAAATGAGCTTCGAGCAAGGGGCCACGCTCCCCTGTGCCGCTCTGACGGCATGGTACGCGCTCCGGTGTCGAGGAGGACTTCGCAAAGACCAGACCGTTTTGTGTCTAGGCACGGGTGGGGTGTCCATTTTTGCTTTGCAGATCGCTTCGAAAATGGGCGCGAAGGTCTTCATCACCTCCAAGGATCACGAAAAGCTTGCAAAAGCGAAAGAGCTAGGGGCGTTCGAAACCGTCCATTATCTGGAGACGCCAGAATGGGAAAAGGAGATCCTGAAGCGGACACAGGAACGCGGAGTCGATCACATCGTGGAGGTGGGTGGGCCTGGAACGCTGGAGAAATCAATGCAATGCATAGCAGCAGGTGGGCATATTGCATTGATCGGTGTGCTTACCGGTTTCGGAGCACCCAGCACCAGATTGTTTCCGTTGCTTGCGAAAAATGTCCGGCTCAATGGCATCTATGTCGGGCCAAGAGATCAGTTCATCGCCATGAACGCGTTTATGGAAGAGACTCACTTTGAGCCAGTCATTGACCGAGTCTTTGAAATGCAGCAAGCGTTGCAAGCTTTCGAGTATCTCGCAAGTGGCAAGCATTTTGGAAAGGTTGTTATCCGTGTGTGAGCCTAAAGCAATTCTTAACACAGAAGTCGAACAGTCCAACGATCGAAGTCAGGGCTAACTCGAGGCTTTTGTCACTTGGCGATGTTCTTCGCGGACGATCACGTTACCGGCCTTCAATTGGCTTGTTACAAAAGCGATTGCAGCTTGCACGTCGATGCCCCTGCTGCACGAAAAGAAGTCAAGGCAAACTGCTTGATGCTCAGGCCAAGTATGGGCGGCTAAATGGCTTTCAGCGATCACGACCACTCCTGATAAACCGTAGGGCGAAAACTGATGAAAGCAGCTTTGTACGACGGTTGCCCCTGCAAGTTTGGCAGCGTCCACAAGAATTTGTTCCAAGACCAATGGATCCGTTGGGATCGCTAGGCATTCCGAAAAATCAATAAGCCAGTGCCAACCTAAAATGATGGATTGAGACAAGAAATCAACTTTCTATCGAAGTGAAGCCTGCAGTAGGTCGAGATACCATCATCAATTAATGGGTGATCTTTACACCGCGATTACCAACCAGGAGCTCAAAAATGGGGGATGCAATCAAGGTGGTGACCACAGCCATAATGACCAACATAGCGAATAGTTCCTGACTGATAATCCCACGCTGTAAGCCAATATTGATAATAATCAGCTCCATCAATCCACGAGCATTCATCAGCGTGCCTATGCCGAGCGCTTCGCGTTGCGGAATCCCGCTCCAACGAGCAGCAAGCCAACAAGCACCAAACTTGCCAAGAACGGCTGCTAACAATACCAGTCCGCTCAATGCCCAAAGATATCCACTATTGAGTAAACCAATTTTGGTGTTGAGGCCCGAGTAGGTGAAAAACAATGGAAGCAGTAATGCGACCGCCAAAGGCTGAATCCTTGCAATCAAATCGCGACTCATCATGCCACGCGGCATGCAAGCTCCCATGACGAATGCCCCAAACACCGCATGCAAATGGATCATGTCGGTGAACCAAGCCCCTAAAGCCATCGACGTCAAACCAACTACCAACCCCGCTTCATTCAGCCCAGCTTCTGAATCGCACCATAGAAACTTCAATCTTTCCAAAAGCGGACGAACGACTAGTGTTGCAACCAAGACAAATCCAACTCCCCCCGCAATGCTCCAAATTGCCTGGCTCGAACTGCCATCGAAGCTCGCTAGGACCAACGCTAGCAAGCACCAAGCCATTGCATCATCGATCGCCCCAGCTCCGATAGCGACCGTACCCATGAGAGTACCCGTGAGGCCTTTGAAGTGAATGATGCGGGCAAGCATGGGAAAAGCCGTAATGCACATTGATGCGCCCAAGAACAACATCGCTTCGCTCAGCTTGACTTGCGAAGGAAATAAAGTCGTGTGGTTGAAGAAGTACCAAGCTAGACCTGCACCTAACAGGAACGGAGTTAGCATGCCAGCCAAGCTAACGGCCAACGAGGTTTTGAAGTGCGACCGCAAAACATCCGCTCGAAATTCTAGGCCTACGACAAACATGTAAAGCGCAAGCCCTAGCTGCGATGCCGGAAACAAATACGACTGGGTGTCTCGCGTGGTCTGGGAGCGGTCCCATGGAAAGACAGCCTTTTGGAGTTCCGGTGCCAAAAAACCAAACAACGAAGGCCCAAGCAGCACCCCTGTGATCATCTCGGCTACCACCTGAGGTTGCCCTATTCGCTTCGCAATGATCCCAACCAACCGACATGCAGTCAGAATGATCCCTATTTGCAGAAAAAATTGAACGGCGAGCTGTACGTTATTGGTTGCATTCATGGTTTCGAAATATAGTTGTTCAAACAACCATTGTCCAGATCTGGCGTCTCGGTTGATCAACTTTCAAGCAGTTCGTTGGTGGGATTTCGACACAGTCCTTTTGGAACTGGGCTTCGAATACTTGTTTAAGGCGTTCTTGTTGTTCTTGGATTTGCCCTAAAGGGGGAACTCCCGATTGCCATCCTAGATGCGAACGACGACGCGTCGCGTGCTCAGAAAATCAGCCGGGCAGGGAAAGGGATGTGAAACAACCCTTAGGGGGTTGCTCGTGGGAAGCAGGTCTCCGGTAAGCGGGTCGGCGGCAATCGAAGCAAAAGCCGGGACGGTCCGTCGTTGCCAAGGAAACAGGCACCTCCGAATCGATACGTTGCACCGATGTTCATGAACCTTCCGTTACGGTGTCGTAATGGATTCGGAAACGGCCTTCAATCAATTGCGAAACAATCCGTGAGTTTGGCACACGGTGAGCTTAGTGATTGAAATGGGGTCCAATAGCAATACTCTTCTTGGAGCCCTGAGGATCAGCGCGGATTGTTGCGGCAATGAGTGCGCTGAATAACGACGCGTTACGCCGGAGAGTACTTCGCGAAACGAAATCAAACCGATCCACCTAACCGAATCAACTTACAACTTGATTCTATGAGGCATTCCACAATGGAGCTATCATCCAACTGTTTATCAGCCCCCTCCAAACCCAACGCAATCGCATTGGCATTTCACGATTCTGTCAAGTCTTTTGTAAGCCTCTCTACGGTCGCCTTTGATCGTTGGCGTGCGTCTTGGATATCGCTGATCAGCTATCTGTTGATCGTTGGGGGGATATCTTTTTATGACATCTATTTAACCATCAAGTATGCCGAGTCGCTCGAACAATATGAAGCGAATCCAATCGGACGTTGGTTGATGGGGCTTGATCAGCTTGCCCGAGCGGAGTGCCCGGACGTCACTTTGTTTGTCGGGTGCAAGACCATTGGTACGTTGTTTGTTTTGGCAGTGATGGCCATTCTCGTGTTGAGGTGGGCGCGATTGGGGCATCCGATTGCGATGGGCGTTTCGCTTTTTCAGTTAACGCTTGGGTACATTCTCACCTTTACGCTGACGACCAGCTTTCAATGATAATACCGTTCCATGAAGCACTCAGCTGGAGTGATTTCGTTGAACCGTCAGCCGCAGGCGTACTACGAATGTAAGCTAAGGCGAGCGCCTATGTTACCCCAACCCGACGCTTACCGGGCTGATGATTTAATGGTACGACGGACTTCCTAGTCCGTCGAATTCCCTATCGGCGGACTAGGAAGTCCGTCGTACGGCCCTTACCCAATAACGTCTTCACTCAAGCAACGAGCCGGTGAGGGCTTCCTAAACGGCGCCGCCCACCTAGCTGTCCCTATCCGTTCGAGCTGCACAACTTAGCTGCGGATCCGGTCCATCGCGCTCGTCTATCCGTGATGGATACGGCGCTCAGCGATTAGCAACGTGCGACGTGTGACTTGGCCGAAATCGAGAGACTAGAGGTGTACCGTTTGGAGGTGGAGGCGAAGCACCTGGAAGCCGGTAATCATTTTGAAAATGAACAATACAAGGCGAATGTGGACTTGATGCTTCGCTGGTACCAAGAACGCCCGTTGGTTAAGACCATAGACCAGTGAACTCCTTCCCTTATGTTCTGATTTCGAACCGATCAGACTATTTATTTTTTAGGCTTAGCGGAGTTGCTCACTCCCAAGCGAATTGAACTCGGCGATCATTACCTTTTTGTCGATTTGGACTTCTTGACTGAGGCTTCTGGATGATAGTTCGCCACATCAGGTTTTGCCAAGGGATGGGGTGCTTTGGCGGAGCTTGGGGATTAGCCTCGCCAATTCTTCAGCCGTTGCGACGACTTCCGCTTGAGTCGTTTCGATGGAGACTCCGAAACGAATTCCACCTTTGATTATTTCTGGCGGTAAATGCATGGCTTCCAGAACATGCGAACTTTGGCTGGATCCGCTAGCGCAAGCCGAGCCCGTACTGCATGCAATGCCGGCCATGTCCAGAGCCAGCTGAAGTGCTTGGCGTTCGATTCCGGGGAAGGAGATGCTGAGGGTGTGAGGCAATCGTGGGCTCTGTTCGCCCGCGACAAAGCAGCCGTCGACCGATCGTTGGATTTCGTGTTGCAGCAAGTCCCGTAGGCCTCGCATCGACTTCGTCCTGGAATCTAAATCCGTCGTAGCCCAAAGGACGGCTTCTTCAAAACCGCCAGCCAAGACAGGCATCTCGGTTCCGGGGCGTAAACCAAGCTGTTGAAATCCGCCGAAGGACCGAGGTGCAACCTGGATTCCATGCCGAAGGATCAATCCCCCAATCCCAACTGGACCGTGAATTTTGTGGGCCGTTACAGTCATCGCGTCCACATCCAACGACGCAAAATCCAGTTTTTCTTTGCCCAGAACCTGCACTGCGTCCGTGTGGATTAGCACGCCGGATCGGTGGCACATCTGAGCGGCTTCGTAAACGGGTTGAAGAACGCCAGTCTCGTTGTTGGCCAGCATGATCGAGACCAGGGCGATGGGCATTCCCTGATGATGTAAATCCAGTAAGCTTTGCAGCGACTTGAGACAGGTTACACCGTCGTGATCGACCGGCAAGAAGTGAACGGGTCTTCTTTGCGACGCTGCTTGAGTTACCGATTCCAGCACACTGGGGTGTTCAATCGCTGAAACGACAATCGCCCCGGGGTGAAGATCCGACAGGCCAAAGATGGCAAGGTTGTTGGCTTCCGTTCCACCGCTCGTGAACAGAAGCTGATCGCTCTCCATGCCAACCGTTCTCGCTCCACATTGTCTGAGAATGGTATCTCGAGCTTGCTCAACGATGCGCCGAGCCTTGCGACCGTCAGCGTGTTGGCTACTTGGGTTGGCAAGGCGCATCAGCATCAGGTCATGCATTCTCGCGATGACCTTGGAGCTGATTTTGGTGGACGCGTTGTTGTCGAGGTAGATCAATTTTTTAGAACTTCAAGCCGAACAATTCGCCGCCGTTATTCGCACCAGTTCCCCCTTTGAGAGTCCCTTGGAACTTGGGAACTGCCGGCTGTCGCTTCGGTTCATCAACTTGTTCTTGCTCGGCCTTTTCGGGTTTGGATCCTTCGGGCTTCGCTTGAGTAGCTCGAAGAGAAAGGCCGATCCGCTGACCATCGCGATCGACCGTCAGGATCTTCACTTCGACATCTTGGCCTTCCTTCAGCACGTTCGCCACGCTGGCAACACGATTGTGGGCAAGTTCTGAAATATGGATGAGGCCTTCGATACCGGTTCCGATTTTGACGAACGCCCCGAAATTAGCGAGACGCGAAACGGTGCCCTTCACGACGGTACCGATTGGGAATCTTGCATCCACGTCGGACCAGGGATTGTCTTGGAGCGAACGGTAGGAAAGACCGATTTTGCCTGTTTCAGGATCGATCTTTTCGACGCGAACTTGGATCTTGTCTCCCTCGTTGACCACTTCGCTTGGGTGCTTAATCTTGTCCCATGAAAGTTGGCTGATGTGGATCATTCCATCCAGCCCGCCGATATCGACGAATGCTCCAAAGTCCATGACTTTTCGGACTGTTCCTTCACAAGCCTGGCCAACTTCTAAGCTTGCCAGACGTTCTTTGCGTTTGGCTGCTTTGTCACGTTCCAGGACAGCTCGGTGACTCAGTACAAGGTTCCCGCGGCGCGGGTTGGCTTCAGTGACAATGCAGACTAATTTTTGGCCAATGTAGTCTGCCGCCGATTCGATTCGAAACTCCGACAGTTGGCTCATGGGGATAAAGCCACGGACGTTTCCGACCTTGCATTCCACCCCGCCAGTGTTCGCGCTTTCAATTTTGGCTTCGACAGCAGCCCCTTCTTGCAAGTCATCCCAGTCGTTGACGGCGACGGTTTCGCCTGGGATTGCGAGATCGTACAGGCCTTCTTCTCGATTGAACGATCGGATCAAGAAATCGATCGTCTGACCTTCCACGGGTGGTGTGTCGAATTGAAGAATTGGCACGACGCCTTCGTCAGGGCCGCCCAAGCTGATGAAGACGTTCGCATTGTGGATTTTGATCACCTTGCCTTGATGACGCGAACCATCTTCGAGATCGCGGCCTACGCGAAGCGAACGGTCCCCGATCATCATGCCGTCTAAATCGGCACCTGAGAACTCGGCTTCCAAGGCTTTCAGTTCTTCTTCGGATGCCGAACTACGAACGTTGGGCACCGGCACTCTTGCTGCTACCGGAGCAGAATCTTTATTGGAACGATATCGAGCCCCAGTGGCTTCGGCATCGATTTTTTCTGGAGCGGGACCGTCCTGAGGGGCTGCGTGATCGGGCGTGCTTCCCAACGAGTTACCTTCGGGGGCGGACGCGGGTTTTGGCTTGGGTTGGTTGCTTCTGGCCCCTTGTCGCTCTCTGTTTTGACGGTTTTTATCTTGTTCCATCCGAGCTTGTTGAGCTTCCCGCATCTTTCGGATTTGATCCAAGTTGATAGGGCCGCCTGTCGATGGTTCTGAGGCGACAGGAGCAGGCGCGACCACGTTGGACGCCATTTCGGTTTCAGGTTGGTTTTGCAAATCGCTCATGAAACAGTTAGAAGTTGGGAGGGAGAAGGTTTGAAGTTCAAGTAAATCGCAGGCTGACACCCGGCGCCGCTGCGGCTTAGTGTAGCAATGGAACATGAAAATTCTAGGCTTTTCATGGGTATCGCCACTATTAAGCTAGCCGAATACACCTTTTTTCCGGTTATGTATGGCTGACGCCTTTCCGGAAGGATTGGGAGCGATATTCTTTGGTATCGCGTTTAACCACTGAAGGGATTGCCCCCAAACGAAACGAAGACTTGGATGCTTGACGCATTGTTCCCTCTTTTTGCCGTAAACATTTTGGGCCAAGACGTCGTGCCTTCGGATCTAGCCATCGTCGGGCTTCTGGTTGTTTTGGAAGGCCTGCTTTCTATCGATAATGCGCTGGTCTTAGGGATCCTGGTGAAGCGTTTGCCGAAAGAGCAGCGCGCAAAAGCGCTCTCCTACGGTTTGATCGGGGCCTTCGTCTTCCGAGTCATCGCGATTTTGACTGCGGGTTTCTTGCTGAAGTGGACCTTCGTCAAACTTCTCGGTGGCGGATATCTGGTTTTTATCGCCGTCAAACACCTTTTTTGGGAGCAGTCCGAAGAAGGGGAAGAAAAGATCGTTTTGGACGAAGCAGGGAATCCCCAACTGGTGGATGCCGAAACCGGAGAAAGCCTTGATAAAGATCGCGAAAATATTGAAATTGAGCAACGGGTTCCTATCGCTGCAGCCTTGGTAACCCAAGACGGAATCGAAACCGTACCTACAAGGGAGTACCAGGTCGGCGAAGCTTGCGATGTCCAATCGCACAACATGGTTTTCTTCTGGAAAACAGTTCTTGTGATCGAACTCACGGACATCGCCTTCGCCGTGGACTCGATTTTGGCAGCGATGGCCCTGGCGGGCTCGAAGCAATCCAAGCTATGGGTCGTTGTAACCGGAGGAATTCTCGGGGTTATCCTGATGCGATTCGCCGCCTCCTATTTTGTTCGGCTACTAGAACGATTCCCTCGATTTGAACTTTCCGCCTACCTTCTCGTGATCGTAATCGGACTGAAGTTGCTCGCAGACTGGGCTTTCAACAGCGATTGGAGTTTCGCAGGCAACGGATGGCTTGGGGATTGGCAACCCTGGTTTCAGTCCATCGAAAACACTCGTCTCGCTTGGGTTCACGGCTACGAAAACTGGCTTATGACGACTTGGCCGCTCGGGATGGCAGAGCACGCTGAAGCGGCAGAAGGCTTGGTCCGAACCCCACATCTCCTCGATTTTCACGACTTCCGAAGGCCGGAATGCTCCGGTTTTTGGATCGTGATGATGGCCTGTTTCTCGCTCGGATTCTTCCCAAGGAAGGACTCGAAGTAGTTTTTTCGCTATCCAAAAAGAAAAAAACCTAGAAATCTGGTGACCACGAGACCCCAGAAAACCAGTTCTTTTGGGGGTTGCGCAAACAACCAAAAGAAGTACTCTGCAACTCGGGACTAAGTCATGCGTCTGCAAAGATTTAGCGAGTGTGCTAGCAAAGCGGGCTATTGACATCTTCATGTGCCAGTATGCGACGATATGTCACAAGTTGTGCCAGTCGTGGGGGCGATAAGTTCGGGCAGCCATCAGGCCAAGCGGTTGCGGAGGAGGTTTGGATGCCTATACTCTGCGAACTTACAGGACGCCTGTCGATCTTGCCTAGGCCGCAAATTTTAACATTTTACGGCCTGGGATCCTGAACCTCTCCTCGACTTTTTGCAACTTCGAGATCGGCCGGCGATAACGCACTTGCCTGCACGTTCGTGAACGGAATACCACGAATGGCGAGATGGACCTCGCAGCTTCGAGTGATGGTTTTGAGTTGATTTACAAGGAAAGGTCCACAATGTTGCACATAGCAGCGTTGATGCTGGTCGCTGTCGTTTCTACTCCTCCGAATTCGGAGGAGCCAATCCCTTACGATGCGGCATATGTTCAGGCACAGGAGCAGAAAAAACCACTGGTGGTTCTCGTAGGAGCGGATTGGTGTGCGGCTTGCAAATCCATGAAGGCCGACACGATTCATTCCATGAAGAACGAAGGTGCATTCAAGGAAGTCGTCTTCACCCAGGTCGACAAGGACGCACAGCCGGAAATCGCCCAACAGGTAATGCAAGGCAACACGCTTCCGCAAATTGTTGTCTTTTGCGAAAGCGACCAGGGCTGGAAGCGTTTTTCGCTGACAGGCATGCAGAGTGAACGAAGAGTAAAAGAATTGCTTCGAAAAGCGGCTGAAGTGCTTCCCAAACGCCGGTAAACTCCTTCCCCAGGTTTGCAAATCGGGGGACGACAAATAGCAGCATCTGAGTACGATATCCAACGTGTCTCAGGTGCTCTTTCTTTAGGTAGGACTGTTGATGGCTTCTAGCAACTCCAACGCGTTGGCTTCGTTTGGTGCAATTGTACGCGAGAATCAGCCTCTTGCATCGTTTACTTGGCTTCAAATCGGTGGGCCGACCCGCTATTTGGTCGAGCCAAACGACCAGCAGCAGCTGGCGGACGTGGTCAAGGTCTGTCATGCGGAATCGATTCCCGTTCGCTTGTTGGGAGGTGGTTCCAATGTGTTGATCCGCGAAAGCGGTTTTGATGGAGCGACTTTCCTTCTAACATCCCCTGCCTTTGCTCGAATGAGCTTTCTCGGGGATCGAGTTATCTGTGGCGGCGGTGCCAAACTGTCCCATTTGATCGCCTACGCCGTTGGAAATGGGCTTACCGGCCTAGAACATCTTGTCGGAATACCAGGGACTGTCGGCGGCGCTTTGCGAGGAAATTCAGGAACAGATGAAGGAGATATCGGGCAAGTGGTGGACTCCGTGGCGTTGCTTACCAAAGAAGGAAATAAGGTGGAAGCAACCGGCAAAAAGCTAGCTTTCTCCCATCGTGTCAGTAGTCTCGACGAGCTTGCGATCCTTGAAGTCACGTTCCGACTTGAACCGGCTGACATCCGCCATGTTACCAAGCGAGAGCAAACGTTCTGGATTTTGAAACGGAGCAAACAGCCCAGTTTCCCGGAACGAGCCGCAGTGGCGTTCGTGGACCCGGACGGAAACAAAGCAGCAGAACTACTGCAGCAATCAGGCTTTAACGGCGCATCCGAGGGCGCGGTCCGTTTAAGCTCAACTCACCCCAACTACCTGATCGCAGCGGCGGGTGCCACCAGCTCACAAGCCTTGATGCTGTTAGAACGTGTCCGAGAAGGGGTCAAGGACCGCACAGGAGTGCAGTTGCAATTGCATTTGCAGATCTGGTAGATTTCACAGGAACAAACCGCCATATCCCAATGGTCGGAACCGTTTTAAAGGCAAACTTCTCCCTCGCCGTGGCGAAAGGCAAAATAATGGCTTCAGCGGAAGTGAATTCGCGACCGCAACCTTTGTTCTGGAGACATGTTGCAATTTGGCTTAGCTCCATTCCAAGATCCGCACTGTTGAGCATGGTCGGGCCATTGCTGCTTTGCGTATTTGGGTACGTCGGCTGGCGCTTTTATGGTGCGCCAAGATTGGACATGGCATACTACGGGCTGAAAAAAGAGAATATCCACGTTCCCGCTCAGCTGAAATGGATGCGGGAAACCAACGTGCTCGACGATGTATTCGACCAAAGCAATCTTTCGAACATGTCGTTGCTGGACAGCCAGACGCCTGTTGTCCTTGCTAGATTGTTCAATGCCCATCCCTGCGTTCGGAGAACCCTCCGGGTCGAACGTCTGGCCGGCCAAATCATGATCAACCTAGAGTACCGTGAGCCCGTGGCGATGGTCTGTTGCATGGTACGAAACGAAGCAACCGGCCAAGAGAACGCTCAATTTTTACCGGTCGACGTCGAATCTGTTTTGCTGAACACCAAAAATTTCACCAGCGCCGATGTCCCTCAATACATCGCAATCCACACCGACAACCAGACGCTGGCCGGGAAGCTCGTGGAAGGAAAACCCTTCGGTGATTCTCGTATTGAAGAGGCCGTGAAACTATGTTGGCTTCTGCAGCGTTTTCGCGAGGCTGTCAAAATCACTGGAGTTTACGTTTACAAGGCGCCTCGTGTTGGCAAATCACGTTGGTGGCTCGAAATTGAAACTGACTCTGGGCCTCGTCTCGAATGGGGATCGGCGCCTGGAATGGAAGGCTTAGAGGAACCCACGGCCGAGACAAAATTGAACCAGCTTCTTGCCGCCGCAAAAGATAGTAAACAATGGTCGCAAGCCAACATCGTCCTCTCCGGCCAATCACGATCTCGAGAAGAACGTACAAAATCAATCCCATAGAATAGGGCTCCAGACCCGTTCCCCCAACAAGCAATAAACGGCCCCATCAGTTCGCGACTGGCCTGGAGCCCTTGTCCTACTTTTCAAAAATGGGATTAAATCTGGCTCGCCTCTTAAGCCTCAAAGCAAAGGTCAGGCCGGTTGACCCATGGGTTAGGTCGAACGCTGTGATCCCTTCAGGATCAACAATCTAGCCTTCGACAATATCCGGGGGTGTCGCTTCGCTCAACCCCCGGCTACCCTCTATAACCCCTACCGGGGTAATCAGGCCATGATGCGTGATAACGAGGTTATCGATCTCTCGAATCATGCTTGGAGCGAGTGATCGATCGAGGACCCACCGATTGGATTGTTGGCAATCGTTCCATCGAAACAAATAACGCTCGACCTGACGAACGAATAAGGTAACCCGGCGGCACCGTAGTGAGCATTGACTTCAAAATCCGCCCGATCCGCCACTCGGGTTGACCGCCTTGTTCGGCTACGAAGTACGCGCAAATGCGAAATCGCTGGTCGGGCCTTGCTCACTTCTTACGATCGGCATGAGCGCCTTTGAGGAAATCCAATAATGCTTGCTCAGGGATTCCGCGCTCTGCACCATGCCCTTCATGTTGGACTTTGTAATGGATCACGTCGCCGTCGAGATAGCTGAAAACCTCCAAGTTGTTGCTGACTCGGGATGGCTCCGTAATTCTTTTCCCCTCATGTCCCATGTGACGGGCCCAAACGAACGTCGACTCTTCGGCGGCAACAAACGCCAGTTGGCCGTCTTTGCCTGGAATGGCTCTTGAAGGTCCGCCCATGTATGGAACGAGATCGTCTTTCAAACCCGAGATATTCATCAGTCGCTTGCCCTTAACGGGAGTCGCCGCAACTGTGTAATTGTTGTCATCGCCCTTGGCCTTGAAGTCTTTGCCGTCGTACTGCATCACATTAAGAGGACTGTCGGCGCTGATGTAGTTGCGAACGTGTGACAGGTCGCTTTCGATCATCAGTTGATTCACCAGAGCTGATCCGTTGGACGAGCCCATGATCGTAAAGTTCTTTGGATCGACGTTGTCCGCTTTGGCCAGCTTCCCAACAATCGCTTCGATGAATTCGCGATCATCGGCTTTGGATCGCTCGGCAACAATGTTCCAACTCTCGCGATAGCCCTGCGGATACACTGTGATGTACTGCGACACGATGGTTTTGCGGTGTCGGCCGAATCCTCGCATCGCTTCCCGTGCTTGACCGCCATTACCGTGTAGGAAGATGAAAACCGGAAGCCTATTCTTCCCGGCGTGTTCGGGAACATGGACGTAATACGGACGCTGAAAAGCCGTCTCCTGCGACCACGACTGAGTAATGACGTACTCGCCCGTGGTAACGGGACCGGCAGCGACAGATCCGGTCGCAGCAACGGCGACACCAAATGCAGCAATCCAGGGAGAATGAAACAGCATGTTATGGTTTCCGTGCATTCGTTACAGATGTTCCTGCCGTACTTCATCGTCATTGCAGTCAAAAATCGCTCACGGGCAGCGAACGGATGCGATCATCGGGCGGCGGAAGTTGACTCGGCGTTGTCAGAAACGTCGCCACCGCCGCTCCGCTGCATCGCTTTGTTATTTGCGATTCTCCGCGACGGCCTAGTCACATACGTTCGACCTGATTCTGATTGACGACGCTGGATGTCCGCAAAGATTCGATCGAGGTCGTAATCAAACTCAGCGCCCAAGCGATGCCGTATCGCTTTGATTTCTTCGGTCGGGTCAGGTATCATCATATGTAACCCAAAGTTGTTCCGGTGTGCAAATTGTTGCGGACTCAATGCCAGCATTGCGGCAAACAGCGTCAATCAAATGCTGGGTCGATGGATTCATTATATGCTTGAAGTTCCAAGTAGCCAAATAGTCGATGCCGTTGATCGCAGCTAGGGCGATGTGCAGTGCGTCACGCGGCTCCGAATGAGGCACTGCGTGGGCAGCAATCAGCTCTGCTGCGAGTGCATTTGCTGCAGCGGAGGTTTGCAACACGTCAATTCCATCCACAATTCTGAGGCGTTCGCTTGCAGCATCACCATCGCCATCAGCGCATTCGGCAAGGACAAGGTCAGACACAAACAGCAAATACCGATTTGAGGCTGAGTCCCACCATTGTCGCGTGACCTGCTGTCGCGCAAGTACGGTTGCGATCGGATGGAGCCGACCAGCGATGTGGCCAACAACAGTAGTTTCAAGGTAGACGCTTTTCATGTGTGCATTCTACCGCAAATAACGCCCGGGATCAGATGGCGTGAGTACGTTGCAAATGCAACGGCCAAAAACGGACGACCGAACGCTCATCTACATCCCTTTGATCGTCGATTTACGGCTTGCATCTAGCTTGGTTCGAACTCGAATTGGCCGTTTCTGTGGTCAGCTCAAAAAATATTAACGACGCATGATCCTACGAGCTGAAACGTCGCTTCGCAATAGTTGGCCGAAATCTGGCTTGGATCCTGAAGGGATCGCAAATGGTAGCCGGGGGTTTGACCGCTAGGGCACACCCCCGGTCTCGTTCGCATGCGATGTTTTCGATCCCGAAGGAGATCGCAGATTGCGTCTGCTGTCCGCTGTGATCCCTTCAGGATCAATGGTATAGCGTGCGACAATATCCGGGGGTGTCGCTTCGCTCAACCCCCGGCTACCTTCTATAACCCCTACCGGGGTAATTTGGTGATGATGTATGACAACGAGGTTGTCAATCTCTTGAAAGATCAAGTAGTGTCTCCCACCGCTCGCCATCGAGCCCCAAAGCTTTCCGTTGGGTTCACCTCAATCGGAAGCTACAAGCGACCCGGTCGGGGCCAACGTTTGCGTCTTTTGGGTAGCTTTCAGTTGTGCGCTCCGCCGAGATAAACTCGACGGAAGCGAGAGCTGGTCCAGGTTCGGTAGCACACCGAACCTTTTGCGTTCGTCGGGCTCAAGGCCCTGTTTCGCTTTTCTGTGCAAGCGGGGACTCGCAGCTTCTTCAACTTCAACTTCAACTTCAATAGCAGCGTCTGCGGCTCAGTCAATTATCGGCAAGACTCTGCTGATCGATCCCTTGACCTCTAGCAAGCCGATAACTTGCCCCGACGCGGCGGACACTACTGGCGACCCAGTCAGGTCCGTATTCAATGCAACGGTCTCGTCGATCGTCCAGCCCCGCTCACTTACACTTAACCTTGAAGAGTCGATCGATATGACACTCGCTACATCCGACTGAGCCACAAAAATGTCGCACACTTCGATCGGCATCTCGCTGGCGATCCGATCCCTTGGCCAGCGCGGCAAATCGGCTGGCAGTTCGGCATCACTTGTAAATCGCACGACCGATGGCTCCCCCGCGATGGCGGGCTGCTTCGCAACCGAAACAATCTTCACTTGATCCAGCACACTAGAAAATCCAGCTAGCTCAATGGATGCAGAACCGGCCAAAGCTAACTTCGGTGCAATGACTTGCTCCGAAAAACACAGCACCGTTCCGTCACTCAGTGGTAAACACCAAGCGGAACTCTGTTCGTTATTACGGAAACCATATCTGCGTTCCTGCCAACGCAACGCGATTCGAATCGGCTGGGGCATGTTGGATTCCAATTGGCTCCAGGCCTTTCCAAACGGAAGCGATGGTTGCCATTGGAGCCATTCCGGCTCGGGCGCGTCGTGAAGAACAAAGCGATAACCGGTACTTGCGATGGCCGAGCCATCAGCGGGAGTTGCCATTTCTATTCCACCCGACACGATTTGAGAGAGCGTGTCGGCGTCGAGCTTAATGCCCGTTAGACCAATATCCAATCGCCATCCGCTGCGATTCCAAAACTTGCTACCCATTCGAATCAGCTCTCGAAATTCGGGATCGATCGCACAGCGGGCTCGAACCGATCTCGCGTCACTTGCGAGCCCCACTTGAACCACTTTGCCGATCGTAAAACCGCGATATAAAATCGGCGCGCCGTTCTCTAGACCACCCCGAGTCTTTGCATCGAGAATGATCTCCAACGCACCGCTCGATGGAACCACAGTGGGTGGCTTATCCAACCCCACAAACTTGCTTTGCGACCTTGTGTTCGGCGGCGCAGGCTCCACCGCAAGGTACTTGGCGCCGATCAAGGTATCCAGACCCTGGATCGCTTCAAGCGAAAAGACTGGCCGAACAATCCAAAATTTTGCCCCCTCCGCTGCGACGAAGGACGCTTCGGGAGTCAGTCGAACATGCACCAAAACCTTCCGCGTTTGATCGCTAAGCTCCACACGTTCCACTGCACCAACATCAATGCCTCGATAGCGAAGCCGGTCGTCCGGCTTCAAACCAAACCCATCGTCAAATTGAATTTGAATCCGTTGGCCATCCCGCTGGCGAGCGTACCAAAAGAGCCCTAAGCTCAAAAGAACGCATGCTAGCGTCAACCACCAAAAACGTGTCACGAACCGACCTGAAACCGTGGCCGCAGATTCAACGTTGGCCATCGGAGCTTGATCGGCCTTTTCTACTTGGTCCTGTGCATCATCCGTTGGTTTCATTTGTTCTCCCAAATTGCATGCGGATCAAAGCATATGGCGGCGATCATACTCATCGCGACACACAGCGCAAATGCGATCACGGCTGGGCCAAAATGGAACTGTACCAGATCGCTGAGCTTGATCATCATGACCAGCAATGCCAAAAGCATGACGTCCATCATGCTCCATTTGCCTATCTGCTCCATCCAACGATAAGTCCACGCTTGGTGACGTTGACGTAACGCCCCGAGCCAGCTCAATTCAATCAACGCAATGATCTTAGCCAACGGAAACACGATCGAGAACACAAGAATAATCGTTCCCACCAACAGGTTCCCGCTTCGAAACAGTTCCAGAATGCCGCCTATTACGCTGCTTTGATGGTGCTGTCCCAGTTTCTCGATTTCCAAGATGGGCAAAAAGACCGCTGCGGGAAACAGAGCCAAGGCAGCCAAAGATGCAGCCGCCGTTCTAGCCTGCGACCGTTGGTTGTTTCGAGGCTGATCGATGACGCTCTTGCAACGTGTGCAAACCGATCGCTCCCCCGGTTCGAGCGTTCGGATGGAATGAATCAGCCCGCAGCAATGACACGCTTTGAGAACGGCCATGTTGTTTGGCGAACAAAAATGGGTTGGCGTTACTTTACTTTGGAAGCAGTCCGAGGGCTGCAGCGGAAGGCCTTGCGATGACATGGCAAGCAATCAGTTTCCCCAAGCCTTCGATTCGTGGCTTGGCCGCATCGACTGCTGCATTCACGGCCGCTACGTCCCCGCGGATCACCACCGTCACGTATCCACCACCAAGTTTTTCTTTTCCAACGACTTCTACGGAGGCCGCCTTGCATGCTGTGTCGATTGCTTCAAAGACCGCAGTAAAGCCTTGAGTCTCGATAAATCCAAGAGCTTGAGATTGTGGGTTCACGCTGAATGTTCCTTCGGGGGATGAGATGGCATTGGGGCTGGAGGACGGACGTTTCACAACGAATTGTTCGATCAGGACATTGTACTCTTCAGGACTCAAGATGGCACGTATCGCTTGTTCATCGGGTCGGTTGATTAAGCGAGTCAACGTTTTGGATGCGGCCTTGGGATCCAATTTTGGATGCATGGCGTCTGCCACCAGGAAACCAGCTTCGAGAGCGGATTGGACATGGCTGGTCGAGCCGGCAATTTTGATGACCGACCCAAGCATATCATTCCATTCGGCTTGAATGACTCGGATGCTGGCGGCTTTCGACATTGCATCCAAAGCGACCATTGCGGCGGCCCAGCCAAGAGTCTCAAAAATTCCGATGGAATCCAATTGTCCCGAAGCAGTCAGGCCTGTGGATCCGTCAGGATCCCCATTCTCGGCACCGCTCCAATCGGCGAGGTCAACAAGCGTACTTTTATTCATTGGTTTACTTAGTTGGTCTTGAGGCCATTTCGCTCAATGGCAAGTGTCGGTAATACGATTCCAGGCAAAACAATGCCATGCAGGTAGCATACAGTTTACCACCCGTGGAAGCATGTGGGTCGGAGCCGATCGGCCAACTCCCTGATTCCTTTCCCGTTTTGATTTGCAAGGCGGGCAGTGCATCCTTCATGATTTCGTTCCATTGAGTCCACTCGGGGCCACCAATATGATGCAGGGTGGTGGTTGCGTAATACCAATAATAGTAGGCGATACGCCCCTCCTCTACGGAAATCACTCGTTCGGCCAAATGGCGAGCCCCTTGTTGGATTCGTACGTCATCGGTTTTCCAACCAAGATACAATCGACACAGCATCCCTTCCGCGGTCATCGATGGGACCGCTTTGGAATAAGACTGGTAGGCGTACAGCTCACCTTCGGGTTCGGGACGATTCGAATCCCCAGAACGCTGGACGGTATTGAGGAATTCGTGAACTCGTTCGAGCACTTCGCTATCCACATCCAGGCCAGACATCCGAGCGCTGATCAAAGCCATCACGTACCAGCCTGTCACGCTGGTGTCGCCATCGGTGCGAGGCTGATATCGCCATCCTCCTTCTTTGGATTGGGCTTTCTCCGCATAACGCACGGCCAACTGAGCAGGTTTGCGCAGATCCTCGTCCCCGGTCATGCCAAACAGTTCGCATACCGCGATCGAACACTGCGCCTGAGCATAGGTTCGTTGATTGCCGGCGGATTGACTCGCAAAGAAGCCCTCGCGATCTTGTTGTTTTAGAAGGTACGCGATCCCATCGCGGACTCGCGTGAAATACTTACCGTCTTGGTGCGTGTTCCCAGCACCCATGAATGCCAACAAAGCCATGGCGGTTGCGGCTGGCTTGTTTTCGTTAACGCCTCCTTCGCGATAAGGACCAACCAAGCTCCAGGACCCATCCGACTTTTGATTCCGAGCCAACCATTCTAAACCCAGTGCGACTGCGTTTTCGGTCCCCGCAGTGCCCCCATAAGCTTTAAGCAAAGCAGCTTTCATGGCACCTTTGCGTCCCTTCAAGCCGTTGCGAATCGGTAACGCAAGGCTCAGGTCTGGCGCGAGGGAGATTGATTCTGAAACATTTTCTAGTGGCGTTTCCGACAAGCTTTGCTCGATCATATCCGTTGTGGCATCTTCCATTTCGGTGACCGCGGTTTCCTCGTTTTGAATCTCGAAAACGGCAAGCTCATCCCCTGCAACTTCGTCCTGACCAATTCCTGCGATAATAGAAATGTTTCTGCTTATCTCTACGCTCAATGGAATCAGAGCCAGCAACAGAATGATGGCGACATGAACGACCAAGCTGACTAACCAAGAAGGGGTTTCGCTCAAGGCATAAGGAACCATCAGGTTCCAAACTTTGCGGAGACTCCAAGGCTCGTCAGAATCATCCGGCTGGTTGACCTGCGGTTCGGATACATTGATACTGGCCATCGCTGGCTTTTCGGCCGTCGCGACAGCAAATGCTTGAAACTCGTTGATCGAAGTTAAGCCTGCGGGCGTTCGCGAGCCAAGTTCGGTCGGAACGGGTGGTGCTAGCTTCCCCGAACGAGCGCTGGGAGGAAGTGGTGGAGGAGGAGGTGCTGGCGATTGATTGACGACTGGCTCAACGAATCTGCCGCCCAAAACTGGTTTTGGTGGAGGGGGTGGATCGATAAAATCGGAGAAGGATCTTCTTGACACCGCGATGAGATTCCGTTGCTTGATCCTGGTCCAGACGCTCTGTAATGATTGCGCAGCTTGGGAGGCCGGTCGAGTTCTCCAGACATCAGGCTGACATTCAATCTAGGACACAGCCAACCTAGAATCAATCGAGACGACCTGTTT